>Ga0209012_1001924_pt1 | contig 19712 bp, 11 predicted proteins | sample RS3BMetagenome_FD_184735 | JGI IMG/M metagenome (GOLD analysis project Ga0209012, IMG submission 184735) | Ferric oxide microbial mat and aquatic microbial communities from Rainbow Spring, Yellowstone National Park, USA - RS3B (SPAdes) (version 3) ...
ACTACTCTGAGTACCACTACTCTGAGTACCACTACTCTGAGTACCACTACTCTGAGTACCACTACTCTGAGTACCACTACTCTGAGTACCACTACTCTGAGTACCACTACTCTGAGTACCACTACTGCTTAAGGTGGTTCCAGGAGAAAGTGGCATTATTGTCACAGAATTTTCAAATGTGAGAGTTAAAGAATAGAAGTAGGGATCACCTATGTGTGCGGCTAACACCGGCGAGGTTTGAACATCGGAAGGCTGCAGGTCCACTGTGGTACCATTGCTGAATACCACTTGAAAAGCGTAGACTGGCTGGTTCGCCTCGATAGTTATTCTTGTATCAGCCTCAAATTTGTTGGAAAGCGTTATTGCGCCACTTGAAATCGACTCAGTTGTGCTGTTTGAGTACAAAAGTGTGTCAGAGTTGAAACCAGAGTTGGGAGTTAGCAGTATTATTGCGCTTCCATACGCTGGCAGAGAAAAGTATGTGTTATTTGGGATTGAGGTTAATGATGTGACATTCAGAGCCAAATAGTTGACTAGGTTGTGGTATACAAACGGGATACTTCTAGTATAGTTCACCAAGTTCGCATAATAAACGTAGTACTCTGAACCAGTCTGAAACACATATGTTCCAAGAGTGTCGTTAACCCAGAACTTCCCTGTGGCGCCCAGCATGTTTATGTAGTAATACGACATAATTTGAGTGTTTGTTATGAAAGCCCGAGTGTTTTGTGGATCCAAACAAACAGAACACACTTGCATATAATTGGCGTAATACGCATAATTTGGTCCTGAGGGCGATGGACTGCCGTAAGGCACCCAAGTAACCAGCTGAGTGTGCTGGTACGATGGGTCTCCGAGATAGTTAATCCAGTCCGAACCCAAATAGTAGAAATTAATCTGAGAGGGAAGCATGGTGGGTTTAGCCTCTCCAGAAAAGGAGCCGTAGTTCTCGTTTATATAAACTGTGCCCAAAGTGTATCTTGTGGCTCCTATATTTGAAAGAAATCTACCGTAAGAAGTAGTGGACTCAAACTCAGGAGAAAGAACATGCATCTCTTGGATGGTGCTTTGAAATGTTTGGTTCGTTGGGAACTGCCATTCAAACTCTAGAAAAGTGCCCTGAGGCCTCATAAAGAACTGTTGTTCAGCTGTCCGGAAATACGCTTCCACATTTTGCGGCGTAGCACTTGAAGCGCTCCCGAGCCAGTCGGTGAAGCCGTAGGCCGTCTCGGATTGGTTGCTCCACCAAACAGGACCCCAGCTTAAAACGTGCCAATTGGCTATTGCAGAGTCTGGAGGCGTGTCTAGTGGAGCCCAATCTATTCCGTCGACGAAGCCAACGCCGAACCAGTCACCCCATTTCTGGTCGCTTGTATCAAACATGTTAAGCATACCATATTGGTGCGCCAACTTTGTACGCTCCGCGTATTGACTACTCATCAACCTGTAATTCTCATAGTTCCACAGAAACTGGGACTTGGACTCGAATTGCGGGCTGTTTTGGTTGCCCATAATACTGTTCCAGCCCTCAAAATTAAAGGTGAAGTGATAAGTGTTCTCAAGATATTGCAGCATGGCTGGGTTCGCGTCGGGATTGGGGAGTCCCCCGTTGTCGGCTGTAATTATGTTTACGTAGCCCTGATAATCTTGAAGAAACTGTGTCCAAGCACTCATATAAGCGTTAAACGCGCCAGAAAAGTACAGAGATGGCCACTGAACAGTTGGGATTGGTGAGTTTGTGCCTAAGGTGGATTCATCGAAAACTATGTAGTAAATGTCGTATGCGATCTTTGGTGATTCGTGTGAGGTAGAAAGCGCAATGTATAGACCGGTCGAGTTATAAAAAATGCGGTATGCTGAGCCATATGGCAGTTGGGTTCCATTCTCCAAGTCTGGGCACCAACTACCACATATTCCCCCTGGATAATTTTCGTTGAAGTAAACAGTGTTTATCGCAACCCCGTCGAGAACGTTCAGTGTTTCGTTATAAACCCATGTCCACTGAGACGCTGGGTAAAACTGGTATACGTAATACGCATTAGCCCCTTGGAGCTGTAACACTATTGTCCCATTAGAGAACTTTTCATATGTAGTACCACTGTTGCCGTTCAATTCCATGTTAGAAGTGTTGAGCTGTCGTTCTTCAAATGCAGCCAAAGATTGGCTAGGATTCGCTTGAACGTATTCAAAGGCTGGCTGATTCATATCGGCTAGCCTACCCCAACCCCCAAGAAAGTTCCATTCGTAGGCTACATCAAACCCCGCCTGTTTATATTGTTCGAGAATAGATTTTTGCTGTGAAATATTAACTGTTAAAGGGTCAAAAGCGCCATGCATCAACACAGCGGTTGTGACGCCTTCTTCTTTGAGAATTGGGATCGTTTGAGAAGGGCTGCCAATCACCTGCATAAGAATTTGTCCGTTCAACGAGGAGGATGGGTATAATACGGAATCACTGGCCGAAGGGTTCGAACTTTCAAAGTGGTAGCCGAGACTTGAGCCCAATACCATGATTACTATTAGCGATACGACCACAACTGTGGTGTAGGATAAAGCGAAAAATCCTCCACTCTCTCCGCATATATCGTGACTTCCTCCCCGGCGCATATATAATTGATGTATAATTATTCGCTATTATATATATTTTTCTTGATTTTAATATATGTTATCTTATAAGGAGACGCCAAACCAGCGACTATCAGGCTCCAGTATCAACCAAGAGGTGATACATAAAACAATATCGAAGACCAGTAGCTGCGCCATTGTATGTGCTTACATCGGTGCAAAATAGTACTAAAAGCGTAGAGGGCCCGAAAAAGCCCCTTTGAGCATCCCTGAAGACTTTGGAGGGCGTATGAATTTTACTTGAATTAGCTAAGAACCTCGACGGTTTGATGAGTCTGACAAGATGGGCTGCCTGCAGAAGCGTATAATCCAAGCCTTCTACTCGATAAAAAGCCATAAATTATTGAATCGACGCCCGCATCCCTAAGAATTGGTGTGAAGACGTTAAAGTAATGCTACTCAGAATGGCTAAACAGGAACTCATCGTCAAAGTTGGGATTAGACAAATCGAAATCGTCTGATTATGCAACAGCGACTGTTTTGAAGCGAGCGCTTACACCGATTATTTAGATACAAAAGACTCTGGTCGATGAGTCTAATGTTTACCCTAGCCCCAACTATCAACTCGCAAAATTTCATGAGCTAATTCCAAAATGAACGACGCCTATGCGGGTGCCCTTTAAAGCAAAAACACTAGTCAACCGAAAAGTGAACTCCAACCGCTGTTTTCGAAAGTGCGGTTGAGCTGCCGAAGTCATTTGGTCGATAACCGAACTGAATTCTGCTGCGTCCTAACGACGCAAAACACAAACAACATGGTTCCTATAAGCCGTGTGCGCCTCGCAGCTAAAGTTTCAGTCTGATTATAGACAATGAAATGCGGGAACAAAGCACACGTGTTGACTTTTTTCAGTGACCGGTTTCTAGGCCGTAATGTTAATGATCTTTTTGACTCTATGGCCCACCGTATGCTGTGAAATGACACGCCGATAACCATTCGTAGATATTTGCTCTCTAAACTGCGTATCTTCGAGTAGCCAAGCTGCGCATTCCATCAATTCTTCACGGTCACTTACGGCAACCACTTCTGCATTCAGCTCGAATAATTCGTTTAGCCCGAGAATATACTCCATTAGCTGAGCGGTACGCGCAGCTGGAATTTCGAAAGTCCTAAAATTGAAACTGGGGGCATATTTGTGAGCAACCTCACGATGCAAGTTAACACAAACCTTGGATTGCGAAAAAACTTTGCCAAGCTCTGTTCTGGGAACAGGTGGATGAATGGTTGCGAATTTTGAGAACTTTGACTCTTGCCACCTTGCCCCAAACAAATGGACTCGTCGCCCATATTTCTCTATCAAAGGCTCGAGTATTCTTCGATGAGCAGCTGCTCTATCTGAAAAGTTTGTTCCAACAAAGGTGAAGTCAAAAAGCTTTTTTTGGATGTGAACAGGTTTTACAACGTCTGTGTCAGCGTATAGTGGCAACCATTCAACGTTTTTGATCCCGGCGTCTCGGTAGACTCTGACAGCGCCCTTCGACGATGTAAACACGTAGTCGAAAAGCGACGAGTAGTTCAGCCACTTACCTTGAAACCACTCTTTATCAAATATCATAGGATCATCCATGCACCACAAAGCAGTAGTGACACCAAGATTCTTGCATGCGACCGCTGCTTCAGGGAGATACCACTGAGTCAAGAAGAGGTTTGGCTTAGCGGCGAATAATATTTTTTCGAGTTTCCTTTTCACGACAAACCTGTCTGGCCTGATCAAACCCAATATTTTTTGCAAGTTCAATACTCGGTTTGACCTTAATGAACCGGGTGATTCAGCCGGACCACTTTCATCTTGCTGATTTGAACCTTCAACGACTCTAGCGATTGCTTTGAAATGTTTCAACATGTTCCAATAAACATTTGTTATACCAACGCTGTTAAACAGTTCGCGGTAACCCACAACGACGACGTCGTATCCCTGTTTAGAGAATTCTGTACCAATTTCGTAGTAGAGATCTTTTTTTTCGAGTGATTCCAAGCTCGAGGCGCCCAACACCACTCGACCCGAATCCAAATTTTTGACTTTTTGCAACGCGGCTATGCCTTGACGCGGGTCAGGTTTGAAAGGTTCCATAATTACGCATTAGCTGTCAACCATGTCATTAAGATGACGCTTCCCTGTGGGAAAGCTGAGTTCTGCCCACTGCTAACCGAAACAGGGGATCATCCACGGTGGGAAACGCGTCAAAACCTTAAGGATGGTCATTTTTTCTGATGACTAAGATTTATTAGTGACTTTACGCAAGTCGGAGGAAGGCGGACGACGGCTTGAAGATCGGTTTCCTCTGGAGTAGCCTCTTCGCTGGAGGAGGTATGCAACATTGGCTGCATGAGGTAGTGACGAGACTTCCAGAGGCTTATGAACCCAGAGTTCTGGCGTTAATTTCAAAGAATGAAAAAGTTGTCCAACCTTTCACTAGCTGCGAAACTCTTACGGTGCCTTGGCTTACATCCTTACAGCTTTATAGCCCTTCTGACCTGAGAACAATCAAGCGGTTTTTCGATGAGTCCGACATTGTGTACTTTACTTATAGTAATCCAATACGTAAAGCTTTGAGCCTTTTCCTCCAATTTTATACGCAGACTCCAGTGGTTTGCGGTCACCACGAAACTTCTCCCGATTGGTCTCACCGTGTGCCCTCATTGCTCGGGCCTTCGGGCATCAGATTAGGCAGACACTTCAGTGGTCACCATGCTCTTAACGAAGAAACTAAGCGGGGCTTGATGAGCTGGGGAGCGAGAAACGTTTTCAAGATTCCTAACGGCGTTGACTGCAGACGATTCGTTCCCCTAGAAAAATACGAGAAATTCTCCGTATTATATTTGGCCAAGCTATACCCGTATAAAGGTGCGGACCTTATTCCAACGCTTGCTGAGCGGCTGAAAAGAAGGATTACAGATTTCGACTTCTACGTCGCTGGCGAAGGCCCTCTTCAAGATCTAGTATCATCACTCGCAGACAAAGGGATAGTTAAGTATCTCGGTCACGTTCAAGAAAAAGAAAAAACAGATTTGCTTCAAAAGTGTCAGGTGTTAGTCGCACCCTCAAGATTTGAAGCATTTCCGCTGGTCGGTCTAGAGGCGATGGCTTCGGGTACTCCTGTGGTCACCTTTGACATACCTGGGCCACGCGAATACATAAAGAATGGTTACAACGGTTATTTAGCAAGCGATTTGGAAACAATGATTGAAAGCATCGTGCAGATCCACCGGCTATGGAAGAACGACCATGAAAGCTATTCAACCCTTATGCGTAACTCGAGGGGAACCGCCGAAATGTTTAGCTGGGATGCTGTGATTCCCAGACTAACAGCCATGTTCAGCAGCTTAACCTGATATCTTGCTCCGTGCCGCAAGAGAGGATCCAATTGATGCACATTTAAGGACCCGACTGTTTGCGTTCTGCAGTCACCAGTTATACTATTTATATTAATCTATGAGGTATCTGCATACTTGTTTGAAGCTGGGTTGTAAATAAACAAGAAAAACCTTAAAATGTGTGTGCCCAACACCCAGTTCAAAGAAGCGGCTTGACGCATACGGTTTCATGATGTTTGCACGCGTTCGATTAAGAGAAGCGGATTCGTCGAGGACTTAAGGAAAAACCTTGGGCTTGCTTGCGTGTTCCTTTGGAAAATTATGGCACAGCAGCACACCAATAAATGATTCGATTATGAGTTGTTTGCGTACGCGTTAATATTGGTGTTCTAGCATATCTCTAGTAGGTTTATTCATAATAACACACTCATCACCTCTCATCCAACCCTATCTTAACAAAGATTATGGAGTCTCAGGTAGATTCATTCTTTGGGATACTTAGAGACCACAAGAATCTCTAAGCGCAAAAAAGTGCTTTATTCAGCCAAGCGTGTTGTACCTGTTTGGGAAGTTAAAGTTTCCAATGCCTCCCTCTTTTATGTATCTGGCTGTGTGTGACTAATCGTTAGAATCTGCGTCGATGAAAAATAATGCAGATTCAACAATGGCGTTAACAACTTGGGGGCATGGGTAACGGTGGGTCCGCATAGAATCAAAATTGTTAATATACCTGCTTCGATATATGCAAATCGTTGGTTTTCATGGTTAGCGACCAGTTTTCGGTTGGACTTATAGGCGTTGGTTACTGGGGTCCGAATTATGTCCGACTAATTAGCAGAAACGATAGGCTTAGATTGAAGCTTGTCTGCGACAAAGACCCATCCCGTTTTGGCGAAAAAGGCGTAAAGAAAAGCGGTGCGTCTTTTTCAACGGATCCATTAGAAGCTATGAAAGCTGACGTTGACGTGATTGTGCTCTCCACCCCCGCAAGCACGCACTATGAGCTTTGCAGAAAAGCGTTGGAAAGGGGAAAACACGTTCTGGTTGAGAAACCGCTTGCATTGTCCACTGAAGAAGCGAAAGAGCTCTTTTGGTTGGCCAGAAGCAGAGGCGTTGTACTAATGGCCGGTTTAGTTTATTTGTATAACGCCGCTGTAAAACACGTGGTCAATCACATACGTGGTCGAACAGTTCTGCACTCGACTTATCTCAGAACCGGTTTGGGGCCTGTTAGGTCTGACGTCAATTGTGTTTGGGACTTGGCTATTCATGACTTTGCTTTGAGCTGCTTGTTTACCTCGGAGTTTCCTGAAACGGTTTGGGGCATGGGCGCTAAGCTTCTGGGTCCTTCGGAAGACGTTGCTGTGGTTTGGCTTCAATATAAGAAGTCGGTTTCAACTATTAAGGTTAGCTGGCTCGACCCGTTGAAGAGAAGAGAAATTTCCTTGGTGACTGAAAGAGACATGATCGTGTTTGACGATGTGGACGCGTTTGAACCCATCCGAATATATGAGAGGGGCGTTGAAACAAAGAAGCCTGAAGAAGAATCAACACCTTTCAAGTTCTACGTAAAAAATGGTCCAGTCTACATCCCATACGTAGAGTACGGCGAACCACTTGAAAAACAACTTGAGAGGTTTGTTGAACGCGTAGATCAAAAACAGATTCCGTTCACTTGGGAAGATCAAATCGCCTTAAGGTCTGTGGCTATGGCAGAGGCGGTGAACCAATCCATTGGTCAAAACGGAAAAATTGTTAAACCCGTTGATCCAGTTGCAACCTACGCTGTTCCAGAGGACGGTGGAAAGGTGAGCCGGGTTTGATTTTAAACAGGGACAAAGTTAGCGTGAGAAACCCTTGTCAAATAGACGAGTCTGCGATACTGGGCTACGCTTCACCGTTTACACAAGATTCGGATAGGCTGGTGCTGGGTGACGATGCGGTGGTGCGCTCAGGCAGCGTTCTATACTTGGGTTCTACTATCGGCGCGAGGTTCAACTGTGGCCACAACGTAGTTATACGGGAGCGAAGCAGCCTAGGAGACGGCGTCAGTGTTTGGAGCAACTCAGTGATTGACTACGGCTGCAAAATTGGAAGCGACGTCAAAATTCACTGCAACTGCTATATAGCTCAGTACACTATTATTGAGGACAAAGCTTTTTTAGCTCCTAGTGTGAGCGTTGCCAACGATTTATATCCAAGCCTTGAGGAGTCGAAGCAGAAGATGCGGGGACCAATCATCAGAAGAGGTGCTCAGATAGGCGTGAACAGCACTCTCTTGCCTTATGTTGAAATAGGAGAATCCTCTATTGTAGGCTCTGGCTCCGTCGTAACTCGCGATGTGCCCCCAAGAAGTATTGTTGCGGGCAACCCTGCCAGAGTAATTGAATCGGATTACTCAACTCAGAGGTTATTAGAACGACTGAAAGCAAGGTTCTCACGGTACGGTGAAAAACTTGATTAAACTGGTTAACCTTCAAAGAGAATTCGCCGAAGTTAAAGCCGAGGTTTTAGGAGCCATAGAATCGGTTTGCGAACAGGGCTCGTTTATACTTGGAGAAAACGCTGAGCGATTTGAATCCGAGTTCGCAGCGTACGTGGGCTCCAAGTTTGGGTGTGGAGTGGGTTCTGGCACAGACGCCCTCAGGATTGCGTTAGAAGCCGCAGAAATAGGAGCGGGCGACGAGGTTATAACCGTGTCGCACACATTCGTTGCGACCTCTGACGCTATCAGAACGGTTGGCGCAAAACCTGTCTTCGTGGACGTTGACCCGAAAACGTATAACATCGACGTATCTCAGCTGCGTTCGGCTTTGACGCGGAGGACGCGCGCGGTGATACCCGTTCATCTATATGGCCAACCAGCACAGCTGGACGAACTCAGAGAGTTCTGCGACGCCAACTCACTTTGGCTGATACAAGACGCGTGTCAGGCGCATGGCGCCGAATATAAAGGTAAAAGACTCGGTGAATACGGTGACATCTTGTGCTATAGCTTTTATCCCTCTAAGGATTTGGGTGCCTACGGAGACGCCGGTTTGATCACCACGGATCTTCGAGAAGTGGTCGACAGATGCAAGCAGCTGAGAAACTACGGTCAAACAAAAAAATACTACCACGACTTTCTGGGTCACAATTCCAGATTGGACGAGCTCCAAGCAGCTGTTCTTAGAGTCAAACTGCGCAGACTCGACGAATGGATTCAGAAAAGAATTGAGGCAGCTAAGAGATACAATGGATTCTTCGAAGACCAACTCACTGTAACAACCCCTTATGAAAGTTCAACAGGGCGACACGTATACTATTTGTACGTGGTTTTGGTTGACAACCGAGACGTTGTGAGGCAAAGGCTAAATGATGTTGGCGTCGAAACAGGTATACACTACCCGGTTCCTGTACACAAACAGAAGAGCTACTCAGAGTATGCTCAGGTCTCCCTGCCAGTCACTGAGACCTTGGTTCAGAAAATACTCTCTTTACCTCTCGACCCCTTCATTCAAGAAGAAGAGCAGAAGTTCGTTGCGTTAAGCATTAAGAAAGTACAAAGTGGGTAACAATCTTCGTAAGGCCAAGCGTATAACAGTGGAATTCTTTCCGGGGTAAACGTAGGTTGGGACAACGCTTTCCCAACCCAGTCCCTAAAGATTTTTGTGCATTATCATAAAATATCTGAGCGACAAAAACATGTAGTTTGACTGTGCATCCCATAAATGAACCAAGAATGCCATTACAAAACATTTTCTTGACGAGCAGTGACGACCCCGACCGCATCGTTCAACCCAACATATCCTCCATTTTCTCAATTCTCCTCGTTTTAGCCACCTGCACGTCGGGGTCCATAAACACCGCAACTTCAGGCTCCACCGATCTCTTTTTAGCCGAAATCTTCAACAACCCGCCTTGTACAGAAATAAATTAATCGTTTTGCAACAGACGACTGCTGTTAACATGCAATCCACTCAATTCGACCACTTGAGCCGAGCAGGGTTCACGCGGATTTAGTAGCGGATTTAATAGGCGAATTTTGAAATCCGTGTACCAGCCACGCTGGGCAACGCCTCACCTACTGGTTGCTTTGTGCACGTCTTCCTTCCCCTCCGCTTTGACACACACTCTGTGGGCCAAGACTCAAGCCTTCGAAGAACCATTCGTTATTTCGGGTTTTCATTCGAGCGCACCTCAATCGAACACAGAGGAGCGGGCGAAGATATACCGGGAACAGGCAGTTGCAAGCTGCAAATCGCTAAACTGCAACGTCATAGTAAGAGTGGTTTCCTAATTCATGCATACCGGGCCTGGTACAGGGAAACGATGCTGAATAATTCAGTGAGAAGCCACAAAACTGAACAAATAGATTTTACAATAGATCGAATATTCACAGCAGGAATCCACTCGAAGATTAAAGATAAGGATTAAAGTAATCACGACTAGGGGCTGACTAGAGGAGAAGACAAGAGTTCTTTATTGGCTTCTCAATGATGAATTAGAACGTGGGCTTGAAAAACACAAATAATGGTGGAGCAAGTGAGCCTTAACCATCGTCGAGAAGCCATCATAAGGCTATCGGTCTACGTAAGGCTTCATCGCTTACCACTCGCAGTATCGTCAGAGCGGATGATCCACCAAACAAAACCACGGTAAACTACGCGGTTGGCCTTCGAAACCCAGCTCATTCGACGGCCACAGAAGAGCGAACAGGCTTAACCTCAGCTTTGAAGACGCTTTGAACAGGTCTAACAGTTCTGTGGCCCAACTGTGAATGTTTCTGGGGAAGCCGTGCAATAAGGGTTACAGCTAAGGAAGTGCGTAAGACTAAGGATGATGCGCGAAAATACATTTAGTTGTCAACGCCAAGATAGCCGCGCCCAATTCTAACTGTCTTGCACCACAAATAGGTGCACCAACAACAACCTTCAATTAGGTACGCAGCCAACAATGTTTTAATTATGCTGTTGGCGTGGTAATTGATGTTAACCAAAGTTGTCGCGCTTAGCAGCCCAGAGGATTATGATGGGTTCAACCCTGTGTTCACAGGCGTGTATTTAACGGAGCACTCGGAGTGGCACTTTATTAACTCTTTTGCCGCGGATCTGAGAGCCAACGGATTTGAACTCATAACCTACGCTTTCTCCTCAACAGGGAAAGCCGGATTATACAAGTTGCATAACGGCGAAGTCTTCGTTCGACTTATTCGGCCCTCCCGATTGGCACTTACACTTTTGAAGGCGGGAAGGGGTTGGCGTTACCTTGCGTCTCTTTTAAACTCACAAAAACTTGTTGGGCCTCTCTTAGAAGACTCCCCGAAAATAATAATTAACACATCTTTCCCCCATTTTCCAAGAGGAGAAACCGTGTCAATTCTGGCGAAACTCATAGGAAAAAAGTTTGGTTACCTACAATCGATTACGCTTCCAGACAAGTCACCCTACGACTACGTAATACGCCTCTTTCAACGCCTCACAGATTTCTACGTGTTCACAGAAGCAGAATCCATCAGAGACTCGAAACAGCGATATTTCATCTCTTCAGAGAAAATTCACTTAATAAACCTGCTTCCTAACATAAACGCAGCTTTGTGGGCTTCAAAAAGTGACAAACGTGCCCAGCGCGTAAAAACGATTCTTTATGTGGGTAGACTGGACGACAAGCAGAAAGCCGTTTCAAACCTGATAAAATCGTTTAAAAACGTAGTCGAACAGGCTCCACAAGTTGAACTCAGAATAGTCGGCGAAGGATTCGACCGACCCTTGCTGGAGAACCTTGTCGAAAAGCTGGGTCTCACAGGCAAAGTTCACTTTGTAGGCTGGAAGAGCGGAAAAGAACTCGCGGAGTGCTATCTCTCAGCTTACCTATTCTGTCTGCCATCCAGACGTGAAAGCTACTCCTTGGTGGTAACTGAGGCGATGACGGCGGGGCTGCCGGTTGTGTGCTCCGACCTGCCAGCTCTAAGAGACAGAGTTGTCAACGGGGTAACGGGCCTAACGGTTAACGTGGACAATATAGAAGAGCTTTCCAAAAAACTTCTCCTCGTCATTAACAACGAGGAATATGCCAGTCAGTTGGGTGCAAACGCAAAGAAAAAAATCGATGAAACACTGGTTTACTCACACAAACAATTTGTCCAAGTTTTGAAGCGAGTTGCCGAACAGAGGTGATTTACCAGATTATGCCCCTGTTACGTAAAAGAATGGTAAACTCTTGGCGTAGTGGAAGCGAACAGAAGAAACTTATACTAGGGTAAAGCTGGCATATGCCTCAAATCCCCCCACGTTGACAAGCGTAAGACAAACAACTTGTCGCGTTGTGTTTAAGATGTTCTGAGGACTACTTGCTAACGGTGCAAGACACCGTTTATGCTCAAGATTGTGTTTGTGTCCTTCTACAACCTGAATAGCGGCGGTGGCATCAACGAGTGGTTGGTCGAGGTTGGAAACAGGCTTTCAAAAAGAAATGACATTGATATACTCACTAGCACTCGGGGACCAGAAATGCTTGAAGCTCGTTCAAGGCTGAACGGACCAAACCTTGTTGAAGCCCCCCTTCTCAGGGGTCCTAGGGGTTCGGGCTTTGTGGGAGCCTCCGTCAAACTGTTTTCGGAGGCCGACGTGACGTACGGGTTTGTGCAGGACCCCAGTGTTTGGCTTTATGAAGCCACGCTTGCCAGCTTCTGTAGAACTCGATTTGTGGCTGGGTGGCACAATCATCTTGGTACACACACGTTTTATCAGAAGTATCCAATATATAATGGTGTTTGGCGACAATCATCTCAGCGGAACTCTCTTTTCTTGAAAAAGCAGTTCTCACGGCAATCTTCGGAACTGGTAAAACAGTTTAGGCGCATAGTGGCATCCGCGGCGCAGCGACTCACTTATGGGAACCACGCCTTGAACTCTGGGTCACTTGAAGCACTGAGGGCGCAGGAAACGAAAAGAGTGGTCAAGGTACCCTACGGTATAGATTCACAAGCATATCGTGTTTCTGATAAGCAGGAGAGATTCACTGCCACCTTCCTCGGACGTCTAACCTACCAGAAGGGTATAGATCTTTTACCTCGACTTGTTTCCAAATTAGCGGGTAAAGCCCCAGACATCCGCCTCCAGATAGCAGGATACGGGGAGCTTTCGGGCCTCGTTTCAAACTTGGCCAACGCCAATCCAGAGTTAGAATACGTTGGCCCAGTATCGGGTCAGAAGAAGAGGAGGTTTCTGAGCGGAAGCCATGTATACTTTTCTCTCTCAAGAGGAGAAGCGTTTATGCTTACGGGTCTTGAAGCCATGGCTTCGGGGACGCCCGTAATAACCTTCGACATCGACGGCCCACGAGAATATGTTAAAGACGGGTACAACGGCTACTTGTGCGGCAACCTAGACGATTTCGCCCAAAGGATACTGTCTGTTTGGAAAATGTGGAAACACGGTGATGAGTCCTACTGGCAAATCTGCAAAAACGCAAGACTGACCGCGGAAGCTTTCGACTGGTCCAACATCGTACCTCAACTTGAAAAGATGCTTCACTATTTCGCTGACACTATGCCCCCAAACCACGAGCATAGGTGTGCCGAGCCCTCGGAGACGCTTTTTAGAGCGCAAAGTCATAGTTGAGCAAGGTTATAATAATACACAGTAATTCGCCGGGTCTACGCACTAGCAGGAAAACTACTACCGATTTGATTACTGGACAAACCAAAATTGTAAACGTGATTATTTCTAATGAACGCCTACCAAACCCTTGGCCAATTATAGATAGGGTTAAACTCAGCCGGTTACCCTCGTTACGCTACGCTTTCCCACGACCAAGATATTTGGGTTTGTTAACTAATGAATTTTTTGAAAACGATGTAGAGTACTTCGTTTATTGGGGGTTGGTCTAAAAGCGATGGCACCATTTTTGCAAAGGCTTAGTAAAACACCCGTTATAACTGGTCATCATAACGGTTTTTCAAGTGAGAGCCGCGAACTTCCTTTTTTTGGTCCAGAAATGATACGTCTAGGTAAAATTTTAAGTGTTCATCACGTGCTAAACGCTTGTGATTGTAACCAACTTGTAAGTTTCCGCTTCAATATATGAAAGCATATTGTTTTCCCCGTGCACTTCTTTTCGCGCTTCATCAAGAAAAACAAAGTCTAGAGACGACCTAAAGACGGTTTATTAAGAGAAACTGACAGTACGATAAAAGAAACTAATGGTTCAATAAAAGATGCCGTATCTTTTCCCGAATAAAGAGCGATATCATTCAGACGCAGTATCTTTTTCGCCCAGAGAAAACCCGGTTCGCCCAGAGAAAACCCGGAGAAGACCCAGGCAGACAGAAAAAAATAATCTTTAAGGCAGAAGACCCCGGTTAAGCAGTATGCGTAGAGGAAAAGAGAAAGAAGAGGAGCTGAGGGAGAAGGTCGAAGAGCTACTACGGGAAGGGAAGACCTACAAGCAGATCCGGAGGGAACTCAGGGTGTCCCCGAACACGATAGCGAAGGTCAAACAAGGACTACTGGCAAGCAAAACACGGAAGACCTACACAGCCCAACGCCCTCCTCAACAGCAAAGTGTTAAACCCCGCTTCAACCCACCACCCACAAGGCATGAGACAACGAAGCTGGGGCTAAGACCACACGGGTCGAAAGCGGAAGACGCCGTCAGGAGAATAGCCAACCATTACTACGGCTACGGCTACAACCACAACAGCTACCCCAAGACGACGCACCCAACCACGAAGAAGAAGGAGCAATCCCCACCGCAACAACAATCACAGCCACGGACCAGCGAACCCCAACCCACAAAGGAGGAGTGGGAAGACATACTACGGGACCGGCTACGACGCCAACAACAAACAAAGCAACCGCCACCACAGAGGAGAGCGAGGAGCGCATGGATCCACACCCCAGAAGAAGTGATGGCCCAAGCATTCGACATGCTCGACGATGGATACGACCCCGACGAAGTGAGGAGGGAGCTATGCATTCACCACCGCGACTGGCTGAAGGCCCTCGACGAATACAGGCGATACGAGAAGGAAGTGAAGGAGGCAATGACCGGCAACCCCGAAAAACACAAAAAAGAACAGGAAGAAATAGACCTAGTAGACGAATACAACAAAGCATTCATGAAAGCAGCAAAACTTAAAATGCAACTACTAGCCATGAAGCAAACAGGCCTACTCACAGACTAGGGATCAGAGACAAACCACTATGAGGTCAGAGGGTGAAAACCGCCTGGACCGGACCCGCTGACTGATCCTGGTCTGAGCCCGGTGATCCCCCGTGTCCACCTTGTCCCAGTGATACCAGAGGGACCCCGGTCTGACGACCCGGTAGTCAGGGTAGTCAGGGTTTCCCCTATTAATAGTTGCGCAAGTATGAATCACAACCACGCCCAAAACAAACAGGATAAACCTCACAGTTCGACATACGACTCGCTGTAGCTGCTTCCCAGCGCAGCCTTACCCAGTGGTTCTCGAATCACCGTGTTTCCCCAAACAATAATAGGGGAACACCTGTGTTAAATGGGTCAATATGATTGCCACGGTCTGCCCTGATAGAACGTAGCGAATCGATACACAGGACGATCTAATCTTCTTGCGTCAGTTAAATGACTGTTCCAGCAGACTAAAAGTTATTAGCTGCATCCGGTTAAGACAGCTGTGCCCACGGTTAGTGTTGCAATACTTACCTACAACAGAACTAAGGAGCTTAGAGATTGTTTATATTCGCTTTTGTCACAGTCGGTAAAGCCGTTCGAAATAATTGTCGTGGATAACGGATCCTACGATGAAACCGAAAAGTTTCTCAGAAGTATTTCGGAAGAGTTCGTTAAGGCAGGGGTAGCAGTCCGCCACGTCCCCGGAAGACACCCTAGGCTCATCACTGGGCAAGAAACGTAGGATTAGAGCTAGCTAATTCGGAGTATGTTCTTGTGTGCGATGACGATGTTGAGTTTCAGAGCGACTATGTTGAACGCATGCTTGAAAAGTTCGAAAAATACCCGCATTATACTGGTTTACAGGGTTCCACGCTTCCACATGCGCCGAGAAAACCGGAGGTATTTAGGAAGAGAGTAATGAACGCCATCCAGCGTTGCTTTTTCCTTTCAAGGAGCGACGGTCACTTCCAGAAAGTGCTGCCCTCGGGTTTCGTTACCATGGGGGCACCACGTCCAACACCTGAGCCCACAGATGCGCAGTGGTTAATTTCGAACAACATGATGCTGAAAAAGCTGAAGACCAGTGCACGCTTTGATGAGGCAATTGTGGGCCTTGGTTTGGATGATGTACAATTCGGCTACAAGCTTTATCTGAGCGGGACTGCCAAATTAGGTATCGTAGGTGACGCAAAAATCAAGGACCAACACGGTTCAACCAGGAGTTCTGATTATTCTAGATGGACTGGCTTGATCCTGTATAACACATATTTCTTTTTCAGATATGTCTACACGGGCAAAGCGTTTCAAATTTATGCGTTTGTGATGAGCAGATTGGGCCTGATTCTCGTAAATGGAATCGTTCCTCTCTTTTCTGACTCCGATCCTAAGCCCCTACTTGGCACCCTTAAGGGCCTTCTCTATTCTTGGACCAAGTTGAAGACATATGTTCAGGGAACCACCGAGGAAGTTCGGACTACAACAATGCACCTACTAGGCTACGACAGGCTGCAACCGAAGAAACCTGAAACACCTAAGGCGCAGGTCAAGTAATCTGGACTAACTAATTCTTCTTCGGAGCCCCAGTTTCCTTTGACACACACTCGAGCGCTGATGCAACAAGCGCCTGCTCGTCACCTGTCAAGAACGGATCCATGGGAATCGACAGAATTCACCCGACAATCCGCTGTGTAACGGATAGGCGGGTGTTGACAAACTCGGAGCAGCTCTTCTGTCGGTGCACTGGCATCGGATAGTACACACCTGTGTCGACACCTGCCTCCGATAGCTCCTGCCCTACTCAATCCCGGTTCTCAAGCTCAACGACGCAGAGATAGTACACGTAATACGCGAAAGGCTCATAGTAAGGCGTGCCCACAACCTTCGAACCTCTGAAAGCTCATCGTAAACTTCTGCCGCCCTCCTCCTTTTTTCAATCCGAGTCCAGTTTCTTTAGCTTGACACGCAACACCGCCGCCTGAATCTCGTCAAGCCTCGAGTTGTAACCGACAAGGTCGTGGTGGTACTTTTTGACCTGCCCGTAGTTTCACTTATCGAGTTCTTTATACTTTTTTTGCTCACTCATTACGCTACGATAAAAGTAAAGTTTTCTGATATAAGAGGGTGCAATCGTGCTTAGCACGCCTCTGTAGAAGATTGAGGACGGATCCAGGAACAGTTTGAACACCTGAAACCTGTCTACTCCGTCAAATCTCGCGGCCAGCAACGTGTCGTATACCACGCTGACCAGACTGCGTGCTACTTGGTTACGCGAGCCTGCAAAAATATCGGCGTGTAGCATTTGATAGTCCTTCGTGCGTCTGCAATGTTCCTCAAACGGTGTCCCCTTACACATGACTTCCATTAACGCCCAGTCATTCGAAAGTCTTCTGAACACTTCGACGTGTTTGCTTAGGGAGGCGTTAAATTCTCGCACCCCAAGGCTAGTAGTATTCTGTTCACTTTTCCTAACATACGTGAGTACCGGTGGGCTGAACAACATCCGCGCATTCGACATATACGCGGCGGCCAACAAGAAATAATCAATAGCGAGTTCAACTTTTGCCAAGTATTTCGACCAAGTCTCCAAGATATTTTTTTTAATCGAAGCCGAACTGTTATTCCAAACTGGTAGTGTGTCGACGAGCCTTTTCCCTTTTGGGTTGTTGATCAGGATTTGGTTGCTTATGTCACCCATAGCCGTGTCAGGAATCGGTGCTTTCCCGTGGAATTGAACAAGCGAGTTTCGGCAATACCCGAGTTTCGGATTGTCTTCAAACAATTTGCTTACGTGTTCGAGCTTGTGTGGCGCCCACAAGTCATCGTCGTCGAGGAAGCACACGACCTCACCCCTACAATAGAGTAGAGCATCGGCGACCATAGCCCCGAACCCAGGCTTATCAGAGAAAACCAGCTTAACCCCTAAATCTGACCACTCGCCGTCCAAGTCAAATTCAAAGTTCTTCGTGACCACAACCTCGTACCCATCTCTGGGAAGAGTCTGATTCAGCACTGAGTCAACCGCTCTCTTAAGATACTCTCTGCGTTTGTACGCGGTTATTATGACTGATATAAATGGGGGCCCCCTTTCGGGTGCAGCTTGATGCTGGCCTCCTCCCCATCCCTTGCGAATGGCTAGGGTTCCCATCCGCGTCCGAGGCCTCAAGGGTTACACCCACTCCTCCCAAGTAGGGTTCTACTCTCCTCTGCTCTCTCGCCACACACCCCTTACACCCCCCGCCTCCCGTGTAACCACCCACGTTCGGCTTGTCTGTCATACCCCCCAGTTGTGTCTTGGGCATGTAGAATGAAAGGCTCAATTTGTTTGATCATCGTTTCTAGCACTAAGAAAAAACTCTGCTCTTTATTATATTTATTGACCGACGAAGATAGAACTTATTGAGTGCCTGCAAAAAACTTCCCTGAAAACTTCGTTGGTGAATCTGAAAGGACGAACGATGACTGAGGTCTTGGACATTACCTAGCCGTATTAGTTGGCTTAAGAGCATAAGCTAACAGACCACTGCGAGAAGCCCCTCGGGGGAGAATGGTATTTAATCGGTCAGTCAGTAGGGAATCATGTTCGGGGTGCACTCGACCACACCGTACCGGTTCTCTTCACCAACGAAGCAGCGGTGCTTGAAGTGGTTGTAGCCGCGTAAACAGTGATAAGCCGAGCCGCACTTACACACATCACACCCGCAGGCCCCGTATCCTTTTATTCGGCGACCCATCCGATCGTTTAAGGTGTCTTAAAATGTATACAAGTAATGCGCCATTGATAACTGTGATTTTGACAGCGTATAACAGACGACGTTACTTAGAAGAGGCAATAAACTCTACGTTAAATCAGACGCTTTCAAAAGAATTCTACGAAGTAATAGTGATAAAGAATTTTGAGTAGGAACACGACGACCATTACCGAAGCCTAGGAGTGATCATGAACGTTGAAGAGCCTAGCTAAGGAAAAATGGTATATTTGGCGCTAAAACAATCGCAAGGCGAAATTATTACTCTACTAAACGATGATGATTTGTACTCAAAAGAAAGGCTTAGTGTTGTAAGGAGTCTTTTGGTAAATACCCCGATTTGGCGTTGTATCACAACGAATATAGTTGGATCGATGAAAATGGAAAACCTTTAAAGCGAAAAACCAAGTTCTTTGAACACCGTCTTACACGAACCATATACGTATCAAATCCTCGTAAGTCCACCCAGTCAATCAAGCTATTTGTGTCAGGTAAATACGCAGATAGCGCACTCGCTTTTCGAAGGAGCTTTATAGAAGCTGATTTGCACCATCTGGCAAACTGTTACCTTTCTATCGATGCGCTACTACTTGACCTTGCATTAGCATCAAGCTTCGGAATACTTTATGATAATAAGAGGTTAACGTATCTCAGGCTTAACAAAGGTAGTGTGACGAATACGCCAGGCGTGAATCCAAAGTTTAAACTAACAGAGCTTGAGATTCTCACCGCTTTGACCAAGAAAAATTGGAGCCCTTTCGATACTGTGTCCACTGAGATAGCAAGGCTTAAGGTGAATTTGATATCCGCAGGGTATATCAATGGTCGGGTCACCGTAAAAGACTTTTTTCATCACCACTCAAATTTGTTCTTTGGCCTAACAAAGAGAG
>Ga0209012_1001926_pt1 | contig 19680 bp, 13 predicted proteins | sample RS3BMetagenome_FD_184735 | JGI IMG/M metagenome (GOLD analysis project Ga0209012, IMG submission 184735) | Ferric oxide microbial mat and aquatic microbial communities from Rainbow Spring, Yellowstone National Park, USA - RS3B (SPAdes) (version 3) ...
GCGATGCCCACCGTCCTGCAACGGCGGGCCTTTGAGTTACTGGAGTGTACCCAGTAACGGGAAGTGACAAAATGAACCAAACCCTTGTACTGCAAGGGTTTTATCATTTCTGCGGGCTAAACTCCGGAGTAACTTCAGAATCCGCACCGCCGCAGATGTTGGATCCATCGACCAATGGCGAGGTGGCTCCCGACGAAGCGGCATTGCCACTAGAAGAAAGCGCGGACAGACGCGGCAAGGAGCCGATAACTTCCCATCGGTTCTCTGGTCGGAGAAACGCCATTGGGCAGGACGAACCCGGATTGTTCCACAACGCGGTAAAACCCGATCAGCCGGAACCACCGGCAGGTCCGAACGGCGTGCCCCGCAACAATATGGCAGAGGATTCATAGCGGAATTCTGGTGGCATATTGAATTCGCTGCGCCAAGCAGCCAACCGGAAATGTTATCCAAGTAGTTTAGCCAAATAAGGAGAATGAATATGGTCAGTATCGTTCAGCAGCGTCACAACGAGAGTCTGAATCACGCCTTGGGATCAATCATCGCTGGTGCCTTGGCGCGGCCCGATGTGGTCGAGATCATGGCCAATCCCGATGGCGGTTTATGGGTGGATATCATCGGCCAAGGCCGCCAGCGCATGGGATCTATTGATTCGAGTTCCGCGGAAACGGTGATTCGATTATTGGCGGCCCATGCCGGGGAAAATGCCAATCCTGAATCACCCGCCATCGCCGGCGTATTACCGGCAACGGGAGAACGGTTTCAAGGCTTATTGCCGCCGCTGGTCGAGCGGCCCACTTTTACCATTCGCAAAAGACCGACACGCATTTTTACACTCGATGATTATGTGGCATCCGGTGTGCTGGCGGCGGATGGTGCCAAAAGCATACGCCACGCCATTGCCCAGCGCCAGAATATTCTCGTTGCCGGTGGCACCGGTTCCGGTAAGACCACCCTGGTCAACGCCATATTACATGAACCGGAGTTCCAGATGCAGCGTGTGGTACTTATTGAAGATACCCGTGAACTGCAATGCTCGGCCCCGGATCGGGTGGAATTGCTAACCAAAAATACCGAACCCAAGGTTACCATGACCGATCTCTTGCGCATGACACTGCGCCTACGGCCCGATCGAATTGTGGTCGGTGAAGTGCGGGGTGGTGAAGCCCTGGCACTGCTCAAGGCCTGGAATACCGGCCATCCCGGCGGCGTGGCCACTATTCATGCCAACAGCGCCACCGATGCTTTGTATCGGCTGGAAGATTTGATCGGTGAAGTCTCCCAGATAATTCCCTATCGTTCTATTGCCTCGGCCGTCAATCTGGTGGTTTTCATCGAACGTATTGCATCTGCTCCAGGGCGGACGGTATCGCAAATTTACAACGTGACCGGCTTCCACAATAACGAGTATATTTTTCGCCAGGCAACGGGCAAAGATGGAATGTGACAACCAACCGGGTAATGAGGACGATGCCGAGATACTATATAAAAGTTGTGAACGGGAGCCTTGGCCCAACAGGCGATCCGTCTCGTGGTGTTGGATCACCACATGACGCAGGGCACAGGCAACGAACGCGGACGGCAATGCAGCGAACGCATCTGGACCGCCATTGCCACGTGCAGGAGCAGCAGCAACGCAGCGTCTTTGAATTCCTGCATCAGCAACCACTTCGCCGCACGGCCAAGACGTTCATTTGTTCCCGCAGGCCCATAAACGGTTGCAGGAAGCGTGTGCCAATATTGGGATTTGACACCCGATAGAAAGGAAACTTACCGGTTAATCTTTTAATTAAAATCTTGCTGACATTCTGAAGAATTTTTCTGGAGGATTTTTGTTGCCTGCTAATAGATGTCAGCTTATTATTACCTCGTCCTCCGCTTGGTACCTCGTCACAGGCGGGGTTGTAAAGAGTTGTTTCTTTTTTCAGGGAGGCTTTTATGACCGGCGCAGCCAACACGGTATTGTTTTATCAAAAACCGGTACTGCTGGATCGTGCCACACACCGCAGTGCCAAAATCAAGTTGCGCGATGCCAACTTTGAGTTTTCACGGGAAACCAATTCTGTACCGGTTTCCGCCTTGGAATTCGCCCGTGCCGCTACAGAATATCCCATCGTGTTTGCCGGCCCATCCATGGATCGGCTTATGCCTGTAGTAGTGCTGGGACTACGCAACAATGAAAACCTCTTTGTGGACGTCACCGGCAAATGGGCCAGCAGTTACATTCCTGCGTTTATCCGCCGCTACCCGTTTGTCCTGGCGGAACGCAACAATGGACAGGATTTCAGCGTTTGCATTGATACGGCATTTTCCGGCTGGGAAGCCCCGGATGGTGATCCGTTATTCGATGAAGCTGGCGCAGAAACGCCGCTTCTTAAAAATGTATTGGCCTTCCTGGGCCAATATCAGAACAATATCCGGCAGACTCAGGCGTTCACCGGAAAACTCAATGAGTTGAATTTGCTGGTAGGCAGAGAGAAACGGGCGCGTGATACGAAGCATCAGCCGTTGGCCCTGCGTGGTTTTTATGCCGTCGATGAAGCCAAACTCAATGCCCTTTCCAATGAACAAATTACTGAACTCTACCGCGCTGGATTCCTGGGGTTGATCCATGCCCATTTAATATCGCTGGGCAATGTAGTAAAACTGGAACAGCAACTGCGCGACCGGGAATAACGCCAGACGGAGAGGTAATCCACCAGAATGCGGCAACATTCCGGCAATCAGCCAGCGGTTTCGAAGCAAGAACGGAATGTTAAAACTCGCTGTGGAGAACCAAATGGCAATGTTTTCCACCGCCAACGTTTTGCGTATTACGGTTGCGATGAGCACGGCTCTGGCCGCGGGCATTCAGCAGGCCCGCATGCGCGTGGCTTCCGCCGCGTCGCCGATTATGCGCTTGATGATCCAGCGGGACCATGAAGTTGCTGAGTCCGAACTGTTGCGGCGGGAATTGGATATTCTCCGTGCCGGGCGGGAGAACATGCCGCCGCAGAAGAGACCCGATTACCGCCCCACCCAGCGATTGGCAATTCTGCAACTCATGCGATTGCGGGACTGGAATATCAAAAACACCGCCAAGCGGTTCGTGATCCACGAAAATACGCTCCGCGCATGGATCAAATCCATCAAGGGCAACGACAAGCCGAGCCTGCTGGCCGGGGCCATCGTCTGGAATCGTATGGATGATGCAGTACGCTGGGCGGCGCAAGAATTGCGCCGCCTCTGCCCGGAACCGGAATTCGGAACGCGCACCATGGCGCGGCACCTGCTGCGCGCGGGAATTCAGATCAGCCGTTCCAGCGTGCAGCGAATGCTGCGGGAACCGGAACCTGCAAAGCCGCCGCGAAAGCCCAGGCCCGCCATGGAGCAACCCGCCGGAGTCAAGCCGCATGGTCTGCTGACACCGAAGAAGCCCAACCATGTCTGGCATAGCGACATTACGCAAATTCGCGTGCTCTGGCATGTCTTTTTTGTCGCCGCGATTCTGGATGGGTTTTCCCGCAAGCTGCTGGCTTTGAAAGTGTACGCCAAAACACCCTGCGCCAAGAACCTGGCCGCGCTGGTGAAGAGCGCCGCCGTGCGGCATGGCAAGCCAGAGTTCATCATCACGGACAACGGCGGCCAGTTCCGGAAGCAGTTTGGGCGGGCGGTGCGGCGGCAGCGTATTCGTCATGTCCGCACACGCGTGCGAAATCCCTTTTTGAACGGAAAAATCGAGCGATTTTTTCGATCGCTGAAGCTCTGGCAGCGGCTCACGCTCATGGTCGCGACAGCCGGCGGCATTCAGCGCCGGCTTAATTCTTTCGCGGCATGGTACAACACCTGCCGCCCGCACAGCGCCTTGGGATTCAGAACGCCCGAAGAAGCGTACGGCGGGAAAACGCTGCCCAACCCGATTGCCTATCGCACCCGCGATGGACCCACAGTTAAAATCCAAGTCGCGCGCCGCCGCTTCCGCGACGACCCGCATCTGCCGGTGCCGGAAATTACCGTGCGCCGCGCGGCGTGAATGTCCCCAACCAGGTCAAGCACAGAGTGTCGCCATGGCATCCGCGCAGACACCGCACGCACAGCGGTGATTTTTCATGCACCGCCGGGAGTCCCGCGACGAAGTTGTGCCACATATCACCATAATTCCATGTCATCCAACCGTTTGACATCCGCTGAATCGTGCCTTATCATCAATATTAACACCATCACAATTAGCTGGGCCGCTTCGCCACCTGCACCCAGCAACAACGAAGCGTCTTTGAATTCCTGTATCAGACCGTCAACAACCATTTCGCGGGACGGCCCACACCTTCACTACTTCCCTCAGGCCCGTGAACGGATACTGAATTCCTATCCTGAACCGATGTAAATTTAACCTTATTATCGCTTTCGCACTTGCAACGTTACAAACTCAAGCGGCGAAAGAACGGCTTGCCGCACGCGCACACCAACAGCGCGGCCGAATAAGCCGGTGCGAAACAGTTGAACCGTTCCTCCACCCCGCCATGCCAGATGAACTACAGCGCGCCGCCGCCCCGCATTATACAACCGGACGGTGTAGGCCCCATCTGGGTCGGGGTGACATGCTTCTACGAGGATGTTGGCGGGCGTCACGGTGAACAGGGGGGTAAAAGGCCGGGCATGGGGTGTGATCAGCGCTGTCACCAGCGACTGCTGGGTGTCAAGACCGAAGCGTTGCGCTGCGGCCTGCGAAAATACACGGTGCGGTCGTAAGACATAATGGAATCCAATCATTCCACTCTGGAAGGCTTTATAGTTGGTGCGCCAGTAATTGTTCATCACATAGGAATAAATCGTGGATCCTTTGACAACATGGCGCGGGGAGGGCTGTCCGTGTTCTACGGTCACCGCCGTGATGCGCCCGACCTCAAACATCGGGGCGTTGACGCTGGCCCAGGTAACGCCGAAGTGATTGTTGGACACATCCACCCAGCGGTTTTCCGTAAACGAATTCTTGTGCGCCCATTTCAACTGATCTTTACCCAACTCAATGACGGACCACGGCTCATCATAACGAATTACCCCCTGATCAATGGCGAACGGAAATCCAATGTGTACCGCTTCATGTTCGGGATAAACCTGCTTTTTATCCAACATATCCGATATGTATATCCGTTTCAGGCCAGCGACCAGCGAAATGCGGCGGATCAGGATATGGCAGCCCGGTGCCGAGGAACGAATTTCCAACTCTGCCACCAGCGGGCCGTCGGCGAGCACGCGAATTTTCGGCTTGCCGCTGTATGCAAAATTCTTGCCGCTGGTCCCGAGGAGGTAAATGTAATCATTAAGCCCTCGGGCGATCTTGTCGTTCCGATTGACCAGATTGCCCGTAATTCCCTCTACCCGCATGCTATCAATGGCACCGGTGGTAGAGCTGACATGCACGTTGATCAGGGCGTTGGATAAAGTTCCCCCGGATGCGCGGGCCGGTGTTAATCCTGCAAATACACTGTGGCCCGGGGCGACATAATATCGCCGTGCCGAGAGTCCCGGCACATTGCGAGCCAGGAAAACCAGCGACTGATCGGACATGCGCTGGCACGGCACCGGCTGATTTTCGGCGTTTACCACATGGACTCCGCGCACCCAATGCTTCCACGATGTCGGCGGCCGCGCCGCTGGAGGGCCGTTGCTGACCACCAGGGCACCGCGCGACAGGCCCAGAGCAGCCGGCACTTCCACCAATGAACTTCGCGGCCAGTTGCAGGTGTTAAACACGCCAAACCAATGTCCGCCCCTCGGTGCTTGCAGCACCTTGAACACGCGCCGCCTTAACACGTTGGAAATATGCATTGCCCGCGCGGCGTACCGCTTTTTCCATGCCCACTGCTCGCGGGCGAATCTCCGATACGGTTGCCGCCACGCGCAGTTGGCTCCCCAACTGTGTTCGTCAAACAGCAGCACGTCCCGCCACGCGCGGTCGAAATCATGTGCCGGATAGTCCGGTGCCTTAAGCATGGACCAGAGCATCTGATCTTCCGAAAGCCGGTTGCCGGCGCGGCGGTTCATCGCGGTGGTTCGTGCCGTCGAAGCGGCACCGTCCTCCCAATAGCCGTTGTAATCTCCGGTGTACGCCGGCAGCGTTTTGCCATATTTGGTCGCCAGGGCGTGAAACGCTTGGCTGGTTGTGGCAATGACCAAGTGGGGCGAAGCATACCTCGCATTCCAACGGGCAACAAACCGGGAAAGGTTCGGATCTGGCGGCCCGTTGTCTCCAACAGTCCAGCGTGTGTAGATCATGGAGTATTTGAATTTCGGGTTGGCAACGGCGAACTGATTGGTGAATTTGCGCAGCGCCTTGGCATCGCGGCCAAAGTTTGCCACCAGGCCGCCGCGCGGCGCGAAGGCTGATCGGTATCCGCAGCAGCTCTGCCAGACCAGCACCCGGCTGTGTCCCGACGGGGATAACCAGTAAAACGGTTGATTGTTCCATTGCTGCGAGTAGCCGCGATTGGGCCCCCAGGACCAGTATTTGACGCCCGCTTTGGCCAGCACCGGAACCATACCCCACGTATAACCCGGCACGTCGCTGATCATGGCCGAATCAATCGGTAGGTCGTACTTACTCGCAAAATGCCTGGCATAGGCGACGTAATGCAGCAATTCCTCCGGCTGGCACAATCCGGTCAATTCATTGTCATACAGGGCGTCAAGCCCGATATGCCCGTCGGCAACCGCCGCAAAAAATGCTTTTTTTTGTGCCCGCGTGGCGATTTTCAAAAATTGCCGCGCCTCAATCATGCATTCGAGATTCCAGCGGAACTGCGCGTCCGGCGGTTCATGGCGCGTCTGTTGAATCAGCCGCAGCGCCTGGAGAATGTAATCGGCATGCAGCCGCAGGGCCACGGGCTGGTAGTACTTAAAGCCTATGTCGGTATGTGAATGCGGCAGGATAAAGATGGTGATTGTTTTTGGCACCGGCACAGTGATGGCCGAACGGACCGCCGGGTGATCCGGAACGGAAATCTCGACCGACAGCGGGCCGGACACCTGCGGCCTGGGTATGGAGACGTGAAAACGATGCAGCCCCGGTTGCAGCGTGACGGGTGTGCCGCCGAAAGCGCCGATTTGAATCCGCCCCTTGACGGCCCCTCCGATCCGTAGAATGCTCAATTGCACCCTGATATCGCCCGATCGCGCCACGACATATCGCGAATCTCCTGCCACACGCTCTATCGAGATGGTGTTGTGCGGGACAACAAGCCGGTCGGTGCCGGGCGCGTACAAAGCCAGCGAATGGTAAATACACCATGAGCCGACCACAGAGGTTATTTGGATCAGGTTGTTGCCGACGTGCAGCGCAGAAGCAGGAAACGCCGCACGCAACGTATAGGGCCGGCCCTGCCGGGGATGGCCGGTGAGCGCTGTGCCGGAACCGCCGCGCGGCGTTCGAAAGATATGGTGCCAGGCGTTGTTGACCTCAATGCGCAATCGCGGCGGATGAACCGGCTGCGTATCGGCAAAACGCAATACCAGAATTGCCCGGCCCGCAACTGAATGGGCAACGCCGAAATCCAACGTGAACGTATGCATTCGATTGCCCGCCCAATGGTCTTCCGGCCCCGGCTGAACGTAGGGCCAGGAAGTCTTGGGATCGCTTTTTCCGACGACCATAAAACCGTCATGGGCATAATGGCTCCAGCCGCCCGGTGATAAGGCGAAAGCCGAATCGTTCCAAGGCGTTGAGGTGCCGCCAACATGCCACAGCCGCGCCATCCCCCGGCCCGCAGGCGCAGCACACAAACCGCCTGCCTGAATATTCCCCAGCACCGCCGCAAGCAGGGCCGGTAAAAGCATCGCGCAATATCGCGCCGCAGTAAACCGCGAGCACAGGGTTTTGCGGAGCGGCATGACCGTGCGTTTTACGGCGGGAACATCCGCATTTCGTTTTTCATTACGCATCACTCACTGCTCCAGAATCACCGCCGCCGAATTCGCCGGTATCCGCACCGTTCCGTTGGTGGCCTTGGGATTCGGGTCTTCCGGTGTTACAACCACCAGTTTGCCAGGGTGCGGTAAACTTACATGTGCGACAATCGCCCGGTGGTATTCCCGATTCATGACCACCACTGCCCGCCGGCCATCCTTCTGTTGAAATACGCTGTACGACTGCCAGCCGTTGGCTTTGACACTGGCACCGAGATTATCGCGGAATGTGGCGTTCCACAGGTACGCCTTATAGCGCCGCCGCAGCGCATCCACCTTCTGGCCATACGCCAAGGTCAATGGGAAATCCTCCAGCCGGCCCTTAAAGTAGTACGGCTCATAGCTGATGATATAACGGTCCAGCAGCGCCTGATTGATGGTTTCCCGATCATTAAACCCGGTCACGGCGATCATGATCGGTTCATGCGGAAGGATATACCGCGTCGCCGGGACGCTGCCCGGTCCGACACGGATATACATCAGCGGATAATATTGCAGCAGCCAGTCTTCCGGCCCTTCGCCGGCGAACAGGAAATGCGGATCAACCTTGAATGCCGCCTTATTGAAGGCTTCACCCATGAGCATCTGCCCATGGGACAGATAGCCGGGAACCGGATGCTCATGATCCGCATTGAAACTGTACGTCGCACCTGGTGCGCACACTTGGTCCTGCAAAACACCGGCGGCACCCAGGGCCAATACCTTGTCGAATTCCTTCACCGCTATGGCCCGATAGGCTGGATCACATGTGTCCATCACCGCCCAAGGCCGATGGCTGATGCCCGCGAGTTCCGGCGGCGTGAAATAGCCGAAGCCGCCGGTTGTGTACGGCACACCAAAGGGATCATCCGCATCATATTTGTACAACTGGGTTTTGTACCATTTCGTACTCATGTCCGCGAACTGCGGTTTGATGAACATGATGCATTTGACACCCATTGCCTGGATTTTAGCAATCGCGCGGTGTAAATCCTGCCAAGTTCCCAGTTCGGGATCAATGCTAAGCGATGGATTTCCGCCATCCTGCCCGCCTTTCTGCCAGCCGGTTAATTGAATGGCCTTTACCCCGTATTTCACACAGTCCCGGCCGATTTTAACCAGGTTTTTATATGACATGTTCAGAGAATCCACCGGCGAATTCACCTGGAATTGCTGCCAGGAGTTCACGGTTCGCGCCCAATGCGGAATGTGCGGCGGCTTAAACCATGTTTTCAGCCATTTCTTATAAATATCCGCTCCGGCGTGCCAGTCACCCTGGTAGCCCTGCATGACCACGGGTACCAACTTCACGGTGCTGTGGGCGGCGGCATAAATAAAATGCGTGGCCCGCAGTTCCAAATGCATGGGCATTCCGGCGACTTTCCAATTCCGCGGGATCCGGTTGGATTGCCATGAAACCGAGCCGGGCTTGAGCACCAGCGTATATTGCAGCAGATAGGAAATATGTGGATTGTCCAACTCGAGATACAGTCCCTGATTGTTGGAGCACTCCAGCAGCGCGAAAAGCGAACTGGAGGACGGGGCCACCATTTGCGTGGGGTAATTGACGCCCCAATACCCTTCGCCGTTGCCGAAGTTGGGATAGATCTGATCCGATCCCATATTGCCGTACCAGGCGGAACGCACCGCCATGGTGGTTCCCGCGGCCGGGGGCCGCAGGTTATCCAAGCACGGGTAATCAATGGTTTCAATGGTCAGCGGCGAATTGTTCTTTACCTTGGCGGAAAAGCGCAAAGCACCATTCTTCAGCGTTACCGTGGCGGTAAACGTGATCGGCAGTACCCCGGCGTGTTGACTGACCAGAGTTTTCCATTGCACCTGAACTGTATTAGCACCGATTTTGCGTACCGTGGCCCCATGTTGCATGGAACCGAGAATCCAGTTATCCCGTCGGCCTTTAATGGGCACAAGCATCCGAAATGTCCCGGCGAATGCCGAGCGCGGTTGGATATGCCAGTGCGTGGTTTTATATTCCAATCGCGTCAACGCCCCGGTACGGCTGCTGATGGAGACCAACATGGTGCTGTCCTGCAACACCACCTGTGCGGCGGAGGCGTGTGCCGCCGAGAAGAGAACCGCCGCAAGCACAAGCAGCAGTAGCGTCACGGCACGGAACCTTGCAGCAAAGCGTCCGTGTATGCACCGATGATCCAAGCCGCCATAATTTTGCGGGTGCTTGAGCGTTGTGTCTATCCCGCCACCTCGGCACATTACTTGAGCTAATTTCCTCACAACTCGAAGGCCAATATTTCCACACACCATCAAAATCTCCAAAACCGGGTCGTATTTTAAATTTTGCCCCAAGAGGGCTAAGAAACTTCACAACGTTCTCAGCTACGCATAATCAAGGGCAATTGACAGCTCTGTGGGCGAAGCATCAGGTTGAAAAGGCGTCATTGATCGCCAATACGCAGTGGACGCTACGGGGGTAAATTTCACCAAGCCCCCGTCTGGACATTTTGCATCGGCTTCATTACAACATCATACGGAGGCTGGTACTGCGGCCAAGTTTGAATATTATATTTCCAATCAACCTGGGGGGCGGCGGAAACATCGCCGACACCTTGGTATGGAACTGTGTAATAACTGTAAATGTTATCATTGTTCTCGCCGCAGTACGGGTTGGTCTCCCATGCAACATGGGCATCGCCGAAGCCGACGTTCTGACCCTCGCCGTTGTGATTTCCGGAGTTGTACACGTAATTGCCGTAGGTGTTCGCCGATGGCAGGATGGTTGTATCACGGTACAGATTTCCCAGCGACGGCGAAGACCCGTTGGGATCAGGAGCCATATCACTGACGATAGGCAAACCGGAATCGGCTCCACGCGTGGTCCAATAGGGCTGTACGGCACTTGCGGCGGCGATCTTTAAGGCCAAATCCGCTGGCAGCCACGGCTCCGCAATCGAATAACTTAACCCCGCATGGGCCGCACTTAAATTCCAAGTGCCGGCTTGCTCATAACCAAAACAGGGATATATCCCGCCCCCGGGCGCTCCATATTCAAGAGAAGGAACCTGCGAGAACTGGTCGGACGGGCATATAAAGGTTTTCGGTTGGCAATACCCCAGTAAAACCAGCAGCCACATGGATGCTTGAATGGATCCTGTATTATTCGCGGGAGGATTCGTCTTACCCACTAGATAATACCAATCACCGGCCACCCCGGACGGCTGTTGCGACGCACTGTATCCCGGTCCAGCGGGCTGGTTTGGTCCCAGACGAATGTTACTGCCGTAGGGCCCCGGCGTGCACGGGAATGTCGCGTCATTGGACTGTGAATAGATTCGCATGCACTGCGCAATACTCCTGATGTTGGCCGCACATGCAGTCCGATTCGCTAATTCCTTGGCGCGCGCCAGCGCGGGCAATAGAATGGCGATTAGTAACGCGATAATGGAAATCACCACCAGCAACTCAATTAAAGTAAAACCGTGCAGGGGTTTACGAACGGGTTGGACACAACGATTGACAAACATGATAGTTCTCCAATGATGGACACAAGGTTCGGCCAATTAATAAGGTCCTGTTTCAATGCCATCTACCGGCGCGGCCGGGAGATGGCATTGAAACAGGCGGGAGCACGACGGAACGCCCGATGTGTTCCCGCCATACACGGCGCGTCAAGCCGTTCTTCGCACCGTCCGCTTGCGGCCAATCAGCAGCAAGCCCAAGCCCCCGCCGACCGCGAATATTGCCAGCGATGCCGGCTCCGGAACCGCCGAACCGCTGACGGCGAATACCTCCGTTACACTCGCGGCAGTGCCTGTAGAGACCGAAGAGGCAAGGTTGAACGTCATTGAATCCAGAGCGCCATAGCCGGAGGCATCCACGAAATCACCGGTGTTGTCCGTTCCGAGGTGGGAAATGTTCAGCACGGTTTCATACAGGCCGGGATTACTGGGCAAGCCATTTACGCTCTTGCTGGAAATCGATGAAGTGATGGTGATCCGACCAAGTCCGCTCAAGGCCAGGCCGTAGGGATTTCCATCGGGTGTTGTGCTTACAATATTGCCGCTGAACCAATCCAGAGCGGCGTAGTCAGTGGTGACGCTCTGGCCGTCAGCGAAATTAAGCGTCACGGCTCCGACACTGTCATGTGCACCTCCCGCAGACATGGCTAAAATAGCCAAAGTCGAAAATGCCGTGGGCTGTGATAGGGCCATCGTGCCCGAGGTAATCCCGCCAGTGGCACTCGACAATCGCAGAACGTTGTTAGCGTTGGTGTAATGTTGAAGTTGAAATGTCGTCACGCCATCGCCCTGGCTGAGGAACTGGTGGGATGTCGGAAGTCCACCCGCTGCGGCGGTGCCGTCAACAATAACGCCCGCCTCGTAAAGGGCATTATTCGTCTTGCCGGCGGGCGTGGCAATACTGGATGAAACCGTTGCGCCCGAGGGCAACGAGGCGGTATTCTCGACCACCACATCCGCATTGAAACTGTACGTCGTCAGGGCGATCGGGGCACGTGGTACAGTGACAAAGGCCGGTGCGGGCGTTGGCGCGGTGTATCCGCTGGGGGGGCTGGTCGGGGTACCCGATGTAAAACTGAAATTCGTAAAATCCTGTTCGACGGTGTCGCCACCTGTGGCACCGGTAAAACCGACGTAAGCTGTATTTTGGCCAAGATCCGAAGCCAGTGTGGCCGGCGGTGTGGGGATCATGTTATATGGACCCGGCATTTGGATGTTGTAGTTAAGAGTGCCTGAATAAGCGCCTCCCGAATTGTCCGTAGCGGAAATGCTGACGACCCCGTCGGGCTGGTAATAGCTTATCGTGAAGTTAATCGGGTTGTTTTGGTCCCGTGACATCACTAATGTACTGCTATTTGGGTTGTCGATTCCCGCAGTAAATGCACCATTCTGTCCGACCTGCAGAAAACTGCTGGCCCCGTGGCCGAAAAGCTGAAAGCCCAGTCCCCAGCTCGGGTTAACGTTCACAAATCCTGAATAGGTTCCGCTGCTGCTCTGGGTGGCGGATAAATTCTGATAACCGAGCTCGCTGCTGCTTCCGCTTCCCAAGGCGTTTGTGCCGGCGCTCTGCAGGACAAACATGAACCCCTCGGACGGAAAGGACGAAGTGTAAGACATTTGATAGGTAAAGCTGGCTGTCCACGAATTGGATATGTTCTGTTGGGTATTGTACCAGGCGCTCGAATCTTCGTTTGCAAAATTATCGGTCAGTGTCAGATCACCGCCGGACATCGCTGGAACGCCTTGGCTCGTGGACCCGCTGGTTCCATTGAGAGTCCAGTTTGAACTGCTGGAAAAGCCATTGGTAATATCAGCCCGGCTTGTCGCCACGCAGCCGCTTCCGAGCACCGCCGCCGCCACCGCTCCAGCGAGCATAACTTCCCATTTGCGATTCTTTACAGCCATGACATGACTCCTTGTATCCAAGAATTCGTCGGCCCGAACCAAACGACATTCCTCGACACCACTTCCACCAAAACTTTTATTGAAACACCTCATAAGAACTCCTCTTCGGGCCCTCGCCCGACATAAAAGAAAAAAACTGAAAAAGCGGATCGAAACACCCGATCACGCAACACCAATCGACCCGATAGATTGGATTGGCAGCATAACCAACCTCCTTTTGTATTTGGCACCAGTAGTGCGCTGAACAGCACATATAATCTCGCCCGCAGATTACGGGTAGCCGATCTAAATATAAGTTTAGCTGGTTTGCCTCACAATGGAAGTTCCATTTTTCATCAATTTCAGTGACATTTGTGGTCAAATTGTTTTCGCGGCCATATCCCCAACGCAGGGCCTTTTAGTTTTCCCTTGGAAACCCATTGCAGTGTTTCGCCACTGCCAGGTATGATTTTCAAGTTTCGGTGGTTCCCGATAAAAGGTGCACACCCGTATGATCGCCGTTTATCCGCCCATCGGGACCAGCGTGTAATGGTGCGGTACAGGTTGTGCAGCCTGCCGCTCTGCCGCCGCTACCGCATGCTCCAAAGCGGAAAATCCACGCATAATTTTCTGAACCGCCATGCGCGCCGCCGGATTTGACTGGGTATCTACCGGGAAAATCGGCCCCCGGGGGGCGTGGAAAAAAGTCGGACGGTGAAAAATATTCGCCATGGGAAGCTGCACCTGCTGCCAGCCCGCAAATCGCACTTCAGTACGTTGCCAGGCCAATGCCAAAACCCGGTAGGCCTGCGTCATCATGGGTGTTGCAAACCTAGCCAGATTAATACCATGGGCCAGATCCGTGCTGCTGAACGTGCCTACCGGCTGCCCGTCGATCCGTAATTGATATTTGGGGGCACTTAAATGCGTCACCCGCAAGGTCTCACGATCCAGGGCGTGGTAGAAACCACACTCCTTGACAACCAAGGCTGTGGCGGGATTGGTGTACTTAAAATTCGGGGTTCGTGCGGGCCAAAGCCCCTGCGGCGCAAACAGCGGCCATTTGTCATGCAGTGACATAATCGGCATCGGCAGAGAACCGTCCATTTGCCGCCAAGAGATCGTGCCGTGGGATTCCGCAACGCCGCTTACTGCGGTATTTACCGATGGTCCAACGTGTTTGTCCTCCGCATTGATACGTACCGAGGTAATCGTCGCAGGCGCTCCCCACGCCTTGAGCAGTGTTTGCGCCATAACCAGATGACCCGCCGCGGAAGGGTGAATGCGTCCCGGTATAATCATCCGGGCTAGTTTTAGATTTATTTTTACCGCTTTCTTCAATACTGCTACAAGCGGGGCATTGAAATCAACCCAAAAAAAATGGTCGCGTTTCGCCAGTTGCTGATTATATTGACCATAGCGGAGCAGCACGTCGTTATAACTGCCTTTGGCCTTCGGATCGAGCATGAACCCCGGTGGATGGGTAATATCATCCCACGGTGATGAGTTGATAAGTACAATGCGCACGTGGGGCAAATGTGACCGCAGGGAATCTAAAATATGTTTCAAACCGCGCCGGTAAATATCAAAGGTTCGCTTGGAATAAGGCTTATAGCCGGCGTCGTTCTGACCCAACAGGTAGACAATGACATTGGGCTTGAACGGAAACACATCCCGTTTAAGCCGCAGATCAATCGGGCCGGCCCAGCCACCGGTAACACGGTCTCCGCCAATGCCCGAATTCACAAATTTAACTTTAAGTTTTGGATAGTGGGTTTCAACATAAGTTTCCACATCGGTGGTGTAATAGCGCTGTGCTGTAATGCTGTAACCATAAAAACAGACGCGATCCCCATTTTTCAGGAAGAATGGATTGGCTGCGATCGCGATATGACCGATGCCAAGGATAACCAGCACGAGCATGGCAAGACCGGGGATATGCTTCATCAGAAACTCCTGTTTAATTAATATAAGACGATAATTCAACTGCTAACGCATTACCAGGCAAAATAGAAACTCTTACTTAATGTGGCCTCAAGGGTCCGTACGTTTATATGAGACATCGGCACCCAGGAAACTGAACCGTCATTATACAGCTCATGCTCGCCGTCCGGCAGGTAGTTATTATTCGGCCTGTTGACATGATTACACGCCGGTATATAAGACGATCCGAATGAATTTGAGGCCTGCACCGAAGCGCCCACCGTCCCGGTTGGATCGGTCATAATCGCCATGTCCGACGCCAACACTGAGCCGGGGTTTGACTGAGGATTTTCCGCCGGCATATGGACGGTGGTATAGTTATTATAAAATTTCCGACTGCTGTAGTCAGGATTCCGGACGCCCTTGAGTTCAAGCGAACGCATTTCATAAGACATGCTGTAACCCTCCGGAACTGTTGCACCGGGGGACATGCCGGTGCCGCGATCCACCCAGTAGCAGTATCCGGAGTAACAAGCCCAATAATCACACAGACCGGTGGTCGCATCAAAATATTTCGAAGTCGGATCCAACTGATTTTGTTCGGTGAATTTCAGCCCCGGCTCCGTGGAAAACAACATGTTAATACCCTGTGCATTGGGCGTAAGAATTCCCGGACGCACATTGACCATTTTATTACTTACCACGCCAAAAGATCCGTTATAAAGCAGAGACCATCCTCACTGGGCCACACCATTGGTGGCATTGCTGGCGCGAAACCCGCCAAAGGGCAACATATTATCGTTTGTCGGCGGGTAAGCCTGATATTCATTGGAGTATTCCTGCATGGCAATACCCAGTTGCCTGAGGTTGGAGGCGCATACGATCTGCTCCGCGATGCTTTTCGCTTTGGCCAGGGCCGGCAGCAGTAACGCGATGAGAACCGCGATAATGGATATCACCACCAGCAGTTCAATTAAAGTAAATCCCGACATCGCGGGCTTGGAAACAGCCAATGGCCCCCAACTCCAGATAGGTCTCGATTTCCCTGGCAAACCGGCGCACCGGTGATCCGAAAAAGTATTCAGCGTATGGCTTTTCATATAGTTCTGCTTTCGAACATTTAATACAGCAAAACGCCGACCAAAATATCCTGTCCTATCTTGACCCTGCTTGAATCTTTCAATCTCTTTGCCCGAACCGGCAACTGTTAGCGCTCATCAGCGCCCCGACAAATATGACTATACACCTTTGCAACCGCATGTGAAGTTCCACTTTTTATCAAAGCTGTACCATTTTTTATCAAAAAAAATAAATTGCCCGTTCGACAGATTCCTTGGCGCTTCTTGTACCGTATTCATGTTGCTGCTGGGTTCACGAAGAGACACCAAGAGCCAACGTGACCGGGGAGGCATCAACAAACGACGTGCGAAGATCAATAACCAAAGATATTGATCAGTGGTCAGTGATCAGTGGCCAATGGCCTTTGAGCGGAAGAGGCGCGCCATCAATTATGACGTCCCAATTTTATCGCTGGTGGCTGGCTTGCGAAATGAACTTCATCTCGTTCAGCCAGCGGACGCAATCGCGGGGCCATTGCGTGCTGTCGGTGCCTTTTTCTCCCAGGCCAAAACCATGCTTCCCGCGTTTGAACTCTACAAGCTTGGCAGGCACACCGTTGCGCCGCAGCGCCGCGTAAAAACGCTTTTCATTCTGGTGATTTACCGTGCGGTCATCATGGGCGTAAAAAATAAATGCCGGCGGCGTCAGTGGCGTGACGTTGAGTTCACCGGAGAAATACTTTTCAACATCCAGTGGTGCATGAAGGCCCAGAAGATTATGGCGTGTGCCTTTGTTGGCAATTCCCGGCATCATGGAGATGGTGGGATAACCCAGCACCAGAAAATCCGGCCGCGTGCTGAATCGGTTGAGCGGGTCTCGGGCATTGGGATTACCGGGCCGCCAGTGCACACCGGCCAATGACGCCAACGATCCTCCGGCTGAAAAACCCATCACGCCCAAATGATGAGGATCAATATGCCATAAGATCGCATGAGCGCGGACAATCTGCACCGCGCGCCGCACGTCCTGCAGGGGCCATGGCACGCCGCTGGCTGGCAGGCTCTGCTGAGGCAGGCGATATTTGAGCACATAGCAACTTACACCCATTTTATTAAACCAACGCGCCACGCGATAACCTTCCAGAGAAATGGCCTCCACGCCATAGCCGCCGCCGGCGCAAATAACCATTGCACATCCATTGGCGATCTTTTCAGGCGCGGGAAAAATAGTCAGCGTAGGCCAAAGTACGGGATGCAGGATAATACGTCCCTTGTGTTTTTTCATGAAGCTATGTCCCGCCCGTTGCGCCGGCGTGACATGCAATTCAGGCCACACGGGAATCACCCTTGGAGCAGCTGCGGATGCTGCCGTGACAAGCATCGCAATCAAAACAACTGCGGACCATTTTGTTTGTGACCGCACAAATTGCAAAATGTGATTTTTGACTGGAACGATAATATCGTATCTGCTCAAAGGCGGTTTCCTCCTTTGGTTGAATGTGCCGAACGGGTTTGTTTACGAGAAAATGAAAACCTCCCCTGCTCATTAATGCGGAGGGGAGGCTCAATCACTGTACGATTTTAGTTTCGGATTACCAAGCGTAGTAATTATATCCGTTGAAGTAGTGCACCTTTACCTTACTCATTGGGTTCCAAGTAACAGATCCGTCGTTGTACAGATCATGCACACCATCGGGCAGGTAATTATTATTAGCTGTGTCCACATGGTTGGAGAACGGTGCCAGCCCAGACAATGGTCCTCCAGCAGGTCCCCAATCCCCCATGGCTCCCATCGTTCCGGTTGGATCAGTCATTAACGCAATGTCGGATGCCAAAAGGGTCCCGGGACCTGACGTCACATTTTCGGCAGGCATGTGCGATGTATTGGTATTAAAATACTGCCATTTCGTCAAGTTTTCCAAGGGATTAATCGGGGCACCTCGGCTCTCCAGAATATTCGACAAGTCAAAGGCCGCACTATATCCTTCCGGAGATCGTGAAACTGTGCTGGAATTTGGGATTGACCCGGGCGTATCACCACTGGTTCCACGATCCACCCAATAACAATATCCCGACGAAAAATTCCACTGCTTCAACAGGCCGGATGCAGGAACGTAAAAGGAGGCGGAACCTTTGGAGATTATTTGGTTCGGCTGACTGATAACTCCAGGTTGGGTGGAAAAAAGCAATGCCACGCCCTTCGCATCGGGCTTGAGAATACCCGGTCGAATGGTGGTGGGTTCCATTTGCTTACCATTGGGTGCCACGCCAAAATCGTTCGCACTGCAATATAGCATCGAAAGTCCCCAAGCGGGAATGGTGTATCCGCCCTCAGGATACCGGAATCCTCCCATGGGGTACATTGATCCTGCGTTGACCGGATAATTAGCATATTCATTGGCGTATTCATGCATGGCTATCCCCAATTGCCGCAAGTTTGAGGAGCAGACAATCTGTTCGGCCACATACTTCGCCCTGGCCAATGCCGGTAAAAGCAGACTGATCAGTAACGCGATGATGGAAATAACCACCAACAACTCGATAAGAGTAAAGCCTCCCATGGATCGCAAACTTCCAGCAGATCTGATGGCATTTTTCCGGACCGTGTTATCCAACGTACCACCATTTCCATGCGATGTATGACTTTTCATAAAATCATCCTTTCCGGCTTTCGCCCGATTCCAAAACCCAAGATAACGCACCCCTGCGCCCGGGGCACACTGACGTTTAGATTTTTCAATTTCCTTGCCGGAACCGAATTTCAGCAGCACCGGCACAAATCTGTCGTTCGTTACTATACACCTCCGCATCGCCAATGGAAGTCCCACTTTTTATCAAAGGTGTACCACTTTTCATCAGAGCGTACACGCACGGAAGAATCATTGGTGGTTCTACGATCAGCCATGCCACCGGTTTTTCGACCAAGATATTCAATTCCACAACCGCTCATCGATCGTTGACCTCCGATCGGGATATCATCCCAAGGAAGTGTTTCATTAAGTTCGGTCACGGTAAGGCAATCCATGCAGACCAGCCGCACCGCTAAGATACGAACATGGGCCAAGCAGACGCTTGGTGTCACACTCTTTGCGCAATGCCAACGCGCCTTTGAGTGCGCAACAAATATGGGACGAATGATGACGCGATTTTCATCAGGCTAGGCGCAATACGGTTTACTTAAGAGGAAATAGCAAAAAAAAAGGACCTCCATTGCCGATAGAACTTTTGTGAACAAGATTCTACGACAAGGAGGTTCCAAGTTATGTCTATTATCATCCATGGAGGGACGATTGATGCAACAAAAATCGCAGTGCCGAGATCCCAAGGTGGATGGTCTCTGGAAGCCCTGGCCCGGTATATTCCGCCGACCTTGGTAGCCAAGGTGCTGAAGCGTACAGGCC
>Ga0209012_1001930_pt1 | contig 19651 bp, 16 predicted proteins | sample RS3BMetagenome_FD_184735 | JGI IMG/M metagenome (GOLD analysis project Ga0209012, IMG submission 184735) | Ferric oxide microbial mat and aquatic microbial communities from Rainbow Spring, Yellowstone National Park, USA - RS3B (SPAdes) (version 3) ...
CACCGCGAGAGGCCGGCGCCCTGCTGTCGAGCAGCAGCTCGTACGGCGTCGCCGAGTTCTGGCTCGAATGAAACGCTCAGCTTGTCAACCTTCATATTCCCATACTACCACGGTGTGACCTACCACGGTAGGGCGCGCGAGCATGCTGGGCCCGGTGTCCCAGTGGCCGAAGGGCTGGCGTCAGCCTGCCCAAAACTCCACAAGTCCCCTCGGTTTCGGTCATCCAGGCCCACACCCCAGGCTCTCCTTACATCTGTACATCCGCGGCCGACCCCAAAGTCCCCTCAACGCGTCCGGCATGACCACCTCCCCTCAGCGGGACCCCGATGTGGTCGCCTCTATTCCGACGCCGGTGTTTTCAGGGTAAGGGGGGGTGACTCGGAACCGGTCCGTGCGGTGGTCGGTGGCCTCTAACGTCCCGTGGAAAAAGCGCCGCCACCGAAGGGCACCGGTTGCAAGCACCGGTCCCGGGCCGAGGCCACGAGCCCTTTCAGTGACCAATGCCTGCGCGGGGGTGCCGCTCTGGCGGTTCCGCTGGCGCTGGCGCCCCGGCGCGGCAGCTCGCGGTGCCAAAGTGGCTCCGGCTGGCATGACACGGCACCACATTGATGCCACAATGGCACCATGAACCTCGCCCTATACATCGATGACATCCACCGCCAGCTACTGACCGCGGCCGAGGCAGGTGGTGATGACACTCGAATGCTTGCCGAGCGCCTGGTCGCGCCCCTGGACTCGGCCATCAGGCTCGCGCTGCAGGATGCTCTGACCAGCGCAGCGGAGGAGATCACCTGCGAGCTGCCGGCCGGTTCGGTGGAACTCCGCCTGCGTGGGCGCGACCCGGAGTTTGTGGTCACCGTCCCGCCGGCTGATCTCAGTGAGGGTGTAGCGAGCTCTGCGCCAGCGGATTGGGCTGGCGCGCCGAACGGCATGGGAGCATCCACGGTGGGAGAGGGTGATGAGGGTGGGATGTCCAGGATCAACCTTCGCATGCCGGACGTTCTCAAGAGCCGGGTGGAGGCAGCCGCCATGAACGAGGGCCTATCCGTCAACGCCTGGCTAGTGCGCGCGGCAGCCGGTGCCCTACAGCGTCGTGAGCCTTTCCGTCTCCTCGAGCCTCGCGCAACCCGCGGTGCCCAGCACTACACCGGCTGGGCCAGGTAGCTGCCCGAGGTGAGCACGAGTTCCACGTCACTCGCGTCTGCCCCATCTGACCTAGTGTAGTGTCACGGTTTTAACTGGTGATTAGCTGAAGAGCCACCCGCCCCCTCCGAACCTTCACCAGGATCTCCTCGGCGGTGGCGGTCCACACGAACCCGCGAGGACTGTCGTTGTTGGCGTTGAGGTAGGCCTCGATGGCGGCGATCAGGTTGGGAACGGAGTGAAAGACGCCGCGCCGAATGGCCTTGTCGTCGAGGTCTCGGAACCATCGCTCCACGAGATTGAGCCAGGAGCTCGACGTTGGGATGAAGTGCAAGTGGAAGCGGGGGTGCTTGTTGAGCCATAGCGCAACTTGTTCGTGCTTATGGGTAGCGTAGTTGTCGAGGATCATGTGGATCTGCAGACCTTTGGGGACCTCCCGGTTGACCCGGCTAAGAAACCGCAGGAACTCGGTGTGGCGATGGCGAGGGAGACACTCGCCGATCACCTTGCCGTCGAGGACATTGAGCGCTGCGAATAGCGTGGTGGTGCCGTTGCGCTTGTAGTCGTGGGTCATGGTGCCGGCCCGCCCTTTCTTGATCGGCAGACCGGGCTGGGTACGGTCCAAGGCTTGGATCTGGCTCTTCTCATCCATGCACAGCAGCACCGCCTTGTCAGGCGGGTTCAAGTAGAGCCCCACCACGTCGATGAGCTTTTCCTCGAAGTGCGGATCGTTCGACAGCTTGAACGTCTTCACCAGGTGTGGCTTCAAACCCCGCGCTGACCAGATCCGCTGCACGGTGGTCGAACTGACTTCCTGCGCTTTGGCCATCGTTCGGCAACTCCAGTGGGTCTCCCCAGGAGGGGTTTCACGGAGGGTGGCCTCAACGATCGCTTCTACCTTCGCCGCTGGAATCGACGGCTTGCGCCCGCGACCCTTGCGCACCTCTCCAAACTTCGCCAGACCTTCCTCGGTAAAGCGCGCCCTCCAGGCCATCACGCTAGTCGGAGACACGCCTATCGTTTCCGCTATCGCGGTGTTGGCCAGGCCCTCAGCAGCCAGCAGCAAAGCCTTCGCTCGGATCACCTGCCGATGCGGTGTCGTCCGAGACTGTGCCAGTTCCCGCAGCACCTTCTCTTGGCCGCTGGTCAACGTCAATGCAGCGGTGGCTGGCCTCATTAGCCCAGTCTATCACAAACCTCAGATATTTACAATACACTACACTAGATCCGCGAATAGCGGCTGCGGGAAGGGACGGGGCTGGCCCCCAGAGATGACGAATGCCTCGCCTTTCAGGGAGAATCGGAGGTGTTGAAGCCAAACCGATTGACCTGAGAGGGAGGCACCCGTTAGGTGAAGATGATAGCGCGCCGGAGGGCCGGGGTCGAGTTCCGCTGCGACGACCCCTCGCTGACGCCGTATGCGGGATTGGCCCTGGTGGCAGAGACCGTCCGAGTGCTGGATGCGACTGCCGTGCTGGACCGGTTTCTGGGCCCACTGAAACTACGACGCCGTGGGGTGTCGGGCGGAGAGTTGCTGGTGGCGCTGGGGGAATCGATGCTGGTGGGAGGTGACTTCTTCTCCGACCTGGACACTTTGCGCGCCGACGCCGCGGGAGCGGTGCTGCGCACCGTCGCGGCGACCCCCGCTTCCACAACTGCTCTGGGCCTGGCCCGCCGCTTCAGCCCCGAGTAGCTGGCCGCCCTGCCCACGGCCCAGGCGGAACTCGTGGGCCGGCACGTGGCGGCGTTGCCGCGCCGGCGGCGGCGGGCAATGCTGGGCAAGCGGCCCACCATTGATGTGGATCCCACGGATGTGGAGGTGTACGGCACCCAGAAAGAGCGAATTGGCTGGACCTACGCTGGGGTTCGGGCCGGGCGGCCGGTGCTGGTCACCTGGGCCGAGGCGGGGGTGGTGCTCACGGGTGAACTGCTGGCCGGGGACCAGGACCCCCGTCCCACCGCCCCGAATTGGATCCGACAGGCAGTGGCCGCGCTGCCCAAGGGCACCAAGCGCCCCCGGGTGCGCTGTGATTCTGGGCTGTTCTCCGGCGATGTGGCCTGGGCGGCGGTGGGCGCGGACGCGGACTTCGCCATCGCAGCGGCGCGCAATGCAGCGGTGCGCCGCGCCATCCAGTTGATTCCCAACGACGCCTGGCGGCCTGCCACAGGGATGCGGGGAGCAGAGGTGGCAGTGGCCGATTATGTGCCCGAGGGTTGGCCCCAGGGCACCCGGATGATCGTGCGCCTGGTGCGGATCGAGGCCGATGAGATCTCCCAGGACCCGCGGTCCCAGCGTCGGCGAACCTTCGATCCCGCTCAGCTCCAACTCGCCCTCGAAGGCGCGGTGAGCCATGCTTACGCCTATTCCCCGATCGTGACCAACCTGAAAGGACCGGCCCAGGCCATCGAGGCCTGGTTTCGGGAGCGGGCCCAGATCGAGGAGCGCATCAAGGACACCAAGCTGGGGATGGCGCTTCGGCACTTGCCCAGCGGCTTCGCGGTGGCCAACCAAGTCTGGATGTGGGCCGCCTTTCTGGCGCTCACCCTCTCCGTCACCTTGCAGGCATTGACCGGTAACGACCATCGCCACCGGGCTCACGGCAAGCGGCTGCGCCGGGAGCTCATCGTGGTGCCGGCCCGAGTGGTTCGACACGCCCGCCGCTTGGTGGTGCGGCTTGCCCCTGCACAACAGGACGGGCCGTTTGTATCCGCCTACCAGCTCCTGCGCGCCCTTCCCGCTCCGGCTGGCTAAACCGCCGGCCACCGGTCATCCGGCTGCTTCCTCTCTACCGCGCAGGCGGCGGACCAACGCGCCTCGAAGAGGCGATTTCACCCCAAGAAACCCGCCCCCCGTGGGTCAGAGTGCGGCTCCAGTCCCACCACACCCATTCCACCGGCCCCAACGGCCCTAATCCTCCTTCACCAGGAGCGTTAACCAGGCTCCGGCGGAAATCCAACCCCTACCTGAACCCTTACTCGCGGATCTAGGTCAGACGGGGAGGCGGCTCCTGGGCACCCGTCGGCACCGGATCTCGCCGGCACCAGCGACTCGGCCGATGTGCTCCTGACTCGCGATGCGCAAATCTGGGCGCGCCCCAGGGTCATGGCGTATAGCGGCTGGTGTCTGCGGGTTGCCCCCCAGAGCCGCCCTGCAGGGGGAGGCACGAAACCGCGCCGGGGTGCGCCCGTCAAGAGCTGGAGTGCTGGGCACGGGAGAACGGGTACGCCGAAAGCACATCAGGCGAGAGCCGCGACGGCGACGCGAAGCCGGGCTATCGGTCCACCGGAAGTGTGGCCTGCTGCGGCGAGGTTGAATGTGGGGAGCCAATGAGCCGAGTGGTTCACGTTGGTCTCTGAGACAGCCGGGAGAGGGTGGGCTCCCCCCGGACACCTGCGGGGGCCCATGGCGCATCGGAACAGCCGGGCGGCGGCCCTTCGCGTGCTGGACCCATGACCGCCATCTGAATGGGCGGCCCCGGAGTCCACTCGTGGGACCCAGGGGTTGCCGTCGCGGTTGCCGTCAAGTGCATACGCGTGGCGTCCGAACCGCTCGACATCAAGGCTCCCATCGAGATCAAATTGGCGGAGGGACGGGGATTCGAACCCCGGAATGCCTTGCAGCATTAGCGGTTTTCAAGACCGCCGCAATCAACCGCTCTGCCATCCCTCCACGGGCCTGTCATGAAATCCTACCCGTCCCCCGCAAGGCGGTGCTCGCAAGTTGCCGCTGTGCCGCACCGATCTGAGGACAGCGTTCCCCAGCAGCCCAGGGCCCCGAAGGTGAGGAGCGCAATATCCAGTAGGGGCGAACCCACGAAGTTCCCTGACGGTGCCGAGCGGACGCCTGGGACCGGCCGAGGCGTCGGGGGCAAAGCCCCAAGCAGCCAGGATGTCAGTCCAGCTCGGTCATCCCACCAAGGTACGGGCGCAGCCGGTCTGGGATGGCGATGGAACCGCGTGCCGTCTGATAGGTCTCCAGGAGACAGTCGAGGGTTCTGGGAAGAGCAAGGGCGCTGCCGTTCAGGGTGTGCACGAAGTCAGGTCGAGAGCCAGCCGTGCGGAAACGTATCCCGGCCCGGCGGGCCTGGAAGTCACCGAAGGCTGAGCAGGAGGAAACCTCCAGGTAGCGGCCGAGGCCGGGCGCCCAGGCATCGATGTCGTATTTCTTCCACTGAGCAAACCCCATGTCACCGCTGCACATGAGGCGAACTCGATAGTGCAGGCCAAGAGCTCTCAGCACCGACTCGGCATCCCTCACGAGGCTCTCCAACTCCTCAAGGGAGCGCTCGGGGTGGACGAACTTGACCAGTTCCACCTTGCTGAACTGGTGAAGCCGGATGTACCCCTTGGTGTCACGCCCTGGGGCCCCCGCCTCGCTGCGCCAGCACGGCGTCCATGCCACGTGTCGAATTGGCAGGTCGGAAGCCTCGAGGATTTCCTCACGGTAGAGGTTGGTCAGCGGCACCTCCGCGGTTGGAATCAGGAAGCGATCACCCTCCACCACGTGAAAGGCATCTTCCTCAAACTTGGGCAGATTGGCGGTGCCCACCATGCAGTTGCGGTTGACCAGATAGGGCGGTGCCACCTCCTGATAGCCGTGCTCGGCAGTGGCCATGTCCAACATGAACGTGCTCAGCGCGCGTTCCAGTCGGGCGCCCTTTCCGCGCAGCACAGCGAAACGACTGCCTGAGATCTTGACCGCGCGCTCGAAATCGAAGATCCCCAGCGCCTCGCCCAGGTCGTAGTGGGTCCTGGGGTCGAAAGGGAAGGCGGGCGGCTGCCCCCAGGTGCGAACGACCTCGTTGTCCTCGTCGGAGGCGCCGTCCGGGACCGAGTCGTGGGGGGGGTTGGGCACGGTCAGCAACAGTTGATCGAGCGCATCCTCCATCTCCTTGCGGCGCTGCCCCAACGTCTGGATCCTAACCTTCAGGTCGGCGAGCTCACTCCGAAGCTGCTCCGCCTGAGACGCGCTCTCATGAGACAGCTGCTGAAACCGGAGCGAACTCGCCTTGAGCTCCGCTCTCAGCGACTCCTCCTCGCCCAGCGCCAGCCGATGTTCTTGGTCGAGGGCCAAGATCTCGTCTATGGGAGCGTCCTCTCCCTTCCGAAGCGCGCCCGCTCGCACCAGGTCTGCGTGGTCGCGAATGTACTGGAGCGCGAGCATAGGGCTAAAGATTAACGGTTGACGGGGTCTACCCTTCCCGGGGCCGCAGGGTTGGGAAGAGCAGTACGTCGCGAATGCTCGGCGCCCCCGTGATCAACATCACGAGACGGTCCACCCCCAAGCCGATGCCTCCCGCTGGCGGCATGCCATGCTCCAGCGCCTCCACGAAGTCCTGGTCGAACGGTTGAGCCTCGGGATCACCGCCTCGGCGCCTCCGAGCCTGATCCTCCAGGCGTTCCCTCTGCTCGATGGGGTCGTTCAGCTCAGAGAACGCATTGGCCAGCTCGCGACCCGCCACCACCAGCTCGAAGCGTTTGGCGAAGCGCGGATCGTCTTCCCGGCGAGCAAGCGGGGAGACCTCAACTGGATGTCCCGTGACGAAGATGGGGCTGTCCAGTCCCCTCTCCACCACCTGGTCATAGATCTCGAAGAGGATCCTGCCCGGCCCGGCCCCAGCCGGCAGCTGCGCTCCCAGCTCCCGCGCTCGCCGCTCCATCTCGGAAACGTCATCCCAGCTGGCGATGGCATCGAAGCCCGTGACCTCCCTGACCAAGGAGGCCATGGTCCTGACCGGGAACGGCTGGCTCAGAGCGGGGGATGGCGTGGCGCCCAGGGCCGCCGCCGCCCGGCACGCGGCCTCCACCATCGCCTGGCATAGGTCCATCATGGTTCGAAGGTCACCGTAGGCCTCATAGGCCTCAAGGAGGGTGAACTCCGGGTTGTGCCGGGGCGACACCCCCTCGTTGCGGAAGGTGCGGCCGATTTCGAAGACTCGCTGGAATCCACCGACCAAAAGGCGCTTCAGGTACAGCTCCAGGGCTATCCGCAGGTAGAAGTCGGTGTCGAGGGCGTTGTGATGGGCCACGAAGGGGCGAGCGTCTCCGCCTCCGGGGATCTCCTGGAGAACCGGGGTCTCGACCTCCAGATACCCTCGCTCCTGCAAAACCTGGCGCAGAGCGGACACGATCGCCGACCGCTGCCGGAACAGCTGGCGCTGGTCGGGGTCCGAGAGCAGGTCCAAATACCGTCTGCGGTAGCGCAGTTCAGGGTCGACCACCCCCCGGTGCTTGGCGGCCGGGGGCCTGAGAGCCTTCGCCAGCAGGGTTAGCTCCGCCACCTCCAGGCTTGGCTCGCCGGCCCTGGTCCTGGTCAGGCGTCCCGCCGCCCCCACTATGTCGCCGAGATCCAGATCCGCCAGCAGGTCGAGCGCGGACGGAACCTGGCGGGTTACCAGGAGCTGAAGCCTGCCCGACTCGTCATAGCAGTCCGCGAAGGCGATGCCGCCGGCACGGCGGATCCGCAGCAGCCGGCCCGCCACCGTGGTCTGGGCACCTGGAACGCCCGGCTCCGCTGGGGCAGCGCGATGAGCCAGCTCGCAGGTCATCTCGGGGTGGAAGTCGACTCCCCAGGGCGGGATCCCCCTGCCCGCCAGCGCGAGCGCCTTGCGCCGGCGGTCCCCGAGGACGTCTCCGACGGCTTCTACGCCCTCACCTGGCGCGGCGGTCACGCCACCTTTAGAATCTGGACTCTACGGGCTCCGCCGGGAGTCTCGACCTCCACCTCGTCTCCGGTGCGACGTCCCATCAGAGCCTTCCCCACGGGAGACTCCAAGGAAATCTTGCCGGAGCCAGCGTCAGCCTCAGCGGGCCCGACGATGGTGTAGCTTGTCTGCCCGAACTCGTCTTTAACCTCGACCCTGGACCCCAGGTGGACGAACCCGTCCACCTTCTCGTCGGTGTCGATCAGGCTGGCATTGCGGATCATCTGCTCGATGGTCATGATCCGACCCTCGATGAACCCCTGGTCGTTCTTGGCGTCATCGTATTCCGCGTTCTCGCTGAGGTCGCCGAATTCCTTGGCGTGCTTGATCCGCTGAGCTATCTCCGGCCGCCTCTCATTTATGAGGAAGTCGAGCTCCTCCTGCAGCTTCTGCAGCCCCTCAGGCGTCAGGAGTACCGGCTTGTCCTGCATTGCTCACCTGCTCCTTACCGGCGTCAACCGGCATCATTGGCACCGCCCGCGCCGAATCCTACTGGCGCAGGTCGGGAAATGGAAGTCTACCTAAACCTTGACGCCCTCGCAAGCTGCGCTTCGACACAGCCGTAGCCGAACCTTCACCAGTTCGGAATTTGCCGGACACTCCAGGTGGTGCTAACCTAGCCTTGGTCGTGAGATTGGATCTCCTGGCCCTCAACTAGCCCCCCCCTCTCGGGGCGTCCCTTTCGGGGGGCGCCCTTTTTTTATGCTCAGGGCCGCGGCCTGTTCATCTCCTCAAGGACCATGAGCCCCTCCAGCAGCACCAGAGGATCGATCACGTCCACCCCCCCCACCAGGGGGGCGATCAGGGGGGAAAGCCCTCCGGTGGCGACAACCTTGGCGGGCCCTTGCATCTCCCGCCGGATCCTCTCGATGAGGCCCTCGGCCTGAGCCGCCGCCCCGTACATGATCCCCGCCTGCATCGAGGCCACGGTGGTGCGTCCCAGCACCCTGCCGGGGGCGACCAGGTCGACGCGGGGCAGGCGGGCAGCCCGCGAGAAGAGGGCATCCACGGAGAGCTGCAGCCCGGGGGCGATGGCCCCCCCCAGGTAATTGCCCCTGGCGTCGATGGCATCGAAGACGGTGGCGGTGCCGAAGCTGACCATCACCGCTGGCCCGCCGTACCGATGCTGGACGCCGACCGCGGTCGCGATCCGGTCAGCCCCCACGTCGCGGGGGGGGTCGTAGTGGATCTCCATCCCCGTTCTGGTCCCCGGGCCCACCAACATGGGCTCCACTCCCAGATAGGTGTTGGCCATCTCCACCAGAGCCTGGTTCAGGGTGGGGACCACGCAGGAGATCGCAACCGAGCTGATCTCGGCGGGAAACCCGCGCTGCTGCAGGAAGCTCAGGAGCTGTCCGCCCAGCTCGTCCGGGGTGGCGTCGCGCCTGGTCGCGAACCGCCCATGAGCCAGCAGCCCACGATCTCGGAAGACCCCGATCGTCAGGTTCGAGTTGCCCACGTCTATCGCCAGCAGCAAGCGCGTTCCTCCCAGGGGATGCACGGCCGGAGCTCCGATTTCGGTGCCGACTATATAGGGGCTCGACCGCCCGGCGCCGAGCGCCAGCGAGCTCATCGGTCGGCATGTCCGATACTGAGACCAGCACACCCCTCTTCCAACCTTCACCTGCTGGAGCACAACCCAAGTGGCTCGAAGTTGACGACTGCAACCCAGACCAGGGCCGTGAAGTCCGGGGGCTCCCTGCGCATCGGAGCGCTTGAGCTGGACAACCCCATCTTCATCGCCCCCATGGCGGGAATCACCGATCGACCGTTCCGGGACCTGGCCAGAGAGCTGGGAGCCGGCCTCACCTGCACCGAGATGACCGCCGCCGCCGCGGTGGTGAGAGCTCCGGAGGAGGCCGTCGAGCGCGTTCTCGACCTGCGGGGTGACGAGCACCCGGTGGCGGCCCAGCTCGTCGGGTGCGATCCCAGGATGATGGCGGACGCCGCCCAGATCTGCGTCGCCAGGGGCGCCGACATCATCGACGTCAACCTCGGCTGCCCGGTTCCCAAGGTGGTGCGGCTGGGATCCGGAGCCGCCCTTGCACGCGAGATTCAGGCCACCGCGGCGGTCCTCGAGGCGATGGTCCAGGCGGTTTCGGTGCCAGTCACCGCCAAGATGCGGCTGGGCTGGGACCACCAGAGCATCAACGCGCCGGAGCTGAGCCGGGCCCTCGAGGATGTCGGTGTCCAGGCGGTGACCATCCACGGAAGAACCAGAGCTCAGCGCTACACGGGGTGGGCCGACTGGGCGGAGATTGGGAGAGTGAAGGAGGCGGTGCGGAGGATCCCGGTTCTGGGTTCCGGGGACGTGCGTGACCCGGCCCAGGTGGAGGCGCGGATCCGCCAGGGCGTGGTCGACGGGGTCGTCATCGCGCGCGGGATGATGGGTGATTGGCACCTTCTCCAGCAAACCGTCAGCCAGCTCCAGCACGGCGACCCCGGTCCCGATCCCAGCTTCGAGGAGCGGGTGAGCTTGGCTCGGCGCCACTGGCTGGCCGTGGTGGCCCACCACGGCGAGCGCCTGGGCGTCCGGTTGGCGCGGAAGTACCTGGTCTGGGCCATCAAGGGCTGCAGCGGCGCCGCGCGTCTGCGGGCGCGGGTGGCGGACCTGAATACCACGGCCGACCTTGAAGAGCTCTACTCCGAGATCGTCGCCGCGGGCGAGGGACCCAACGGCTGGCAACGGCCCACGTTCGTGAGTGGTGAGGGGTGATGGGACTGTGACCGCTGGCAAGCGCCACCTGGTCTGCCCATACGGATGCCAGCCGCAGCGCTTCGAGCTCATCGGCGGTGCGGTGTTTGTGGACCAGCGCGGCCTGTACCTGAACCACGAGGAGAGGTTGGCTTCCTTCCGCTGCGAGAGCTGCGGGGCGGTGGCCATCGACCTGGCCGACGCCGCCGCCGCCCGGGCCAGGGAGAGCGGATCCGCGGGCCAGATCACCGTCACCTGCCCGGCATGCGGGACACGACTGCTGCCACCTGACGAACTGGACCCTGGCGCTCAGCTAGAGTGCCCGAGTTGTGGGGCGATCTTCTCCTTCGAGGAGGGCTCCCAGCACCTCCTGGGCAGCTTCAGCGACGGGTCGGAGGAGGATCAGGACCCCTGACCGGGCGCTCTCTGGGCGCCACCGGCTCTCTGTGAGGATCGTCGTCGAACCGCTTCAAAGCGGGCGCGCAGGTATAAAGACCGACCGGTCAGTCTTTATACTCATCCAATGCCCAAGGTCGGGGAGAAGATCAGGGCCGCCCGTCGCCAGGGCCTCATCGACGCCGGCTGGCGATGCCTTGCCCACACCGGCTACCGCGACCTCACGGTAGACCAGGTATGCCGGGAGGCCGCGGTCAGCAAGGGATCCTTCTACGGCTACTTCTCTCACAAGCAGAGCCTGCTGCTCGCCCTCCTGGAAGACGACTCAGCATCTCTGAAGGCTGCCATGATCGAGTTGGAGGCTCGCGAACCGGACCCGAGCCGGCGGCTGCGAGCCTTCGCCGCCCACATGCTGGCACGGGCGGAGTCCCCCCAGCACGTGCAGATGATGGCTGATCTCTGGGCGGCGATGCTGACCGATCCCGACGTGCGAGCGACCCTGCGGCGGAGCATCGCGGACAGGCGCAGGATTCTGCGGTCCTGGGTGGAGGATGGGATCGCCAGCCAGAGGATAACCCCAACCCCCGCCAACGCCCTGGCATCGCTGATGCTGGCGCTCGGGGAGGGCCTGACCCTGCACGCGGGTCTCGACGACACTGGATTCCGCTGGGAGAACATCCGCCTCACAGTCGACCTGCTGCTGGCTGCCCTCGCTCCCTCATGAGACCGGGATGGCGTTCGCTGCTGGGCCTGATCCGCAGGCACCCCAGGGAGAGGGTGAGCCCCGGAGATCCTGACGAATCACCCGACCGCGGGTGGGGGCCAACAGCTGGCCACCTGGCCCGCCTGGTGCGGCGGACCGAGAAGTGGTCGAGGCGGCACGACAGGCCAGCGCCGCCAGAGGCCAGGCCTTCGCGCCGCGGGCTGGAAAAGGAGTCCCTCACCTGGGAGGGAAGCCTCTTCCAGGCGGGCCTGACAAGCTGGCGAATCCTCGGCAGCCGAATGGGTGCCCGCGTCGGCCGTCTTCCCTATGCCACCAAGTGGCTGGTGCTCGGGGCCGCGATCGGAGTGGTGGCCGGGCTCGGCGCCATTCTCTTCTACACAGCCCTCCAGGTCGGGACCCACCTGTTCCTTGCCGACCTCGCCGGATACCACATCCCCACCCCCGGGGGAGAGGGCAACGCCCCTGGGTCTTCCGGCTTCGCCAGACCCTGGGCCATCCCACTCGTGGTCGGCCTGGGGGGCCTTCTGTCGGGCTTCCTCATCTTCACCTGGGCACCGGAGGCCGAGGGCCATGGTACGGACGCCGCGATCGAAGCCTTCCACCGCAACCCTCGCGGCATCCGGTTGCGGGCGGTGGCGGTCAAGATCGTGGCCTCCGCAGTCACCATAGGCTCCGGGGGGTCAGGCGGCAGGGAGGGGCCAACGGCCCAGATCAGCGCGGGGTTCGGCTCGCTCTTGGCCAGAACCCTCGACCTCTCCCCGGAAGATGGAAGGCTGGCGGTGGCGGTCGGCATCGGGTCGGGGATCGGCGCCATCTTCAGCGCGCCGCTCGGGGGCGCCGTGCTGGCGGCGGACATCCTCTATCGAGACGACTTCGAGTTCGCCGCCCTCTTCCCAGGCCTTGTCGCATCGGTCATCGCCTACCTGATATTTGGGGCCCTCGAGGGATATCGATCCCTCTTCACCTTGCCCGGCAGATACCACTTTTCGAACCCCGGCCAGCTCCTGTGGTTCGCCGTGATCGGGATCGCGGCTGGCCTAATAGGGCTGCTCTACGCCAAGGGCTTCTATCGCGTGGTGGCCCTCAACGCGCGGCTGCCGTTCAGCCGCAAGCTGCGCCCCGCCCTGGGCGGACTCCTGGTGGGGTCGATTGCTCTGGCCCTCCCGGAGGTGCTGGGGACCGGCTACGGGTGGGTCCAGAAGGGCTTGGGGCCTGACCTGCTGGCGATCCCCCTCTACGCCGTGCTGCTGCTCCCCTTCGCCAGGATCCTGGCCACCTCGCTGTCCATCGGCACCGGCGGGTCGGGCGGGGTCTTCGGTCCGGGTATGGTCATCGGAGCGTTCACCGGAGCCGCGGTCTGGAGGGTGCTAGAGCCGTTCGCTCCCTGGGTCCCCCACGACCCGGCCTCGTTCGTGGTGGTCGGGATGATGGCCTGCTTTGGAGGGATCGCCAGGGCGCCGCTGGCGGTCATGCTCATGGTGGCGGAGATGACCGGGACCATCTCCCTGCTGGTCCCCGCCATGATCGCGGTCGCGATCGCCACGTTCATCGTGCGACGGTTCGACGACAGCATCTACCGAAGCCAGCTCCGCACCAGAGCCGACTCGCCTGCTCAGCGGCTGCAGTTCGGCCTCCCGCTCCTGGGCGGGATCCAGGTCAGCACGGTGGCCTCCGTTCCCCTGGTCACAGTGACAGATTCCATGACCGCGGCGGAGGCCCTGCAGCTGCTGCGTTCCCACTCCGTGCCCGGGGCTCCGGTCGTCGATGGGGATGGCATCTACCTGGGAACCGTGGCGACCCAGACCATGGCCGAAGCAATGGCCCGGGAGCCGGTTCCCGTGCTGTCGGAGCTGGTGGACTTCACGACCCCCACCGTTGCCGCCACCGCACGTCTTGACACCGCCCTCGACTCCATCACCCAGGCCGGCGGACACTGGGTGACCGTCACCGACGGAGCTCGGCACGTGCTCGGGGTGCTCACCTTCGGGGATCTGGTGACCGGCTACCAGCGCGCGCTCTCCAGCAACCTCGGCGTTCTGACCCAGGTGAGCAGCCACATCATGAGCCTGGAGGAGCGCATCGGAGCAGGCTCCCCCCTCATCGGCCGGCCGCTGCGCGAAGTGACCCTGCCCCCCGGCTGCATCGTGGTGACGATTCTGCGCGGCACCGAGCTCACCTTCGCCACCGCGAGCACGGTGCTGAAGGTGGGCGACGTGGCCAGCGCCCTCGTTGCCCCCGAGAATGGCGAGCGCATGCGCATGCTGATGCGCGGTGCCGAGGGACCGATCGACACCTCGATCGAGCGCGGCAGCCATCTCACATGAGCGGGTGCCCAGGACGCCGGGACAGGCCCCGTCCTGAGGGTGGCCTAAACGGTCTCTTCCGCAATCTGGGCGGGAACCGCCCCGCTCAGGCTTCGGTCCAGCTGGGAGGCGAGGTATGAGTTGCCATGGACGGGACAGCCGGAAGCCCCGGAATCGGCGTCGACGGGCGCGGCAGCCAGTGATCTGACCACCTCGGCCTCCAGCTCAGGGTTGCCATGCACCGGGCACCCACCTCGGGTCGCTAGCCCATCCGACTCCCCGTCCGCGGCTGCGGGCGCAACGAACCCGGGCGTGGTCCCCTCATCGCGAGGACGCAGCCGGGCCACGGTGGGCGATGCCTCCCTGGGCACGTAGCGGCCCCCCGCGCCCCCGGCAGCGTAGGTCAGGAGCGCCCGGTCCACGTCGTCGCCCTCCTGGAAGGAGTCGTCGAACCCGCTCCCGTCCACTGGCTGCCGGTCCTCGGCCTCATCGTCCTGCAACGGAGTGCGATGTGGCTGGGCGTTGGCGGAGCGGCCCAACTCGGGCTCGATCAGGGGGGCCGCCACCTGCACCGTGACCACGGTCAGGCGACGCATCCTGGCGACCTTCTCCACCTTCGCCTTGATCCTGCGGCGGAGATAACCAGCCGGCATCTCGTGGAGCAGGTTGCGGGCCTCCGTTGACCACCCGATCTTGCGGTTGTCGAAGGTGAGCTCCTCTGTCACCTCGCCCTCGGACTCGGCCTCGCGCATCAGGCTCTCGTGGTCCACCTTGGAGAATCCCTCCTGGGTTCCGCCGCAGACCGGACAGGCGACGGGGCGCACTCCATGAGCGGTGTAGCCGCACTCCCGACAGATGTGGACCTCGCGCTCGTTCTTGACCAAGACCGCCGCCTCGCGCTGAATGCCGATTGCCGAGGAGGCCTCGGGAGGCAGGATGTCACCGAGAGCTGCGGTCACCAGGTCCTGAGAGATGATGGAGTGGCCGCGCTCCATCGACCAGCGCAGCACGGCTGTCCTCGCCAACCCCTGAGCCGAGCATGGAATCCTCTCCAGAACCTCGTTTGCCTCCGGGGTCCACACCACCGAAGCGGCGCCCTGAACGTCGATGGGCGGCACGTAGGTACGGGAGGAGAGCATCACGCTGCAGGGGGCAAGGCGCAGCAGGTTCTCGCTGTTCCCACCGATGTCCATGCCCTGGTCCGAGTGCACCCCGATCCGGCCGCAGACCAGCAGGGATGCGTCCTTCTCCCGCAGGTATCGCAGCACCTGCTCAAAGGCCTTGCCGTCCAAGAGCGTGATCGGCAGGTCGTAGCCCTCGGCCCGCGCCACCTCCTTGGCCACCTTGAGATGGGACGAGTAGATCATCGCCAGCCCCGTGTCGATGATCTCCTCGTGCAGAGCCTCCTGCTCCTTGAAGCGGAAGACCTTGCTGGCCTTCTCCGAGAGGACTCCCACGATGCCGTTGAAGAGGACGTAGTGCAGGTACGGGTCGTAGACGGAGACTGCCTCCACTGGGAGGTCCAGAGCCCGCCCCATCTCCAGCGCCGAGCGCAGGCCGGCGAATGACTGGGGCGAACCGTCGATGGCCACCACGATGGGCCCGTCCAGAGTTCCGCGGCCCTCCCGATGCCGGACCACTATCGTGTCACGGTGGGCCCGCCGAACCACGCGATCCACGCAGGTCCCGATCTGGGTCTCCTTGACCTGGCCAAGCCCGCACGCTCCCATGATCACCAGGTCGTAGTCGGACTCCTCGATGTCCTTGACCAACACCTCCCAGTTCTTCCCGTCGAAGGTCTTGGGGGTGAACGGGACTCCCTCCTGCAGACAGCGCCTCTGCGTCTCCTCAAGGTACGAATCCGAGATCAGGCCGAGGCCCGTCGTGATAAGGCTGTCGTGGATCTTGCGCTGGCGCTCCAGCTCCACCTCGTCCTGGTACTCCTCAGGCAGGGTGTACTCCATCTGCTTGAAGCGGTAGTCGTGCAGCCTTGCCGCGTACACATGGCTGCCCACGAGCTCCGCGCCGCTCGCCTTGGCCAGCCGGATTCCGAGGTCGGAGGCGGCGGTGGAATGATCGGAGTTGTCCAGCGGCAGATAGATCTTGCGGTACATCAGGCTTCCCGATAAGCGGATGGTCGCTCTGTTGTGATGCTAGCAACCTCAGCTGGGTTTCAGACGGCGGGAGCGGATCCCCCGAGCCGGGCCTGTTGCTCAAGCCACCTCCTGGTCCCCTCAAGCTGCCTGGCGCAGCGACGCAGCGCCAGGGACGTGGACCTCGGGCCGGGGGCTCCGATCTGCTCCCGCCGGGAGAGCGACTCGCGTGCGCTGAAGAGGTTTTGCTGGCAGGGGTCGAAGGGCAGCCCCAGCTCTTGCCACGAGGCGCGAAGCCAGGAATCGAGCGGCATCCCCGCCTCCCGGGAACGGTGCACCGCCAGTCCGACCATCTCATGGGCCTGGCGGAAGGGCATCCCCGAAGCGACCAGCCTCTCCGCCAAGTCGGTGGCCAGCAGTTCGGGGTCCGATGACGCCCTCGCCATCGCGGCCCGCTGAAATTCGATTTCCAGAAGCAGACCGGTGAACGCCAGCAGGGAGCTCTCGGCCACCTCCACCGCCGCAAAGAGGTGCCGCTTGTCCTCCTGGAGATCTCGGTTGTAGCTGAGCGGCAGCCCCTTCAGCAAAGTCAAAAGCCCAACCAGGGAGGCTATGGGGACGGCGCTGCGCCCCCTGACCAGCTCCAGAAGGTCGGGGTTCTTCTTCTGCGGCATGAGGCTGGACCCGGTCGCCCAGGCGTCCGGCAGGGTGGTGAAGGAGAACTCGGTTGTGTTCCAGATGATCAGATCCTCAGCCAGGCGCGAGAGATGGACTCCCAGCAAGGCGCAGCAGAAAGTCAGCTCCACGGCGAAGTCCCGATCCGAGACCGCGTCCAGGCTGTTGGCACTGACCGCCGCGAAGCCCAGCTCGGCCGCCGACTCCTCGCGCCCTATGGGCAGGGTGGTCCCGGCCAGAGCGCCCGCCCCCAACGGTGACACATTGAGGCGGCGATGGCACGCCCGGAGTCGCTCCAGATCTCGGGAGATCATTTCGAAGTAGGCCAGGAGATGGTGACCCAGATGGACCGGCTGACCGCGCTGCAGATGGGTGTAACCGGGGACCAGGGTGCCCCGCTCCTGCCGGGCCCGGTGCAGCAGAGCGGCCTCGAACCCAGCTCCGGCCCGGACCAGCCTGGTGCAGGCGGCTCGGGAGTATATGCGCAGGTCGACGGCGATTTGGTCGTTGCGGCTTCGTCCCGTGTGCAGCCGTCTGCCGGGCTCACCCACCAGTTCGGTCAGCCTGCGCTCGACCGCCATGTGAATGTCCTCATCCGACTCCAGCGTCACGAAGGATCCGCCCGAGAGCTCCTCCGCTATTTCCTCCAGGCCGCCCAGCAGGTGGTCGAGCGATTCCTGGTCGATGAGGCCGGCGCGGAAGAGCGCCGCCGCGTGGGCCCTGGAGCCCACGATGTCATATTGCCCCAGTTGCCGATCCCATGGCAGCGATGTCGAGTAGGACTCCAGAGTGGGGCTGGACGGCTGCTGCAGCCTGCCGCTCCATGCCTTCGGCGCTCGCCTTAGCCCAGGGTCAGGTGCCTTCGGCATCGCCTCCCTCCAGCCCCTGCCCCTGGGCAATCCCCCTGGGCATGGATCCCAGCAGGGGCCTGGACTCCTCCCACAGGTTGCCCTGAATGGCGGCCTGGGTCCGAAGCGGCAGCCCGAAGATGTTCAAGAAGCCCTCGGCGGCCTGGTGGCGGAACCGGTCCGAGGCCCTTTCATAGGTTGCCAGCTCGCGGGAGTAGAGCGAGGCTGGGCTGCTGCGGCCGAGCAGGGTGACGGCACCCTGGCGGAGCTGAAGCCGCACCTCGCCGGTGACGAAGCGCTGGGTGGAGTGGACGAACGCCTGCAGGCTTTGGCGCAGGGCCGAGTACCAGAGGCCGTCGTAGGTGAGCTGCGCCCACTCATCGGCCACCTGGCGCTTGAACCGCAGCACGTCCCGCGACAGGGTGAGGGATTCTATGGCCCGGTGGGCCTGGTCCAGGATGACCGCCGCCGGGGCTTCGTAAACCTCGCGCGACTTGATGCCCACCAGGCGGTCCTCCACATGGTCGATGCGACCGATGCCGTGCTCCCCGCCCAGGGCGTTGAGCCGCGAAACCAGGTCAACCGCGGGAATCTCCTCCCCGTCGAGCTTCGTCGGCACCCCCTCCTCGAAGTGGATGTCCACCACCACTCCCGACTCCGGCGCCTCCGATGCCTCCCTCGTCCACTCGAAGGCGTCCTTCGGGGGCGGCTGCCAGGGGTCCTCGAGAATCCCCGTCTCCACACTCCGGCCCCAGAGGTTCGCATCGACACTGTAGGGACTTTCGTTGGTCGCCTTCACCTCGAGGCCATGGGCGGCCGCATAGGCGATCTCCTCGCTGCGGCCGAGACTCCACTCCCTGACCGGAGCGACCACCTGCAGCCCCGGCGCCAGGGCCCCTACCGCCACGTCGAAGCGCACCTGGTCGTTGCCCTTGGCGGTGCACCCGTGGGCCACCGCCGAAGCCCCGGTCTCCCGGGCCACCTCGACCAGCAGCCTGGCGATGAGAGGCCGCCCCAGGGCGGTCGCCAGAGGGTAGACCCCCTGATATACGGCTCCCGCCTGCAGGGTCGGGAAGACGAAGTCCTTGAGCAGGGCGGCCTTGGCGTCGACCACGTGAGCCGCCACCGCTCCCGCTCGCAGCGCCCTGGCCTGAAGCTCCTCGGCGGACCGTGCCTCCCCCAGGTCGGCCGACAGGGTTATGACCTCAAATCCCCTCTCGTGGGTCAGCCAATGCACCGCCACCGTGGTGTCGAGGCCGCCCGAGAAGGCCAGCACACACCGGGCCTTGGAATCACTCATCGACGGCCTCCTCTTGGCTCACAGCTCTGCCGCCCTCTCGCCCTCGAGTGGCAGGTGCCGCAGGCTTTCCAGCTCCTGGGTCACCCTGCGGGCGGCTGCCCCGGAACGTGCCTGAATGAAGATTGTGTCATCCCCGGCCACCGTTCCCGCGATGTCGGGGAGCTGCAGGGCATCCACCGCGGCGGCCACCACCGGCGCGGCTCCGACCGGAGTGTGGAGCACCACCATCAGGCCGACTCGCTCCAGGCGCTCCAGTTGGGTGGAAAGGACCTGCACAGCTCGCTTCCAGGGCTCGGAGGACTGGGTCGGCGGCAGATAGCGACGGCCTGCGGGCCCAGCCACCCGCACCACCTCGAGCTCCCTGAGGTCCCTGCTGATCGTCGCCTGGTCCGCCTCAAGGTGCCGCTCATGGAGGAGATGCGTCAGCTGCTCCTGGGTCTCCACGGGAATTTCCCGCAGCAGCCGCAGGATGGCCGCCTGACGCTGGCTCTTGCTCCCCGCGGCGATCATCCCTGGCGATCCCCGGCCACCCTCTCGAACGACCTTCGCAGGGACCCCAGCGCCTGCTCTATCTCTTCGTCCGATATGACCAGGGGGGGTGCCAGTCGGATCGTCCGATCCCCGATGGGGTTTATGAGCAGGCCCTCCTCCAGGGCCGCGGCGCCCAGCTGCTGCGCCAGGGGCCCGGTGAGAGCCACCCCGATCAGCAGGCCCCGCCCGCGCACCTCCCCCACCGGATGGCCCTCCGACCCGAGGCCCATGATCCCCTC
>Ga0209012_1001931_pt1 | contig 19636 bp, 17 predicted proteins | sample RS3BMetagenome_FD_184735 | JGI IMG/M metagenome (GOLD analysis project Ga0209012, IMG submission 184735) | Ferric oxide microbial mat and aquatic microbial communities from Rainbow Spring, Yellowstone National Park, USA - RS3B (SPAdes) (version 3) ...
GCCGAAGGTGACTGTGTCTGGCTCCCTTATCTCCGCGACACCAATCGCCACCTTCTCGCTTCTTACGTAAACTTTAACCCGGTTTTCCATAGTTAAATACAGACGGAGTAATCATTTAAAGATTACACAGGCCCGCACGTTACCGTCGATGCGCCTCAGTCGTCGTAATACGGGCTCGTACAGATCTGGTAAACCGTCTCGCCGGCGAATCCGAATATTTCAACAAGCCCGCTTCTAAGCTTTTCCATCTCCTTTTTGGTGATACGTATATTCCGGTAACTTTCGCCAAGTAACTCCTTTAAGACCATCCTTGCGACCACTGGGCCGAGTGACTTTGTCATCCTACGCTCGAGGATGTCGACTGTTAGTTCCTTCTTTACCAAGATGCTATCCCTCGTCATTTACTGATCCCTCACTGTTAGCGTCAGATGCGGGCAGAAACGAGTCTGCAACAGCCATTACGTCGGAGGCAAGACCATTCAGGTTGAAGATCCATTTGTTTGAAGGATCGAGGTTTTCGAGTGGAATGAATATGCGGAAGGGTTGCATCTCGAGGTCGATCGTGGTGTTGACACTCGTGGCTAGCAGCTCTAGGTTCTTGTGGTAGTACCTGAAAAGGTTTTCCACCTGCTCGACAGGTACGTGAAGCATTGAAACATCGGAACCCGACCTCGTATTGCTGAGAACCGCGTCGGTGTACGGGATTCTCTGGATGAGCTTTTCGTACTCATCCTTCATGTTGTTGGTGAAAGACGCCTCAAACGTGCAGTTAAGGTAGTCAGATTGCGGTTTGAGGAGTCTGTAGCCTCTGATTGCGCCCTTTCGAAACAGGTGATTCTTGATGTGGTAGGAGATCATCTTCAGGCTCCGGTTCACACCATTCTTTTTCAATTCGTCGGATATTTTTTCAAGTGTGGCAGTGGAGTCTTGAATGAGCTCGGCCATTATGTAAATGTCCTCCCTGTCGAGCGGCTTCCTCTCTTCGTTGATTGGCTTCCATGCACACTCGGGTATTCGTTCCCAGTCAACTTGGTAGTCACCCGTCTTCCAGTCCACAAGCTCTGGGTTTAGCCCGCAGAAGCTAGCCCCAGTGTACACAGAATAGTCGAAACTTTCAATAAGCCCCCTTCTCTTCAGGTCTTCGAAAAATCCGAAATAGTCACTTCCGTCTGTCCCGTCTGGCGATGTCATGAGCACGCCTTTTACCGTCCTGTAGTCAAGTGCGTTGAGCGACAGGTGTACGAGTGTCGGTACTTTAAGGATTGCCTTTGCGGCAACGCTCAGGTACTTCGGTGTGGGTTTGAAGTGGAAGTAGCCGAGAGCGAGGCCGAGTGCTGCAAAGTCGGGTACAGTCTGGATCTCAAGAGAAAATTTCTCAACCGCGCTGTTAAACACGGAGACCACCTCATGGTAGGGAATCCCCGTCGACTTAGAGACAAGGGAAAGATTGCGCGGGCCTACGTTTACGCTCGCTGAGATCACCTTCTGAATGGTTGGAGCTGGTGTTACGCGCACTTTGATTCCACTTCGTATGAGTGAATATCAATGACTACAGTATTTAAGGATTTCTAAATTTTGAGAGAAAGGTCGGCCATTCCTTAAGAATTTGAAACTAACTAAGGGATTTCAGTGATACGTCATATGCCCTCTTTGAGAGCGCGAGTAGTAGGCCTGTCAGGATGGTAAGCGTGGCAAACTGAAGGGCATCTGCGCCGCCAACAGTCGAAAGAAAGCCATCCCTTACCATGTTTGCGATGTATGTGAGCGGATTGACAAAGAAGAGAACCCTGATCGCAACGGGAAGGTTTGACGAGTACGGGTAAAATACAGGGCTTGCGAAGTTCACGAAGAACAGAAGAAGCACCTGAATGCTGTTGTACGTGGTATTCGATTCTACGTAGGCGGATATGAGTAGCATGATCGAGCCAAACAGGATGGAGCCCACTGTGATCGAGCCTATCATGAGTGAAGCTCCTACGGCGGTTACCGAAAGTGACTGAAGCAGCGCGAACGCTACAAACAACATGAGAAACGCCCCGACGAGACCGAAAATCAGGGCTGTGATTATAAGTCCAAGGAGGTATTCCAGTCTCGTGAAGGGTCCGACGAGTAGCTGCGTGAGCATCCCGAATCTCCTGTCCGCCCAAAGCATGGAACCGCCGAAAGTGCCCGCAATGAGCGTCTGGAAGGACATGATGCCAGGTGACAGAAACCTAAGATAACTTTCACCTCCCGTTGGTGCTATGAGCGACTGAAAGCCATAACCGAAAAAAATGAGGTACATCGCAGGTAGCACTATGAGTATGACAAGGGATGCCGGATCGGTGTTGACCATTATGTTACGGTACACGAGTCTTGCGATGTTTCTAGGGTTCACTTGATTGCACCTCGGCAGGACGCAGGTAGTTCAGAAACACGTCCTCGAGCGTGTTCGTGCGTACGTTAAGCCATTCCAGTTGTACCCTGAGGTTTGTCGACAGCTCTATTAAGAGCGCAATCGTATGTCTTGTGTCATCCGTGAGAACCACCCCTGCTCCGTGTTCGTCCCTTCTCAGCTTCTCTGAGTTGTTGAGCGACACCTCTAGTCTTTTCATGAATTCATTAGCCTCCTCTCCGGCGACTGTGAATTCGACCGTCTTCTTGCCCCTGTAGAACCTTTTGAGGTTGTCCACAGTGTCAAGCGCGAGTATCTTTCCTTGGTCAATCACGGCCACCCTGTCACACAGGTAATCCGCTTCTTCAAGGTTGTGGGTAGTAAAGATTATCGTAAGTCCTTGCTTGACCCTTTCCTTGAGGTCGTCCAGCATCGAGCGTCTCATCATCACATCCAGTCCGACCGTTGGCTCATCGAGAAAGAGAATGTCCATATCGTGCATGAATTCCCTAGCGATTTGCACACGCCTGACCTCGCCGCCGGAAAGGTCGAACGGGCGCTTTTTTCTGAATTCTTCCAGTCCGAAGAGCGCGATGAGTTCCTTCTTGCGTCTTTTCCTTTCTTCATTAGGCACACCCCAGAGCATCCCATAAAGATCGAGCGACCTTTCGACGGAAGAGAACTCATACGATTGGCTCTGCTGCACCACGCCTATTCTCGACCTTATTGCTTGACCGTTTTTTTCTGGATCCATTCCGAGCACCCTTACCTCTCCCCTTGTGGGTTTGGTCAGGGTTGTGAGTATCCTGATAAGCGTAGTCTTGCCGGCACCATTCCTGCCTAACAGTCCGAACACTTCTCCCTTTCTCACTTCAAAGGAGACGCCTGAAAGCGCGTATTTTTTTCCGTCATAGGTGTGGTGGACGTCCTTTACGGTTATCTCGCTTTCCAATCTGCGCTCGTTTCCGAAGAACCTCGGGCGTATTTAAGTCAGATGTGCAGTCAGCCGATGGTTGGAATGGTACCCGTAGACGGAAGATAGCAAGTATTCGGAATACTTAAATTTTTCACTCGAAAAGGATGTGCAGCGCCTCGGTAGCTCAGCTTGGTGGAGCACCTGCCTCGTAAGCAGGGGGTCGCGGGTTCAAACCCCGCCCGAGGCTTTTGGAACGGTTTTCGTTAAGGAAAAGTTAGAAATTTGGGGGAAGCAGCAAAACTCAACTGCTTTAGCGGTGAGATACATGATCACTTCAGCCGGGGTTTACCAATACTGGTATACATTTGCGGTGAGCGCCCGCTGCGAGGGGAAACCATGCTCGTGGACACCGGCGACCCCGTGACCCTGAAGGGGTACCGGGCCTGTGAAAGAAGCAGGAAGCTTTAAAGCTCGAGCTGAGGAGTAGCTCGCGTCTCTTCGGTTTGGAGCCGCTGGCGACGGCGGCTGACCAAGCTCGTAGTTAGGTCCTCCATCTGCGGGTTTGTTCAAGTACTCTTTCTACTCCGGGTTTGTGTGTAGTTCTAGAACGTCGACTGATACATCTTAAAACCCAAGGATGGTTCACAGGGTGTGCGTTACGACAACTCTGTCCTTGAGTACATCTCCGGCAGTATCCATTACAGACTCGAAGGAAGCGGTGAGCCTGCTTTGGTTCTCCTGCACGGCCTTGGGGCGCATTCCGGAAGCTGGAGAAAGGTGATGCCCGAGCTTGGTAAAACACATATGGTGATTGCGCCCTCTTTGCCATTTGCCGGGAACTTAAGCCCTGAGAAGCTCGCCGCAAGACACGTTGAGCTCGTGCGCACCGTTCTAATCGAGCTGAATGTGCGGAGGTTCTCGATAATAGGTAACTCCCTCGGCGGAATGGAGGCGATGATGATTGCAGTCGAGCACGGTAATCAGGTCTGTTCGGTGGTGCTAGAGGACAGTGCCGGTGCACACCTGACGGAACTGCTCAGAAAATATTCCAGTCTTAAGATTCCCACCCTGATTGTCTGGGGAAAAGGGGATGATATCATTCCTGCGCCAACAGGTAAAATTTTTAAAAATATGATACATAGTTCTGATCTTGTTATGATAGACGCAGGACACGTACCGCATTGGGAGACCCCTTCTGAATTCATCCTGCATGTGTATCGTTTTTTAAACGAGAAGGGGTGCTGATCGCTCAAAGGGGTTGAGTAACGAATACTGCATGTATGGCCGCATCCGGTTTAACGAATATCTATTTTCAGCGATTAAGAAAAACGTTTCAAGACTTAGACTTAGGTGTTGAATTCGTTGGTAGGGGTACAACTGGAAATAATGAGTTTTCCGTTCACAGGAATAGATATAACGCGCGAGACTCTATTAACGCTTTTCTTAATTATGGGAACACAATTCTCTACTCATATATAATGAAGCGGATTTACAGTTCAAACTTACTTCAAGAAGTTGGTTTTCTTCATCATTTACATGAGAAGAAATATCCATCAGTTTATGACTTAACAGAACCTTATCGACCTATAATCGATTGGTGTGTCCTTGCCTTAGCTTCTGAAATTATTAAGGAGCATTATTATCGTGACCGCATCCTCGTTAGCGTAAACCATGCAGTTTGCGAAGAGCACATCGAATATGCATACCGGACGGTGCCTCGGACTTAATCCTTTCTGTTCGTCCACATGCAGGGCACCCGTGATCCTTTTTACTCGGAATTTCGTAATACTAACGGATAATGGAGTTCAGGTTGTCCCGTGAACATCTCCCGGCGGGGGATCAGCCGCAGGCGATAGAAAAGCTGACGGAAGGCCTCAAAAGGGGTTACAGGTACCAGACTCTTCTTGGTGCAACCGGCACGGGTAAGACACTTACGATAGCAAATGTAATCGCGAGTGTTCAGCGGCCGGCGCTTGTGATATCTCACAACAAGACGCTTGCGGCGCAGCTTGCTGCTGAATTCAGGGCACTCTTCCCACAGAATGCGGTCGAATATTTTGTGAGCTACTACGACTACTACCAGCCCGAGGCCTATGTGCCTCAGGTCGACCTCTATATCGAAAAGGAAGCTGAAATTAACGAAGAGATAGACAGACTGCGACACCGCTCGACGCAGGCGCTCCTGACAAGAAGGGATGTAATAATTGTGGCAAGCGTAAGCTGTATCTATAACCTGGGCTCGCCCGAAGACTATCGGGAGGCGGTTTTCGAGCTTCGTACGGGTGAGCCTTTAAAAAGAAAGGAGCTCTTTTCAAGGCTTGTCGGGCTCAAGTACGAAAGAAACGAGCTTGAGCTTGGAAAGGGAAAGTTCAGGTCTAAGGGCTCCGTTATTGAGATCGGAACAGCTGAGGACCACTATCTCAGGATTGAGCTTGACGATGATGACGTAATAAGCGCAATTTCCACGTTTGACCTGAAGTCAAGGAGGATTCTTGAAAGGGTTGAAAGTGCTTTGGTCTTTCCTGCCACCCACTTTCTTACCAACGAGGAGCGGGTCGAGAGGGCACTGAAGACCATTGAACTTGAGCTTAAAGACAGGGTGACCGAGCTCAAGGCTCAGAACAGGCTTCTTGAAGCACAGAGGCTTGAAAGCAGGACGAAGTACGACATAGAGATGATCAAGCTCATGGGCTACTGTACGGGAATCGAGAACTACTCTCGACACTTTACCGGAAGACCTCCGGGTGAGCCGCCGTTTACACTCATAGACTTCTTTCCGAAGGATTTCATCACGGTGATTGATGAATCTCATGTGACTGTTCCGCAGCTACGTGGAATGTATGAGGGAGATAGGTCAAGAAAGCATGCGCTAGTCGATTACGGTTTTAGACTTCCTTCTGCTTTCGACAACAGACCTCTCCGATTCGAGGAATTCATGGAAAAGGTGGGGCAGGTGATATTCATGTCGGCGACGCCCGGGCCTTACGAGCTTTCAGTGAGCTCGCAGGTGGTCGAACAGATAATCAGGCCGACCGGTTTGGTCGACCCAGAGGTCATCGTAAAACCCGCCAAAAACCAGGTGGACGACCTCCTCGGTGAGCTTGAGGCTGTCGTGAAAAGAGGCGAGCGGGCTTTGGTCACAACGCTTACAAAAAGGAGTTCCGAAGATCTTGCCGAGTACCTTGTTCTCAGGGGCTTTCGTGTTCACTACCTGCATAGTGAGCTAGAAAGCCTGGAAAGGGTAAGGGTCCTCAGGGATCTCAGGAAGGGAAAGTATGATGTAGTTGTCGGCGTAAACCTTCTCAGGGAGGGTCTGGATTTACCCGAAGTGTCCTTCATAGGGATTCTCGACGCCGACAAGGAGGGATTTCTGCGCAGTGAAACGTCGCTCATTCAGACCATCGGAAGGGCTGCGAGGAATGTCAACGGCCGGGTTGTGCTCTATGCAGACATCGTTACCGATTCGATGAGTAGAGCGATAGAGGAGACGAACAGAAGGAGGCGAATTCAGGTCGAATATAACACAAGGCACGGCATAACACCGGCCACCATAAAAAAGGAGATAAGGTCAATCGTCGGCGACGAAGGCGATACATACGAAGGTGATATAAGGAGAGTCATAACGTCTCTTGAAGAGGAAATGCTAGAGGCCGCCAGAAATCTTCAGTTTGAGAAGGCGGCAAAGCTGCGGGACAGGATAAGGGAGCTCAGAAAGGTGGCTCAGCCAACATGAGTATAGTCATAAAGGGGGCAAGACAGCACAACCTGAAAAATATAGACCTCGTTATACCAAGGAACAGGTACGTGGTCATAACAGGTGTGAGCGGTAGTGGGAAATCTTCTCTTGCCTTCGACACGATTTACGCGGAAGGTCAGAGAAGGTACGTGGAATCCCTTTCTGCGTATGCGCGCCAGTTTCTCGAACAGCTCGACAAGCCCGATGTAGAGTCAATCGAAGGGCTTTCACCGGCCATAGCGATTGAACAAAGAAGCTCTTCTCACAACCCTCGCAGCATCGTAGCCACGGTGACCGAAATTCATGACTACTTGAGGCTTCTTTTCGCGAGGGTTGGGGTACCCTATTGCCCGAACTGCGGGCGCAAAATAGCGAAGTGGAGTGTTGATGAGATAGTTGAAAGAGTGATGAAGATAGGCGGGGGGAAGAGAATTGGCGTGTTCGCCCCGGTAGAGCGAGGAGCAAAGGGTGAGTTCAGGGATCTTCCTTCAAGGTTGGTCTCCGAGGGCTTCTCTAAGGCGAGGATAGACGGCCAACTTGTTGAACTCGCGAGCCTGGACCACAACTTCAAGCTCGAGAAGAATAGAAGACACTCGGTTGAAGTCTTGGTGGACAGGTTCGTACTGAGGCCCGAGGCCGAATCTAGGCTCTCCGAGGCGGTGCAGGTTAGCCTTGAACACTCCGGTGGGCTAGTGCTCGTTGAACCCGAAGGAGGTGAACCGCTACTCATAAGCGAAAAATTCGCTTGCCCGGTGTGTGGAATATCAATCGAGGAACCTACCCCAAGGATGTTTTCGTTCAACAGTCCTTTCGGGGCGTGCCCGACCTGCCACGGTATTGGCGAGATAACGGAGGTGGTTCCTGAACTTCTGATCCGTGACGCCGGTAAAAGCATCTATGAAGGGGCGTTTGAGTGGTTTGGTGACGTGTCGTCCTCGATAACCATTTCGACGTTTGAATCAATCATACGTCACTTCGGCGAAGACCCAGCAAAACCTCTCTCTGCGCTTTCAAAAAAGGTGCTTGATGCGATACTCTTTGGATCGGACGAGCCTATCAGGTTCAGTTACACGGGACGTGGTGGGGACTGGAGCCTTAATGAAGTATCTAAATGGGAAGGCCTAGTAAACATGGTAAAGCGTAGACACTCTAACACCGCTTCGGACTGGATGAGGGGGTACTACGAAAAGTTCATGAGAACCACGGCATGCCCAGCATGCAGGGGTGACAGGCTCCGGCCAGAGTCCCTTGCATTCAGGGTTGGAGAAAAGAACATCGCACAGGTGCTCAAGCTCACAGTGGATGAGGCGCATTCTTTCTTCGATTCTCTTGAGGCAGCGATGGGTGAAAAAGAAAAGGTCATTGCCGAGAAGGTGATAGCCGAGATCAGGTCACGGCTCGGTTTCATGCGGGATGTGGGTCTCGGATATATCACGCTCGACAGGACGATGGGCTCTCTATCAGGAGGGGAGGCCCAGCGCGTTCAGCTTGCTACCCAGATAGGAAGCAGACTGGTCGGGGTCGTGTACGTTCTGGACGAGCCCACGATAGGTCTGCACCAAAGGGACAATAGGATGCTCATAGCCACACTTAAGAAGCTCAGGGACCTCGGGAATACGGTCATAGTAGTCGAGCATGATGAAGAAGCCATAAAAGAGGCCGACTTTGTTGTGGACTTGGGACCCGGTGCTGGCGCTCAGGGAGGTTCGGTTGTGGCAACTGGCACACCGGCTGAGATTGCAGCTAACAGCGCATCTCTTACTGGTCTCTACCTTTCGGGCAAGAAGAGCATTCCGCTTCCCATCTTGCGTAGGCAAGGGAATGGGAGACGCCTGAGCGTTTACGGTGCAAGGCACAACAACCTGAAGAACATAACCGTCCATTTCCCGCTTGGCACATTAGTCTGTGTGACTGGCGTCTCCGGTTCCGGAAAGAGCACGCTCGTGGTCGACATTCTGCAGAAGGCGCTTTTCAAGTTGTTATATGGCTCGACGGAAGAGCCGGGAGTTCACGAAAAAATCGAAGGAGCTGAAAACATAGACAAGGTAGTTGTGGTAGACCAGTCCCCGATAGGGAGGACACCGAGGAGCAACCCCGCAACTTATACCGGCGTATTCGACGATATAAGAAGATTCTTTGCGCAGGCGCCCGATGCCAGGGCTAGGGGGTACGCCCCGGGCAGGTTCAGCTTCAATGTGCGGGGAGGAAGGTGCGAAGCGTGCGAGGGAAACGGCATAATAAGGCTCGAAATGAGCTTTCTGCCAGATGTGTACGTTAAGTGCGAGGTGTGCAAGGGGAAAAGATACAACCGCGATACACTTGATGTGAAGGTAAAGGGAAAGAGCATATACGATATTCTGGAAATGACAGTCGACGAAGCGCTAGTGTTCTTCGAAAACCTGCCGCCAGTCAGGGACAAGCTAAGGACGCTTTCCGAGGTGGGACTCGGCTACATAAAGCTCGGGCAACCTGCGACCACCCTTTCTGGTGGAGAAGCCCAGAGGGTGAAGCTTGCGGCCGAGCTCCGGAAAAAGGGGACCGGTAATACTCTTTACATTCTCGATGAGCCGACCACGGGTCTCCATTTCGAAGATGTAAACAAGCTCCTCGGGGTCCTTCACAAACTGGTCGATGCGGGCAACACTGTGGTCGTCATAGAGCACAACCTTGATGTAATCAAGTGCGCCGACTATATAGTCGACTTGGGACCAGAAGGGGGCGAGCGCGGAGGTTATGTTGTGGCCTCGGGTAGGCCGGAAGAGGTGGCACGCCACCCGGACTCGGTAACCGGACTGTACCTCAAGGGGAAGCTGGTTGACCATGGAGAGATCTGATTTCAGAGGTGTGCCCCGTTCTCCTGGGGTCTACATATTCAGGGATTCAGCGGACAGGCCTCTCTATGTTGGTAAAGCCGTCGACCTTCGAAAAAGGGTGGAGCAGCATTTTAGCGGTAACCCACATGATGCACGCGAGGCGATGCTGCGTGAGCAGTCAAAAAGGGTCGAACACATTGTGACCCGCAACGAAGTTGAGGCGCTCATACTCGAAAACAATCTGATAAAGAGGTTCAGGCCCCCCCTCAATGTAATGCTAAAAGACGACAAGTCGTATCCATACATCAGGATAACGGGTGAGGAGTTCCCGAGGGTCATGCTAACGCGTAGACCCGCGGACGATGGTTCGAGCTACTTCGGTCCCTACACGAGCCCTACTGCTGCGCGCCTTACAATCAAGCACCTGCGAAAGGTTTTTCCTATAAGGAGCTGTTCACTAGAACTCGACGGTGAAAAGACCTTTCGCCCCTGTCTTGACTACCATATCAAGATATGCAGCGCTCCCTGTGCGGGTCTTATCACGAAGGGCGAATATGCGAAACTTGTGAACGGTTTTGCGGGAGTCCTGCGGGGTAAACACAAGAGTATTCTTGCTTCGCTCTACCGCTCGATGGAGGAGGCGTCTTCCCTGCAGCGGTACGAGGAAGCGGCAATATTAAGGGACAGGATAGTTGCGCTCGAGAAGCTCTCGGAAAGGCAGTATGCCCAGCTTCCGGGCTGGGCTGACTACGATGTGGTTGCCGCAAAGGGGGACACGGGCTGCGTGCTCCACTTTAGAAAGGGGGCGCTAATTGGAAGGGAAGTTTTTCGTCTCAGGGTACCAGGCGGCATTTCGTCTCCGGACCTTCTCTCCGAGTTTGTTCAGCTATTCTATTCGAGTGGTCGAACACCTGCAAATACAGTACTTGTGCACCATCCGCTCGACCGCTCGACCACAAGCTGGCTCAGGGCAAAGAACCCTGTGTGCAGCGTGAGGCCACCTTCCGGCTCACTAGAGCGCACGCTACTTGAAATGTGCTACGCGAACCTTCCTGCGCTCACAAAGGAAGAGGCGCTCAGGCAACTCAGTGATCTCCTAGGCATCAGGAGCAAGATAAGCGTCATACAGGGTTTCGACGTTTCTAATCTTGGCCCCTCAAATCCCTATGTATCAGCCGTGTGCTTCAAGGAAGGCGAGCCGCACAGGAGGGACTACAGGGTGTACAGGATTAAGTGGACGAAGGGGCAGAACGACTTTGCGATGCTCGAGGAAGTGGTTCTGCGTCATGCGAAGCATCTGAGGCGTGGCGAGGTGGAATCGCCCGATCTGATTCTGATAGACGGTGGGCCTGCTCAGCTCGAGTACGCACAGAGGGCTCTCAGGATAGCAAAGCTGAAGGTGCCCGTGATATCTCTTGCAAAGAAGGAGGAGATGGTTCACACGGTTGAAGGTGAACGTATCAGGCTTGCACATACGGATGATGCCCTACACGTTCTGCAGCACGTGAGAGACGAGGCGCACAGATTCGCGCTGATTCACCACAGAAGGGGAAGACGACGTATAAGTCTGAAGAGTGCCCTTCAAGAGGTCCGCGGCCTCGGTAGGGTGAAGAGTGCAAAGATACTTGAAAGATATCCAACGATTGGCTCTCTCAAAAAGGCCACAGTTGAGGATCTATCTAGGGTACCCGGCGTGTCGCAGGAGCTTGCGCAAAGAGTTCGGGCGGTGCTCGACAGTCTTTAGAACGTCGCGAAATTAGCGAAGCGTGGCGTGTGAGCATATAGGGCACCGCCGCCCCTTCATTACCTTACGCATAACCTATGGATCCACGTAAACAGTATTCAATGTCGTCCGAATCAGCCGAAAAGTCTGATATACATGCACATGTGAATGTAACAGGCAAGCGCACGAAATGTTGATTCCGACCGGTGTGTCAAAGCTGGACCGAATGCTTGGAGGGGGCATACCCGAGGGATTCCTCCTGAGTGTCAGAGGGAAGCCTGGTTCGGGCGAGACGCTTTTTTGCACAAAGGTTGCGCTTACGTGTGCCAAACATGGCATCAAACCTCTCTATGTGTCCTTTCTCGAGGATCGTGCAAAATACATATCCACTGTGTCAGCGCTTCTTCCTGAAATGGCGGACAGCGTTCACAAGGGCGAAGTGTCTTATCTTGAATTTTCGAGTACAGTAGAGAAGGGTGTCGGTCCAATTCTTGAGAGCCTCTTTGCACAGATTCAGGATGTGGATCCCAAACTCGTTGTTATTGATTCCTTTAGTGCGCTTGAAAATGCTGTCGGGACGCTCGGTGAATCGAGAAGCATTGTGAGCAACATGTTTTCGAGAATTCTTGCGAAAAAGGGTGTCTCTACGCTCATGATCAGCGAGGGAGACAAGGATGACTTTACCTCATTTGTCGCGGACGGGATACTCAGGTTTGGGAAGAGGTCCTATGGGAACCTTGTTCTCAGGGAGCTAGAAGTGTCGAAGATGCGATCAGTCTCCCTTGGACATAACAGGTTTGTTTACACCTTCGAGCGCGGTTATGGTATCAGAGTGTTTGAGCCTTTTGTGGTACACTATTCGGAAAGAGTAAGGTCGAAAAAGCCCCTTCCAGACGGCGTCAGTAGGTACTCGGCGGGAAGCAAGGATCTCGACTCTGTGACAGGTGGTTATCCACGCGGTTCGCTCGTGTTCTGGGATATAGGGGAATCTGTGCCCCTAGACGCTCTCTACGCCACAGTCGCCGCGCCCCTCGCGAATTTCATACTACAAGATAGAGGGGTTATGATACTTCCGACCCTCGAATTCATGAAGGAAGACGTACGTCGCTTTCTCTATCCGGACGAGCGCACTTTTGCAAAATGTGTCAGGATGTTCGTGTATTCTCCGGCTCAGGCCGACTACTTTGTGCAGCTGACAGGCGTCGCTGAGCGGGACCTTATCACTTGGGACCACGTGTACGAATCTTTCGGCGGAAAGCCCGTGATAAAGGTGGCGGGGCTCGATGCGCTCGAACACGTATATGGCAGGGAGAAGGCGATAGACATGATTCGAGGTGCAAGAAGAAAGACATCTGAAAGAGGAGACGTGACGCTCATAGTATCGAAACCGGGCCTCTTTACGGCAGAAACAGTAAGGAACATGGCAAACGTCCGGCTTTCGCTCAGGTTCGTGGACGGGTACATCGTGTTCGGCGGACTTTCGCCATACACAGGAAACTATCTTTTTGAAGCTTCTTTTTCGAGGGGATATCCTCAGCTCTTTCTCAGGCGTCTCAACTGACCCAGACGCTCCTTATATTCGTGAATTCAAGGAGACCGTAGCGCGAAAGTTCACGGCCGATGCCGCTTTTCTTGACACCCCCGAACGGAAGCCTCGGGTCTGAGGCGACAACCTTGTTTACGAACACCATACCCGCCTGGATTCCAGGGATGAGAGCTTCTGCTTCGTCTCGGTCTCCCCATACCGACGCCCCGAGCCCGAATGGTGTTTCGTTCGCAAGAGCGAGTGCTTCTTCGGGTGTGCGGAAGCCCTTAACGATTGCCACTGGTCCAAACACCTCTTCGGTGTAGGATGTATCCGTAAGGGCCAATGACGGCGGAATAAAATTACCTTCGTCGATACTCTGGACCCTCTCCACCCTTCCGATGACTGAGAGCTCTCCGAGTTGACGCGCTACGGTGGATTTCTGTTCCGCGCTCGAAAGCGGACCCAGGAATGTGTCCTGCTTGAGGGGGTCGCCCACCTTTACCCTCGCGAACTCCTCTCTGAGTCTTGTATAGAATTCCTTCAAGATATCCTGATGTACGATGAACCTCTTTGATGCTATGCAGCTCTGACCGTTGTTCTGTAGCCTTGCAAAGACTGCATTCCTCACAGTCGCCTCAAGGTCGGCGCTTTTCAGGACTATGAAGGGATCCGATCCGCCAAGTTCAAGAACGAATTTCTTGATGTTTCTTCCTGCCGTCTCAGCTATTTTTGACCCGGCGCCTGTTGAGCCTGTAAAGCTGACGCCGTCCACATGCTCGATTAGGGAGAGCGCTGTCTCGCCCCGGGCAACCACGCTCTTGAACACGTCCAGCCCGAGAAGCTCCTCCAGTTTGAGGCTTGTCCCTGTCACAATAGAGGCGTGCTTTAGGATGACCCCATTGCCGGCCATAAGAGCAGGAATTCCAGCCCTGACGACCTGCCAGGCGGGAAAGTTCCAGGGCATTATGAGAAGTATAACACCAAGCGGGTCGAATCTTATGTAGCTTCTTGTAGCTTCCGTATGCACCGCTTCAGGCTCGAGCATCTTTTCCGCGTTCTGCGTCATGTAGTCCATGAGCCATATGCACTTTTCAACTTCAGAGATGCTCTGTGACACGGGTTTGCCCATTTCCCTGCTCATGAGAGTGGCTAGCTCGTTTTTCCCCTTTTCAAACCTTTTTTTCGCCTCACGAATGGACTGAATCCTCTGTTCGATGCTTGTCCCCCAGACCTTCTGTCTCTGTCTCATGACAGAAATGATTTTAGTAAGCTCTTCCGGCGTATTCTCCTCGTACTCTGCAAGTTTTTCCTGCGTAAACGGGTTAAACGTCCTTATGACCATGATGTATACCTCGCCACCCTTGACTTAAACATGATGTCAGGGGTACGGGGAAAGCAGTAAATCTCAGATGCTTTAGCATTAGGATACGCGGACTTTCCCCAGCTTTTCATATTGAAGTTCGCCGTTTTTTTCACGTGTACCCCAGGTGCGAGGGGAATCCACGCCTGTGGTCACCGGCGGCTACGTGATCCTGAAAGGGGACCGGGTCTTTGGAAGAAGCAGGAAGCTTCAAAGCTCCGGCTGAGGGTAGCGACTAAGGTTTCGAGTCGCGACAGGAACGGCTGAACACGCCTCTATTTGAGTTCCCTTCTCGTGTAAATTGCCCAGGTCACAAACCCGCTTATCACAAGGTAGCCAAGCATGATGGCCATCCCTTCGACTGGGGAAGGAGTGTACACATAGAAGGTCCTTCCTGCTCCTAGGTGTTCGCTTATGACGTGCGGGGGATAGGTCTTGTAGGAAAGGTTGGAGATCACACCAGCTGCGTAGGTCACGAGAAACCAAGGTTCGATGTGGCTCAAAAATTGGGTTATGCTCTGCACGATAGGCATAGCCACGATCACAATGAGTATCGAAACCACTATCGAGAGCGCGGCATTCTTGAAAAGCGAGCTGAACATCATTACAAAGGCGGTTAGGGAGGCAGCGAAGAGGACCGCGGCAAACACTATCTCGGGTAGGGTGGGCACCACGGAAGAGTACATGTATTCGCTGAACCCGACGCCTATTGCAATCGCGACAGCGAGTACGATCACGGCTGCCACAAACGCTGACAGGAACCTTGCAAGCATTATCACGGATCTCCTTACTGGTTGCGTCAGCGTAAAGTATCCTTCACGCGAGAAATCCCGTGAAATTGCATCGCCAGCGAGCAGTGCACATATGAGAAGTATGTCGTCGGCTATACCACCCAGTGTCTGTTGCGTGAACGAATACACATCAGGGGGCTTCGGTATGGTACCCTGTATCATAAGGAGCGGAATAATTGCGCTGAGTACGGCATAAAGGGGGAGGATAACCTGAAACCTTTTCGTGCGCAGGTAAAATCTGATGTTTTCCCGGAACATCATTCCAAATACCATCAGCCGATCACCTTCCTGTACGCTTCCTCCAGGCCGAGCTCTGCATCAAAGAAACTCCTTACGCCCAGAGAGTACACGCGCTCAAGAATTTCCCGTCTTTGCCGGTCTGTGCCGTCGTAATACACCGTGACAAATCTCTCACCATCTGCCTCAAACTTGAGATCCGACAGGGCATCAAGCCTCTCGGGTCTCGTGTAAAATTCAATCCTAAGCGCTTTTGATGTGAATTTCTGAGACATTTGTTCGACGCTCCCCTGCTCCACAATCCTTCCACCGTATACAAAGTAAAGGTAGTCGCAAACGATGTTTACTTCGTAAAGCAGGTGAGAAGAAAGGAGCACGATGCGCTCTTTCTTGAGCTCCTTGATTAGGTCGCGAAGTATTTGCGCCTCCTTTGGATCAAGTCCGCTGCTCGGTTCGTCGAGTATAAGTATCTCTGGGTTTTGGACTACGAGCGCAGCGAGGTACACCCTTCTCTTCTGGCCTTTCGAAAGATTTGAGCACCTTCTTTCCGCCTCCGGGAGATCGAGCATCTCCCTGAGCTTTGAAATGTCTGGCCGCTCCAGGCCTCTTATACCAGCAGCGTAATTCAGAAACTCACCTACACGCATATACGAATATGGTTCGGGGTCTTCAACTAGGGAGCCCAGGCTCTTTAGTGCTTCCACGGGGGACCTGTGCACGTTCACACCGTTCACGTATGCATCACCTTTGGTGGGGCGCAGAAGATTCGTGAATATCTTCATCGTGGTGGTCTTTCCGGCACCGTTCGGACCTAGGTATCCGTAGCAGCCCTTCTTGTCTATCTTGAAGCTTACGTTGTCGAGAGCAAGGGTACTGCCAAACCTTTTCGTTAATCCTTCAGCTACTAGCTCCACGCCCATTCCATGGCTCAGGACTATTTGAGCGTAACCTGATCCCCCAAGACTGTCTCCCTACGGAGTGCCTGAAAAGTTTAAAAATTCCCGGCAAAAATATTAATCATGAGCTTTTCGGTCTACCTGAGGGCAGCGGCACTCTTTGCCTTGCTGACTGGATTTCTGCTTCTTGTTGGTTTTATCGTGGGTTATTACTTCCTTGGTGCTCCTGTTTTTGATGTACTCTTCTTTATGCTGTTCATTTCTGTTGTCATGAATCTTATATCCTACTATTTTGGCCCCTCAATGGTACTAAGGCTCTCCGGTGCAAGGCTTGCGCAGCCGGGAGAGCTGACGCAGGTGAGGTCAATGCTTGAAAGTCTTGCACAGAGCGAGAACATTCCGGTGCCGAAGCTTGGCGTGGCAGACCAGCCACAGCCTAATGCATTCACCACAGGACGGGGCAAGAACGACGCAATAGTCGTGGTGACAACTGGTCTCCTGAGAACGATGAACGAGAATGAGCTTATGGCGGTACTCGGTCACGAAGTTGGCCACATAGTCCACAGAGACACCGCTATGGCAACCGCGGCATCCACGCTCGCCACCGCGGTTACATATCTCGCAGACCTGGTTCTTTTCTCCCTATTCTTCGGTGGTGGCTCAAGAAGGGGAGGGGCGGGAGCGGGCATATTCGCGGTTATCCTTGCTCCCTTTGCGGCTACAATGATACAACTTGCGCTATCGCGCGGCAGAGAGTATTATGCTGACGAAGAGGCTGCAAAGTTGTCAAGGCCCGAGTATCTCGTGTCCGCTCTCGAGAAGATAGAAAACTATATTCGTCGTGGTGTTCCGATTAACGCACCGCAAACCACAAGCTCACTTTGGATTTCGAACCCATTCAGAGGATCTTTTTCCGACCTGTTTTCAACCCACCCTGCTACTGAAAAAAGGATCAAGAGACTCAGGGAAATTTCCCGCAAGGCAGGGTATTACTACTGAGATGCAGCCGATGCATCGAAAAATGACCTGAACATGCTGTCATGAGAGAGAGTTTTCTTGAGTTATTCACAGTGTGCGAGCAAAGTTCCGGTACCATCCCCATTATGAGAAACCCTAATAAGGCCTCAAAGCGTTAGCGCATCGATGGCGAATTACGTTTTACTCGGTGTGGAAGCGTTCCTGATACTTGTGGTTCTTGCGATTCTTCTAAGTGGCATCAAGATACTCAAGGAGTGGGAGAGAGCCCCCGTTCTTACTCTTGGGCGTTACCGTGGACTTAAAGGGCCTGGTGTTATCTACATAGCACCCATAATAAGCAGAGTTCCTTTCGTCATATCAACCAGGCTCCAGGTCATGTCATTCAAGACTGAACAAACTTTCACCAAGGACAACGTGCCCGTTGTTGTTGATGCCGTTATGTACTTCCAACCCGTTGATTTGGAAAAGGTTGTGCTCGGGGCCGAAAACTATGTTCTTGCAACTCAGTTTGCGGCGCAAACAACTCTCAGGGAGGTTGTGGGCCAGACGACCTTTGACGAGCTACTTACAGAAAGGGATAAGGTGGGTGCCTATGCAAGGGGAATAATTGACAGCAAGACCGAGGCATGGGGCGTAAAGGTGACGAGCGTCGAAATTAGGGATGTCTCGATACCTCCCGCACTGCAAGAGGCAATGTCAAGACAAGCTCAGGCCGAAAGGGAAAGAAGGGCACGTGTTACGCTCGCTCTTGCAGAATACGAAGCCGCACAGAAAATGGTCGAAGCCGCTAACCAGTACGTGGGAAACGACAGGGCGTTCGAGCTCAGGTGGCTCAACATAATCTACGAGCTTGGCCTTCAGGGAAAGAACATGATAATACTAGTGCCGAGTAACCTTCCGCCAGCGGGTATTAGCACAATTGGCTCTCCATTCACGATAATGGGCCTTAAAGACATGAGTGAGCGCAAGCAGGCGGAGGAAAAGTAGCACCTGCCTAGCTCGCATATCCGCTTGCGGTTCTGCCGGCCATTACGCTTTCTTTTTGATCGCACTTATCTTGAAAAGCGCAAGTGACCTGATCCTTTCGTCCTTGGATTTCTCAGCTATCCTTGTAAGATAGGGCAGGGCGTCACTGCCGCACCTCGAGATCCGGTCTATCAGTCCGAGCCGCTCCTCGAAGGGTGTTCTCCTCCCAAGGGTCTTTTTTGTCATCTCCTCTAGGTCAAGAGTGACCAACATCTTTTTTGCAATTTCCCCGAACTGATCCGTGAACTACCCCGCCCTCACGGACGGGGCTTCCTGCTTCATAGCCCCACCATGCCTCCTCTTTTTTAACCCTAAGGAGGGTAGGGGAGGTATTGGGCGTAGCTCCGCAGGCACACCAGAAGGGTGGCACCCACCCTGCTCTTTTTAAGAGCACCAAAGAAGCGTTCAGGTCACGGTCAATAGTGAAACCACAGTGGGGACAGTGAAAGATTCGGTCTTCCAAACTCAAATTCTGGTTGATTCTTCCACAAAGGAAGCATTCACGGGATGTGTTGTAGGCGGATACAGCGAGCACGGTTTTCCCCCGTTTCAGAAACTCCCACTCCAAGCACCCTCCTAATCTCGGAAAAAGAGGAGTCGTAGAGCCTCATCCTTCTTGTTCTGGTTACGCCTTTCTGGATCAAACCCTCGGTGTCTAAGTCCTCCAGAACTAACACATCATACTCCTGTGAAAGAAGAGCCCCGAGTTTGAAGAACAAATCGCGCCTGAAATCTTTAACATGCTCGTGCTGTTTAGCGAGTCTTATCTTCGCTTTAAACCAGTTGTTTGAGAGAAACCTTTTTCTAGAGAGCGTCCTCTGTATTGTCCTGATTCTTTCAAGCGAGTGCTCAAGCGGCCTCGGGTTCTCAAGGAAGCGCCCATCGGAGAGAGTTGCAAGCCTCGTGATCCCCAGCAACACCCACCGCTTTCTTGGGTTGCTCTAGTGTTTGCCCCAGTGGCTCAGGCTCCTCCACTACGAAGATTATGTATATCCGGCCTGAAGGGTTGAGTTTAACACACACCTGAGACACCTGGCTCTCTGGGAGCTCCCTGTGTACTATCAAGGTGAAGAAGCCGATTTTACTAAGGCGGAGCCGAGCCTTCTTCCTCTTGTTTTTGCCTTGTCCAACTTCCCTCGTGTTAGAAAGCTTCCAGCCACTCTGAGGATACACCAGGGAAAGGTAGCGGTGCGGCTTCTTTTTCTTGGGTTTGTTTGCAACTCCGTCGAGGAACCTCTGACGCGCTTGGTAGAACCTA
>Ga0209012_1001957_pt1 | contig 19432 bp, 13 predicted proteins | sample RS3BMetagenome_FD_184735 | JGI IMG/M metagenome (GOLD analysis project Ga0209012, IMG submission 184735) | Ferric oxide microbial mat and aquatic microbial communities from Rainbow Spring, Yellowstone National Park, USA - RS3B (SPAdes) (version 3) ...
CGGGTCACGCGGCACGCCCCCGCTGTGCCGCAAGTCGATCCGAATGGAAAGCGCGATCGCGCGACGACCCGAAGATGGATCTCACACAGTGCGGAATGGACCCACCGGCCCGCGTCGCCGCGCCAGGCCGTGAACGGTTACAGCCATCCACGGCTCGTGCAGCACACCCTGTACAGGGCGTTCTATTACGACGCACCGCCGTTCGAGGGAAAGAAGCGAAACCCATTCACCGGCGCGCATGTCGACTACGCCAGTACCGCGCAAAACTCCGCCCATCGGAGCCTGATCGATGCGCTCGAATTTCAGCCCGACTTCGCCGCGGAGTGTTGCTGCACCATGGCTGGAAGCTAGGGACCGCCGCCATTCGGGACTTGAGCAAGACGCCGCGCGCGCCCGCTGGCGCCGATTTCGTGCCCGACTTTGAGCAGAAGGGGGTCGACATCCGAATTGCGCTCGATATGGCCAGCTTGGCCCTCAAGCTGGCTCGTCGACGTCATCGTGCTCGTGACTTGCGACTCGGACTTCGTGCCCGTCATGAAGTTCGCACGGACCGAAGGCTCGAAGCTCTATCTGTCCACGCTGGGCCAGGGCGCGCGCCCGGAGCTGAAGGCGCACGCCGACCTAGTGCTCTGAACGGGCAGCCGCGCAGCCGATGGATGGAACGCACCCTCGGTGCGCTTCTACACGGGCACACCAGGTAGCGCACGACCCACACCGCGCAGCGAGCCGCTCCTCACTCCCACGCGTTCGTCACGGCGACGACGAGCGGGTGCGCGCCGGCCGTCGGGGCGGTCGACGGCGAGCCGCCGCCCGCGGAGGCCGGGTACCAGGTGGCCGTCCACGGCGCCGCGCGATCGTCGATCGTCGTGACGAGGCCGACGGGGCGACCGCTCGCGGACGTGCCGCAGTAATAGCGCGCCGCCTGGCCGTCGACGAAGGGAACGGTGCCGGTGAAGGGCCGGCAGGTCTGGCCGTCGGCGAGGCGAACCAGCCACGGCGTCGCCGCCACCGACGGCGCGGGGACGTCGGCCGGCAACGGCTTCGTCAGCCGCATGGGGAAGCCCGGGTCGCCGGTGACCGGGTCGGGGGCGCAGACGACCGTCCCCGGCTGCGTCGGCACGGAGAAGCACGGGTCGACGACCTCGTTGCCCATGCGGCACCGCCACGCGCCGTCGCGGGGCGCGGCGATCGACCGCGTCCAGCACTCGCCCTCGCGCGGCGCGCCGGTGGGCAGCGCGGGGGTGAAGGTGACGACGGTGGTCGACCGGGCGGCCGGGGACGGCGCCGCGGGAGGCGCGGGCTGCGCAGGCGAAGCCGACGGCGCGAGGGAGTCGGCGGACGCGGTCGACGGCGCGACGGGCGCGGGCGTCTCGGCCGCGCAGGCGACCGAGCACGCGGCCGCGACGGCGGCGACGCACCCGACGACGATCCTCGAGGCTTGCATGCGCCGATTCATGGAGGCGAGGCCGTCCGGGCGCAAGGGCCGCGTCGGTCTACCGTGTCCGCTCACGTGCCGTCGGCGGCCTCGACGCGATGCGGCCGCTCGGAGGCGCGCACGTCGTCCGAGGCGCCATCGACGTACCGGCGGAACCACAGCTCGAGGACGAGCAGCGTCCAGACGCGATCGGGCGCGTTCCAGTCGTGGTCGATCGCGCCGAGCAGCCGCTCGATCTCGGGAGCGCGGAACAGACCCCGCTCGCGCGCCGTCTTGTCGAGCAGCACGTCTCGCGCCATCACGCCCAGCTCGCCCGCCATCCACCTCCGCAGCGGCAGGCCGAAGCCGCGCTTCCGGCGCCGCAGCACGTCGGCCGGCAGCAGGTCCCCGAGCGCGCGCCGGAGGATGCGCTTGCCGCGCACGCGCATCAGCATGCGCCGCGGCAGCCGCGCCGCGAACTCCACGACGTCGGTGTCGAGGAACGGGCAGCGCACCTCGAGCGAGTGCGCCATCGACGCGATGTCGACCTTCACGTTGATGTCGTCGACCAGGTACGTGCCCCAGTCCAGGTCGATGAGGCGCGCGAGCCGCGAGCGACGCGAGCTCTCGGAGAGCACGCGCCGGAAGCGCTCCGTGGTGCTCGCGTGGACGGAGCCCCACGTCGCCGGCTCGCGCAGCGCCCGTTTCTCCTCGGGCGTGAACTGGCACATGATGTACGGGTAGCGGACCGCCTCGCCGTCCTCGAAGTGGTCGACGTACCCGGCGACGTGCGGCGCCGCCGCGCCGACCGCGGCGCGCAAGCCCCACCGGTACGCGCGCCGAAGCGGCCCCGGGAGCACGTCGTGCACGTGCCCGAGCTGCGCCGTGACGTAGCGCGTGTAGCCGGCGAAGATCTCGTCGCTGCCGTCGCCCGACAGGGCCACGGTGACGCTCTGGCGCGCGAGGCGCGACAGGCAGTAGGTGGCGACCGCGGAGCTGTCCGCGAAGGGCTCGCCGTGGTGGCGCACCGTCGCGTCGAGCAGCTCGTCGATCCGCGGTCCGACCGTGGCCTCGTGGTGCTCGGTGCCGTACCTCTCGGCGATGCGCCGCGCCCACGGCAGCTCGCTGTCGGACGCGTCGGGGAAGCCGATCGAGAACGTCTGCACCGGGCGGCTCGACTGCTGCGCCATCAGCGCGACGACGCTCGAGCTGTCGATGCCGCCCGACAGGAACGCGCCCACCGGCACGTCGGCCACCATGCGGCGGCGCACGGCAGCGGTGACCAGGCGGCGCAGCTCGCGCGCCAGCTCCTCTTCGCCCCCGGTCAGCTCGGGGCCGGCCGGCTTGGTCCAGTAGCGGCGCACGACCGGGTCCTTGCCAGGCTCGAAGACCGCCACGTGCGCCGCCTCCAGCTTGCGCATGCCGCGGTACGCGGTGAGGGGGCTGGGCACGTACTGCAGCGTCAGGTACTCGTCGATCGCCTCGAGATCGGCGGCCGCCCCGAGCTCCGGGAACGCGCGCAGGATGGCCTGCGGCTCGGACGCGAAGACGACGCCCCCGTCGGGCGTGCGGCGCCAGTAGAGCGGCTTCTTGCCCGCGCGGTCGCGCGCGAGCAGCAGCCGCCGCGTCTTCGAGTCCCACAGCGCGAAGGCGAACATGCCGAACATGTGCTCGACGCAGTCGACGCCGTGCTCCTCGTACAGGTGCAGGACCACCTCGCTGTCGGCGTTCGAGCGGAAGCGGTGCCCGCGACGCTCGAGCTGCGCGCGCAGCTTCTGGTGGTCGTAGATCTCGCCGTTGACGACGACGCCGATGGTCCCGTCCTCGTTGAGCAGCGGCTGGTTGGCCTCCGGGCTGAGGTCGATGATGGAGAGGCGCCTGTGGCCCAGCACCGCCGGGCCGCTCCGCCAGATCCCCTCCGCGTCGGGCCCGCGGTGCCGGAGCGCGCCGTTCGCCCGGCGCACGCGCGATTCGTCCGGGGGTCCCCCCGCGGTGACCAAGCCACTGATGCCGCACACCGGGGTTGCCCGCCTGGGTTCGGCCATGTAGCTGTCATTCGCTGCGCAGTCAAAATGGGACGTCGTCGCGTCATGCACGTCGTGGTCGGGGGCGACATCGGGGGCGCCGAGCGGCTGCTGGTCGACCTGGCCACGCGCCCGGACCGCACCGGCGCCGACCACCACGTCGCGGTCCTCACTCCCAACCGCGCCCTGGCGCGCTACTTCGTCGAGGCGGGGCTGACCGTGCACGACCGCGGTCCGGTGCGCGAGAACCCCCTGGCGTACCTCGTCCGCTCGTTCGGACCGCGAGACGTGGCGTGGCTGGCGGACCTGCTCGTGCGCGAGCGCGTCGACGTCGTGCACACGCACACCTTCGGCTCGCACGTCCTCGGCACGCGCGCCGCGCGTCGCGCCGGTCGCCCGCAGGTGCGCACCGAGCACCACGTGATGCACTACTTCGACCCGAGCTGCTCGCCGTTCACGCGCTGGGCCGCCGCGCGCACGGAGCGCTTCGTCGCCGTCAGCGAGTACGTGGCGCGCGTCCTCGAGTGCACGGCGCCGGAGGTGGCGCGGCGCGCGAGCGTCGTGCGCAACGGCGTCGACACCGCGCACTGGTCTCCGCGCGCGCGGCCGGACGGCCCCTTCCGCGCCGCCGTGGTGAGCCGTCTGACTGCCTGGAAGCGCGTCCACCTGGCCATCGAGGCGGCGGCTGCGGCGAGGGTCGAGCTCGTCGTCGTCGGCGACGGCGAGGAGCGCGCCCGGCTCGAGGCGCTGGCCCGCCGCCTGGGGGCGAGCGTGCGGTTCGCGGGCCATCAGGCCGACCCGCGTCCGTTCGTCGCCGACTGCGACCTCGTGGTGAGCGCGTCCCGGGACGAGCCGCTCGGGCTCTCGGTGCTCGAGGCGCTGGCGATGGAGCGTCCGGTCATCGCCTGCGCCGGGGGCGGCATCCCGGAGATCGTCGAGGACGGCGTGACCGGGTGGCTCGTGCGCGAGGCCACCGCCGGCGCGTTCGCGCGCGCGCTCGAGGTGGCCCGGAGCGAGCGGCCGCGGCTCCCGTCGATGGGGGCGAAGGCGCGGTGCTTCGCCGTCGAGCGTGGGAGCGTCGAGCGGATGTGCGAGGGCTACGCCGCCACCTACGACGCGCTGGCGCGGCCGTCATGACGCCCGCTCCGCCGGCTGGCCACGTGAGCCGCGTGTCGATGGCGCGCACCGCGCTCGTCCTCCTGCCGATGCAGGCCGTGCTCCGCGGGGGCGAGGCGCTGCTGCCGCTGTTTCTCGCGGCGTGGTTCGGGCGCAGCGCCGCGACCGACCTCTATTACGTGCTGGCGGCGTACTTCGTCTTCACCGCCGCGATCCTCACCGGTGCGTTCCAGGACTCGGCCGTCGTCCCGGTGCTCATCGAGGTCGAAGCGGCCGACCCGGGCGCCTTCCCGCAGGTGGCCGGCGCGCTGCTCGGGCACACGATGGCCCTCGGCGTCGTCGTGGCGCTCGCGCTGGGCACGCCGGCGGCCGCCGTCGCCGCGCTGACGTCGTCGACCCCGCGGCTGGCCGTCGAGCTCGTGGCGCTCATGGCCCTGGGCACCGTGGCCATCTCGGTGCGCGCCTACTACGTGGGCCTGCTCAACGCGCGGCGCGCGTTCACGGCGCACCCGGTCGGCAGCGGCCTGGGGATGATGCTCACGTTCGCGATCCTGTACGCGACCAAGGGGCGGCTCGGCGTGCTGAGCATCCCGCTCGGGACGGCGGCGGGGGAGCTGCTCGCGATCGCCGTGCTCGCCGGCATCGCCCGGCGCGGGCTCGGGCTGCGCATGAAGCCGACGCTCGCGCGGCCCGAGCCGGTGCGGCGCATCTTCAAGCTGGTGCGCCTCGAGGTGACCGGATCGCTCATCACGCGCATCAACCCCGTGGTCGATCAGCTCATGGCGGGGCTGGCGCGCGTGGTCGGCGGCGGGACGCTCGTGCGGTATGCGACCGACGTGTCGTCGCTGCCGACGTCGATCCTGCAAGCGACGCTCTTCCCCGTGCTGCTGACGCGCCTCGCCCAGGAGGCGCGCGAGCCGGACGACTTCCGCCGCACCCTCCGGCGCACGCTCGCCGTCGTCGTCGCGCTGCTCGCGGCCGCGTCGGCGGCGATGATCGCGCTGCGGCGGCCGCTCTGCACGCTGCTCTTCCTGCACGGACAGATGGACCCCGCGGGCGTCGCGCGCATCGCCGCGATCCTGCCGTGGGCCCTCGTCGGCGTCGCGCCGTTCGGGGCGCTGCTCGTGCTGGCCCGCGCCCACGTGGCGCTGCAGAACAGCCGCATCATGCCCAGCATGGGGGTGCTCAACGCCGGGCTCAACGCGGTGCTCGATGCGCTGCTCGTCGGCCCTTTCGGGCTGGCCGGCATCGCCCTGTCGACGTCGATCACGTACCTCGTCGTCGCGGTCGTCTTCTGGGTACGGCTGCCGAGGTCGACGCGTGCGTGAGCTGCGGGAGCGGCCCGAGCGCTGGATCCTCCTCGCGACGGCGGCTGCCATCGCGGTCGGCTTCACCTGGGGCCTTCCCGGGTCCGACTCCTGGGCGGCCGACGCGATCTCGCCACGGTCCTGCGGCCTCGGCGCCATCGTCGAGACCTATCGCCCCGGGCACTTCCACACGTACCCGCCGCTTCACATGGCGCTGCTCACGGTGCTGTCGCTGCCGTGGATGGCGCTCGCCGCGGCGCGCGTCGGCACGGCGCCCGACGCGCTGGCGCAGGAGCTCGTCAAGCCGCTGTACATGACGGGCATCGAGGTCTCGGCGCGCCTGGTCGCCGCCGCGATGGCGCTCGGCATCGTGGCGTGCACGATGCGCCTCTGGAAGCGGATCGCCGGTCGGCGCGCCGGGGTGCTGGCGGGGATCGCCGCCGCGGCCAACGCGCCGCTCGTCTACTACGCGCACACGGGCAACCTCGACGTGCCGTACCTCTTCTGGATCGCCGTCGCGCTCCTCGAGCTCGACCGGGTTGCGTGCGGCGAGCGGCGGGAAGCGCAGGCGCTGCTGGCGGCGACGGCGGCCGTGCTGACCAAGGATCAAGCGGCGGCGGCGCTGCTCCTCGTTTTCCCGGTGTGGCTGGTCGCGATTCCCTGGACCGCGCGCCGCGAGCCGGTGCTCCGCCGGGGGCTGGTGCGTGCCTTCGGCCTCGCCGCGGCGGTGTTCGCGCTCGTCTCGGGGGCGGTCGTCAATCCCACGGGTTTTCGCGCGCGCCTCGCGTTCCTGCTCGGTCCCGCGAGCCAGACGTGGGCCGGCTATCCGAAAGGCCTGCGCGGCACGCTCGAGCTGCTGCACGACGCCGTGCGCGCCGTGCCGGAGTTCACGTCGTGGCCGATCGCCGTGCTGGCCGCGATCGGCGTCGCCCTCGCGATCGGCTCCGCGCGCGGGCTGGCCCGGGCGCGCGTGCTGCTGCCGCTCGCGGCTGCCATGTCGTTCACGCTGCTGTTCACGCTCGCGGCGAGGCGCACCGAGCACCGTTTCCTCCTCCCGCAGAGCCTCTGGCTCGCGCCGTACGCCGGGCTGGCGATCGAGCGCGCGTGGAGAGCGGCGCCGCGCCTGCGCGCGCTGGCAGCCGCCGTCGGCATCGCGGCGATCGCGCCGGCCGTCCTGGGGGTGGCCTCGATGGACGCGACGCTCCTGGCCGATCCGCGCTACGAGGCCGAGCGCTTCCTCGATCGGCAGCCGCCCGGAACGCACGTCGACGTGTATGGAGGGCCGATCTTCCTGCCGCGCATCCCCGCCTCGCTCGTCGCGGTGCGACCTGGTGTCGAGCCGCTCGCCGATCGCCAGCCCATCGCGGGCGTGGAGGATCTCGTGGACCCGGCGATGGACCTGCCGTCGCGCGCGCCGGCGCTCGTCGTGCTGGCGACGGAGCTGAGCAATGTGGCTTCCACGAAGCCGCCCCCCGCCTCGAGTCCCTACGCGCTGGCGGGCTACCACGACGCCGCGTCGCACGCGCTCTTTCGCGCGCTACTCGATGGTTCGCTCGGCTACCGGCGCGTGGTCACGGCGAGGTGCACGCTCCCGTGGCCGCTCACGTGCCGTCGGGTGCACGGCTCGACGGGCGGCGAGGTGTGGATCTACGCGCGCTGAGCAATCAGGGGCCGTGATCGCCGGCGATGGCCCGCCATGCCCTGGGCCATGGCTTGCCGGTGCCGCGGATGCCGGCCGAGCTTCGCGTGATGATGGCGCGGCCGATGCCGACGACGGCGCGCGAGATCGCCCTGTTCAAGAGGGAGAGGACACGGCTCAAGTCGTCGACTCGTGACGCGATCCGGAGGGCGGCGTTCGTGCTTTGGCGGCTGAACCGGATCGAATTGCCGACGAGAAGCGCCGCTATTGGCGCTGCCGTGAGGAGGCCAACAGAGCACGGCGTCGAGGTCGCGTCGACGTGTCGCACATGGCCGGGTTCCTGGCAAAGCACCTTCGCGCGCAGCTTCGCGACGCGAAGTGCGGCGCGTAGCGAGGCCCGGCCCACGGGTGACCGGTTACGGGCCGCCCGGCTGCCCCCCGTTTTCGCCCGGCGCTTTCGTGCCCTCGCGGGCTGCACCGTTTGGGACGCCGCCGATCCCCTTGTCCACCTTCGTAGAGAGAGGTACGGCGAATAGTGCCTGCAAAGGGGGGCGCGACGAGCAAGGGAAACGCCGCCGAGATCCCGGTACGCCGATTACAGTAGGCGACGTTCTTGCGGAGACAGCGGAAGCGCGGGCAAGTTGGTGGTAGGCGAGGAGCATCGACGATGCGACAAACGAAGATGTGCCCCGATTGTTCGGGCCGGAAGTTCGCGGTGACGGAGCTGAAAGACAGCGATCGCTGTCGCGTGCCCGTGCTGCCCCCAAAAGAAGGTTCCTTCGAGGTCTGGATCTGCGCGCGCTGCGGCTACACGGCGCTCTACGCGCGCAACCTTCCGCAGGACATAGAGGACATGGCCCGGCGATACCCGGATGAGCTGCGCGTGGTCGACGCGGAATCGGGCGGACAGGGCCCGTACCGCTGACGCGGGCAGGGCGCGCGTGGCCCGGAGCGCCGGCGTCGATGTCGTGCGCACCCTCGAATCGACGGACATCGGTACGGGCCTCGCGGCATGGACGGATCGAAGGGACCGAAGTCGTGGACGCGATGAGGACGATGCGAGGATTGGGCCGTTGCAGCGCTCGTGCCTCGCGCCACGAGGCCCGGAGTGGAGGCGCGAGGCTCGCGTCGCTCGGGTGCGAGCTGGTCGTCGTCTACCGCGACCCGCTGGCCCCGGTGTGACGAGTGGCGCACGGGTCGCGGCGCTCGCCCGAAGACGAGGAGTCGTCGGCGGCCGCTGACGCTCGACCGTTTCCCGTCGACGGCGAGCCGCCTGGGCATCGCCTTGCCAGCCGAGCGCCCGATGGCCGCATTCGATCGTCACTCGCCGGCGACGGTCACTGGTACGCGCGAGGACGAGCGTTGCGGGACCGCCGACGTCGCGCGGGCGGCGGACGTCGTCGCTCGATGGGCTTGGCTGGTCCGTCGATACGCCAAACGTGCCGGAGGTCCAGCCGGCACGACATCGACACCCAAGCGCCTCGGGGCGTGCCCCTGGCGCCTCCCTGGCCGGCTCGGGGCCGGACGCCGGGCCGATGGAGCGTCACATGCCCTCGACCGGCGGCGGCGAGACCGTGATGCCGGGCGCCTCGCGGCACGAGGCCGACGGCTGCCACTCGAGACCCACACCGAACATCGTCGTGCTCGCGCCGGCGGCCGTCGGCTGCCACTGGTAGGCGCCGAGCGCCTGGACGCCCCAGTCGCAGAACGGCTTCACCGTCGCCGACGCCCATAGCGGCACGTCCCACGCGAGCTGAATGCCGGACGGCGGCTCGGCGCCGCTCGTCGCGGCGCCGGCTTCGAGCTTGTCGCCCATCATCATCCACACCGAGCCGCCGATGCCGCCACCCGCCGCCAGCGACACGTATTGCAGCGGCAGGCGCGCGCCGACGCGCAGTGCCAGGGCGTCGCCCAGGATCGTGCCGCCGAACCGGAAAGGGCCGGTCGCGGTCGGCGTCGGGCCGACCGCGGGCGACGGCGGGGCGGTGACCGTCCCGGACAACGAACCCCAGCCGATCGCATCATCGACGGCGACGAGCAGGAAGCGGCGCTCCAGGGACCACGACATCCACACGCCGCCGACGGACTTCGTGTCGACCGAGTAGGTGGAGCCGCCGAACGCGCCCGCCGTGGTACCGGAGGCGAGCGAGCTCGGGTATCCCGCCGAAAAGCCGCCGAGCAGGAAGCCCATGCCGTCGGGCGCGCCGACGGGCCCGTCCAGCCAGCGGTTCGCAATCGGCAGCCGGCCGGTGAGGTGCGTCGCGTGCGACCCCGACACCTCGACGTCGCGGTCGTCCGGCGCGCAGTCGTCGGCGGTGATGCGCACGCGGTGTCGGCCCGGCGCGACGAGGAAGCCCACGTCCGTCGGCATGCTCAGCACGACCGGCTGGTCGTCCTCGTCGAGCGCGAGGCTCGAGAGCGCGTTGACGCCCACGGGTTGCAGCGGCCGAGCGCTGCCGTCGATCGTGACGCGGAGACCGCCGCCGCCACCGGGCAGCAGGAACCGCTCGGCGCACGACACACCGACGCGCAGGTTGCCCTTGGAGTACATGCGCGGCGCGATCGCGCCTGCGCGGTCCGCCGCGACAGGCGCGCGCGAGCCTGCGGTTGCGGGCGCCGGGGCCGCCGCCGCCGGCGCGGCAGACTCGGGCCCCGGCGAGGCATCGGGCACGTCGGCCCACGCCGTCGAGCCGAGAGCCGTCACGAACGCGCCCGCACCCGCGAACGCGCCCGCGCCCATCCATCGAGAGCACCGAGTCCGTGCCATGAATCCTCCTCGCTGAAGATGCCCGCACGGTGTGCAACCTGCGCACCACGGTCGAGCCGTCCCGGGTCGTGCCGCCTCGCGCGAAATTGCGCCGCCGCGAGGACGCTCGCCCGGGAGCTTCTCCGTGCGGGACGGAAAGACTCCGTCCCCGGGGAACGGACCCCCTGCCGCGGCCCGCCCGGGCGCGCGACCTGTGCTAGCCCTACGCCTGCCATGCCCTCCAACGCGGACCTCGTCGCCCTCGGTCGCCAGCGCCTCTATCCCAACTACAAGCCCGCGCCGCTCGCGATGGTGCGCGGGCGCGGCTGCGAGCTGTTCGACGCCGACGGGCGCCGCTGGCTGGATCTGTGCGCGGGTGTCGCCGTCGACGCGGTCGGCCACGCCCACCCGGTGCTCGTGCGCGCCATCGCCGAGCAGGCGGCGAGCGTGATGCACGTGTCCAACTACTTCTACAACGAGCCGAACATCCACCTGGCCGACGAGCTTTGCCGCCGCACCGGCTTCGCACGCGCCCTCTTCTGCAACTCGGGCACCGAGGCGAACGAGGCGATGCTCAAGCTCGCGCGCCACCACTTCTGGCTCGCGGGCCAGAAGGACCGTGTGCGCGTGGTCGCGTTCCACAACGCGTTCCACGGGCGCACGCTCGGTGCGCTGTCGATGACCGGCACGCCCAAGTACCGCGAGGGCTTCGGTCCGCTCGGGCCGGTCACGCACGTGGCCTACGGCGACGTCGAGGCGGTCGAGCGCGCGATGGGCCCCGACGCGTGCGCGATCATCGTCGAGCCGTTGCAGGGCGAGGGGGGCGTGCTGCCCGCGCCGGCGGGGTTCCTCGCCAAGCTGCGCGCGATCGCCGACGCGCACGGCGCGCTGCTCCTGGTCGACGAGGTGCAGACGGGCGTCGGGCGGCTCGGGCGCTTCCTCGGCAGCGAGGGAAGCGGCGCGAAGCCCGACGCGGTGGCGCTGGCCAAGGGCCTCGGCGGCGGATTCCCGATCGGCGCGATGCTCACGACCGAGGCGCTCTCGGGGGCGCTGCCTCCGGGCGCGCACGGATCGACCTTCGGCGGCAACCCGCTCGCGTGCGCGTCGGCGCTCGCGGTGCTGCGCATCCTCGACGAGGAGAAGCTGGTCGACGGGGCGCGCGCCAAGGGCGACGCGCTCGGCGCGAGCCTGCGCCAGCTCGTGCGGGACCTGCCGGAGGTGTGCGAGGGGGCGCGCGGCGAAGGGCTGCTCTGGGGCCTCGTGATGAAGCCGGGCTTCGTCGCGCGCGAGGTGCTGCCGCGCGTGCAGGAGGCGGGCGTGCTGCTCACCGCGGCGGGAGAGCGCGTCCTGCGCTTCTCGCCGCCGCTGGTCGTCTCGGCGGCCGAGCTGGAGGAGGGGGTGCGCGCGCTGCGCAGCGCCCTCACCGAGCTCCGGCCGAAGTGACGCACCGGAACGCTCTTTCAGTACCGGGGCCTCTCCCGCCTTGACAGGCTGCGCGCGCAAGGGAGTAGTGGTCGCCATCCGCGATGGCGAATCCGCAGTTCCCGGAGCCCACCGCGCCAGTGAACGGCGCGCCGTCCTCGGCCGTGACCGAGGCCGCCTCGACGTGCCTGGGCTGTGGACAAGCTGTGGACCCGCTGCGTGCCGGACACGTCGCGATCCTCGAGGGTCGTTTCCGGTACTTCTGCGGATCGGCCTGCAAGAAGGCGTATCTCACGGCTGCTGGTCGTCCCCAGGAAGAGGACGTCGCGACGGCGAGGCCCCCGGATGTCGCGCTCGCCGGCGAGGAGCCCGCGCCCGCCGAACGCATCCTCAGCGAGCCGCGCGCACGCGCGGCCGAGCCGACCACCGACGCCGTCGAGGCGTCGGCCGATGCGCCCGCCGACGCCTCGGCGGACACCGCCGATCCCGCGCGCCTCACGCTGCCGTCGCCGGAAGCGGCACCTGCGTCACCGCGGCGCGAGCTGCGCGAGCCGAGCCGCCGCGGCGAGTGGCTGCTGCCCGCTCTCGATGCGCTGGGCATCGTGCTCGGTGCGCTCGCGCCGGCGATTGCCCTGCTCGGTCCCGTGGGCGACGTCGCGCGCCTGCCGCTCGTCGCCGGCGCGTGGACCGCGCTCGCGCTGCGCGTCGCGATCGCCGGCCGGCACCCGTCCGATCCGCACCCGCTGCTCGCGCTGGCGCCGTCGGCGGGCGCCGTCGGCGCGGCGTGCTGGGCGAGGCTCGCGCACGATCCGCGTCAGGTGGCGATCGCCGCGCTGGCGGGGCTCGCCTGCGCGGCCTCGATCGCTATCGAGTCGCTCGCCGGGCGCGCGCGCCAGCGCGTCTGCGCCGCGCACCGTCGCCTCGAGCGCGCGCTCGACGTGCCGGTGCGCGCGCTGCGCGGCGAGGACACGGTGGAGATGCATGCCTCCGAGGTGCGCCCCGGCGAGCAGCTCATCGCCGAGGCGGGCGACGTCGTCGGCGTCGACGCGACGGTCACGGCCGGCGACGCGCTCGTCGTCCCCTGGCTCGACGCCGGCGCGCCGGTGACCAAGCGCGAGGGCGATCCCGTCGTGGCCGGCGCGCGCGTCGTGGCGAGCCGTCTTCGGATGCTGACGACGTGGTCGGGCCGCGAACGCGCGTGGCTGAAGCTCTCGAGCAACCCGGGGGCGCGCATCGACGTCGCGGCGCCGACCGCGCGAGTCGTGCGCCTGGTCGTCGAGCGCGGCGCGCCGGTGGCCGGGTTGCTCGCGGCCGTTGCGTCGTTCGCGGCGGGGGCGACGCCGGTCGAGATCCTCGCGGCCGGCTGCGCCGGGGCGATGGCCCTGCCGCGGGCCGTCGCGTCGTTCGCGGCGCTGCACTTCGCGCGCGCGCACCTCGAGGCGCTCGCGCACGGCATCACCTACAAGGACGCGCGCGCGTTCGAGCGCGCGGCGGCGGCCAACCTCGCGGTCCTCAGCGCCCGAGGCACCGTGCTGATGGGCGAGCCGGAGATCGTGGCCGTCGAGCCGGTCGGGTCTTTCGATGCCGAGCGCGTCCTGTCGCTCGCCGCCGGCGCCGAGACGGCGTCGACCCACCCGTTCGCCGCGGCCATCCTGCGCGCCGCGCGCGTGCGTGGCGTGCGCGCCGACGACGTGCGCAACGCGACGGCCCACGCGGGTCTCGGCGTGACCGCGTCGGCCTCCAGCGGCGAGCGGCTGGTCGTCGGCGGGCGCGCCATCATGCTCGAAGAGAAGATCGGCGTGGCGGCCGCCGACGCGCGCGTGACCGAGCTCGAAGCGCAGGGCCGCAGCGTGCTGCTCGTGGCGCTCGGCGACCGCCTCGTGGGGCTCATCGCGCTGCAGGACGGTCTCCGCCCCGGCGCCCGCGCGGCGGTGCAGCGGCTGCTCGATGCGCACATCGAGCCGGTGCTGGTCAGCGGCGAGGCGCGCGAAACGTGCGAGACCATCGGGCGCTCCCTCGACATCGAGCACGTGCGCCCCGAGGTGCTGCCAGCCGACCGGGGCGCCGAGGTGCGTGCGCTCGCCGAGGGCGGGAGCATCGTCGCCGTCGTCGGGCATCCGGCCCGCGACGACGGGGCGCTCGGCGCGGCCGACGTCGCGGTGGCCATGGGCGCGGCAGGCTCGACGCCGGGCGAGTGGGCGGTGGCGCTCGCGGGCGACGACGTCCGGGACGCGGCCCTGGCGCTCGCGATCCCTCACGCCACGCGCGAGCGCGCGCGCGTCGCGGCCGTGCTCGGCGTCGCGCCGGGCGTCGTCGCGCTGCTGGCCATCGGGTTCGGCGTCGCGCCGCTCGCGGTCGCTCCGCTGGCCGCGGCGGGCGCGGCGATCGCGCTGGCGGCGCACGCCCGCGAGTCGGCCGCGGCGCGCGGCTGATCGGCCGCGGTGCGCCCGACGATGAGGCGCGCCCCGCGGCGGTAGGTGAAGTACGACCACGCCCACGTGATCATCACGACCAGGCGGTTGCGGAAGCCGATGAGATACCAGATGTGCACGAGCAACCACGCGAGCCATGCGACGAGGCCCGACAGGTGCATCCGGTCGACCATGGCGACGGCGCGGCGCCGGCCGATGGTGGCCATCGATCCCTTGTCCAGGTACGAGAACGCGAGCCTGTCCTTGCCGACGATCGCGCGCCGGATCGACCGCGCCACCGCGCGCGCCTGCTGCATCGCCACGGGGCTGATGCCAGGCAGCGGCTTGCCGTCCTCGTCATCGACGCGCGCCGCGTCACCGACGACGAACGCGCGCGGGTGACCGGGAATGCCGAGGTCGCGCTCGACGACGACGCGCCCGGCGCGGTCGAGCGGAACCCCGAGGGATGCGGTCAGCGGGTTGGCCGCGACGCCAGCCGCCCACAGCACGACCGAGCACGGGATGGTGCGGTCGCCGAGGCGCACGGCGTCCGGCTCGATCGCCGTCACCGGCGCGCCGACGTGAATGTCGACACCGAGCTCGCGCAGCTGCCAGGCGGCGCTCTCGGCCAGCTCGTCGGGGAACGACGGCAAGATGCGCGGCCCGGCCTCGACGAGCCGCACCCGCGCGGCCGCCGGGTCGATGCGACGGAAGTCGCGATCGAGCACGAACTTCGCGAGCTCCGCGAGCGCCCCGGCCAGCTCGACGCCGGTGGGGCCCCCGCCGATCACGACGAAGCTCAGGAGCCGTTCGCGGCGCGCCGCGTCCTCCTCGCGCTCGGCCAGCTCGAAGGCGAGCAGCACGCGCTGGCGGATCTCGACCGCGTCCTCGATCGACTTGAGACCCGGCGCCGCCGCCGCCCAGTCGTCGTGGCCGAAGTACGAAGTCCGTGCGCCGCACGCGAGCACGAGAAAGTCCCACTCGAGCGCGTCGCCGTCGGCCAGGAGCAGGCGGCGTCCGGGCAGGTCGACGGCAGACACCGCCGCCATCAGCACGGTCGCGTTGCGCTGAGCGCGCAGGATCGAGCGGATGGGCTGGGCGATCTCGGCCGGCGACAGCCCGGCCATCGCGACCTGGTAGAGCAGCGGCTGGAACGTGTGGTGATTGGTGCGGTCGACGAGCGTCACGCGCACCGGCGCGCCGGCGAGGGCCTGCGCCGCGGTGAGCCCGCCGAAGCCGCCGCCCACGATGACCACGTGCGGCCGCGCGTCCTTGCTGTGGGACATGGCTCTCCGCCCTCGCCCGCGAAGGTAGGGTCGGCGCCGTCGCCGCTCAAGCTCGTCTCAGTTGCTGGCGCCGCAGAGCAGCGACAGCCCGAGGTTGCTCGACCCGCTGCACTGGGCGTCGCGTTCGACTGGCGCTGATCGGCCGTCACCGCTCGCCCGAGGCGACGAGCGACACCATCGGAAAGGAGCATCCTCGCCCGGAGGGCGCCGCCTGCGCGCAGGCGCGGTACGAGGCCTCGATGCGGGCGAGCAGCGCGGGGCGGTCGCGATCCGGCACCTCGGCCATGAGCTCGCGGTAGAGCGGCTCGCGCAGGTGCGCCACCGCCTCCTCGACGGACGCGAACTCGCGCCTGCCCGGCACGCGCTCCACCTCGACGCGCGTGAAGCCGGCGGCGCGGAGCGAGGCGCCGAGGGCCGCCGCGTCCGAGAGGGAGAAGGCGCGCACGACCTCGGGCGTCCTCGCCGGCATCCAGCCGCCCTCGCGCACGGCCGCGATGGGCACGGCGTTGAACGGGTTCTCCTCGAGCGCCGCCCAGACGACCGCCGCAAGCCGTCCTCCCGGTCGCAGCACGCGGTGCACGCCCGCGAGCGCGCTCGGCAGGTCCGGCGCGAACATGAGCACGTTGCGCGCGACGACGGCGTCGAACGACTCGGCGACCAGATCAATCCGCTGCGCGTCCATCGCGCGCACGGTCACCGTCTGCAGCCCGGCGGTCTGCACGGCCTTGCTCGCCGCCTCGACCATCCCCGGAGACACGTCGGTCGCCACGACCGAGCCGCCCGGCCCGACGCGGCTCGCCAGCATGAGCGCCGTGTCCCCCGTGCCGGTGCCGAGATCGAGAACGCGCGCGCCGGGGCGCATGCCGGCGCGCTCGAACATGCGTTCGGTCGCCGCGGCCATCATGCGGTTTCGCGCTTCGGCCATGCGCAGCCACGCGTCGGCGATTCCCCGCGAGGACCACTCGGACATGGGGCGAGAATAGCCGAGCGACCCGCGATCGCGAGCGAGGGGGCGTGGTCGTTCAGCGCAGGCCGTACACGTCCCAGTGCGTGCGGCCGACCGTCGTGTCGCAGTCGTCGTGGGACACCACCAGGCCGAGCGTGCACGTGCTCGTCAGCTTCGTGGTCGAGTACCACAGCGAGCTGGTTTGCTCGGCCTGGTCGAAGGACACCTGGCAGCGCGGCGGGGGCACCGAGAAGGCGGTCGGGGAGGCCGCGAAGCCCGAGGCGCTCCACGGGTAGACGTCCCAGTGCGTGCTGCCGACTGTCGCGTCGCAGTCGTCGTGGAACACGACGAGGTCGGGGTGGCTGTCGCCCGTCACGTCCATCGTCGAGTACCAGAGCGAGCTGGTTTGCTCGGCCTCGTCGAACGACACCTTGCAGCGCGGCGGCGGCACCGAGAAGGCCGCCGGCGAAGCCGCGAAGCCCGACGCGGTCCACGGATAGATGTCCCAGTGGGTGCTGCCGACCGTCGCGTCGCAGTCGTCGTGGAACACGACGAGGTCCGGGTGGCCATCGCCGGTCACGTCCATCGTCGAGTACCACAGCGAGCTGGTTTGCTCGGTCTCGTCGAACGAAACCTGGCAGCGCGGCGCGGGCACGGAGAAGGCGGTCGGCGAGGGGGAGAAGCCGGACGCGGTCCACGGGTAGACGTCCCAGTGCGTTTGGCCGACCGTCGCGTCGCAGTCGTCGTGGAACACGACGAGATCGGGGTGGCCATCGCCCGTCATGTCCATCGTCGCGTACCAGAGCGAGCTGGTTTGCTCGGCCTGGTCGAAGGACACCTGGCAGCGCGGCGCGGGCACCGAGAAGGCAGCCGGCGAGGGGGAGAAGCCCGACGCGGTCCACGGGTAGACGTCCCAGTGCGTGTGGCCGACCGTCGCGTCGCAGTCGTCGTGGAACACGACGAGGTCGGGGTGAGCGTCGCTCGTCATGTCCATCGTCGCGTACCAGAGCGAGCTGGTCTGCTCGGCCTGATCGAAGGACACCTGGCAGCGCGGCGCGGGCACCGAGAAGGGGGTCGGCGAGGGGGAGAAGCCCGACGAGCCCCACGGGTAGACGTCCCAGTGCGTGCTCCCGACCGTCGTGTCGCAGTCGTCGTGGAACACGACGAGGTCGGGGTGAGCGTCGCTCGTCATGTCCATCGTCGCGTACCAGAGCGAGCTGGTTTGCGCGAGCTGGTCGAAGGACACCTGGCAGCGCGGGGCCGGGACCGAGAACGCGCTCGGCGCGGCCGCGAACCCCGACGAGAGCGAGGACGAGCACGTCGGACCGCCCGAGCTCGAGGCGCCTCCGGACGAACCCGACGAGCCGGAGCCCGAGCCCGAGGATCCCGAGCCGCCCGACGAGCCGCCCGACGAAGAGGCGCCGCCGCCGCCCCCCGGATCCGAAACGGGCGTCGGCCCGCCGCTGCACGCCAGCAGCAGCACGGGGACGATCGCCGCCAGCACGCACGCGACACGCATCGCGGCGCGCATCACATGCACCCGTTCTGGTAGCAGCTCTGCCCGTACGAGCAGCAGTACGGGTCGCCGACCTGGTCGACGCACGAGACCTCGCACGTGCACTGCCCGCCGACGCACGAGTTGGCGGTGTACGGGCATGGGTTGCCGCACTGCCCGCAGTTGCTCGAGTCGGTCTGCAGGTTGGCGCACACGCCCGAGCAGAGCGTCTCGCCGTTGCTGCAGCCGGCTACGCAGCTGCCGTTCTGGCAGACCGTATTCGCTCCGCACGCGTGACCGCAGCTGCCGCAGTTGGCCGGATCGCCCGTCACGTCGATGCAGCTGCCGTTGCAGAGCGCCTGGCCCGCGGGGCAGGACGCCTGACACGTGCCGTTCTGGCACGAGGCCGTCGTCCCCGACGGCACCTGGTACTCGCAGTCGTCGTTGCACTGACCGCAGTTGTACGTGTCGGTCGCGAGGTCCGTGCAGTAGCCGCTGCCCGAGCCGTTCGAGCAGAGCGTCTCGCCCGGCGCGGAGCAGGTGTACTTGCACGTGCCCGCGACGCACGACGCCGCCGTGCCGGCCGCGCCGGCCGGGCAGCGGTAGCCGCAGCTGCCGCAGTTGTTTACGTCCGTCTGGAGATCGGCGCAGCCCTTCGGGCACTGCACCTGGGCGCCGGTGCACGTCCCGCCGCCGCTCGATCCGCTGCCGGACCCGCCGCTGCTCGACCCGGAGCCGCTCGATCCCGATCCGCCGGACCCCGAGCCGCTCGAGCCACCGCTCGAGCCGCTCGCCCCACCGTCCGAATCACCGGAGCCGCTCCACGTGCCGTTCGAGCTCTTGCACCCCGCCTGGAGGGCCGAGAGATCGCCCTGGTAGTAGCACTCGGTCGTCGTGTAGCCGCCGGTCGGCAGCGAACAGCAGCCGATCTGCCCGCCGGGACACGAGGAGACGACGCTGCCGTCGAGCGATTGCGTGCAGTCCTGGGCGACGGCCGACTGCTGATCCGCCGTCAGGTTCGAGTAGCCGTAGCAGACCTCGGCCTCGGCGACCTTCGCGCTGCAGTACACGCCGGGGGGCGGACCGCCGCCGCCGATCGTCCCGGGCGAGGACCCGCTGCACGCCTGCAGCAACACCGAAGCGAAGAAGACGGAGAGGCCCGACGAGGCGAGCCAGCGGTGCGGAGTCATGCCCGGTCGTACGTCCGCGCCGCGCGGACCTTCCTCCGTCTACTCGCGCCGGATCACCGCTGCCGTCACCTGCGCGAGCGCGACCCCTTCCTTCTTCAGCCGGGCGGCGATGCGTTTGCGGAGCGCGTGCTGCACCACGCCCTGGTCGACGAACGAGCGCGCGTGGAAGTAGACGGTGAAGCCCACGCCGCCGTCGACGAAGCCAGGGGACATCACGACCGCCGCGACGCCGAGGCCCACCACCCAGGCGACGGCCTTGCCGATGCCCGCCGAGGATCGCAGCTCGGGGTTGGAGCGGCCGAAGGCGCCGATCGACCGGAACGCCACGCGCATCATCACCGCCACGCCGAGCAGGGCGAGCACGATGGCCACGAGGCGGTGCACCTGCGCGAGCTGCGGATCCTCGCGCGGGACGAGGCGCAGCCCGGCCGCGAGC
>Ga0209012_1001958_pt1 | contig 19431 bp, 12 predicted proteins | sample RS3BMetagenome_FD_184735 | JGI IMG/M metagenome (GOLD analysis project Ga0209012, IMG submission 184735) | Ferric oxide microbial mat and aquatic microbial communities from Rainbow Spring, Yellowstone National Park, USA - RS3B (SPAdes) (version 3) ...
GCAACGCCTGCCGCCTGAATTCCGCGCTGTACCGCTGCCGCCTCGCCTTGCCCTCTGCCTGCTTCTCGGTCATCTTGCTCACTCCGGATTGCGATATTGAATCGCTTATCCGGGCGTCCGTGGAACAGGGGCAAGATCAGTGAGGGGGTGCCGCCGAATGACGTCAAAGCCCGCAAGTGGATCACGCTTGCGGCGGCGCATGGAGATATCCAGGCAAGGCAGTGGATTGCAAGTCATCCTGCAAACACAGTGCCTCCACAGACGGTCGCAAGTACGCCCCCACAACCTGCAGCACCACGTGCGCCAGCCGCTGTCACCCCCTCGGTCGCGGACAACCAGCAGACCCTGCAGAACCTGCAGCGCTTCTGGACCCTCTACTTCCAGGCGTCCAACGCGCAGGTCGTGGATTTCGGCGAACCGGCACTGGTGCGGCCGGTGGAATACGGGACTCCACACTGAGACAGGTGCAGGCTTTCGCAATGCTGGCAGCACTGATCCGCGCCTCAGCATCGTCAGCCATCAAGATCAAACGCAGAATCGTGGCGACGCATTCGCAGCCAACACGGGATATCCCATGTCCGACCACTTCAACCTCAAAATCCCGAAGCCGCGGATCACCTTGTATGGCTTGCTGGTCACTGCCATCGTGGCGTGGGGTGCTTACTCGATCTTCTGGAACAAGCCCGACATGCCTCAACACACGCTCGTTTTGCCACCCACACCGGTTGCACCCTCGCTCTCGGCCAGCGCTCGCCAAGCCGCCTGCGTGTCAGGCCCCGGGCCTGCCACGCGCGTCACCACGGCACTGGCCCAGGCAAATCTTGAAACGGCGGCTCAGCTTGGCCACGAGCTCAATGCGCGTGCGCGCTGCGCCGCGCCAGCGCAACCTGCATCGGCGGGCGTGAAGCCCTAGCGCAACATGCCGACATGCGCCACCGCCGCTGATTCGATCGGTGTGATGGAACCACCAGCGTCCATGCGCGTGTTATTGGTCGATGACCATGCGCTGTTTCGCGCCGGCATGCGGCTGCTGCTCGACGCCATCCGCGGCGACTTGGTCGTCCTGGATGCGGGGACCATCGAGCAAGCGCTCACCCTGATGCAGGAACATCCCGATATCCGCCTGTGCCTGCTCGACCTGGACCTCAAGCAGGTGCGCGGGTTGGCGACACTGCGCCGGGTGCGTGCTGTCGCTCCTGCGATGGCCGTCGTGGTGATCTCCGCCAACGATGATCCCGCCATCGTCCGCGAGTGCATCGATCAGGGTGCCATGAGCTATATCCCCAAGAGCGCTACACCCGAGCAGTTGACCAGGGCGCTCGCGCGTGTGCTCGCCGGCGAGGTGTTTCTTCCGCGTGCCGAGATGACGATCCCTGATGGCAGCACAGCAAGCCCTGAGGCCGCCTTGACGCCACGGCAACGGGAAGTGCTTGCCGGGCTCAATCGTGGCCTGCCGACCAAGTTGATCGCGCGCGAGTTGGGGCTCTCGGAGTTCACGGTCAAGGAGTACCTGTCCGACATTTTCAGGAGTCTCGGCGTACACAACCGCACCGAGGCGGTGATTCGGGCCAGTCAGATGACTTTGTGGCAGACGCCTTTGCTGTCAGAGTAAGACAGCGGCACGCGGCGCGGCGTGCAGGAACCAATCAGGGGGCGCGCGGTGAGGTGGTTTCACCCATTCAAGTCGTCTTATGCGGTTCAGCAGACCGAGCAGCGCGAGTTGGACAACGAGTTGCTGAGCCTGCATGCGCGCATCTTGTTGCGCATGCCAGCCTTCCAGGTGCTGCTGATCGGTGCCATGGGATGGATCGCGCTGCCGGACATTGCAGGATCGCTCTTTGCGATATGGGCGACCTGCGTATTGGCTGCCGAAGTACTGCGCTCAGGCACGGCGCTCTGGGCACTGCGACGGCTGCCGGTGAGTGCACCGCGTCGCATGTATCGCGGATTCGTTACGCTCGATGCTCTATCCGGTCTCTCGATTGGCAGCGCGGCGCTGCTCTTTCTACCGCACGTGCCGCTGCTGTCGCAGATGCTGATCGAGATCGTGCTGTTTGCCGTGGCGGCGGCTGGAACTGCCGTGGCCGTGTCCTCGGCGTTCATGCTGGCCCCTTATTCGTCGATGGTACTGGTGGGCGCATCGGGAACTTGGGTGTTTCTTCACCCGAGCCAGGCAACCATCGGCATCATCCTGACACTGTCGTACTGGATCTTCCTCGTCGCCGTTGCGCGCGACAGTGAGCAGGTGCTCCGGCGTTCGATCCGTATCCGCCACGAACGCGACCAGGCTTTGCAATCGCTGGAACGCAGCGACGCGGAACTACGCACCACCCACGAGCGCATCGAACGCGCCATGCAGGCACGCAATCGAGTCATGGCGGCTGCAAGCCACGACTTGCGACAGCCCTTGCAGGCACTGTCGATCTACAGCGCCGTGCTGTCCACCCATCCGCAACCGCAGACCATGAGCGCGGTGGGCAAGAATATCGAAAGCATCGTGCGCGACCTCGGCGAGATTCTGGATGAGCTACTGGACCTATCGAGCTTGGCCTCGGGAAGCTACAGACTCCAGCAAACGGTTTTCGCGCTCGACGAAGTCATCGCCGGCGTTTGCACAGAACTCGCCTTGACCGCGGGCCGCAAGGGCCTTGCTTTGACGACGCATCTTGTACCCGTGCAAATGCAAGGCGACTCGCGAGCAGCTATCCGGATCGCCCGCAATTTGATCGACAATGCCATCAAGTACACCGCGTCGGGATGCGTGCGCGTTTCCGTGGATATGAAAGAGGGGCGCGCCATCCTCGCGGTCGAAGACACGGGCCGTGGAATCCCCGCATCGGAGCAGGAACACGTTTTCGAGGAGTTCTATCAATTGCAAGCGGGTGACGATGAATACCGCGGGGGCGTTGGCCTCGGCCTTGCCATCGTCAAGCGGCTCTGTGAGCTGACCCGCGCCACCATCACCATCCATTCCGAGCCTGGAACGGGCACCCGGATGACGGTCATGTGGACTGGCCTCGCCATCGGCCGCACGAATCCACCCGAACGTGTGACGGGCCAGATGCGGCTTTCACACTGGAGAGGCCGTCGCGTGTACGTGCTGGATGATGAGAAGGAAGTGGTGCAAAGCCTATGCGCACTGCTCGAGACGTGGGGCTTGACGGTCAGGGGCGCTGGCAGCGAGCACGCTCTGCAAGAACTTGTCAGCGCCGAAGGCTGTCCTGATGTTCTGATTGCAGATCTGCACTTGGGCCACAATCAAAACGGACTTGCGGTCGCCGAGCGCCTCGTTGAAACGCAGCGTCCACTTTCTGTTTTGTTGATCACGGCCGACGCTGCCGCTGTGCCAACGGCGCGAGGTGATACACCTCGCTGGCTTACTGTGCTGCAGAAACCAGTCGCTTCAACGGCCTTGCAGGCGGCACTCGACAAACTCTTTGGCGAGCTGCCAGAACCCACAAGGTCGCGTGATCCGGCAGAAGTTGAGACTTCGATTGAACGCAAATGAGCGGGGCGCCACAAGTTTAATGACCGACGACTTGAATTGGGCATCCTGATCCACTTCGTTGGCGCCGCTTGTACTGGCGTAAGCGAGGCCTGGTGGGCACTTCACTTCAACAACGATCGCGCAGTGAAGTTTCGTGTGAGCGTGTGCCCACGCCACCTTGCGTGCTGGCATTTGCCGGCATTGCGTACTTGCTGCCGTGACCGTACTGCCTCCCCTGCGTTACCGCCGTGCTAAGGACTGCAGATCTGAAGGCTGACATTCCAGCCCGAGGCACAGAGAGGCGCGGCGCGACCAGCTATATCCGGAATTGCCGTCAAGGCAGGCTCACTCAGTTTCTTCGCATGGAAGGTGGTATGAGTGCTGCAAACAGCAACTTCTTGCGCTCGACATCAATGATGCTGTCGACATACCACCACTGAGTCCCATGGTTCCGGGCTCCCCAAAATGCGACGTTCAAAGCACTCCCCGCCGGGTGACAACCTATATGCGCCTCGGTGATGCCACCGATCGCAAGCCGTCCCTTCAAACGTGTTGGGAACCACACCGGAGACCAGCAGAATCCCCACTCTTTGCGATGCGGTGCTCGTTGTAGCAGTTGCCTGAAGCGTGCTTTTTGGGCTCCGGTTTCACCGGCAGGGTTCGCGAGCGTCAGCGCATCGCGCATGTAACGCTGCGCTGCGATCAGCGCAGGGCCTGCGGTTACCGTACATTCTGGCGAAGTCTTGGTGCAGTCATCGAATCTGGATCGCGTCAGACTGTAGCTGTACCGGAAGCGTATGCGCCTGGTTGGACCCCATTTGCTCCTGCCCAGCCAGCGTCGCCATTGGAAGTCCGTGATGTTCGTGAATGCGGGGTCATTGGTCACCTCGAGTGCGACTGGGTGACCGTGGATCAGGGCCAGGTATCCGGCAGAGCCTGCGTCGCGAGTACAGCCGCCAAGGGTCAGATGACCACCTACGGGAATCGTCTTGTCGCCCTTCTTTTCGAATACCACCCAGTACTGACAGTCGCCAGTCCCCTCGACATTGAACGTACCCCCAAGCCCCACTGATGGAAGGTATACGAGAGTAGACCCGTAGTTCGAACCGAGACGTTTCAACGCGGCTTTCAGCGCCGCATCCGGTGGCGCTGCCATCTTCGTGATGGCGCGTTCCGGATCCATTGCGTCCCGCTCCCTTGGAAGGACTACGAGGCCAGCCGCTTCCAATGCTTTGAGCGGGTCGGTTGCGCGTGCCGGCAACGTTGCGGCAGCGTGGAGTACCCTCTGCGCGATGGGCATTCCGCGCGTGACGGCGGGGTTATCGATGTCGTGCAGGAACGCAATGCGCAACCGGTAGGAGTGTGCAAGTGTCGATTCCAGATTGTTCGGGAGTAATGGGAATTCGCGCTGGCTCGCCAATAGCCACCATATTTGCCGATTGCGCTCGCCAAGCCAGTTGACCTCGTCCTGTTTCAGAGCATGCGTGTCCGAGGGGTCCCTCGCCAGAGCGGCCGCGTAAGCCACTGCGAGTTGCGAGTCCAATGCCGAAATCTTCGGATCTTTACAGATCGTTCGGGCAACAGGGTCGTGCGTCCGATTGCAGTCGACGCCAGCCGCGTAGGCTGGATACACCCAAAACGCTGCCATTGCCAACAAGCTCCAACGGACGCATCGCTTTTGAGAACTCATGCCAAATCTCGCTCTGCGAATTGGACTGCTTGGCGCCCTCAACGCCCCAGCACCCGTTGCCGATAGGCAGCGGGTGATTCGATGTCGAAAGCCGTTTGTCCGGCCAAGCTCAACAGATCGGCATCGCCGCTGACCAGAACCGTCGCGCCGCCGCCATGAGTCAGGTCCAGAAATGGCTGGTCGGCGGGGTCGCGGCAGAGGACTGGGCAGCGCCGCGGGCGGGCCACGATCTCGGCAAAGGGCAGGTAGTCGCCCAGCAGTTCGTGCTGCTCCACCGCGCTCAGCTTGAACTTGGGGTAAGCCAGCACGCGCGCCAGTTCCGCGGCCGTGGCCGCGCTCAACAGCGGCATGCAGGCACCGCTCGCCCAATGCGTGCGCAGCCACGCCAGTTGTCCGTGCGTGAACAGCAGCGCCGAGACCACCGTACCGGTGTCGAACACGACGCGCACGTCAGCGCGCCTTGCGCGCCCACTTCACCGCAGCAGGCACATCGACCGCGCGCACGCCCAGTTTGGTCAGCTTGGCACGCACTTCGTCGGCGCGACTGCGCTGCAGCGGCTTGAGCACGATGGCGTTGCCGTCGGTGGAGACCTCGAAATAATCCACGCCCGCAAAGCGTCCGACGACCGCCTTGGGCAGCGTGATCTGGTTCTTGACCGTCTTTTTGGCAAGCATGACGCCCTCTCACCAGGTAAGGAAACAAGGAGATCTTACCGCAAGGCGCTCAGCCGATCAGCAAATTCCAATGGCTGGGTCCGTCCGGGCGTTCGCCCTCCCGGCAGGGACCTGTTCCATTGATTCACGACGTAAACACTGTCGTGCGCAGGCATGGGTAGGATGTGCTAGTGCGGCTGCTTTCACGGCTTGCCCTTTGGGAATTATGAGGATGACGAGATGCTGCTCCTGACAACCGTGGTCATTGCTGCCCTGATCGTTGTGCCCATTTATTTGCTCCTGGTCCGGCGGACCAAATCAGCTCTTCCTGGGTATGCTGCGATGCTGGCGGCTGGCGGAATCTGCTTTGCCATTGGGTCCATGCACTTTGCCTACATTGCAATTGAAGTCGCTGCGCTGGGTTGCCTAACCGTGTGGCTCCACCATCGTCTGCGTAAGTCAGTCGCACGCTAGATAGCGAGATGGGATGGCCCTAGTGTCGCGGCGATGAACATGAGGGCGTGCGCCAGGGGTTGCATGTGCTCGCGTCGAACGGTGAGAAGTTGCACCACGATTTATGGCCGCGTAGGGCCTACATTGTTCCGCGTCGCTGGGGTGCGGTCAGGGGGCCAGCAACGAACTGATTCCAAGTCCCTCACTGCCCGGCAACGGCGCTGGCTCAGGCAACCTCAGACGGTCGAGCTGAACCGCCCCGGCTTTCGAGGAGGCGCCACACTTCGAGAAGCTGGAGTGGCAAAAAGTTCTAGCCCCACCGCGCCGCCACATACGTCATCACCCAGCGCACTGCGACGGTGTCGCGCGTGATCGGCTTGCCCAGATCATCCACGCACTTGATGCGCATGCGTGGCGCCGGCTTGGTTTTGCAGCCGCGATCCCGCAGCGCCACCGTGCTGCGACGGACCTCGACCTGCTCGCGTGCCGAGTCGCCGAGCCGCCCTGCCCGCTCGATTTCGTCATCATCGGCCAACCTCATGCGCCCGCGCTCGCGCTCGCTCCGGAAGATCCACTTGTCGAGTAGCCACTGGAACTCCTCGGGCCGCCCGATCCGCAGCGCCTCCAGCCACCGGCAGAGCTTCATAGCGGCCGCCGTGGCCGATCCGGCCGCCAAGGCCGGTGGCACCCGCGTGTCGTTTCCCCGCACCTCCAGAACATGGCGCGGTTGCCGCGAGCCTTTCTTGCCGGAGCCGATGGCAGCCAACCGCTGCAGTCCTTGCCGGTAGGCTTCCTCCTCCTCGACGGATACCAGCCGATGCCCATCGCGCAGGGAGCGATCGACCCGCTCGATACGTTCGAACTGGATGCCCTCCGGAGCCTCGCCGTCGCAGGCCCTGGACTCGATTTCCGGCAGCGACGACGATAGTGGCGTCTCGTCCCGGTCGATGCCCGCATCGTCCAGGCGCTGCTCGATCCGGTCCCGGAGTGCCCGGTTGAGTCGATGCCGTCGGCTGGCCTCATCCCCCGACGCGTCATCGGCCTCCCGGATCTCCGCCACCCACCGATGCATCGTCGCCTTGCCGCGCAGCCGCTGCTCGAAGCTGCGGCGCATGTCGAGCGCATCGAGCTTGCGCAGCACCCCGTGGAGTGCCACGCACAGCACATGGGTGTAATGGCGGACCGTCGTGTTGGGATGGGAATGACCCACCAGCGCTGCGACGGCACGCAGGCCCTGCCCGGCATCCCCCTCGGGGCCGAGCAGCGCCTGCATCCGCGCTTCGCCGATCTTCAGCCCCTCCAGCCACGGCAGCGATTCGTGCAATCCATCGAGTCCCGCCTGCCGCCACAGCAAGCTCAGCACCAGCCGGTTGACCAGTGTGTGGCGCAGGTGGTGCGAGCCCATGCTGTCGTCCCCGGTGACCGCTTTGATCAGTCGGCTCAGCGCGTCGTAGAAATTGTTGGGATCCGCGCGCGTGTCGGCGTCCGGATCGATCAGCTTCTGATACCGCTGTTCGGTGGCCACCTGCATCCACGCCCGGGTGCCCTCCTCCGCAAAACCGATCGGCAGCACGCGATCGGCCCAGGCCGTCTTCAGCGTGTGATCGCCATACGCCTGCACCCGGCACAGGTCTTCCTGGACATCGACGGCACGCAGATGCGCACTCTCGGCGCGGCGCAAGCCGAAGGTGGCCATCAGCTCCACATGGCGCTGCGCACTCGTGCGCAGGGCGGCGTTGCCGATCCCGGAGGTCGCCGAGAGCAGGCGCGCATGCAGGTGACGCAGTTCCTCCGCACTGAGGATCTTGGCCGAGACCGCACGCTCGGGCGCGGCACCGAGGTCGCCGATGGTGAAATCGGCATGGTCGGCCTTTTCGTCGCTCAGAAATCGATGAAACTGGAACCAGGCGCCGTGCTGCAGCCGGTCCGGAAACTGCTCGCGGCTGATCTCCTGCAACTGCGCCAGGATGTCCTGGTCGAACGCGCGCCAGTCCGGCGTCTGCTCGGTGAGTCCCAGCAGGGCACAGGCGATGACGCGCACGCGGTTCATGACGCTTCGCTTCTTCGGATCACTGACCCGGTGCGACCCGCAATCAGGGGGGGCGTCGATCAGCCACAGGGTCAAGCTACGCAGCAGCCGCTCGACGGGTGTCTTCGGCCGGTATTCACCAACCAGTCGCCGCCATTCGCCGCGGTAGGGCGTCTTGTGCCAGCCCAGCGCCTTCAGCACCGGCACGCGGTGCAGCACGTCCGCCGGCACGTCCGCCGGCACGTCCGCCAGCAGGTTGGCCTTGCCGAGTTTCGGCCCACTCGTGGCCGGCAGCCCAGCGTCCACGCCGGTGCAGGATTGGCGGCCGGGTTTGAGGCCGGCGAGCCGACGCAGTTCGCCATCGCCGAGATCCTCGGTCTCGAGGCTGCCGCGTGCATAGGCGGCGAGAACCGGCGCGCCGTGCACCATGATGGATTGCGTGGCCGCGGCGGTCATCGCCGCCAGCGTAACCTTGGGGTCCCCGGCGCCGATCTGCGTGAGATAGGCCTTCAGGCATTGCTCGGCGGGGACGCGCCGACGCGCGGCCAATGTCTGCTGGAACAGCGGCGACAGCAGCATCCCCTGGATGTGCGCCCGCTCGATCGTCAGGTAGGCGGATGAGAAGTCATCCAGGAACACCGTGCGTTGCATGGTCTCCGCCCCCCCTTCCCGCTTGACGCGAAACACCTGGATGCGGTTGATCCCGTACGCCAGAATCGGCGCGCCGGCCTTGAGCTCGCGCAGCCAGGCATCGATCAGGCCCCACCGCGTCAGACCCAGCCGCCAGATGGCGAGCATCAGCAGCCGGCCGAGCTCCACCCGACTCCCGTCATCCTTGCGCTCCGCGTCGGGCGCGGATGGCCGCGGCGGCAGGCAGGCCAGGTCATGCGCGAAGGCCGGCAGCACGCGCGCCTCCAGATACGCGAGGGTCTGTAGCGCATCGCCATCGAGCAGGACCTTGTTGGTGAACAGGGGCCGGGGCCGCGAGACGAAGATCGGCACCTTCCACTTCGTGCGCAGATACTGGCACACGGACTCGGCCACCTCCCGCTGCCGCTCCACCGGTTCGGATTGCTGCGCGCGGACGACTGCGCGCGCCAGGGCCAGGGCTGCCGGTGCGCGATCCATGGTCGTGGCGGTGTCCCGTTCCATGGCATCGAAGAGTGCTTCGTCGGCTCTGCGCAGTAACTCCCCGGGATCCAGCTCGGGCGTTGGATCCTTCGATGGCGCCGCGGCCCTGGTGGCGGCACGGCCGGCCGTCGACGCCGGGATCAGCGCCCGCGGACGCGGCGTTCGAACCCGCTCCGCCAGGGACAGGGGCTCGAATCCCAGGCGTTGCTCGAGCGCTTCCTGCAACGCGATCCACGCCGCGTGAAATCGCCCGGGATCGAATGTGCTGGTTGCATCCCAGGCGTGCCGGCCACGCACCCAGTGGCCGAGCTCGGCATCGCGGAACCGACCCGGCAGGTGACCCGACAACGAGCGCACGAGCTTGCGGCCCCAGTTGGCAGGCAGTGGCGTCAGATGCTCATCCACTTCCTGGTAACGCGGCTGGTAGGGCACGACATCCCGCTTGCGGTTTGCGGTGATCGGACGGATGTACTGCAGACGCACTTCGGTGCCCTGCTCCGAGACGACCAGCGGATCGAGCGCCGGCACCGCGATCGCCAGCTCGCTGGCCAGCGCCACATACGCCTCGATCTGGCCCCGCAAGCCGCGCGTCATCGGCACGAGCCGGTCGGTGGAGCGATCCGCACGGTGCTTGTCGGCCACCAGGGCCCAGTCGCCAGCCAGGAGAATCCGCGGGACCGGCGCCAGGCTGCGCCGGTGGGCCAGACCCAGGCCCAGCCAGTAGGACAGGTACAGCGTCATCAGGTTGAACGCACGCGGCCAGTCCTGAGCCGTCTCGGCGGCGCGCATCCGCGACTTGACTTCGGCGAAGTACCTGGTCAGCGCCGCCTCATCGAACGCGTGTTGCGCGCCGATCCACGCATCCGGCAGATCCGGCGCGGTCGCCTCCGGCAGCGCGCCGACGAGAGACGCGGCCGCATCACGCCACCAGCTCTCGATCTGCGCATGCGGGTAGGCCGCGTAGTGGATGATGTTGCGCGCATTGGCTTCCGCGCCGGCCGTCACCACCCCGAGCACACCCAAGTCCCCGCCGGTCTGCGCGTTGAGCGCCCGCAGCAGGGCACTGCGGACACCCTTGGCCGTGACGCGCAGCGCCGGCGCGAGGTCGCGCAGCAACCGGTACGCCTGCGCCGCGATGGCTTTCGGGGAATGCTGCGGGGGAGCCCGGATCGCCTCCAGCAGCGGTTGCCATGCCGGCGGTAGCGGCAACGACAGCGTCGTCGCCCGTGGCCGGCAAAACGGCGGCGGCACCTTCTGTGGTCGGCGCAGATCCGGCTTGCCGGCACGCACGTGCACGCGGTGCCGCAACCGGTCGATGACCACGTCCACCTTCGGCGTGAATTGCGGCTCGCCGTCCTCGATCGATGGCCGCGCGACCTCCTCCAGCGCCCGGCCCGTCAGCAGGCTCAGCCCGATCGCCAGGCGCGCCTCGCGCGTCAGCGGATCGGTCGAGGCATCCGGCGACCCGGTCACCAGATCGACGACGGCGCGCACGGCCGAACCCGACAGCATCCACTTGTTCCAGTGCAGTTGCGCGTTGTCGTATTCGATCGCGTTCTGGATGCCCTTGGCCGCGTAGTAGCCCTTGAGCAGATCCTCGTCGTCCGCCAGGAAGAGCGAAAGCCCCGGCTGCCCGCAGGACTCCTCCGGATCGTCGTCGTCCGCATCGTCGTCGTCCGGGTCGCCCCTGCGCGATCGCCGCGCCGACGGCTCCGCGCCCGGAAAGAATTCGACAACGGTCCCCGAGTGGATGTCCTCTTCGTTGGCGGCCAGCAGCACCTCGGTCAAGCGCTGACCCCGACGAATCTGCGGTCGGCTGATTGACCGGATCCCGACACCTCGGCGCGAAATCGCGCGAAATCCTGCTTCCCGATCGACCTCTGCACCCCAGATCGCGATCAACAGCCGGGCGAAATCAGACGGAACCGTACGCTTGACCTGCGCGATGCCTTCCTTCAACGCCTCGGGGGACATACCCATGTTCTCAATGGCATGGTGGCGCAGGAACCCATCACCGGCTTTGCCGCCGGCCAGGTGCGCCAGCCGCACCAGCACCGTCAGCTTCCGACTCTGCGCGTCGCTGAACTCCCCAATGCACCCAATCAGCAGGGCCAGTTGCTCCCGCGACTCTGGCTTGTCCATCGCCAGGTGCCGCACCGCCAGATACGCGCCATACAGTCGGTGCCCGTAGCGGAGTTCCAGAAGGCGTGCGGCCCCGGGCGACAGATACTTCGCGTACGCGGCCCGCGTGTTCCACCGGCGGTTGAATCGCTGCGCCTGCCAGACCAGCCAGGCGGATGCGCTCTCGAAATCCTCTGGATTGACGCCCTTCCCCGCCCGCACCAGCAGCAACTCGCAAATCACACTGTCACCCGTCAGCGGCCACAGCGGCGTCCACGCATTCACGTAGCTCGCGGTCACCCGCCCGGAAAGATGTGCATCCCTCTCATCGAGACTCGCAATGCGGTCGAGGACGGCCAGGGACTCCGCATAGCCCGGCAGTTCGGGACATTCGCGAAGGGGCTCATAGCGGCAACGCCAGTCCCTGAACTGGCGCATGGCCGGGATGATGCCGACGAGATTGCGCGGCGCACGGACCGCATAAAGCGCATCGACCAGGCGCTCCCGACTGACGTCCGGTCCCAGTTGGGCAGCAAGCACCTCGAGCGGACTACTCGCCACCCTTCCCACCCTTGAGTCGGAAGTACTGGGCCCGGCTACAGCCGCTCAGCAGGCGCGCCTGCGTTGCGTCGGGCGCGAGCTCGGCGATGCGCCGCTGGTGCCGCGCGTGGACCGGCGCAAGCACATGAACAATGCCCTGGCAGATCTCGGGGAGCGTGCGGTGCTGTGCCGTTGCATAGTGCATCCGCCAGACCTGGACCCGCTGGTCCTGCAGCCGTTGCCGCGCGAGAAGCGCAGTCAGATGATTGGCGACGACGGCGGAGTTGCCGTGTCGGTCCTCCCGCGCCACTACCGGCGGCGCCCACTCGAGCACCTGCCGCACCAGCGCTTCAGGGAGCTCGGCCATGAACGCGTGCGTCACGGGGAGTGGCTGGACCTTCACCGACCCGACACCCGTCCAGATGATCTCTGAGGCCCGGATGCGCTCGGAGCGTGGGCACAGCTTCCAGCGCAACCGTCGGTGCACCAGAGGCCGTGGTGCCAGCGCCAGATCCTCGAGTAGCCGACGCGCGAGCTGGTAGCTGAGCGCCACCAGCAGCAGCGCGTTGCCGTGTCTTTTCGACCAGCGCGCTTCGCCTGCCTTGGCCAAGAGACGATGGACTTGCCCCACGACCAGCGGCCGCCCTCCCGACGTCAATGGAGGAGCGATCTCAAGCAGCAGCCTGTTACTGGGTGGCCCACCAGTCAAAGAAGCGCCCAACGGTCATCGACGATGAGACTGTTACTATCTCACCATGACGATGTCAATCGGGATAGATCGTCACCGGTCGCACCAGCGAATCGCTCGCCAAGAGCATAAAATAGTCAGTATGCACAACGATTTACATCGTTCTATCGCGAGTGCCGTCGACTGAGAACAACTACCCAGTTCGGCTTATAGCCCTCCACCCCGCAACAGAGTCGATAAGTGTATAGGCCGGGCATCGATCATGCAACAGGCCATGCGATATCTGACGCAACATCAGAGGATTACGCGCGCGCTCCAAGTCTGTCTCGTTGGCGACACTCGACGATCCACAGTTTCGCATCAACGATGAAGATGGAAATCCTGCTTCCGGGGCCCACCAGGGGCCCAACCATGGCCCATCTGGGGACTTCCGCAATCAACGCGTGACCGTTGGTCTTCTGGTGGTCCCCATTTTTCCGGCCGAGCAATCGGGGACCACGGCTACGTTAGTCGCCCACGAGTTCGATGAGGTCACAAGGCGTGCAGTCCAAGTATCTGCAGAGCGCCTCGGCCTGGTCAACTTTCAGTGAGCAGCAACACCGGCGCAACGCTCGCGCTGGGCCGCTCTCAGCGCGAGTCAACCACGAAGCCGCAGGATGACGCGGCGAGCCTGACCGGCGCAAGGCGCAGCTTGCGCAGATGGCTCGCGGCCAACGCGGTGTTGAACGCGGCGAGATCCCCGGTCTGCAGGCTCGTCCAGCTGACGACCGTGTGATCGTAGTGACGACAATCGGCGCTCAGCGTGGCGAGTTGGGCCGGTGTCGGGCGCATGTCCATGCCCACCTGCATCAGGCTGACCAGGCGGTTGTAGGCGTTGTTCTCGGCGACGAAGGAGCGCAGCGCGCCGGGCTTCGGTCGCGGCTGCGGGTGCAGGAGCCTGGCGAGGAAGCCGCCGGCTGACTTGTTCCCGCCAAGCTTGCTCAGGCGGGCCTCGAGCGCCTTGGCCTGTGTGGCGAGTGGTTTACTAAGGTGCGCGCGCATGAGCGCCGTCAACTGAACCTTCACGACGTTAACCTCCTGATAGCCCCGGTAGCTGTCCTGCATGCCCCGGTAGGCGCGCCTGTTCATGCGGTTCTGGGCGCGCAGCGCGGCCAGCAGTACCCGACTGTGCCCGACGCGCGGATCGTTCATGACGTTGACGTGGCGGGTGTAAACGTGCCCGTCGACAGTGAGCTTGAGCGTGTAGACACCGGGCATCACCTGCGGACCATGCGGGCCCGGGATGGTGGCACCGGCCACGGTGTTCATCTGATTTTCCAGGTCGTGTCGAAAGGCTGGCGGCGGGCCGTAACGCAGATTCCACGCAAAGCGATTCATACCGACACGGGTGGGCAGGGCGCGCGCCTGGGGCGAGGCCAGCCAGTAGCGGGGATAGAGCTGGCCCTTGATCGGCGGCGGCGGCGTGCTCGTCAGGGTGCGCACCAGGTTGCCGTGGGCATCGAAGATTTGCAGCTTGATCGGCCCGTTGGGCTTGTGGCGCAAGTAATAATCCACGATTACCCCATACGGCGGGTTCGGGGCATGCGGCACTTCAACGTCGAACGGCTGATCCCAATTGCTGTTCTGGCGGGCACGAATGGCCGTTTCGGGCCGAAACAGATAGGCCGGCGAGGTGGCGATCGCCCGGGCATGGGCGGCAATCGAGCGCAGCGGTGTGAAGTCATCGAGCACCCAGAAGCCACGGCCGAAGGTGCTGATGACCAGGTCGTTCAGGTGATATTGGGTGTGAACGACCAGATCGGTGACGGCGGTGCTGGGCAGGTTCTGCCGCAACGACTGCCAGTGATTGCCGTTGTCGAAGCTGACGTAGACGGTCGTCTCCGTGGCGGCGAACAGCAGGCCGGGTTGCTTCGGATCGGCGCGCAGCACATTCACCCAGCTGCCGCTGCGTTGGTTGCGGGGCAATCCGCGGGTGATGCTCACCCACGTCCTGCCGGCGTCGGTGGTGCGCCAGATGAGCGGCAGATCGGTGTCCGGATGGGCGGGCGCGGCGCTCCGGTGCGCCTTGCCGTGCGCCGCGGCGGCCTTGTGGCGGTGGGGGACGGAGATGCGGGCGGTGACATAGGCGGTATCGACCGAATCGCCGGATGTGATGGTATGCAGGTGAGCGTGGGGCGGCAGGCCGGGGAGGTTGCTCACGTTGCGCCAGCGCCTGCCGTCATCCATGGTGTTGTAGATCTGGTTGTTGCTGCTCACGGTCCAGACCACCCCCGGCCTGACCTTGGAGAGTGAAAAGTCGACGATGACGGGTCCGGCGGGTTTGAACGGGTTGCGGGGCCGGTGCGCCTTTTTCTTCGCATGGGGCAGCGGCATGCCACACGGCACGGGCGGGGCGCCCTTGGCGGTGGTGAGGGCGGGGCTGAAGGCTTGCCAAGAATTGCCGCCATTGCGGGAAACCAGCAGACACTGATAGGCGACGTAGAGGGCACTGGGATCGAAAGCCGTGTCGAATTTCATCGGCAGGCTGCGGCTGGCCCGATAGTCTTTGGCGCGCGCACCGAAGTTCGGCGCGATGTTCTCCCACTGGCCGGTGAACATGTTGAGTTTGACCAGGCCGCCGCCACCACCGCCCGGACCATAGCCAATCGCATAGAGGATGTGTGGGTGCAGAGGATCAGGCGCGATGTAGCCGAATTCGGACGATGGCACCGGGCTCCAGTCGGTGAAGTCGACCTGGCCCCAGTTGCCGCGGCTGCGAATCATGACCGCGCCCGTATCCTGCTGCGCGCCGGCGATCCAATAGGGATATTGGCTCGTGGTGGCGACATGGTAGATCTGCGCGATGGGCTCGGTGTACCACAGGCTCCAGGTGCGGCCACCGTCGAGTGTGACGCTCGCTCCCTGGTCGGAGGCGACTTCCATGCGCGCGGCGTTCTGCGGGTCGATCCACAGAGAGTGGTAATCCTCCCCGCCGGGGGCGCCCTTGAAGGCGTGAAAAGTGACACCGCCGTTGGTGGAGCGGTACATGGCCGTGCTGACGGTGTACAGGATATTTGCATCCTGTGGATCCACGAACACGCCGCAACTGTAGTTGCCCTGGCCGTTGCTGATGCGCTTGTCGCCAGCGGCCATGTGCTTCCAGGTGGCGCCGCCGTCGTCGGATCGGAACAGGCCGGATCCGTGATCGAGTGTGTTGCCGACAATGAAGATGCGCCGGCCATGATTGGCGATCGCCACGCTCACGCGGCCGGGGAACGGCGGAATCTTGAGCGCAGTCCAGGTGCGGCCGTCATTGGTGGACTTGAACAGCAGCGGCGGTTTGGGCTTGGCCTTCTGGCCATGCCGGAACTTGAAGAAGGGACCGCCCGTGCCCGCGGTGACGGCCAGCAGGATGTGCGGATCGCCCCAGTCGGACACGACTTCGCGCGTGCCGAGATCGTGCGCGGGCTTGAGCACCCAGGTCCAGGTCTTGCCGCCGTTCGTGCTCCGGTAAACACCGCCCCCGTGATGTGTGGCGTTGCCAAGAGCCGATACGACAACCACGTTGGCGTTGTGAGGATCGACCACGATGCTGTCGATCATCACGGTTGCGTCAAGGCCTATGTGGTGCCAGGTGCGGCCGGCGTTGGTGGATTTCCACATACCATCGCCTAGGCTGCCGACAAAGGGATTGATCACGGTCGGATCGCCCGTACCCGCGTACACGACATCCGGATCGGAGGGGGCCACGGCGATCGCGCCGATACTGTCGACCTGCTTGATGGGGTCGAAGATCGGAAACCAGGTGGCCCCGGCGCTCGTGGTTTTCCAGATGCCGCCCTCTGGCGTGCCCACGTAGTACACGCCAGGCTCGCCGATGACGCCGGTAACCGCGGCCGCGCGGCCGCCATGAAAAGGCCCAACGTTACGCCACTTCAGACCAGCATAGACGTCGGGACTCACGCGCGCGACGGCGCTCAAGGGCAAGGTCAACGCCAGGCTGGCGGCAATCGCCAGTACCCAAACCTCAATCTTGGGAAATTTTGTCATGCTCCGGCAAGCCTCCACACGGTTTCGCGGGTCAGAATGAGGGGACCGTCATGCGGTATAAGTAAACAACCGATCTGGGCGGATCAAGACGAGATCTCCTATGAAATGCTGCGTGTCGGTGTCGACAGGCACGAGCCAAATCAAGTGATTCGCTTGGCCAAAGCCGTGCCGATTTTTCAGTCACGAGAGTCCCGCGTACCGTCAGTTCGCGGCACCCTTGGCATCGTCCTTCAGGGTGTCGCTGTAAAACCTGTCCAGCACCTGGTGCATGGCCTTGAGCGCGTCGGGGTTGATGTAGATCGGGTGGCCCGAGTAGAAATAGGCGAAGTGAATGTGTTTCTGCAGCGCCGGACTCAGCGTGATGTGGCTGAGATCAAATTCGGTGGCGTGGAACGGAGTCGCCAAGTCGAAGTAGCCGTTCTCGGACAGCACCTGCAGGTAGGGATTCTTGCGCATGGCGGCGGCCAGGTCAGCGGCCACATCGGGTAACGGCTGCCTGCGGCGGCTGTCCGGCATCCGGTGATGCCAATCCCACGTCTTGTAGGCTTTGAAATTCAGTCCCACGTAGGCGCGATTTGTTTTCCATTTCAGCACATGGAAGACGTACCACAGATAGCCCTGGTTGAGTGCCGGAGAGATCTGGTTGGATGGATCGGAGTCTGGTGTGGCGCTGATGGCATTGCCGTCTGCGCCCACATAGCGGCCATCGTACCGTCCCAGCTGCTCGCGCTCGGGCAGCATCAGTTCCTTGCGGAACTCGGAGCTGGTCACCCTCAGATTGGCACGCTCGAGGTAGCCTACCGGCAAGCCAATCAACTGGTGCAACTTTTGCGCCATGGCATCGAGCTGGTCTTTCGGCAACTGGTTGCCTGGCCGCAGCGCCTGCGCGTATGGCCCGTCCGCGAATTCGCGCACCTGCTGCACGAAAGGCGGCAGGCTGGCAGGCTTGTCGGGAAGCTTGTTGTGATACCAGGCGAGCGCCGCGAAGGTCGGCAGGGTGAATATGTATTTATTGTCCGAGCCAGGCGTCCAGTCGAAATAATTCAGGATCGATGATTGCAGGATCACGCCATTCACGGCGATCCCCTGGTTCTGGAGGTATAGGGCGAGGCCCGCGGAGCGGGTGGTGCCGTAACTCTCGCCATACAGGAACAGTGGCGAGTTCCAGCGATCATTTTGCGTCAGATAGCGCTGGATGAACTGACCGAAGGAACGCACATCCTGGTCCACGCCCCAGAACATCTTGCCCGTGCCTTTGCCGACGAGATGGCTGAAGCCGGTACCCATGGCATCCACGAACACCAGGTCGGTGTCGTTGAGGATGCTCTGGTGGCTGGGGACGACCGAATACGGCGCTGGCGGAGTGGCCGCGCCGTTGACCAGCCTGACGCGATACGGGCCAAGTCCGCTCATGGTCAGCCAGTTGGACGAGGCTCCTGGCCCGCCGTTATATAGAAAGGTAACGGGCCGGTCGGCGCGGTTGCGCACGCCGTCCTCGGTATAGGCGACGTAGAACATGCTGCCGATCGGCTGGTTGTCTTTTCCGCGGAGCAGGATGGTGCCGGCGGTGGCCGTGTAGTGGATCGTGCGGCCGTCGATGGTCACGCTGTGCTGCGTGCTCACCGACCGTTCTTTGGGCACCGGAGCGGCGCTGGTGGCGGGTTTGGGCGGCGCCGCGTACGTAGCAACGGATGCCATCAAGAGACACAAAGCCGGAAAGGCAAACAGGCGCGACATGGGTCAGTCTCCTTCGACGGCACGAGCAAGGACGTCGCGTTTGGAGTGCGGATGGCGTCGATAAGTTCAGTCGAGCTCAGAGCCTGAGAGTTTTTCGTTTGCCGGCGCTGGCATCGCGCCGTTCGCTGATATCCGCGTCGGTGCAGAAGCGACTGCGGAAGCCGAATCCATCAACCCAACCGGGAGCCACTCTCAGCTAATCCGTGGTCCGAAAAAACCCGGCAGGTCAGGTCGGAGCGTGTCAGCTTTTTGTGTGTAAGGCGGGTTCTACCCCGATTTCACGGACACTTACGAAACGAGCTCTTGAGCGCATCTTCGTCGGCTATCCTTGCCCTGTTGTTCCCAATATGCTGAAAGGGCTTTGCCTCACTGAGGTTTCCGCATGCCACAGATCAAAGGCTGGTTCCTCTTGATATTGGGCATTGGCCTGGTGGCTGTTGCAGTGCAGGGCTTGGCGCGCGGTTGGTTGCCAAACGGCCGCAACGGCTTCAGGCCTGGCGAGGGCGTATCGCGCGCAAACCAGCCCATCGGCTTCTGGTTTTTCTTCCTGCTTTATTTCGGCGGTGGTCTGTACGTGGCGATCTATGCGCTGGGCCTGCTGACGGGTCAGCGCGGGTCTTTGCCGCCGTAGAGTCCGCGCCTGAAGCCAGCGCCGACTTCACGCGCACCCTCGCTCCGCTCGGAGTCTCGGAATGTCAGCTTGGGGTCGGCGTCCCCCCGCTTTTGAGTAGCACAGCGGGCGGTTGATTGTGTCCCGCTGCGTGGTGTAGCTTCCGGCATCCGGTAGCGGTCGGATCGGGTTGGGCCGCGTAATCAGTGTGCCATGACGGATAGCTCGGCGGAGGGAGGGTCGAGCAGCTCGGCCATGGTGT
>Ga0209012_1001959_pt1 | contig 19418 bp, 15 predicted proteins | sample RS3BMetagenome_FD_184735 | JGI IMG/M metagenome (GOLD analysis project Ga0209012, IMG submission 184735) | Ferric oxide microbial mat and aquatic microbial communities from Rainbow Spring, Yellowstone National Park, USA - RS3B (SPAdes) (version 3) ...
CCCCGGGCGCTACGAGCTGGTGGTGGCGGCCTCGGCGGCCGACGAACGGGCCCGCCTCGCCCACACGGTGCCACCCCCCGGCGGCTGAGCCCGCTCAGGTGTTCCGGCCGCCGTTCACCCCGATGACCTGGCCGGTGATGTAGCTCGCCTCATCGCGGCAGAGGAACGAGCAGGCGGCGGCGATGTCCTCCGGACGTCCTGCCCGCCCGACCGGGGTGGTCTTGATCGCCGCCTCGATGTCGAGCTGGCCGGCGGCACTGGCGGCTCGGAGCATCGGGGTGTCGATGAAACCGGGAGGGATCGTGTTGACGGTGATGCCCTTGCGGCCGAACTCCAGCGCCAGGCACTTGGTGAGGCCGATCACCCCCGACTTCGACGCCACGTAGGCGGTCATCCGCGGCACCCCGCCGTGGGTGCTCGACGACGAGATGTTGACGATCCGTCCCCACCTCGCCTCGATCATGTGCGGCAGGACGACCTGGCAGCAGTGGAACGTCCCGGTGAGGTTGACCTCGATCACCTGGCGCCAGTGCTCGAGGTCGATCTCGAGGAACGGCAGGAAGCTGTCACGTCCGGCGTTGTTCACGAGGATGAGCGGCGGCCCGAGCCGCTCGGCCACCTCGGCGACCGCCGCCTCGACCCGCGGCCGGTCGGTCACGTCGACCTCCAGCCCGACACCGGACCCACCCCGGGCCGAGACGGCGGCGGCGGCGGTGTGGGCGGCCTCGCCGTTGCGGTCGAAGATCGCCACCGCCGCGCCGTCGGCCGACAGCCGCTCGGCGATGGCCAGCCCGATGCCCGAGGCGGCCCCGGTGACGATCGCCACTCGTGGCTCGTTCCAGCTGGTCACAGGGTCCTCCCGGTCATGGTGGCCTGGCGGACTCTATCGTCGCAGGCCATGAGCAACCCACCCGTGGCCGACGTCGTCGAGATCGAGCAGCTGCTGGCCAAGTACAGCGTGAAGATGACCCAGGGCGACGTCGAGACGGTGATGCGCGAGGTCTTCACCGCCGACGGCACCTACAGCGCCTTCGGCGCCACGTACACCCTGGCCGCCTTCCCGACTCTGGTGGCGGCGGCCCCGAAGGGTCTCTACCTGACCGGGACCCCCCTCCTCGAGCTCGGGGAGAACGAGGGCACCGGCTCCCAGCCGCTCCTCTTCGTCGACCAGACGAACCACTCGATGCGGATGGGTTGGTACTCGGACACCTACGTCCGGACGACCGACGGCTGGCGCCTGCGGACCCGCTCGATGACCTTCCTCCGCCGGCACGGGGGGGCCGACTCGGGCAAGGCCCACGACCCGACGCGCCCCGAGCCCGGCGCCGGTTAGCCAACCCCAACAGCGCCGCCTGGGGACGCTGCCGGGTGGGGTCGCCGACCGTCCCGTTGTCGAGAAGGGCCTATCGATGCAAGGATATAACACATGAACAAAACGGTAGAGCAGTACCTCGACGCACTGGGGAAGAAGGAGTGGTCCCGCCTGGGTGGCACCCTGACCCAGGACCGGTTCGAACGAGTCGGACCGTTCGCCGACGTCGTCCACAGCAGCAGCGATTACGTCGCCTTCCTCGACCGGGTCGTCACCCCGCTCGACCAGTACCGGATCGAGCCGCGTCGGGCGGTCGAGGACGACGGCGTGGTCTATGCCGAGGTGACCGAGTCCTTCGTCCACGACGGCACGAAGATGGAGTTCCCCGAGGTGCTCGTCTTCGACACCCGGGACGGGCTCATCTCCCGGGTCCAGGTCTACATGATGCGGCCCGGCGACGAGCCGCCCATCGAAGGCGCAAGCGCCTGAGCCCCTCAACCGGTCCCCTCGGGGCGCGGCCGTGAGCCGGAGCTGCGAGGGGCGCGTCGCCGTGGTCACCGGGGCCGGTCGCGGTCTCGGCCGGGCGCACGCCCTCGGGCTGGCCAGCGAGGGCGCGCACGTCGTCGTGAACGACCTCGGGGTCGGCCTCGAGGGCACCGATCCGGCGGGCGACGGCCCGGGCACCACGGTGGCCGAGGCGGTGGTCGGCGAGATCGCCGCCGCCGGGGGCACCGCCGTCGCCGACGGCAACGACGTCGCCGACTTCGAGGGTGCGCGGCGCCTCGTCGACCACGCGCTCCGGGCCTTCGGCGGACTCGACGTGGTGGTCAACAACGCCGGGGTCCTGCGCGACCGGATGCTGGTCAACCTGTCGTGGGAGGACTGGGAGCTGGTGCTGCGCGTCCACCTCGGCGCCACCTTCGCCGTCACCCACCATGCCGCCAGGTTCTGGCGGGAGCGTGCCAAGAGGGGCGACCCGGTCGACGCCCGGGTGGTCAACGTCACCTCCGGCGCCGGCCTCTACGGGAACCCCGGCCAGGCCAACTACTCGGCCGCCAAGGCGGGGGTCGTCGGGTTCACCCGGACGGCCGCCCTCGAGCTCGGCCGCTACGGGGTCACGGTGAACGCGCTGGCGCCCGGCGGCCGCACCCGCATGACCGAGGACGTCTTCGCCGACGCCATGGGCGCCGCCGGTGGCGACTGGGACCCGTTCGACCCGGCCAACGTCACCCCGGTCGTGGTCTGGCTGGCCTCGGAGGGATCGGCCGGCCTCACCGGCGAGGTGATCGAGGCGTGGGGCGGGCGCCTGGCGCTGGTGGACGGCTGGCGCCCCGGGCCGACGGTCGAGATCGACCGTCGCTGGGAGCCGCTCGACGCCGGCGCCGCCATCCGCCGGATGGCCGAGCAGCGGGGCGGAGGCGCCATCACCGGCGCGTGAGGGCCGCTGGTCGCCCTTGCCAGACGTCGGCCCGGCTATTAGGTTGAAAACATTATACGAACAGCCTCAGCGGGGCTGGGAGGGTAGAGCCGACCGCGAGGTCAGAGGGGAGGGGCCGGTGCTCGACCTCGTCGTGCGGGACGGTCTCGTCGTCGACGGGACCGGGAGCCCGGGCCGACACGGGGACGTGGGGGTCCGGGACGGCCGGGTGGTGGCGGTCGGTCGGGTCGACGAGCAAGCCAGGGAGTCGATCGACGCCGAGGGGATGGTCGTTGCGCCCGGCTTCGTCGACCTCCACACCCACTACGACGCCCAGCTGTTCTACGAACCGGCGCTGTCGCCGTCGGCGCTCCACGGCGTCACCACGGTGATCGGCGGCAACTGCGGGCTGACCCTCGCACCGGTGGCGCCCGAGGACCGGTCCTTCCTCGCCCGGCTCCTGGCCAAGGTCGAGTCGATCCCGGTCGAGAGCATCGAGGCCGGGATCGAGTTCACCTGGGAGAGCTTCGGGGAGTTCCTCGACGTGGCAACCAGCCGCCGGCCGGCCATCAACATCGGGTTCATGGTCGGCCACTCGGCGGTCCGCCGAGCGGTGATGGGCGAGGCGGCGTCAGAGCGGGCGGCCTCCGACGAGCAGCTCCGCCAGATGTGCGACCTGCTCGGCGAGTGTCTCGCCGCCGGCGGCCTCGGGTTCTCGACCGCCAACGTGGCGACCCAGGTCGACGGTGACGGTCGCCCGACGCCGCCCAACTTCGCCACTCGGGACGAGCTGGTCGAGCTGTCGCGGGTCTGCGGGGAGCACCCCGGCACGGCGATCGAGTTCATCCCGGACTCGTTCCTGCGCGGCTTCAGCGACGACGACCTCGCGCTCATGGCCGACATGTCGGCGGCCGCCGACCGCGTCCTCAACTGGAACACGCCCCTCGTGAACCACAACCTCCCCGACCTGCACGTCCAGCAGCTGCGGGCCGGCGACTTCGCCCGCCGCCGTGGTGCTCGCGTGGTCCCGATGTTCACCCCGCACAACCAGCAGCTCCAGCACGACTTCGACCCGGGGTACGTCTTCCGGGCGGTGCCCGGCTGGTCGTGGCTCTTCGAGCTCGACGTGCCGCAGCGGATCGAGGCCCTCGCCGACCCGCAACGGCGACGGGCCCTCGCCGAGGCGGCCGAGGTGCCGACTCGGGGGCTGGCGGTCGTCGTGCGGAACTGGTCGAGCTACCGGGTGAACGAGGTCGGCGCGCCCGAGCACGCCGGCCTCGAGGGGCGCAACGTCGGCGACCTGGCGGCGGAGTGGGGGGTCACCCCGTTCGAGGCGATGGCCGAGGTCGCCGTCCGGTGCAAGCTGCAGGTGGGCTTCGTGCGGTCGCAGTACGACCCGAAGGACTCCTGGGCGTGGGACGAGCGTCTCCGGGTGCTCACCCATCCCGACGTGGTGCTCCAGGCTTCCGACGCCGGGGCCCACCTCGACATGATGGCCGGTGCCGACTTCCCGGTCCGCTGCCTGTCCGAGCTGGTGCGCGAGCGCCAGGTGTTCAGCATCGAGGAGATGGTGCACCGCCTGAGCGACGTGCCGGCGCGCCTCTACGGGATCACCGACCGGGGGCGCCTGTCCGAGGGTGGGCACGCCGACCTCGTGATCTTCGACCCCGAGGAGGTCGGCGCCACCCCGCTGCGGACCGTCCACGACCTGCCGGCCGGTGCCGCCCGGCTCACCACCGCCGCCACCGGCGTCGCCCGGGTACTGGTCGCCGGGAAGACGATCGTCGAAGCTGGCGAGTACACCGGCGCGCGCCCCGGCACCGTGCTGCGCTCCGGACGGGACACGTCGACCGTGACGGCACGTTGACATTCGACGTCGAGGACTCGGAGGTCCGATGAGCAGCGAGGCAGGCGACAAGATCTGCATCGGCGTGGACGTCGGTGGGACGTTCACCGACGCCGTGCTGACCGACGGCGCGCGGACGTGGCGAGCGAAGTCCTCGACCACCCCCGGCCGCCTCGGCGAAGGCGTGCTGGCGGCGGTCGGGCTGGCGGCGCAGCGCAGCGGCCGGACGCTGCCCGAGCTCATGCCGCAGGTGGCCCGGTTCGGGCTGGGCACCACGGCGGTGACCAACGCCATGGCCGCCCGCAGCGGGCGCAAGGTCGGCCTGCTCACCACCCGAGGCTTCGAGAGCATGCTGCCGTTGGCCCGCGGGACCCGGGTGGTCGACGAGGCCGGGTGGCTGGCGCTGCCGCCGCAGATCATCGACCCGACCTGCATCGTCGGCATCGAGGAGCGGGTGGACCGCAACGGCGCCGTGATCGTGCCCCTCGACACGGCAGCGGTGGTCGAGGAGGCGACCCGGCTGGTCGAGGAGGAGGGCGTCGAGGCGATCGCCGTCTCGTACCTGTGGTCGTTCCTCAACCCGGTCCACGAGGCGGCGACGCTCCAGGCGATCTCGACCGCCTACCCCGACCTCACCACGGTGGCCGGCTCGGATCTGCTGCCGGCGATCCGCGAGTACGAGCGGACGACCTACACGGTGTTGAACGCCTACGTCTCCGGCGCGCTCGGCGGCATCGAGCAGCTCGAGAGCGACCTCGGGGAGCTCGGCCTGTCGGTCCCGCTGCTGCTCGTCCACTCGGCCGGCGGGTCGACGACGGTGCCCGAGGCCAGGCGCCAACCCCTCGGGCTGGCGGCGTCGGGACCGGCCGCCGGGGTGGCCGCCGCCGTGACCGTCGCCGGTGCCAGCGGCTACGACGACCTGATCACCTGCGACATGGGCGGGACGTCGTTCGACGTCTCGGTGGTGGAGAAGGCTCAGCCGGCCCGGCGGACCCGCGGCGAGCTCATGGGCGTCTGGACCGCCCTCCCGCTGATCGACGTCGAGTCGATCGGCGCCGGCGGCGGCTCGATCGGCTGGGTCGACGCCCGCGGGATGCTCCGGGTGGGTCCCCGCTCGGCAGGCGCCGTGCCGGGGCCGGCGAGCTACGGGCGCGGCGGGACCGACGCCACCGTCACCGACGCCCTGGTCGTCCTCGGTTACATCGACCCCGAACGGTTCCTCGGCGGTGACTTCGACCTCGACGCGTCGGCGGCGGCGGCGGCGTGCGCCCGCCTCGGGGAGCCGCTCCAGATGGGAGCGGAGGAGACCGCCTGGGGGGTCCGCGAGATCTCGCTGGCCGGCATGGTGAAGGCCACCCGGGCCCGGGTGGCCGCCCTCGGCGTCGACCCCCGCGAGTTCAGCATCGTCAGCTTCGGCGGCAGCGGGTCGCTGTTCACCGCCGACATCGCCCGGGAGCTCGGGATCGCCCGGGTGGTGGTGCCCGAGCTGGCGTCGGTCCTCTCGGCGTTCGGGGCCGCCACCGCCGACGTGCGGCGCGAGCGCGTCCGGCCGGTGCTGAGCACGATGCCGGTCGACCCGGCGCTGATCGGCAAGCTCATGGAGGAGCTGGCCGGCATGGTGGTCGAGGACCTTGCGGCCGACGGCGTGGCACCCGACGACCGGTCGGTCCACTTCGAGGCCGACCTCCGGTTCAGCAAGCAGATCTTCGAGCTCCAGCTGCCGCTCCGCTCCGAGAAGGCGGACGCGGCCCTGATGGAGTCGATCGTGGAGGACTTCCACGAGGAGTACGCACGCCGCTACGGAAAGGGGTCCATCGTGCTCGGTGCGCCGGTAGAGATCGTCAACCTGCGAGCGGTGGGGATCGGCAAGACGGTGAGCGCGACGCTCTCGGCGGCCGACGCCACCGTCCCCGCCGGCACCACCGCCCCACCGACGACGACCCGGTCGGTGCGTCTCGGACGGGCGGCCGGCGATTCCCGGGAGGTGGCGGTCCACCGGGGCGAGGACCTCTTACCGGGGCACCGGCTGGCGGGCCCGGCGCTGGTCGACGGGTCCGACACCACGGTGTGGATCCCCGACGGCTCGAAGGCCGACGTCGACCCCAACGGCTCGCTGGTGATCGAGGTGGCCCGATGACCGTCATGGACCCCATCGACCTCGAGGTGCTCCGCAGCCGGCTCGAGACGATCGGCGAGCAGGCCGCCGCCGCCGTCGAGCACACCGCCATCTCGCCGACGGTGACCGAGTCGAAGGACTACTCGGTGACGCTGGTCGACGCCAAGGGCGGCCTCATCGTCGGCACCGGCATGGTGCTCTTCCACTTCGGGGCGGCGACCCATGCCGTCCGCTCCACCCTGGCCCGCTACGGCGAGAACATCGCCCCTGGCGACGTCTTCCTCTCCAACGACCCGCACGACGGCGGCGGGCTGCACCCCCAGGACGTCATGGTGCAGCGACCGGTGTTCGTCGACGACCGCCTGGTCGCCTGGGTCGGCATCTCGGCCCACATGATGGACATGGGCGGCATGGTCGTCGGGTCGTTCGCCCCCGACGCCACCGAGTGCTACCAGGAGGGGCTGCGGGTGCCGCCGGTCCGGCTCTTCCGCCGGGGCGAGGAGGTCACCGACGTCTTCGACATCATCCGGAACAACATCCGGATGTCGCCGCTGGTCGAGATGGACCTCCGCGGCCTGGTGGCCGGCTGCCACCTGGCGAACGGCCGGCTCGAGGCGGTGGTCCACGAGATGGGAGCGGACCGGTTCGTGGAGCGCCTCCAGGCCATCCGCGACCTGACCGAGACCGAGATGCGCCGGCGGATCGCCGCCTTGGAGGACGGCGTCTACCGCGCCACCTCGTGGACCGAGTTCGACGACGAGTTCTTCGAGGTCCCCTGCGCGCTCACGGTCGACGGCGACCGGCTGGTGTTCGACTTCGAGGGAGCGTCGCCGCAGACCACCCACTTCTTCAACTCCAAGCCGTACATCATCGAGAGCGAGCTGGCGGTGATGCTGTCGTGGAGGCTGGCGGTCGACCTCCCGTTCAACGAGGGCATCTTCGCCCCGCTCGAGCTGCGCTGCCCCGAGGGGACGATCGTCAACGCCAATCCCCCGGCGCCGATCGCCGCCGCCCACATGCACGTCGGCCTGAACGCCGCCGACGTCGCCGTCCAGGCGGTCACCCTGGCCATCGGCGCCTCCCCGGCCAGCACCGCCCGGACGCACCTGGCCGGGCCAGGGTTCGAGTCGGCCATCGGCAACAGCCTCTGGTCGTGGGCGCTGCCCGACGGTTCCGCCGACGCCTACATCGTGCTCGACGGGAACTGGGTCGGCGGATCGGCCGGCGCCGGCCGTGACGGGCTCGACCTCGGGCGGAACCTGGTCGGGACCCGCCTCGAGGGCTCGTTCGCCGACATCGAGATCCTCGAGTCGTGGTACCCGCTGCTGTTCATGGAGCGGTCGGTCCGCAGCGGGGCCGACGGCGCCGGCGCCCACCGGGCCGGCGGCGGCAACCAGTACGCCTTCCGCCCGCACGGGATCGACCAGATGCACGGGACGATGTTCGGCATGCGGCGCTGGCTGCCCCTCGCCGGCGCCGCCGGCGGCGCCCCCGGGGCGTGCAACGAGTTCGTCGTGCACCACGCCGACGGCTCGAGCGAGCAGGTCGAGGTGAACGCCAGCGGCGTCCTCGTCGGCAGCGACGACTGGTTCGAGATGCGCCTGGCCAACGGCGGGGGCTTCGGCGACCCGCTCGACCGCGACCCCGACGCCGTGGCGAGCGACGTCGCCGCCGGGCGGTTCGAGGCCGACGACGCCCGCCGCATCTACGGCGTCGTGCTCGAGGACTCCGGCGCCGCCGACCTGGTCGGGACGTCGAACGAGCGCGACCGGCTCCGCCGCCGGCGCCTCGCCGAGGCCACGCCGCCGCCCCGCCCGCTGGGGTCGGTGCCCGAAGGGGCCGGCGCCGGGGCAGCGGTGCCGATCCTCCCCGGGGTCGTCCAGCGCGGCAGCGTCGCCTACGCCGAGGAGAGCGGCACCCCGCTCGCGCTCGCCCCCGACCACTGGAGCGACGGCTGCCCGGTGCTGGTCGAGCGGCGCTGGCCCGACGGACCGCCGGTCGTCACCCGGTCCTACCTCGACCCCGGCTCGGGCCGGGCGCTCTTCGTCGAGGTGGCGCTGGACGGCGTCCCCCGGTCCTTCGAGATCAGCCCCCGGCGGTGGACCGACGTCCGGGCGGCGGGGCCGGGCGCCGGCAGCTGAGTGCCCGGCGCCGGCGGCTCGCCGACCCGGTTCCGGGGTCGCATCGGGCGCTACTTCGACGAGTCCGAGCCCTGGTGGCCCCCGGTCGAGCGCCCGTCGCCGGGCGCGCCGAACGTCGTCGTCGTCGTGCTCGACGACGTCGGCTTCGCCCAGCTCGGCTGCTACGGGTCCGACATCGAGACGCCGGCCTTCGACGCCCTGGCGGACGACGGCCTGCGCTTCACCAACTTCCACACGACGGCGGTCTGCTCGGCCACCCGGGCCTGCCTGCTCACCGGCCGCAACCACCATTCGAGCGGGATGGGGCGGGTGATCGAGGTGGCGACCGGCTTCCCCGGCTACAACGCCCGGATGCCGCTCAGCCACGGGCTGGCGTCGGAGATCCTCGGCGCCCGCGGCTACAGCACGTTCGCCGTCGGCAAGTGGCACCTCACCCCCGAGGACGAGTGCCATGCCGCCGGTCCCCGCGGGCGCTGGCCCCTCGGGAGGGGCTTCGACCGCTTCTACGGCTTCATGGGCGGCGAGACCCACCAGTTCGTCCCCTCCCTGGTCGAGGACAACCACCTCGTCACCCGGGTCGACCGCGTGCGCCCCGATTACCACCTCACCGAGGACCTGGTGGACAAGGCGATCGAGCTCGTCCGCGACGCGACGGTCGTCGACCCCGACATCCCGTTCTTCTTGTACCTGGCGCCCGGCGCCTGCCACGCGCCGCACCAGGCGCCCGGGGAGTGGATCGACCGCTATCGGGGGAGGTTCGACGGCGGCTGGGACGCCTGGCGTGAGCAGACGCTCAGGCGCCAGATCACCTCGGGGGTCATGGCACCGGGGACCGCGCTCACGCCCCGGCCGGGCTGGGTCCCCGCCTGGTCGTCGCTGTCCGGCGACGAGCGCCGGCTCTACGCCCGGTACATGGAGGCCTTCGCCGGCTTCCTCTCCCACACCGACCACCAGATCGGTCGCCTCTGCGCTTTCCTCGCCGAGATCGGCCAGCTCGACGACACCCTGCTGCTGGTCCTCTCCGACAACGGGGCGAGCTCGGAGGGCGGGCCGACCGGTGCCGTCAGCCTGTGGTGGAGCCGCGAGGCCCGCACGAACGCCATCGACGGCGTGCTGGCTCGGATCGACGAGATCGGCGGCCCGCGCTGCCACGCAAACTACCCGTGGGGCTGGACGGTGGCCGGGAACACCCCGTTCCAGCGGTGGAAGCGCGAGGTCCACGAAGGCGGCGTCGCCGACCCGCTCCTCGTCCACTGGCCGGCCCGCCTCGGCCGGCCGGGTGCCGTCCGCCGCCAGTACGTCCACGTGATCGACATCCTCCCGACCGTCCTCGAGCTGGTCGGCGTCGACGAGCCGGACGAGATCCGCGGGGTGCCGCAGTCGCCGATCGAGGGCCTCAGCTTCGCCGCCGTCCTCGACGACCCCGACGCCGCCTCGGTGCGGACGACCCAGTACTACGAGATGTTCGGCAACCGCGCCCTCTACCACGACGGGTGGAAGGCGGTCTGCCACCACCCGTACCCGACCGAGCCCGAGCCCGACCGGCCGTTCGCCGACGACGCCTGGGAGCTGTACCACGTCGCCGAGGACGTCGCCGAACGGGTCGACCTCGCCCGTGAGCGGCCGGACAAGCTGCGCGACCTCGTCGAGCGGTGGTGGGCGGAAGCCGGCCGTTACCAGGTCCTGCCGCTCGACAACCGACCGATCTCCGACTTCACCCTCGAGAGGCCCCGCCACGTCCCGCCGCGCCAGCACTACGTCTACCTGCCCGGCGCCGCCCCGGTGCCCGAGGCGGTGGCGGTCAGCGTGAAGAACCGCTCGCACCTCGTCGTCGCCGACCTCGACGCCGGCGACGACGGCGAGGTCAGCGGGGTGCTCCTCTCGCAGGGCTCATTCCTCGGCGGCTGGTGCCTCTACCTCGACCGGGGCCGGCCGGTCTACGTCCACAACCTCGGCTCCGAGGAGCTCGTCCACATCGGCGCCACCCGCCGCACCGGGCCGGGGGCGCACCTGGTGGCGTTCCGGTTCGACCGGACCGGCGAGAACTGCGGCACCGGCACCCTGCTGATCGACGGCGACGTCGTCGGCGAGGGCGAGATCCGCCGGTTCACCCCGGTGCGGTTCTCGGCCACCGGGGCCGGCGTCACCTGCGGCTACGGCAACGGGCTCCCGGTGACCGACGCGCTCGAGGCGCCCTTTCGCTTCGACGGCGTGCTCCGCAAGGTCACGGTGACGGTGGACGGCGAGCCGGTGGTCGACGCCGCCGGCGAGGCACGGCTGGCCATCACCACCCAGTAGCGACCGGCCTACAGGGTGAGCACGGTGCGGACGACCCGCCCGGCTGCCATGTCCTCGAACGCACCGTTGACGTCGTCGAGGGTCGCCCGGCGGGTGATCATCGCGTCGAGGTCGAGCCGGCCGGCCCGCCAGAGGCGGAGCATCCTGGCGAAGTCGGTGCGCACGTCCGACGACCCGTAGTAGCTGCCGACCAGGTTCTTCTCGTTGAAGAAGATCTCGAAGGCGCTGAGCTCCAGCGTGTCCTCCTGGCGGCCGGCGCCGATGACGCAGGCCGTGCCACCGCGGTGGACGGCGTCCCAGGCGGCGCGCATCGTCGCAGCGAGGCCGATCGCCTCGAAGGCGTAGTCGAACCCGTCGCCGGTCAGCTCCGCCGTGACCTGCTCGAGCTCCTCGGGGCCGCAGGCGTGGGTGGCACCGAACCGAAGGGCCAGCTCCCGCTTCTGCTCGACGACGTCGACCGCCACGATCGGTGCGGCCCCGGAGAGGCGCGCCCCCTGGACGGCGGCGATCCCTACCCCGCCGCAGCCGAAGACGACCACCGACGAGCCCGGTTCGACCTTGGCGCTGTTGACCACCGCACCGACCCCGGTGGTGACGCCGCAGCCGATGAGCGAGGCGACGTCGAACGGCACGTCGTCGTCGATCCGGATCGCCGCCCCCTCCTGCACCGTCGTGTGCTCGGCGAAGGTCCCGATCCCGTTCATGGCGTGCAGGGCCAGCCCCTGGCGCCGGAACCGCGGCTCGAGGGCGCCGGTGCCGTAGCGGGTGGTGCAGAGCTCCGGCGCCCGGCGGCTCGTGCAGTTCACGCACCAGCCGCACGGGTTGGTCCACGCCAGGACGACGTGGTCACCGGCCCGTACCCTGGTCACCTCCGAGCCGACCGCCGTCACCACGCCGGCGCCCTCGTGCCCGAGCACCGCCGGCGCCTGCTGGGGCATCGTCCCGTCGATGCACGACAGGTCCGAATGGCAGACGCCGGTCGCTTTCAGGTTGACCGTCACCTCGTGCGGGCCCGGGTCGAGCACCTCGACGTCGTCGACGACCTGGAGCTCCCGATCGCCGTTCTGCATCAACACGGCCGCCCTCACGGCATCCTCCCCCTCGCGCTCGCTCTGCTGTCGGTATCCATGCCGGTTCGCTCGTCCACGCCGGCGCGCTCGTCAACGGCGGCGCGCACGGCGTCGGCCTGCGCCCGGACCATCCCGAGCACCTCGGTCGTCGGGAAGACGAGGAAGCGGTCCTCGACGACCGCCGCCAGTGCCGCCTTGGCGACGACGTCGGGCCCGACGGCGCTCGCCTCGACCGCCTCCCGGTAGCGGGCGGCCAGCTCCGGGTCGGCGTGCGACGGGCCGGCGAGGGAGGCCGGCCGGTGCCGTTCGCTCCCGGCGATCCCGGTGCGCACCACCCCCGGGCACAGCACCGAGACGCCGACGCCGGTCCCCTCCAGCTCCTGACGGGTGACGTCGGCCAACGCCACCACGGCGTGCTTGACGGCGCTGTAGGGCCCGAGGCCCGGCGTCGGCACCAGGCCGGTCGCCGACGCCGTCACCACGAAGTGCCCCTCCCGGCGGGTCGCCATCTCCGGCCCGAAGGTCGCCAGGCCGTGGACCACCCCGAACAGGTTGACGCCGACGAGCCAGCGCCAGGTCGACTCGCTCGTCTGCAGTACCGGGCCCGACGGCGACACGCCGGCGTTGAGGCAGACCAGGTGCGCCGGCCCGAAGGCAGCCGACGTCGCCGCTGCGAGCGCCTCGACGTCCTCGGCCGACGCGACGTCGCACACCACCGGGACCACCGGACGTCCGCCGTCGGCCAGCTCGCCCGCCGCCGCCGTCAGCGAGGCCGGGTCGACGTCAGCCATCACCACCGAGCAGCCGGCGGCGAGCAACTCGGCGGCCAGCGCCCGCCCGATGCCGCTGGCCGCCCCGGTCACCACAGCCGTCCGGCCAGCCAGGTCCTCCATGCTCAGCGACGGCTCCGGCGCTCAGGCCCCGGCGGCGCCTCGGCCATCAGAGCAACCTCGTGTGGTGGCCCTGCCAGTATCGGTCCCGCAGCCGGTTCTTGTAGAGCTTGCCGTTGGGGTCGCGAGGGAGCTCCTTGTCGAAGTCGATGCTCCTCGGGCACTTGTAGCCGGCGAGCCGGGAACGGCAGAACTCGGTGAGCTCGGCCGCCAGCTCGTCGCCGGCCTCGTCCCAGCTGGCCGGCTGCACCACCGCCTTCACCTCTTCGCCGAACTCGGGGTTCGGCACGCCGAAGACGGCGACGTCGGCCACCTTCTCGTGCAGCACGAGAACGTTCTCGATCTCCTGCGGGTAGATGTTGACCCCGCCGGAGACGATCATGAAGGTCGCCCGGTCGGTCAGGTAGAGGTACCCGTCGTCGTCCACGTAGCCCACGTCGCCGAGCGTCCGCCATCCCTGCTCGTTGCTCACCGACGCCGTCTTGGCCGGGTCGTTGAGGTACTCGAAGGAGGGGCCGTCCTCGAAGTAGACGGCGCCGGGCTGCCCGACCCCGAGCTCGCCGTCGTCGCCCACGATGTGGACAGGGTTCGCCGGCTTGCCGACCGAGCCCGGATGGGCCAGCCACTCCTCCGGTCCGATGAACGTGGCGGCGAACCCCTCGGTGCCGGCGTAGTACTCGTAGATGATCGGCCCCCACCACTCCATCATCGCCCGCTTCACGTCGACCGGGCACGGGGCGGCGGAGTGCAGCACGGCCCGCAGGCTCGACAGGTCGTAGGCCGACCGAACCTCCGGTGCCAGCTTCATCAGGCGGACGAACATCGTCGGCACGAACTGGGCGTGGGTCACCCGGTGGCGCTCGATCAGCTGCAGGAGATGCTCGGCGTCGAAGTGCTCCATCACCACCGCGGTCGCCCCGAGGCGCATCGTCGCCATCGTGTAGGCGAGGGGGGCGCTGTGGTAGAGGGGGGCCGGCGAGAGGTAGACGTCCGACGGCGTCATGGCGTACATCGTGCGGAGGCCCTCCTCCACCACCGACTGCGACCACGATCCCTCGGGGCCTGGAAGCGGCCGACGCACGGCCTTGGGCCGACCGGTCGTCCCCGACGAGTACATCATCTCGGTCCCCGACGACGGTTCCGGCGGCGGGCCGGCCGGCGCCCGTTCGACCTCCTCCTCGTAATCGAGGTAGCCGGGCGTACCCCCCCCGACGGCCACCTTGACCTCGAGGCGGCCGACCTTGTGATCGAGGGCCTCGGCCACCGCACCGAACGACGCGTCGACGAACAGGGCCTTGGCGCCCGAGTCCTCGACCAGGTACGCCACCTCGTCGGCGGTGAAGTGGGTGTTGACCGGGGTGTAGTAGAGGCCGGAGCGCTGGGCCGCCCAGGCCACCTCGAACACCTCCGGGCCGTTCGGCAGCATGAAGAGCACACCGTCGCCTCTCCGGAGCCCCGACGAGTGAAGCAGGTTGGCCACCCGGTCCGAGCGACCGAGCAGCTCGCCATAGGACCGGACGAGCCCGGAGCCCATCACGACGGCCGCCTTGTCCGGGGTGGCCTGCCCGTGCGGCGTGATGTCCACTGCCTTCATCGTCCTCCGTCCTTCATCGCCCGCCGGCGGTCCGTCCACCGGCCGTCGGTCCGTCCTCGGTCGGTCCGTCCCCGAGGATGCGCCTCGGGTTCCCCACCAGCATCTCGTGCAGTTGGTCGTCGGTGACGCCGCGCTGGCGGAGCGCCGGCACCACCGAGTCCGGGATGTGGGTCAGCTTCCAGTCGGCCAGCTCCGGGCCGAACCTGGGCGGCAACCAGTCGGCGTAGCAGGTGACGTCGTGCGACAGGACGATCTGACCGCTGTAGCCGAGCCGGCACAGCTCGCTCACCGTGTCGAGACGGGACGGCATGTCCGGCAGGCCGGCGTCGGGCAGGTAGAGGCCGAAACGGTCGGCGCCGATGGTGGAGCCGGCGTCGAGCAGCCGGCGCAGGTAGTCGAGGTCGGTCGAGTCGCCGCTGTGCCCGATGACGACCTTGGTGAGGTCGACGCCCTCCTCGGCGAGGATGCGCTGCTGGTCGAGCCCGTTGCGCAGCGCCGGCACCGAGTGGGTGGTGATCGGCGCCCCGGTCTCGCAGTGCGCCCTCCCCACCGCTCGGAGCACCCGCTCGACGTTGGGGGTGACGCCCAGCCAGTCGGTCGCCGTCTTGATCAGCGCCGCCCGGATCCCGGACCCGGCGATCCCCTCGGTCAGGTCCCGGACGAACATGGTGGTGAGGACGTCCTCGACCTTCCCGCCGCGTCCCTCCATCGCCGCTTTGTACTCGTAGAACATCGGCAGGTGGTCGTAGGTGTAGATCCCGGTGCACACCACGATGTGCAGGTCGACGCGCTCGTTGATGAAGCGGAGCGCCTCGACGTCCCGGCCGTGGCCGATGGCGGTGCAGTCGACGACGGTGTCGATCCCCGAGTCCTTGAGCTGCTGGAGGTCGGCCACCACGCCGAGGAGGACCCGCTCTCTGTCGTCGGTCCAGGCGAGGTCGAAGAACTCCTTCTCGACCTCGGCGTTGATGTTCACGATGTGCTCGTGCATCAACGTCGGCCCGAGGAGCGGGGCCTCCACCTCGCCGCGCACCGTCGCCACCGTCGTCATCGCTGTGAGCTGCGACTCGACCGGGTGTCGAGCCGTCGCCCCCCACGCCTCGACACCCTCAGTAGCCCTCCTCCGGGTCGACGACGCCGACGAGGGGCTCTCCGGCGAGGTGTCGACGGAGGTTCTCCACGAACTCGTCGACCAGCCGGTCGAGCGCCCCGGGGGAGCTCCACGAGATGTGGGCGCTGACCAGCACCCGGGGATGGGTGAGCAGCGGGTGCCCGACCGGCAGCGGCTCGGGGTCGGTGACGTCGAGGGTCGCTCTCGAGAGAAGACCTGCGTCGAGGGCGAAGAGGAGGGCGTCGTGGTCGACCAGCGAGCCTCGGGCGACGTTGACGAGGTGCAAGCCGGCCTTGCACCTTTTGAAGGCCTCGGCGTCCATCAGCCGGCGGGTGCGGGCGGTGGCCGGCGCGGCCAGCACCAGGTGGTCGGTCACCGCCAGCATCTCGTCGAGCGAGCCGCACACCTCCACACCGGCCGGACCGGGCGCCGTGGTGCGCCGGACCGCCAGGACGCGCATGCCCATCGCCAGTGCTCGCTCGGCGAGGGCGCTGCCGATCCCACCCAGGCCGACCAGGCCGAGCGTCTGGCCGTCGAGGCTCGCCAGCTCGGCGTAGCCGTGCCGGTCCGACGGCGCCGACAACCACGACTCGGGGAGCTGCTTGGCCCGGCACAGCATCGCCGCCAGGGCGAACTCGGCGATCGGGACCGCCGACGCCCCGCGGGCGCAGGTCACCACCCGGTCCCCAAGCGCCTCTGGCGGGAGGGCGTCGATCCCGGTGCCCGCCACCTGCAGCCAGGTGACCCCGCGGCCGAGCAGGTCCTCGAGGGTGGGGCTCCAGACCGGGACGGCGAAGAGGATCTCCGCCCGGAGACCCTCGGGCACCGGGCCCGACATCGGCACCTCGACCACCTCGACGTCGGGAACGGCGCGGGCGATCCGCTCCGCCCCGAGCTGTGCCAGGACGGTCGCTAGTGGCACGGCGACCATTCCGCCGCCATCAACAGGTTGCTGGCGAAACGATCCCGGTGCTCGAGGCCCTGCGCCTTGGCCTGCTCGATCGGGTGGTCCGGGGGGAGCTTCACGACGACGTTGCCGAGGAACCCGAGGGGATCGTTCGCCCGCTGCAGGACCGTCATCTGCTGGCCCGGACCGGGCGGGATGCCGTGGGCGGCCAGCACCAGCTCCACCGGCGGAGTGCTCCCCGACGTCCCGCTCCACAGCCGCTCGTAGGAGGCACCGAGCTGGGCGCTGAAGGCCCGCATCGGCTCGTCCGGCCAGGCGACGTTCTCGAGGAAGACGGCCGTCTCCCCGGCGGTGGCCGCATCGGGCACCGCCTCGAGGTCGACCGGCGGGCTCCACGGCGCCGGCCGGAGGATCTTGCCGGACACCCCGTAGCGGAGCCGGTCGAGCTCCTCGACGACGTCGGCCAGCTTGCCGGACGCCACCTCGTCGGCGTACCGCTCGAGCGCCTCGCCGTCGGCCAGCGCGCAGACCGTCACCACGTGGTGGGCCTGACCGAGCAACCGGTCGAAGTACCAGAGGAGACGGCCGCCGGTGGTCGAGGCGAGCAGCGGCACCAGCTGGTCGCGGCAGGTGGCCTCGAAGGTCGGGAGCAACTTGCCGACGACGGCGTGGTCCTCGTAGAGGAGCAGCACGTCAGCCGACCCGCAGGCCCGGATCGGCTCGCAGGCTCGGATCGGCTCGCAGCTCGCGGCGGACCATGGCGTCGAAGAGACCGGGGAAGTTGCGCTCCTCGAGGATGTCGCCGATCCGCTTGGCCTGCTCGGGGTCCATCGGCACACCGGTGTCGCCGAGCTCCCACGCCTGGCGGCACCGCCACTCGAGCACCATCGCCCGCAGGTACGCCTGCTCGACGTCGTGCGCGACGACCAGCACCCCGTGGTTGGCCAGCAGCACCACGTCGGCACCGCCGATCGCCTCGACGATCTGGCGGGCGGCCGGCGCCTCGCTGGCCGAGCCCGGGTACTCGTCGTAGACGAGGACCTCGGTGCTGAAGAGGGCGCTGGTCTGGTCGTAGATCGGGGGCGCCCGGTGCCGGTCGGCCCAGAGCGTCCCGTACTTCGGGTGGTTGTGGATGACCACCCGGGCATCCCGGCGTGCCCGGTGCAGCTCGACGTGCAGCGGGAGCGCCGTCGGGACCTCCTCCTCGCCGTCGAGCACCTCGCCGCCGGCCGTCACGTGCAGGACGTGGGACGGCAGGATCTCGTCCCAGGTGATCGCCCACGGCGTGACGAGGAAGGTGCCGTCCTCCAGCGAATGGCTGATGTGGCCCATGATGTGGTCGTCGTAGCCCTCGCGGTAGAGCATCCGGGCGAGCAGTGCGATCTGTGTGCGGAGGTCGAGCGACAGGCGGCTCGTCGGAGCCAGCCGTTCGGCCGTCGTCATCGGCTCTCCTCCGTCAGGTTGAAGACCCGCCTGGCGTTGCCCTGCATGATCTTGTAGCGCGACTCGTCGTCGAGCCCGGCGAGCAGCCGCCGGGCGTTCTCCTGCGAGTGCGGGAACGTGCCGTCGCCGTGCGGGTAGTCGGTCTCGATCATGACGTTGTCCACCCCGATGGCGTCGAGGTTGCGGATCCCGATCGGGTCGTCGATGAAGCACCCGAAGATGTGGTCGCGGAACAGCTCGAGCGGGGTCGCCGCCGGTCCGAGCCCGTCGCGCTCCCGATGGGAGTAGTCGTACGGGTCGTAGCGGCGGGCCCAACCCATGTGCTCGATCACGTAGGCGGCCCGCTCGAGCACGTAGGGGATCCAGCCGATCCCGCCCTCGGAGAGGCAGAGCTTGAGGTTCGGGTACCGCTCGAGCTGTCCCGAGAAGAGCCAGTCGGCGGTGGCGTAGACGAGGTTGAGCGGCGACAGCAGCGCCGAGACGTAGATCGGCGCGTCGTCGGAGGTGTTGGGGACCATCGACGACGAGCCGAAGTGGATGCACAGCGGCAGCTGCGTCTCGTCGACGGCGGCGAGGAAGGGGTCCCAGTGCCGCTCCTTGGCGTGGATCGACGGGAGCCCCAGCTTCGCCGGGTTCTCCGAGAAGGCGACGGCCTTCGCCCCCTTGTCGGCGCACCGGCGCACCTCGGCGGCCGCCAGGGCCGGATCCCAGAGCGGGACGATGACGAGGGGGATGAAGCGGCCCGGCGCGCCACCCGCCCAGTCGTCCACCATCCAGTCGTTGTAGGCGCGCAGGCACCTGAGGGCCAGCTCACGATCCTTCGCCTCGAGGAACGTCTGCCCGCAGTAGCGCGGGATGGTCGGGAAGCACAGCGACGCGAGGACGCCGTCGGCGTCCATGTCCTTCGCCCGCTCCGCCGGGTCGTAGTACGACGGCCGCATCCGCTCGTAGGACATGAGCTCGGGGACGATCTCCGCCTCCGGCCTGCCGGCCTGCACGAAGAGCCCCGGGATCGGGATCCGCACGTCCTCGTACTCCCAGATCGACGCGCCGTCCTCCTCGACGACGTGAGGTACCCGATCCCGCTCGGCACCGGCGGCGCGGTCGGTCCACAACGTGGGCGGTTCGATCACATGGTCGTCGACCGAGATCAACAGGTCGGTAGGGGTGGCGGTCATCGCGTCCGTCGCAGCGGGCAGCCAGGCGGGCACACAGGCGGGCGTCGGGTCGGGGCGGTCGGCGGTCAGTCGAGGACCGACGGGTCCTGGCGGAT
>Ga0209012_1001960_pt1 | contig 19417 bp, 21 predicted proteins | sample RS3BMetagenome_FD_184735 | JGI IMG/M metagenome (GOLD analysis project Ga0209012, IMG submission 184735) | Ferric oxide microbial mat and aquatic microbial communities from Rainbow Spring, Yellowstone National Park, USA - RS3B (SPAdes) (version 3) ...
CTGGCTCGTTCATCCGGCGACACTGATCGTCAAGGGGCATGAGTTGCAAGAGGCCAAAATCTCTTATCAACCATGTGCGGATAAGCCTAAAGACTATGAGCAGTTATGCTTAGGTTTTTGGGAGCAGTCCCTAAGATTCTTGCAACCAGGCTCCGCACCTACGGCAGGAAGCTGGCCCGATTGAGAGGTGGTCGATGGGTATCGTCGGGGTGATCGTGCTGGTCATCCTTGCCTTAGCCACGGCGTTGGTGAGTGGTTCTAACGATGGAGCTACGCTCGTCGCCTTGAACACGAGAACGACGACTATCGCGCCACTCCGAGCGATGGTCGTGCTTGCCTTTTTTGTCGCCGTTGGTCCGATGATCGTTGGGACGGCCGTCGCCTCGACCGTAGCCCACGGCCTCGTTGCCTTCGAAAAGTCCGGTGGCGAGCTGGCCTTCATCGTAGCAATCGCCTGTGCGTTGATCGTCGTGTTCGTGCTCAGTCATCGTGGACTCCCCACCAGTGTCACCTTGGCGATCACTGGCTCAATCGTCGGTGCTGGCATTGGTTTTGCCTTGCCGGTTCACTGGGGCGTGGTGGTCGCGGTCCTTCTGGCCGGCGTTGTTGCACCACTGTCCGCTGCGCTGGTTGCCTATGTCCTAACCGACATCGAACAGCGGTTGCGTCCCCCCGAACTGCCGCGTCGTTTCCGAAAGACGGTGGAGTGGTTCGGTTTCCTCCTACAGTCATTCGCGTACGGGACCAACGATGCTGAGAAGTTGGTGGCGATTCTGGCGGTTGCCCTGGGGATCGCCTCTAACGGTGTGAAGATCTCGATCCTTGGTCAGATTGGGGTAGCGATACTGTTCATCCCTGGGATCCTTCTCTCGGTGAGACAGGTCGCGGCCCGGGTCGCAGAGCGCATCACTCATGTCCGATCGGATACTGCTATCGAGGTGACCGTCTGCGCTGCCGGCGTCGTTTTGCTCTCGTCGTTGTTGGGGTATCCAATCTCTTCGACACAGGCGGCAACCGCCGCCTTGGTGGGGGTAGGTGCACGGACTGCTCCACGCCAAGTTCAATGGTCACAGATCGGTAGGGTTGGAGTCGCTTGGTTGGTGACGTTGCCGCTTGCCATTGGTACGGCGGCGATCGTCGGTCTCGTTGTGAGATTCATTCGATGAAGAAGGAACGTTCACTTTGGCGACGGCTGGTGCTCTTCCTTCAGAGCTTTGGGCCAAGGGCGTCCAAGGAGCTTGTCGGCACTCTCGTGGCTCACCTTCAGGCCGATGCTGATGGGGTGGCACTCGTATTGGACCTGCTCCAAGGGAGAGTCGATCACCCAACGGCCGTGGCCACGATGGCTGAGATAGAACATCGAGGCGATCAGCTTCGGACACAGCTTGTGACAACTCTGGCACGCACGCTGGTGACGCCGCTTGATCGAGAGGACATCTATCGCTTCTCACGCTCGATTGATGACCTCTTGGACGAGCTCCGTGACTTCGTGCGAGAATGGGACCTGCTGCAAGCCGCGCAGCCGGAGCCGTTGGTGCATGTTGTGACGGCACTCAACACGGCGATTGCTGACGCGAAGGTCGTGGTTAACACCATTGTAGAACCCACCGGAACCGAGTCATCACAGCTCAGGCAAGCGCTTCGGTCGGCCAATCAGGTGCGTCGTATTCATGAGGATGAAATTACGGCGCTCTTTGTTGGCGAGGTCTCTATGGAGCTGTTGCGAGAGCGCGAACTCCTCCATCGGCTCGATGCCGTAGGGCTTCACTTGGTGCAAGGACTCAATACCATTGCCGACAGCTTGGTTAAGCGTGGTGAGTAAGTTCTGTTAATCGCAAAGTCCTATCGATGACGAAGCCCTGTCGCGCATCATCGCAATCTATTTGTTCGTGATGATGCTCGACTCATGACGACCACGACGGTGAGATTCCGATGACAGCCGACAGCGAAGTTCTGGGTCAGCGCAGGTGTGCCCAGCTAGTCCAAGCTCAGGGGTGCCAAGCGCTTCTGGTGAGAGGCTCACTCCTTGAGCTCTACCTCAACGAAGCTTGCTGGAGATCCACTCGTGTTGATCACGTTGTGGGCCGTCCCTTTCACTCCTTGATAGGGGACCCCCGCCGCTTGTTGCATGTCGTGGGACGAGCCCGAGGCATCGACGACGTGGAAGGTTCCTCCGGTGATTGGGATGACGACATAGTCATAGGCGTGCACATGTTGTCCGGTTTGGGCTCCGTCGGCGAAGTGCCAACAGGTGGTCCGAGTCCGCGAATCGTTGATGTATTCGATTGGTTCGGCGTCGGTCATGGTGTACTCCCTTGGTAAGTCCTATCACCGGTAAGCATACTTATTGGTGGGTTTGGTTGTGTTCCACCCGGCCGGGGAACGGGTCCCTCGTTCTCTCGGTGAACGTCGCCGGAATCGATGGGCGTCGACCGCGGCGAGGGTGCACCATCCCTGGTCGATCCAACCAGGTTGTCGGCGTGTCAATGCACTCGCCTCCGTTGCCATTGACGGCGCGCAAGCGAAGGGTGGGGTGCACGAGCACGCATGTTCGTCGCGTTGGCAAGATTTGCTGCGATAGCGTTGTGGGCATGCGCGTCGATCAATCTCGGGCATGCCTTCATGGAGCCGATGTCCGTTTGGAAGAGGTTCAAAGGCTTTAGGATGGGACCTTGGTCGAGAACCTTGGTTGCGAGAGATTTTTCGGCTGGCGACGATCCACGCCGCCATCGCAGTACATAGGGAATCAACGGTTGCCCGAGCCGTTGGGGGTGCTAGGAGTTTTAGACCGATGATGGGTGGGCTGATGACGTGGTAGCGGACTTAGGTGCCGTAGGCTCCGAGGATCGACGCGGTTGGCGTCTCGTCCTCATCGGCACGCTGGTGTCCTCTGTTGGGAGCGGTCTCACGCTCCCATTTCTCGTCGTGTATCTGCACAGCATTCGGCATATGAGCCTCCCGGTGGCGGGGCTGGTCGTGGCGGCATCCGGGATTACCGGGTTGGCCACTGGTACGATTGGCGGGAGCCTTGGGGATCGCCTCGGAGTCGGTCGCCTTCTTTTTGGGGGCCTTCTCGTGTCTGGTCTTGCGACGATCGCGTTGGCCGAGGTTCACACACCGCTCCTTGGGGCCGTGGTTGTCGGCAGTGTTGGCGTGGGTGAATCCGTCACGTGGCCGACGCTCAATGCGCTGGTGGCGAGCCAGCTCGCTCGTCATAATCGTTCACGGGGCTACGCCTTGCGCTTTGGCGTCATGAACGGTGGGTTGGGTGTCGGAGCCGTCATTGCCGGCTCTGTCGTATCGTTGCACCGCCCGATCAGCTTTGAGCTGATCTACGTTGTCGATGGCCTCACGACGCTGGTTTTCGGCCTGATCGTCGGTCTCGGTTTGCGGAACCGTCCAGGTTTTCGCGCCCATGAATCACATGCCTCGTCCGAGGCCAAGGGCGGTTATCGAGCGGTGTTGGTGGATCGAGGCTTTCTTGCTTGGCTCATCGTCTCGGCACTGTTCGTGTTTTTCGGCTACGCCATGGTGGATGGAGCGTGGGCTGCGTACGCGACCGTGATCGTACACGCGAGCCCCCAGATTGTCGGGATTGGTTTCGCCGTCAACACCGGGGTGATCGTCGTGGCACAGCTTGGGGTCGTTCGCCTGACGCAACGTTGGCGCAGGAGTAGCATGCTGGCCGGAGTCGGCGCACTCTGGTTCGTGGCTTGGTTGATGGTGGGACTTGCCGATCTGCCTGGACTTGGACGTCTTGAGGTTGATGTGGCCCTAGCTTGCTCGCTTGGTATCTTCGGTCTGGGTGAGACGCTGTTGAGCCCAGTGGCAGGTGCGTTACCGAACGACTTGGCACCAGAGCACTTGCGTGCCCGCTACAACGCTCTCAGCTCCACCGTATGGGCGGCGGGCACGATCGTTGGCCCGCCAATTGCCGGAATTCTCCTTGCGAGCGCCTTCCCGCTGTCGTGGGTCATCCTCGTGGTAGTTGGCTCGATGTTGGCGGGCTTCATCGGCTTTAATCTACGGCGCGTCCTCCCGGCCGGAGTCGACCACCCTCGAGTTGGGGAGGCGACCGGTTAGCGCATGGTTGTAAGAAGCGCGGTTGGTGGCGATGACGTCGCGTCTTGTTCATTTGTCTTAGTGGTTGGGATTGGTCATGGCGAGAGATATGGCTGAGACAGCCGATCCTTTGAGGGCGATAGGCTGCCGGTCGAGCGAGGGGATGCCGATGCATCGAATCTTGGCCGTTGGCTCGCGCTTGCTTCACCTTGTGAGCGAGGGGTCACGGGTAACCGTTTGGCCGTTGCATGCTGTGCCCTCGAGCGAGCTGTGTTGGAGGTGCGCTGTATCAGGGAGCTAGTCAGTCCAAGGGACTGAATGGGAGGTCAAGTTTGGCAATCGCACAGTGAGGTAGTCGCCTGAGGCGAGAAGTCATTAGCCTGAAGACATGATGACCCCCGACGACGTTATCGCTGCGCGACGCAGGATCAGCCCCTGGGTGCGCCAAACTCCAGTGATTGTTTGGGACGATCATCCCCGAAAGCCGATTCTCAAGCTTGAGGCTCTGCAAGTGACGGGGTCGTTCAAGGCGCGTGGGGCCTTCAACCGTGTGCTTGTGGCTCGCGAGGCAGGTGACATCGGTGCCGCCGGCGTCATCGGTGCTTCCGGGGGCAACGCCGGCCTCGCGCTCGCCTATGCCGCCAACCGACTTGGCATCCCAGCGGAGATCGTGGTCCCGGAGACCTCCAGTCCCGTCAAGCTCGAACGTTTACGAACGTTAGGGGCGACGGTCGTCGTCCAAGGGCAGCGCTACGGCGATGCCTACGATTGGGCCATCGCCCGACAGGCAGAGACCGGTGCTCTCTTTGTACATGCCTATGATCAGGCGGAGGTGGTGGCCGGTCAGGGTACGACCGGTATTGAGTTCCTCGAGCAGGTTGGCGAGCTCGATGTTGTGATGGTCGCTGCTGGCGGCGGAGGCCTTGTGGCAGGAGTCCGCCTGGCGGTACCGCCCAAGACGCGGGTGATTGCGGTGGAGCCCGAGCTTGCACCGACGATCCGGCGAGCCCTCGAACACGGCGCTCCGCTTGATGTCGATGTCGCAGGTTTAGCCGCAGATTCGCTGGGTGCGCGACGTTGCGGCGATATCGCCTTCGAGATACTCTCAAAACTCGGGGTGGAGTCAATTCTTGTGACGGAAGAGGAGATGGTGACGGCTCGCCGCCGGCTGTGGGACGAGTTCCGACTCGTTGGGGAGTATGGAGGCGTGGCTGCGTTAGCCGCCTACTTGGCGGATAAGGTGCCCCTCGCGCCGAGCGAGCGCGTGGGAATCATCTTTTGTGGGGCGAACTCCGACCCCTCGGATCTTATGGACAACCCTGGCAGAGCTTGATGTCGGTCGCGCGTGACCTACCGTGCGTCCGTGGCTGTAGCTTGGGTTGGTGTAGTCAGGGGTAACGGCCGATGATCGTCGCGTGATTGAGTGAGGTTGGTTAACGTACCACTGGTGGGAAGAGGCCGGCTCTGGTGAGGAGTCCGGGTACCGGTTTTGCAAGCTTGTCACTGAGCAGCTCGACGACCGGGAAGAGGCTCGCAAGGTCACAGTTGAGTCCATAGCCAGATCGGTCAAGCATGTAGGCCAGGTCTTCGGTGGGGATGTTACCGGTGGCATTTGGTGCAAACGGGCAGCCTCCGATACCGCCGAGGGAGGCATCGAGTACCGTCACCCCTTCCTCAACGGCGGCCATCGCGTTCGCAAGTCCGGTGTTACGGGTGTTGTGGAAGTGACATCGCAGTTGAATTGGCCGACCCTCGATAATGCGCTGGACACCTTGGATGCGCTCATGGACATCCCTTGGCACGGCCACGCCGATGGTATCGGCGATCGCGATCTCGAAAGGTTCCATGTCAGCGACCTTCTTGACGACGGCATAGAGCTGCTCGGCACTGACCTCGCCCTCGTAGGGGCAGCCAAAGGCGGCCGAAATGGTGATCGAGGTTCGTAAACCTGCGGCTTTTGCGCGGCCGACCACGGCCTCAGCCATGGCGAGATTGTCCTTGACCGAGGTTCCCTGATTCTTTTGTGAGAAGGTTTCCGTGACGACCACCACGTAGTTGATCTCTTCCAAGGGGGTCGCAAGGGCACGGTCGAGGCCTCGTTCGTTCAACACCAGTCCGATGGCTCCGCCGAAGGCGGTGGGATCGAGACGAGCCAGAACAGCCTCGGCGTCAGCCATCTGTGGGACACGTTTGGGATTGACAAAGCTGCAGACCTCGATTCGCCGAAGGCCAGCGGCCAAGCACCCCTCGATCAGGGCAACCTTTTCCTCGGTGGTAAAGGGCGTGGCTTCGTTTTGGAGGCCATCGCGCGGCGACACCTCGACGATCTCAATGGCTGGCTGACTCATGACAACTCCTCCCTCAACAGTTTCAGATCCTCATGGCGTGCGCTGGTTTGCTCAACAAGATTGCACTCGCTTTGCAACACGCTGTGCTCATTACTCTAGGCGCAATCCAAGTTTCTTCTAAAGTTTTCCGCCGGCGTCAGTGTTCTGTGCTATTGTATTCAAGATTGGCCTTTATGGCCAAATGATGGGGGTTATCTTGGGGGAAAGTAGCGAAACTGTATACAGATTGCTCAAGGAAGAGCTCGTCGCTGGCGACCTTGTCGCCGGCACGTCGCTGCGTGAGGAGTCATTGGCGCAACGTTTTGGCGTGTCTCGAACGCCGGTGCGCGAGGCGCTGCGACGGTTACAGGTCGAGGGGTTTATCGAGATCATTGCGCACCGGGGTGCACGGGTGCTGGGTTGGCGCAATGAGGACATCGAGGAGGTGTTCGCACTTCGGGGAGTGCTCGAGCCCCACGCTGCGCGACAAGCTGCCATGCGACTCTCTCATGAGGATCTGGCCATCGCGGACAAGCTCGCCAACGAGATGGAGATCCTTGCGGCGCAGCAACCGGGTGGTTTTGATGACCAGATCTCAAGTCTCAACAACCAGTTCCATACGCTGATCGTGCGCGGATCGGGGAACTATCGGCTGCTCGAACAGCTCCAGTCGATCATGGAACTCGCGCGGGTCCGCGCAACCTTTCGGCGCTATAGCAGCCACGAGCTTGCCCGCTCGATGTCGCATCATCGTGAACTTCTGGAGGCCTTCGCTGCTCATGACCCCGATTGGGCGGAGGCGGTGATGAAATGTCATATCTACGCGGCGCGCTCGGTCTACCGATGATGCGCATGGTTTGTAAAGGAGGCTGATGAATACGACACAAGCACGCGACCAAGACGCACGACTTCCTCTGGCGGATCTCCGCGTCATCGAGATGGGACAGCTGCTTGCGGGTCCGTTCTGCGGTCAGCTGCTCGCCGATTTCGGCGCCGACGTCATCAAGCTTGAGGATCCCAACCGTGGGGATCCGATGCGCCAATGGGGTCGTGAGAAGCCGCATGGTCTCTCGTTGTGGTGGCCGGTGGTCGCGAGAGGGAAGCGATCGGTGACGTTGAACCTGCGTACCGAGAAGGGCCAGGAGCTGGTTCGATCCCTGGTGGCCAAGGCCGACATTCTCGTCGAGAATTTTCGCCCCGGCACCTTGGAGCGCTGGGGGCTCGATTATTCGGCGCTTGCAGAGATCAACCCTGGGCTTATCCTGGTGCGCGTGACCGGCTATGGCCAGACCGGACCCTATGCATCTCGGGCCGGTTTTGGTTCGATCGGCGAGGCAATGGGTGGTATCCGCTACGTTACCGGCGATCCGAACTCGCCACCCTCGCGAGCTGGTATCTCGATCGGCGACTCGTTGGCTGCAACCTTCGCAGCGCTTGGTACGTTGGTGGCGGTACATAACCGCACCGTTACCGGTCGCGGTCAGGTGGTTGATGCCGCCATCTACGAGGCGGTCCTGGCGATGATGGAGTCGCTGATCCCTGAATACACGCTTGGTCAATACATCCGCGAGCGCACCGGAGCCATCTTGCCCAACGTCGCGCCCTCGAACATCTATCCCACCAAAGATGGCCTCCTGTTGCTGATCGCCGCGAACCAGGACTCGGTCTTTACTCGTCTCTGTTTGGCAATGGGGCGTCCCGAACTCGCGGATGACCCACGGTTCTTTAGCCACAGTGTGCGAGGAGCGAATCAGGAGTTGCTCGACGAGATCATCGCAGCCTGGACGGTGACGCTGACAACCGACGAACTCGAGGAGCTCCTCCAGGCACATGGGGTGCCCGAGGGCAAGATTTATCGCGCGCCTGAGATGCTGGCTGATCCACATTTCCAGGCGCGAGAGGACATCATCACCCTGGATCATCCGCAGTTTGGTGGTTTTCAGATGCACAACGTTGCCCCTCGGCTGTTGGGAACGCCAGGACGGGTTCGTTGGGTTGGCCCAGCGTTAGGTGAACACAACGACGAGGTGCTCATGGGGCTCCTTGGTCTCTCGGCGGACGAGGTCGCCTCCCTGCAAGAACGGGGGGTCGTCTAGGTCACCGATCATGAGCAGCCGTTATCGAGCGACGCGTGATTGGCGTCGTCATCAGGGTAAAGACCAGGTCGTGGAGAATGCAGCGAAGGAGCCCTCAGGGTTCAGGTTTGAAAGGAGATAAACGTGGGGTATCGATTGGGTGTGGACGTGGGGGGAACCTTCACGGATTTGTTGCTCATCGATGAGGATTCAGGGGTGACGCACCGAGCAAAGGTGCCGACGACGCCCCAGGATCCATCGATTGCGGTGTTGGAGGGGATCGACCTGATCACCCGGCGAGCATCGGTGGATCCGAACGAGGTGCGTCAGTTGATGCATGGCACGACGGTGGCGACGAACGCCGTGTTAGAGGGCAAGGGTGCCAGAGTTGGGTTGGTCATGACCGAAGGATATCGTCAGATCCTCCAGGTCGCACGCTCGTTCGTTCCCGGTGGACTCGCGGGGTGGATCGTGTGGCCAAAGCCGGAGCCGCTAGCGCGCCTTGAGGACACCATCGAGGTCAAGGAGCGAATCGACGCTCGCGGCAACGTTGTGCGTCCCGTCGATCTTGGGGCACTCCGTAACGAACTCGAACGGCTGGCCACCCATCACATTGAGGCGTTGACGATCTCATTGATGAACTCGTTCACCAATGACGAACACGAGCTCGCCGTTGCCGCGTTGGCGGAGGAGATCTTTGGGGATATCCCGATCTCACTGTCGTCCAAGATCTTGCCGGAGATCAAGGAGTACGAACGGACCTTGACGACCGTGGCCAACTCCTATGTTCGACCACGAGCATCACAATACCTTTCCAATCTCGCCAGCGAGCTGGGGAAGCGCACCCCTGACGCGCGACTGCACATCCTTCGCTCCGACGGTGGTTTGATGGGGATGGAGGTAGCCTCCGCCGCACCAGTCAACATGTTGATGAGTGGACCGGCAGGGGGCGTTTCAGGTGCGGTGTGGATCGCTGCACAGGCAGGCTACCGGGATCTCTTGACCTTCGACATGGGTGGAACGAGTACCGATGTCGCACTCGTACAACAGGCGGTCCCAAAGGTTGGACGGGAGACTTCGGTTGGCGACCTGACGATTCGGGCCTCCTCAATCGATGTGCGCACGGTGGGAGCTGGAGGAGGATCCATCGCCCACGTCCCAGCCTTGACCAAGGCGTTGCGGGTGGGTCCTCAGTCGGCTGGCGCCGACCCCGGGCCGGCGGCCTATGGGCGAGGTGGGGCCGAGCCAACGGTGACCGATGCCAACCTGGTGCTTGGCTACCTGCCTGCCGGACTCCTCGATGGGGAGATGTCGCTCGATGAGGAGGCGGCCCGTCGGGCGCTGCAACCGTTGGCCGAGGCCCTCGGGATCGAGATCGAGCGTGCAGCTGCTGGGGTCATCGATATCGTGAACGAGAACATGTTTGGGGCTCTGCGGCTGGTGTCTGTGCAACAGGGTTATGACCCCAGAGATTTCGCCCTTGTCGCCTTTGGTGGTGCTGGCCCGCTCCATGCCAACGCGCTTGGACGCCTCATGGGCTCGTGGCCGGTCATTGTGCCCCCATCGCCTGGTGTTTTGTGTGCCTTTGGCGACGCCACCACGAGGCTGCGCTCTGAGTCCTCGCATACCTACATTCGTCGCTTCTCGGAGATCACCAGCGCCGAGGTGGTCGCCGAGCTTGCGACCCTGCGCGCCGATGCCGCCGATGAACTCGCCCGCCAGGGTGTCACTGCATCCGAACACGAGATCGGTTACTCGATCGATGTGCGCTACCACGGGCAAGGCTTTGAGGTCACCGTCGACGTCGACGAGACGATGTTGGGTGACGATCTCCTGGAGGCGACCCGCGCGAAGTTTGAGGCAGAACACGAGCGACTCTTTACCTTCGCCCTCGATCAAGAATGCGAGTTGGTTCATCTGCGTGCCATCGCCCAGGGTGCTCGCCCCAAAGTCGAAGCGCTGCGGATCGAGTCAGGTGACGGCGACCCTGGGGGGGCCATGATCGCCGCGAAGGAGATCTATGTCGACGGAGCGCGGGTTGCGGCCAAGATCTATGCCCGTTCGCGTCTTAGGGCTGATGATCGGATCGAGGGGCCGGCCATCGTCTCCGAGATGGACTCGACCACGCTGGTGCTTCCCGGGCACGTGGCCGTCGTCGATGCCTTTGGCAACCTGGTGATCAACCCCCTTGGCTGAGCTGAACTAGCACCCGTTCCTCAGCCGGCGTGTTTGTTGTTGTCTATTCCTGTTTGATTGAGCAAAGGAGTTATTGTGGCCCAGATTATCGAGACCGCGACGGAGCCGTTTGCGTCGGTCGATGTCGACCTCGTGACCGTCGATATTATTGAAAATGCGCTCAGAAATGCGCGCTATGAAATGGATGCCGTACTCTTTCGTACGGCTATGAGTCCGGGTATTCGCGAGCAGCACGATGAGTTCCCTCTCATCGCCGACCACAAAGGACGAATGGTGGTCGGTCAGTTCGGCTCCTTCATCGGTGGTTTCTTGGATAACTATCAAGGGACGGTCGAGGAGGGCGACGTCTTCTTGACGTCTGATCCCTATAGCTGTGATGGTGCCATCAGCCACGCCAACGACTGGCTGGTGCTCATGCCGATCTATCTGGAGGGGCGCATCGTGGGCTGGTCGGCGATGTTTGGCCATATGACCGATGTCGGTGGCAAGGTACCTGGTTCCTTACCGACCGATGCCGAGAGTATCTACGAGGAGGGGGTGGTGATCCCCCCGACCAAGATCTACCGTCGTGGCGAGCTCAATCGTGAGGCGTTGGAGCTGATCTTGAACCAGGTGCGGATGAAGCAGTGGAACCGCAGCGATCTCAACGCCATCGTCGCGGCCTGTAGGACCGCCGGTCGTCGGGTGGTTGAGCTCTGTGGTCGATTTGGCACCGATGTCTACATCTCCACGTTGGAGCTGCTGTTGGATCGCAACTATCGTGCGATGGAGCAGCTGATCCTCCAGACGGTCTCAGAGGAGCGACTTTCGTTCACCGACTACATCGACGACGATGGGCTCGGGAACGGCCCATATCGGATCCACTGTACGATGTGGCGTGAGGGTAACAAGGTGCACCTCGACTTTGAGGGGACCGACCCACAGTCTGAGGGTCCGATCAACTTCTTCTTGAACGTCAACATGTTCAAGATGTTCTTCGGGATCTATATGATCATGGTCTTTGACCCGCAAATTCTTTGGAACGACGGCTTCTATCCGCTGGTGGAAGTCCATATTCCGGAGCGCTCCCTGCTTCGACCTGCCTATCCGGCGGCATTGTCATGTCGGACCCACGCGCTTGGCCGGATCTTTGATATTCTGGGCGGTCTGCTGGGTCAGCGTCAACCAGAGTTTCTGTGTGCCGCTGGCTTCTCGTCGTCGCCGCACCTCATGTACTCGGGGACCGATCAAGCAGGGGAGTGGTTCCAACTCTATCAGATCGGCTTTGGCGGCATCCCTGGCCGTCCCTTCGGCGACGGACCCGATGGTCATTCGCTGTGGCCGTCCTTTACCAACGTCCCCAACGAGTTCTTAGAGGCCTACTTCCCGCTGGTGATCGAGAAGTACGAGACGGTGGCCGACTCCGGTGGCCCTGGCTTCTTTAGGGGAGGCAACGGTATCGACATCGCCTATCGGTTCCTCGAGCCCGGAACGATATCGATCCACGATGATCGCTGGCTCACCTACCCATGGGGGGTGAACGGCGGACTGCCGGGTTCACGAAGCACCAAGTACGTCGTTCGGACCAACGGCTCGACCGAGATCCCCCCCTCCAAGTGCGATCACGTCAAGGTGGGGGTCGGTGATATCCTCCACTACATCACCTGGGGAGGTGGGGGCTGGGGCGATCCGCTCGATCGCTCGGCTGATCTCGTTGCCTTAGAGGTGACCCGTGGGTTGGTGAGCCGAGAGGGTGCCCGTCGCTATGGTGTGGTCGTCGATGACCAAGGTGTACTCGATGTTGGGGCGACCGAGGCGTTGCGTTCTACGATGCGTGAGCAGCGGCCTGCGTTATCCGTCTTCGACTACGGAGCTCCGTTGGCTGAGCTGAAGGCGCGCTCGCTCGCCGAGACGGGGCTCGAGCCACCGCGAGACCCGGTGTTTGGCGGTCGGTAAGCGAGGTGGTGCAGCTACGAGATGACTATCAGCGCGCCGGTTTTGCCGGCTCGGTCGGTTTTGGGTGGCGACCAGCGGTGATCGTCGTCGACCTGGTTCGAGGGTATCTCGATCCGACTTCACCGCTGTTCTCTCCTCGATACGAACAGGTGCTTTCGGCCGTGATCGAGATCGTTGACACGGCGCATGCCTTTCGACATCCGGTGATCTTCACCCAGGTCAGCTATGCAAAAGGCGGACTCGATGGAGGTTACTTCTGGCGAAAGGTGCCTTCGCTTGCCATCTTCGAGGCTGGATCGCCGTTGGCCGAGTTCGACGAGCGTCTTCGCCCGGTGGATCACGATGTGGTCGTTACCAAGCAGTATGCCTCGGCGTTCTTTGGGACCTCGCTGGTCTCGACCCTCAACGCGCTCGCCATCGATACGTTGATCGTCACGGGGGTCTCGACCTCGGGCTGTGTACGGGCCACGGCTGTTGACGCATTGCAGTGGGGGTTTCGCCCGAACGTGGTTCGTGAGGCGGTGGGGGATCGCGATGATGCCATCAACGAGGCCAACCTATTCGATCTCGAGGCGAAGTACGCTGACGTCTGTTCCTTGGCCGAGGTAAGCTCCTACCTCGGCCGGAGCGATCTCGGGGTCGGCCACGCATGAGTGGGCAGTGGAGTGCGAATGGCGAGTGAATGAACGTCGTGTGCCTTGTGGCTACCGACTCAGCCAAGCCTCGATGACGTCGGTGTTCCAAAACGGATGTGCAGCTCTTGCTTGATGGCGTGAGGGAAGTCTCGTGAGGTGCTTCGCTGGAGCCGAGCCACCTCGATCTGGGCCTGTGGGTCGCCGTTGAGTGCTCGTTGGCATAGAGCAGGGTCGATGTTTGCGACCGCCAAGATGGCTCCCTGGATGTTGAGGAGGCCGGCAAGGGCAAGGAGCACAGGGTTGCCGACGTAGAGAGCCCCGGTGAATCGCTCGGCCTCTTCAAGGAGTCGGCCAGCATCGCCGCTCGAGTCCTTGCATCCGACCACGTCGAGTTCGCATAAGGTGTCGACAGCAAGGCCAGGCGCGGAGACGCTTGGGAAGTGATAGGCCAGGACGGGCGTGGTTGTGCAGGCCTTGCGGACCGCGTCGTAATAGGGTCTCGGATCTAGCGAGCGGGGAGGCGAGAGTACCAACAGGGCGTCAGCACCACTGTCGACGGCGCGGATGGATGTGACGGCCGCAGCCCGAGCGGACGGCTGGCCAGTGCCCGCAAACACGGGTACGGTCGATGGCAATGCACGGCGTATGGCTTCGATGAGGCCCGCCCGTTCATCATCGTCGAGGGCACTCGCCTCGCCCGTTGAGCCAGCGACCAACACACCGGTGACGCCAAGCTCAACGAGCGCGAGAGCGTGCTCGACGGTGGCTCCAATGAGGAGCTCGCCATCATCATCGAAAAGGGTGACAAGCGCGACGCCGATGCCGGAAAACAGCGGATTATCCGGGCGTGTTGATGCGGTCGGGGTGGTGTTGGCCATGTCTCGATAGCGTAATCGAATGAGGTCAAACGTTGTCTCGGGGCTGAGACACTCCCGGAGCGTGGGGCTCTTTGTTTGCATTGCGCTTCTCGGAGGCCAGGAGCCGTCCAGCTGACCAGGATGCCCGTCTGATCCGGCGATTGGGTCGATTAACCTGGCTGGCTCACTGGTTGTAGCTCAGGGATCTGCACGTTCCCCTCGGCGTCGATGTGCGGGGCAATGCGATCGATGCCTGCGTTGCTGTCAGGTTGATGTTGTTTTGATCGCCGCTTGAGATTGCGTGATGCCCAGCGAACGCCGCAATCAAGACGAGGGGCCATACGCCGATGGTACGGCCGGCCGGCGTGCACACCCGCGTCCGATGCGTGCGAGAACTCCTGTTCATTGCTCCATGGTGGCCATCCCCCCTCAGATCTGGCTCTCAGGCAGAAGATTGTAGGTCAAAACTGCCAGCTACCGATTTTGTCAAAAGCCCTGCCTCTTGGTTATTTGTGAGGAACTGGTCAAGTGGTGAGGGCGAGTGAAATCCAGCAGCTCGGAAGACGTGAACGGCATAAGGCACGGATGAGAGAGCAACTTATCACGACAGCTGGCGAACTCTTCGCTCGCAAGGCTTCGCTGAGACGACGGTCCTTCAGATCACCGACACAGTTGATGTCTCACAGCGGACTTTTTTGCGATATGTCGATTCGAGGGAAGATCTGCTCCTTGTCGACCTGGTTGACTTCTTTGACGCTGTTGCTAACGAGCTTCGTACCCGTCCATCGCAGGTGGCGCTGTATGAGTCGTTGGTGGTAAGCATCCAACGCCGCTTGGACGATTCCTCGGAGGTTCCGATGTTTCGGCCCCGCCAACTCGGCATCGACCTGACCAGCCAACTTGCGCGTACCTATGTGAACTGGGAGCTTCGCGTTGCCGATATTCTCGCCGAGCGATTGTTGAACACGACCGAAGATCCTCAGGATGCCCGTATCCATGCCGATGTGGCCGCGGTGGTTGGTGTGAGTGTGTTACGCAGCGCGGTGAACGAGGTGACCGCGGCTGATTTCGAGGCGTTCCATTTGGGAACGAAGGCCTTTACTGAGCGACTTGAACATGCCTTCGATCTCGCTGCGTTGGAGCTGGATAGGCTGGTTAGCCACTACTCGGCGCTTGACTGAACCCCTGACCCAGAATCGCTGCAGTCGCAAGGTTAACCCCTTGCACGAGAAAGGGTGCATCTTGGACACAACGCGTGTCGCCTCGCAGCTCGAAGCCACAGCGATGCTGGGCTAGCATGAGGTGACGGTCCGGCACAATTGGTGTGACTGGATGTCGATAAAGGAGGGTCGATGGACACCGCTAGTCAGATGGCCACCAGTGATGGCAATCAATCGAGACTTGTACGAATCCTCGCGTTTGTGCCACGGATTCTGGCTTCCAAACCCCACATTATTCTTCTGACCGTTCTGGGTGTTTACCTGGTTGTGCTTCCGTTATTGTCGGTGCATGTTTCTGCCTTTGCAGAACTCGTCGGCGGCAACTATACGAATGTCACCAGTGACCTTGGGGCCTGCATCGCTGCAGGGGGAACCATCCACCTGATCAAATCACACCGTGAACACCGCAGTGAACTTGCCAAGCTACAGGAGCTGGTGGCCGATCTCCATCGTAAGTTGGACGCCAAGGCGTGATGGCCCAAGTCTCAGCTGTGCTTCAGCGCGTGCCAAGCTTGGCCGGGCACGATGGTGTCATCACTGGTGTGATTCATGTCCAACAGCACCACGTCAAACGCCGATATGGGCGGGTGATGGGGTGAGCGTTGCCACGACGCGGTATTGTCGGTCGACGTAACGTGTCTTGATTATGTCGACATCGGTGATGATTAGTGGTTCACATCGCGTGGTGATCCACGCGTGAGAAGGAGTTTGATGAAGACGTCAGCCCTCGATGATGGGGTGAGCCGAGGCGTTCAGCGGCCGGATCGAAGAAGTGCCGGCGAGACTGGCCTGCTCATCAGCCTTGCGGCTGGTGGCATCGGCCTCGGTGTTGTGCTGGGGCTCCCGTTGGTTGACGGAACGGTGCACGAGATCGGTGCCCCAGGTGGGTGGACTCTTTTTCTTGGGTCCGTCACCGGGCTGGTTGGTACCTATCTTGCGCTCTTGATGGTGATGATGGCTTCGCGGGTGCCGACGCTCGAACGCGCGCTCGGTCGAGGTGGCGTGATGCGGTGGCACAAGAACCTCTCGGTGCTAGCAATCTCGTTCATTCTTGTGCATGCGGTGCTGACAACGGTGGCCTATGCAAAGATCGCCAAGACTGGTATCGTGCACGAACTCGGGGTGTTGATCAACTCGTATCCTGATATGATCACCGCCTTTGTCGCGCTGGGTTTGATGTTGCTGATCGGGCTGGTGTCGCTCCCGTGGTTACGCCAGCGGCTCTCGCGAGAGAGCTGGTGGCTCCTGCATCTCTTGATCTATGCGGCGCTCGTCCTCTCGTTCGCTCACGAGCTGGCACTTGGGCCGAGCTTTGTGAACCATCCCGTTGCCCAATGGGTGTGGGGGGTTGCCTGGATTCTCGCTGGGATCGCCATCATCGTCTATCGGGTGCTGATACCGATGATGCGCTCGCTCCGTCATGGGCTCAGGGTGGCAGCGGTCGAGCCACAGCCCAACGGGGTGATCAAGATCTTGCTGCAAGGGCAATATCTCGAGGACTTGAAGCTTGAAGGTGGTCAGTTCTTTGAGTGGCGCTTTCTCACGCGCGGTCGATGGTGGCAGGCCCACCCGTTCTCCATCGTCGATTGCCAGGGCGATACCCTGCGCCTCATGGTACGACCCGTCGGCGACTTTACCGCGAATCTCGCGGACCTGAAGGTCGGCACCTCCGTATGGTTTGAGGGTCCGTACGGCAACTTCACCGCAGCCCAGCAGCAAAAGGATCGGGTGCTGCTGATCGCGGGGGGTATCGGCGTCACCGCCCTGCGTGGCCTGCTCGAAGACCTCCCGATCGGGAGCCGGCCCGCCGTGGTGTTGCGGGTGACCGCGAAGACCGATCTTGTGCTCGTCGACGAGCTGGAACGACTGGCCAACGAACGCAACGGTCAGGTCTATATCCTGAGCGGCGATCGCACCGAGGTTGATTTGCGTACCATCGCCGGCAATATCAAGGACTACCGTAGCCGCGACATCTTCATCAGCGGGTCACCCGGGTTCGTCGAGGCCGTCCATGATGTGTTTGTGCAGCTCGGCGTCAAACGCCGTCAGCTCCATGTCGAGGCGTACACGATCTGATGGCACGGGTTTTCGAGACGTTGATGAAGGTGTGCAACCGAGGGCCGTTCGGAGTTGGTGATGATCAAGTACAGGAATTCGCGTTGATAAGTCCGGATGCACGATCGGTGAGAGGTGGACACGACATGGGCAAATACCGAGTTGAACAACCGATCAGTACGATGAGTAATGGGGCGTCCTGATGCGTCGTTGGTTCACATTGCTCGGTGCGACCGTGGTTGGTTTGGTTGGGATCCTTGCGCTACATCCACGGGCCAAGACCCAGCTCAGTGTCGCAACCGTAGATAAGAGCTCCAAGCAGGCCAAGGCAAGCGCAAAAACCAAGGTCTCAACACCCGCCGCTGCGTCGCTCCCAGCTGGTCCAGTGTCGGTGACTGGCCCAGTGACCAACTATGGCTTTGGCGATATCGCCGTGACCGTCGATGTTGCCAATCACAAGATTGTCGATATTGCAATCGCCAAGTTTCAGGCATTGGAGGCCTATTCGGTCGAGATTGAGCAGGCTGCAGTGCCCTCGTTGCGCACCGAGGCGCTCAAAGCTCAGGGCCTTCCGATCGCGATCGTCTCGGGTGCCACCTACACCAGTCAGGGGTTTGCCTATTCGCTGCAAGGTGCGCTCAACAAGCTTAGGGGTAAGTGATGTTGGCAGAGATTGCAACCATGGGGACGGTCTTCACCCTGACGGTCGACGAGGATTCGCAGCTGCTGGCTGTCTGGAATGACCTGGTCGATGAGGTTACTCATGAACTCGAGCGCATCGACGACACGTTTAGCACCTATCGGGTCAACAGCGAGGTAAGTCGCTTTCGTCGAGGTGGGGGCGTCGTTCACAGCGAGGACTTTGACGAGGTGTTGGTGCTCTGTGAGGTTGCTAGAGAGCTGACTGATGGGTATTTCGATCCCTGGGCGGTGCCTGGGGGCTACGATCCTTCGGGACTCGTGAAGGGTTGGGCTGGTGAGCGAGCGCTGGCGTTGTTGGTCGACGCGGGGGCCAACGAGGCGGTTGTCAACGCTGGCGGCGATATCGCCATCCATGCAACCAATCCGGTCAACATCGCTATCCGCCATCCGGATGAGGCCGATCGGGTCTGTGGGGTCGTGCAAAGCACAACCGGTGTCGCGACCTCTGGCCTGTACGAGCGAGGTTGTCATATCGTCAATCCGTTTGGAGATGAGCTGAGCGCCGTAGCGGCAACCGTTGTGGGTGCTCCGCTCTATCTCGCGGATGCCTTCGCTACCGCGCTGATCGCCGGAGGTGATGAGGTGCTCGCCGAGATGGCCCGCCAGGGCCAGTTCCGTGGATGCTACATAACCCCTGACCTGATCATGCACGCCATCCCGGGGACACTGGTGGACATCGACGCTGGTTGATCAGACCTGGTTGATTGGCGATTGGTCGTCGCACGTCGGTTCCCCAAGTTGGTCGATGAGTTCTAGCGACCCACAGAAGAAGAGTTTTCCGGTGACCGGTATTGAGAAGTCGAGCAGCCGTTCGTAATGGCCGGGTGGATCTCCAAGAAACATAGTGGCTCACAGGCGCTCGGTAATGTTGACATCCCTGGCTTTGCTGGTGGAGTAGGTCCCCCATACTCAGGCTCACGCAGCGAGCCAAAAGGCATGTTGCGGCGGTAGTTGGCGATCTCTTCGTCGCTAGCTCCGCCGATATTGGTGAGTGCAACGTGAGAGTTCGTCGGCTTTGTGTCTTCGCTCAGTTCGACGTTATCCAGCGTTCGCCGCCCTATCGCCATCTCCTGCTCCTCGGTCGAGAGTGTCTCCCATGCAGCGAGATCATGGAGATACTTTTGTACGATGACATAGTACCGCCGACAAAGTCTGGCTCTTTGTCGCCGATGATGGTTACCTCATCCACCTCCGCTGGGCCGGGATTCTCCGTGCCGTCAACAAAGCCGAGCCCAACTTTCGCAACAACCTCACATCTCCCCAGGTAGATGAGCTAGTAGGGGTTGGCTTGGACACTACAAATGGGCCGCAGTGGTCTTGATTCTCTTTAAGGGATCTCTGACACCCAAGAGG
>Ga0209012_1001961_pt1 | contig 19415 bp, 14 predicted proteins | sample RS3BMetagenome_FD_184735 | JGI IMG/M metagenome (GOLD analysis project Ga0209012, IMG submission 184735) | Ferric oxide microbial mat and aquatic microbial communities from Rainbow Spring, Yellowstone National Park, USA - RS3B (SPAdes) (version 3) ...
GGGCGCGCTGGGAGCTCGTCGTCGAGGACGTTCCAGGGAGGAGCCCGCAGCCATGAACGATCTCGTCCTGTGCACGTCGTGCAGCCGCCACGTGCGGCGCGCCGAGGAGCGCTGCCCGTTCTGCGGGACGGCGCTGAGCGAGGAGGTGCGCCGGGCCAGGCCGCGCGTCGCCCCGCCCGGTCTGTCGCGGGCGAAGCTGTACGCCTTCCACGCCGCGGTGGTGACGAGCGTCGCGGCGGCCGCGTGCGGCGGGAGCACGACCGCGACGCCGGGCGACGCGGGCAACCCCGCCGACGCGCGATCGAGCGATGCGCCGTCGAGCGACGGGCAGGCCATGGCCGACGCGGCCTCCGACGGCGCAGGCGCGGACGCCACCGTCGATTCGTCGACGGCGGCCGACTCCGGCGCCGACACGAGCATCACCGACGCCGGGGCCGATCGCGACGGGTGGGGTCCGCCGCCGCCTCCCTACGGCTGCGTGTTCCCCGAGGGCTGCGGCGACGTGAAGGTCTGAACCGCGCGCACGGCGCTCCCGTCCCAGCGCCCCTCGCCCCACCGGCGGCTCGCCTCGAACGAGGGGTACGCGAGCCAGTCGTGGCCCGTGCGCGGCAGCTCCTCGTAGCGGGCCGCCGGGCCGGCCGCGCGCACGATGTCCTCGCCCTCTTCGCGTGTGCAGATCCAGTCGTACTCGCCGCGTGCGACCAGCACGGGCGTGCCGCCGCGGCCGACCTCCGCCCACGCCGCGCGCAGGTCGATCGCGTCGAGCTGCTGGAAGAGCGACACGTGGCGCCCCCAGAGCGTCTCGCCCACGCAATCGACCGAGCGCAGGACGCGCAGGTGCGGGCGCTGCTCGAAGACCTCGGCGGGCGTCCAGCCCTCGCGGCACACCAGCGCGTGGAGCTCGGCCCAGCGCGCGGTCTCCTGCTCGACCTGCGCCTCGGGCAGGCCCGCGAGGCGACGCTGGCGCCGGGTCGTGTCGACCACGCAGTCGTGCCAGCGCGCGGCGGTGGCGCCGTAGACGACGAGCCCTGCCACCGGACGCTCGAGGGCCAGCAGCGGAGCGGTCATCGCGCCGAGGCTCTGGCCGAAGAGGAAGATGCGTCGCGCGTCGACGTCGCCGCGCGCTCGCAGGTGGTCGATGCCGGCCAGGTAGGCGTCGAGCTCCGCGTCCAGGCCGGTGACCGAGCAGGACGGCCCCTCGCTGTCGCCGACGCCGTTGCGCTCGACGCGCAGCACGAGCAGGCCGGCGCGCACCCAGCCCTCCACCAGCCTGCGCAGCGGTGCGTGCGGGTCGAGCGGGTGCTCGCACGAGCGAGGGCGCTGTCCCTGCAGGTAGAGGATGGCCGGGTGGGGGCCGGGCGCGGGCGGGACGGCGGCGATGGTGCGCAGCCGGTAGCCGTTCACCTCGAGCACGCCGAGCTGCACCTCGCCCGCCGCGCACGTCTCGACGGGGAGCGCGGGGGCGATGCTCTCCAGGTGCAGCGCCCGACCCCCGCGCTCGACGTGGAACACGACGGGGCCGCCCGCGCGTCGCGCGCGCGCGATCGCGAGCAGGTGGATCGCGTCCTTCACCGCCTCGCCGTCGACGGCGACGACGTGATCGCCCGCGGCCACGCCCGCGCGGGCCGCCGCACCACCGGCGAGCACCTCGGCGACGGTCATCCGCCCCTCCACCGTCCTCACGTGGAGGCCGAGGAACGGGCGTCGCGCGAGCGGTTCGGGCGCGGCCATGGCGCGCCCGAGGATGTCACGGGCGAACGGGAGCAGATAGCCGGCCCAGACTCGGGACACTACGCTGCCGGCGTGCGCGTCCTGGTGGTCGGCGGAACGGGCTTCATCGGCGCTCCCACGGTTCGGCGCCTGCTGGCCGGCGGGCACGAGGTGGCCGTCCTCCACCGCGGGCAGCGGACGACGCGGCTGCCCGGGGGCGCGCGCTCGATCGTGGCGGACCGCCGGCGCCTCCACGACGAGGGCGCTCGCCTGCGCGCGTGGAGCCCCGAGGTCGTGCTCGACGTCATCGCGTTCACCGCCGCCGACGTGCACGGCGTCCTCGACGCGCTCCGCGGGACGGCCCGGCGGCTCGTCGTCGTCAGCAGCCTCGATGTCTACCGCGCCTACGATCGGCTGACGCGCGCGCAGCCGGGCCCGCCCGATCCGGTCCCCCTCGGCGAGGACGCGCCGCTGCGCGAGCTCCCCTTCCCACGCCGCCGCACGGCCTCCGGGCCGGACGACGCGATGTGGGACTACGACAAGATCCCGGTCGAGCGCGCGGCGCTGTCGGACCCGGGGATGCGCGGCACGGTGCTGCGTCTGCCCGCCGTCTACGGGCCCGGCGATCGCGCGCGCCACCGCGTCGGCCGCTACCTCGCGCGCATGGACGCGGGCGAGCGGGCGATCGACCTCGATCGAGGCCTGTCCGGCTGGCGATGGACGCGCGGCTACGTCGAGGACGTCGCGGAGGCCATCGCGACGGCGGTCATCGACCCGCGCGCGTCGGGCCGCGTGTACAACGTCGGCGAGCCCGATCCGCCGACCGAGGGCGAATGGGTGCGCGCCGTCGCACGCGCCGCCGCGTACGCGGGCACGATCGTGGACACCGATCGCGCCGAGCTCCCCGCCGGCGTCGCGCGCGCGCTCGACGGGAGCGACTTCACGCAGGACCTCGTTCTCGACACGAGCCGCATCCGCGACGAGCTGGGGTGGCGTCCCCGCGTGCCCGTCGGCGAGGCGCTCGCGGAGAGCATCGCGTGGGAGCGCCGGACGCGCTGAGGGGCGCCCCGCGGCGCCGCGGCGACCCCCGCCCGATCCCGAGGGCAGGTAGAGAGAGGGGGCCGCCGTCCGGTACGCTACGGGGCGTGGTGCCGTACCGGGCCCCCGCTGACGAGCCGCTCATGAAGGGCGCGGCCATGCGCGAGATGCTCCTCTGGCACGACGGGCGCTACGGCCACGAGGCGACGGTGCGCCTCGCCGAGAAGGTCCCGCCGCACCTCGCCCGGATGATCGACCCGACGCAGCCCGCGCTCGGCATCCTCGCGTCGACCTGGTACCCGGTCTCGCTCAGCCATCCCATGCTCGACCGCGTCATCGAGGATCGCGGCGACGAGGGGCGCGAGCTCGCGCGCGAGGCCAACCGCGACGTCGTGCCGCGGATGATCCGCGGCGTGTACAAGATCCTGTTCGACGTCGCCGCCTCGCCGGAGCTCTACGCGCGGCACGTCGGGCGGCTGTGGCGGCGCCTGCACTCGACCGGAGATCGCTCGATGGTCATCCGCGGCCCGGGCGAGGCCCTCTCGACCGTCGAGAGCTGGCGCGGGCATCACCCGTTCGTGTGCTGGTCGACCGTCTACACGATGGCGTACGTGTTCGAGGCGATGGGCTACCGGCGCTGGTCGGTCGAGCGCCTCGCGTGCGTCGGGCACGGCGCGGCGCGGTGCGAGACGCTGCTTCGCTACGAGAAGTGACCGCCCTCGGGCGCGCGCTCACGCCGACGCCAGCGTCGCCCGCACCGCGCCACCGCGGAAGACCCACATCGTCCCGGGCTGCGCCTGCGTCCACGTCTCGTCGCGCGTGAGCGGCGCGGTGGCGACGATGGCGACGCGATCGTGCGGCGTGGTCACGGCGGCGAAGTCGACGCGCACCTCGTCGTCCGCCAGCGTCGCGGGGCCGAACGGGGCGCAGCGAACGATGTGGCAGAGCCTCGTCGCGCACCGCGCGTAGAGGTGTGTGCCGTCGCCGAGCAGGAAGTTGAAGGTTCCGCCGCGCCCGAGGCGCGCGCCGATGGCGGCGACCGCCTCCCAGAGCGCGCGCGAGCGCGACGGGTACCGGTCGCCGAAGCGGCGCTCGAGCATCGCGAGCATCGCGCAGAAGGCGTGCTCGCTGTCGGTGTCGCCGATCGGGCGGAAGCGGCCGAGCGGCAGCGTGCGCGCGCCGCGCAGCGTGCCGTTGTGCGCGAACACGAAGCTGCGCCCCCACAGCTCGCGCTCGAACGGGTGCGTGTTCGCGAGCGACACGCGGCCGCGGGTCTTGCGCCGAACGTGGGCCACCGCGAGCAGCGTCTTGATGGGGTTGTCGCGCACGTGGCGCGCGAGGGCGCTCGTGGCCGCCGCGGCCGGCTCGAGGAAGATGCGCGCGCGCCGCCCTTCGTAGAGCCCCAGCCCCCATCCGTCCGAGTGCGGGCCCCGGGCCCCTCCGCGCAACGCCAGGCCGGAGAAGGAGAAGACGATGTCCGTGGGGACGTTGCACTCCATCCCGAGCAGCTCGCACATGCGGCTGCCGATCGTACGCGTCAGCCGCCCGCGCCGCCGGCTCCTCCGCCCCCGCCCCCACCGCCGGGACCGCCGCCGCCGCCGCCACCACCACCACCGCCGCCGCCTCCGCCTCCGCCGCCTCCGCCGCGGCGCCCGAGACACACGCTCACCCCGAACGGCGTCATCACGCACTGCTCGCCCCTGGGGCACTCGCTGCTGGTGCTGCACAGCTGCAGCCCGCCGCCGCCTCCTCCTCCTCCGCGGCCGCCGCCGCCGCACGTTGCCTGGCACGTCGCGCCCGGTGCCCCGCCGCCGGGCCCTCCGCCTCCGCGTCCGCCCAGGCTCAGGCAGCACACGTCGCCCGACGGGCACTGCATCGCGCTGGTGCACGACAGCGCCACGCCCATGCACTGCCCCTTGAGCGAGCACCGCGGCTGCGAGCCCGGCGCCAGCGTGACGCAGCACTGCTCGCTCTCCGGGTAGCAGTGCTCCGTTCCGCACGGGATGAGCGATCCGATCGGCACGGGCGTCGCGTCCGACCCCGCGTCCAGGCCGGGCGCCGCGCCGTCGCCCGCCCGGGCGTCGCCTCCGCTGCTCGCGTCGTCCGACGCGCTCGCGTCTCCGGTCCCGCCGGCGTCGACCGTCAGCCCGTACGGGCTGTCCTCGAGCACGCCGCTGCGCGCCCCGCACCCGGCGACCACCACTCCCAAGCCGATCCCCAAGAACGTTCCCGCAAGCCTCATGGCCGGGCTTCATACCCGCCGTCCGACCGGACGAAGCGTCCCATTCCCGCCCCCGGCGCGCGTCCCTTCGAATTTGACCCTTCATCCTCCCACATGCGACCGTTTCGCTGATGGCGAAGTCTCCCGCGCGGCTTGCCGCTTCCGGGCTCGTCTGCGCGTTGCTCGTCGCCGGGTCGGCGGCGCGCGCCGGCGAGCCCCCGCGTGCGCCCAGGAAGCACGAGTCCAAGGCCGCCGGCCCGTCGCGCGGCTCGCGCGGCGCCTCGGAGACCGGGGCGCGCCGCACGATCGCCGGAGGGCCCACCTCCGACGACGCGTCGATGGGGGCCGAGAGCCCCGAGCTTCGCGCGCTGCGCGAGGCCGAGAAGGAGCTGTTCCCGCCGGCCGCGCCGGCGCCGGGCGACGCGTGGCCGTCGGACCTGCCGATGGTGCTGCCCGACGAGAAAGCGCCGCGCGTGCACGCCTCCGGCCTGCCGCCCGCCGAGGCGAGCGCGCCCGACGCGACCGACGCGTCGGGCAAGGACCTCGCGTGGCTGTCGAAGCTGCAGCTCCCCGACATCCCGGTGCGCTGGGACGAGCGCGTCGTGCGCTACCTGCAGTACTTCCGTGACGATCCGCGCGGGCACCGCACCTTCGAGAACCTGTACCGGCACTCGGGGCGCTACCGCGACATGATGCGCCGCACGCTGCGGCGAAAGTCGCTGCCCGAGGACCTGGTGTGGGTCGCGATGATCGAGAGCGGCTTCGACCCGACGGCCCGCTCGGTCGCCGCCGCCGCCGGTCTGTGGCAGTTCACCGCCCGCACGGGAAAGATCTACGGCCTGAACGTCGATCGCTGGCTCGACCAGCGCCTCAGCCCAGATTTGTCGACCGAGGCGGCGGCCGAGCTGCTCGGCGATCTGCACCGGCGCTTCGGCACCTGGGAGCTGGCGCTCGCCGCCTACGACATGGGCTACGGGGGGCTGTCGTCGGTCGTGCGGCGGTACAACACGAACGACTTCTGGTCGCTCGCGCGCACCGAGGGGACGCTGCCCTGGGAGACGACGCTGTACGTGCCGAAGATCATGGCGGCCGCCGTGGTCGCGCACAACCTGCAGGCGTTCGGCTTCGGCGACGTCGTGCTCGACGCTCCGGTCGAGGGCGACGAGGTGAACGTTGCGCCGGGCACGTCGCTGGCGTCGGTGGCGCAGGCCGCCGGCTGCACGCTCAAGGACGAGCAGGCGCTCAACCCCGAGCTGCGCGCCTCGCGCACGCCGCCGGCGAGCGAGGGCGCCACCGCCTACGCGGTGAAGGTCCCGCGCGGCAAGGGGGACGCCGCGGCGCAGGCGCTCGCGAAGCTGCGCGGCAGCCAGCCGCCGCTCGACCGGTACGTGGTCCGCTTCGGCGAGACGCTCGACCAGATCGCGGCGGCGCACAAGACGACGGCGCAGAAGCTCGTCGACCTCAACGCGATCGCGCCCGGAGAGGCGGTGCGCGGGGGGACGGTGCTGCTCGTGCCGCACGTCGACGTCGCGGCGACGACGGCGGCGGGGGCGAACGCCTCCTCGGCGGGCGCCAAGGATCCGCCCGGGGGCACGGCGTCGTCCGGGCAGCGGCCGACCGTCGTCGTGCCGGCCGACGAGTTCGTGTATCCGGATCGCAAGCGCGTCTTCTACCGCGTGCAGGTCGGCGACACGCTCCCGGAGATCGCGTCCGCGCTGCACGTGTCGGTCGAGGATCTCGATCGCTGGAACGACATCGACCCGGCGGCGCGCCTGCAGGAAGGGATGACGCTGCAGGCGTTCGTGCCGCAGGACGCGGACCTGTCGCGCGTGGTCGTCGTGCCCGAGAGCCAGGTGCAGGTGCTCCCCGTCGGCTCCGACGAGTTCTTCACCCAGCTCGAGAAGGACAGGAACTTCCGGCGCATCACCGTCAAGGCGCACGCGGGCGACACGATCCGCGACATCGGCGCGCGCTACCGCGTGCCGCCGGCGACGATGGAGCGCATCAACCGGCGCGGGCGCGGCTCCGTGCTGCGCGAGGGCGAGACGGTCGTCGTGTACGTGCCGAGCAACCTGACGGCGACGGGACCTTCGGCCACCGCCGCCGCCACGGGCTCGGGCCCGACACCGAACGGCCCCTTGCCGCTGCCGCCGGTGCCGGACCTGCTGCCGCTTCCGTAGGTCGCCTACCTCCGTCGCCGCGGACGCGCCGCCGCTACGGGCAGGTCACCTCGCCGGCTGCCGAGCAGCTCGACGCGGCGACGCACACGCCGCCGTTCTGCACGCCGCAGGAGGAGGAGGACGAGGCGCAGCAGACGTTGCCTCCGGTGCAGTCGCTCGCGTAGGCGCACGTCGAGCCGGAGCCACCACCGCTGCTGCTGCTGCTGCCGCTGCTACCGCCGGTGGTGCTGCCGCACTGGCTGGGGCAGCTCTGCGACATGCATGTCGCGAGTGCCTGCAGCGGCGAGAGGCCGTTCGGGTACTGCTGCTCGCAGGTCTGCTGGCAGGTGCTGTTGCCCGCGCAACCTTCGAGGCACTGAAGGAGACTGCCGCACTGGCCGTTCTGCGCGCACGCGGTGTCCTGGCTGCAACAGCTCTGGCCGAGGCACTGGTCGCAGCTGGCGTTGCCCGTGGACACCCCGCCCTGACAGCCGAAGCCGCCGCTGCTGCTGCCACTGCCGCTGCCGCTGCTGCCGCCGCTGCTGCCGGTGACGGGCCCCGCCTGCCACCCCCACCACGGCGAGCCGATGGCGGGATTGCTGCAGCACAGCTCTCCCTTGTCGGTCGGGCAGTCGTTGTCGCTCGTGCAGTTCTTCTGACAGGCCGACGCGTCGCTGCAGAAGCCGTCGCAACAGAGCTGGTTGTTGGCCGTGTCGCACTGGCTCGACTCCGTGCACGGCTTCGGGCAGATGGCCGGTGCCATGCAAAGCCCGCTGACGCCGGCGCCGAGGTGCGGCTGGTTGGGGGCGGAAATCAGGCCCCCGATCGAGGTGCAGCACGCCAGCCCGGCCTGCGTGTCGCAGTCGCTCGACTGCTTGCAGGTCGCCGGGCACTCGGCGGCCGTCGTGCACGTGGGCTGGGCGAGGTCGGTGCAGCACTTGGGCGTTCCGCCGCCGCAGTCGTTGTCGGTCGCGCAGCTCCTCGGGCACGACCCGCTGGGCGCGCACACCTTGGTCGTCGAGCCGGCGTTGGCCGCGCAGCACGCCTCGCCCTGGTCGGTGTGGCAGTCGGAGTCCTGGTTGCAGAAGCGGGGGCAGTTCTGCGGCTGCACGCAGGCCTTGGCCCCCGAGCCGAAGTCGCAGCACAGCTCCCCCTGGCTGGTGCAGTCCGAGTCGCCGCTGCAGCTCTTCGGGCAGCTCGACGTGCAGAACGGCTGGAAGCTGCCCGAGCCGTTGCCGTTGCCATTGCCGTTGCTGCTGCTCGAGCTGCTGGTGCTGCCGCTGCAGGCGACGACCGCCGCCAGCGCGGTCGCGAAGAAAGCCGAAACGCCCCAAGCGCGATTGAAAGTCATGGATGGTCCTCCACTGGGCGTCCTACGACGCGAGTGCCTAGAAGCTTCCCCCCGACGTTTGCGATTTCTTACTGGCCGCACCAGAGCGTGAGCAGGCCCTGCAGGCCGCCGGCTACGCACTGGCTGGCGCCCGCATCGGGGTCCAGCTCGGCGTAGCAGGTCGACGAGTAGTACGAGGCGCACTGGCCGCTGCCTGCGACCGCCGTCTGCTCGCACGTGGCCGTGGGGCCGGTTTGGGTCGGGTTCTGGTAGTCGCTGCACATCCCGCACTCGGCGTAGAGGCAGCCGTTGATGTCGTTGTCCTTGTCGCCGCAGCTGCCGGCGGCCTTGTTGCCGTCGAGATCCGCCTGGCAGCCGCCCACGTTCGCGCGCTGCGGGACCTCCATGCCGCCCGAATTCGCGGAGATGATCGGTCCGTAGGCGGACGCCGTGGTGTCGGTCATCAGGCACGCGTCGCACGTCGTGGAGCCCGAGGTCCAAGGGCCCTGCTGGGTGTTGAGACTGTTGTAGAAGGCCGTGATCTGCGCGGCCGTGCACGCGTTCTGGTGCAGCGCCGTCGGCGGCGCCCACGACTGCGCGGCGAAGGCCGTACCGGCGTAACAGCTCGTGCCCGCGTCCATCCCGCCGCTGGAGCTGCCCGATCCGCTGCCACTGGAGCTGCCGCTGCTCGATCCGCTGCCGCTTCCCGAGCCGCTGCCGCTCCCGGAGCTGCTCCCCGAGCCGCTTCCCGATCCACTGCCGGATCCGCTGCCCGAGCCGCTGCCGCTTCCGGACCCGCTGCTGCTGCCGCTCCCCGATCCGCTGCCACCGCCGCTCGAGGAGCTGCTGCCGCCTCCGCACGACAGCGCCGTGACCTCGAGCTGCGCGCAACCCGGCGCCTGCAGGTGCCCCGTCTGGTCGCACGAGGAGCCGCTCAGGCACTGCAGGAGGTCGCTCGCGTACTCCGGGTGCCCCGCGGTGTCGCAGGCGGACTGAATCTGCTGGCACTGGGTGGTGCACGTGCCGGCGTTGCTGCCGCACGTCCCGCAGACGCCGGCGCACGTGGGCCCCTCGTTGGCGGTGGTGGTCGTCGTCGTGCAGGCCGCGGCGGCCAGGACGAGCGGCGCGGCGGCGAAGAGGATCGACACGAGGGCTGTTCGCGTGTTCAAGAGACACCTCCCGGAACGAAGAGCTGCGGGCCGGCGTGGCGCGCCCCCGCGCTTGTGCGCCCCTGTCGGACGGGGCGCGATGCTTTACGATGCAATTTTTCGATGTGCAAGGATCGACGGGGCCAAAGGGGGGCGGGTCAGCGCCGCCCCAGGCCTCGCCGTCTCGCTCGGGAGCGGTCCCGCATCGCCTGCGAGCGGGGACCGCTAGAAGCTGTACGCGAGCCCCACGCCCAGCACGTCGGCGCGCGCGGTGTACGTGCCGCCGTTGACCGCCGCGGTCTGCGTCGGGTTGCCCTTCACCGGGTTGACGCGCGGCACGGCCGCCTCCTGCGGGGTGACGGTGACGTCGCTCGCGAAGACGTGCGCGTAGACGGCGTCGAACCGCCAGTGCTCGCCGATGTAGAGGCTGCCGCCGATCGAGGCGGTCACCTTGTCGCTGTCGATCGTCAGCGGCGAGACGTACGCCTCCTGGATGCCGCTCGTCTCGTAGGCGATGCCGGCGCGCGCCTGCAGCCAGTACTGGTCGACCGGGAACTTGTACTCGCCGCCCAGCCGGAAGCTGTTCGAGTCCTGTCCGCCGCGCGGGATGTCGAAGCTCGACACGGCGAACGGGCTCGGGAAGCCCGTCACGTTGTAGAGGAGGATGTCCTTCGGCGCGATGGCGATCGACTGGTGCACCGACCAGAACTCGCGCACGTACGCGGCCTCGACGCGCAGGTCGTGCCGCTCGTCGAGCGGGCGCACCTCGACGCCGGCGCGGAGGATCGGCGGCAGCTCGAACGAGACGTGCGCGTCGTGGCCCTGCACCGAGGCGTTGTCGAACTCGACGGCCGTCGGCAGGCGCACGTCGACCGTGGCCGGCGCGCTCACCCAGAACGGCAGCTGCCCGCTCACCCCCACGCGCACCAGCTTGTCGGGCACCCACGTGACGCCCAGGTTGCCGCTCGGCGCGAAGATGGGGCCGACGTTCAGCTGGCTGTACGAGTCGTAGCTCGGGTCCTCGGCGGCGCAGACCAGGTTGTCGGGCGGGCACGCGCTGAAGTCGACCGTCGACTTGAAGGTGCCCGTGAGCATCTGGACGCCCCCGCCGATGCGCAGCTGCTCGATCGGCTTGTAGGCGAACCATGCGCCGATGACCGTCAGCAGCGATCCGTCGAGCGAGAAGAGCGAGTAGCGCTGCGGCGCCGGCGAGGTCGAGCCGTCCGGGTTCGTGATCTGCATCGGGTAGCTCGTCACCGGCGTGTACGGCGCGTACATGCCGAAGGCGACCGCGTACTGATGCCGCTCGCCCCAGCGGTACGAGCCCACGATGGTGGGGATGGGCAGGACGGGCGTCGAGCCGCCGACGGTCGGGAACGACTGCACGAACGTCGTCCCCTGCGCGCTCGTCGTCAGCGCCTGGCGCGTGAAGTCGCTCGAGTAGTGCAGCCACGAGGCGTCGACGAGCAGGCCCGAGGGGGCGTCGACCAGGCCGGCGGGGTTGTACCAGATGGCCCCCTGGTCGTCGGCGCCGGCGACGAACGCGCCGCCGCGCCCGAGCGGCCGCACGCCGCGATCGGAGAAGTAGAGGCCGGCGGCCCGCGCGTTGCGCGCCTGTCCCAGCGCGCCGGCTGCGAGGAGCACGGCGACGAGCGTCGTGAGGTTCGTTCGGATCATCAGTGGACGGTCCCGTTGCGCACGATCGCGTAGAACTGCTCGAGGCCCCGCTGGCCGTCGAGCAGGAACTCGGAGAGCTCGTTGGCCACGTTGGCGTAGTCGCTCGGCGCCATCGTTCCGGGCGAGCCCGGAGCGGCGCGGTTCACGTCGGCGATCGCGTCGAGGATGACCTCGAGCGGCGTCTCGCCCGGCTGGCAGTTTTGTCCGTTCGCGTCGCAGCGCTGCATCGGCGTGACCAGGTGCGCGAGCGCGACGTCGAGCACCCCGTTGGGGTCGAGCTCCTTGGCGCAGATCTCGTTCTTGCTCGTGTCGTAGGCGCGCCCCGCGACGCGCGCGAGGAGCGCCGTCGTCGCGTCGACGACGCCCTCGTGCTTGTTGCCCTGCGGGTCGGTCGTCGTCGGCACCGCGGCGGAGGCGAGCACGTGGTAGAGCGGCACGAGGTTCGTGTCGTCGCGGAGCACCTGGATCAGGTCGTCGGACGAACCGAGCAGCTCGGCGAGCGCGTCGTTGCTCGACGCGGCGTCGACGAGGTACGAGAGCAGCTTCTCGGTCTCGGTGCGGCCGCCGGTATCCGCGCGGATGGCCTCGAGCACGTCCATGGTGGCGGCGAACGTCGGCCCGCCGATCGTCGCGGCGGCGTTGTTGGTGAGGTCCGTGCGCGCCCACGGGCACGACGCCGACCCGGCCGGGCAGTGGGCGGCGAGCTGGGAGCGCACCGCGTCGAGCAGCACGGGCAGGATCGCCGGCACCGCCGGGTCGACGAAGGACTGCATCGGCGTGTTCTCGCCGTTGACCGAGAGGAACTGGTCGACCAGCTGCGAGCGCGCCAGCCTCCACTCGGCCTGCCGCTGCGTGTCGTTGGGGTTGGCCTGCGCGTACTGCGCGAAGGCCTGGTCGATCTCGTTCAGCGCCTCGAGCACCAGGTACAGCGGCGTGACCTGCGGGTTGGTCGTGCCGTCGTTGCGCCTGGCGGTGACGTTGCCCTGGCGGTCCGTCAGCATCACCGCCTTGGCGCGGTCGGGGTCGAGGAGCGCGGCGGTGGCGTTGGCGAGGATCGTCACGCCGTCGACGCTCGGCCCCGCCTTCGTGCACGCGCCGGTCTTCGGATCGGCAGCGGCGCAGGTGGGGATCTGCATCCCCTCCATGGTCTTCACCAGGTCGTGCAGCGCGGTCAGCATGTCCGACGAGAAGATCTGCGCGAGCAGCGGCTCGTAGCTGTCGGCGCCGTCCCTGGCGCAGTTGACGGCGGGGCTGAGGCTCAGCGTGCACTCGCCGGCGCCGGTGGAGCTCTGGGCGCCCTGCGCGCTCTGCCAGTGCTTGTGAAGGACGTCCATCAGCTCGATGAACAGGTCCTCGCGGTGGCGCGGCTTGCCCGTCGTCGGGTTCTTGGCCAGCGCGAACGCGCTGACGAGCGGCGTGACGGCGCCGTAGAAGCCCTCGTCCTCCCAGACGAAGGTCGCGTCCTGATCGCGCTGGAACAGCCAGTCGCCGTCGGGGCAGCTGCGCAGGCCGTGCACGTTCTTGTCGGACGCGATGTCCGGCGCCCCGGCGCACGTGCTGCCGCTCGCGGCGCACGGGTCGGGGATGACGCGCTCGGGGCAGATGCTCGTCCCGATGTCGGCGCCCTGCAGGTCGGCGAGGAAGTGGTTGGTCCGGTAGTTCGGGCCGCCCGGGTTGGGGCTGTCGTTGGCCAGATCGAAGAAGACGAGCCGGTCGAGCCACCCGGGCTTGGGGCGGAAGGTCTTGCTGCCGGCCGTGTCCCAGAAGCCCGGCGTGGTGAGGGCGGGACCGTTGTACGTGTCTCCGCCGTCGGTCCCGTCGAACCCGATGCCGCTCGATTGCTCGATGAGGCCCACGGTGGCCGCGCCCAGGCCGCCGAGCGAGCCATTGCGGACGAAGTTGTCGCGGAAATAGAGGCTGCCCGCGCCGACGATCGAGTCGAGGTAGAAGGCCGCGAGGTTGTCGATCTTGAAGACCTCGCACTCGTTGAAGGTCTTCTTGTTGCCGTAGTTGCTCGACAGGAGCGCCGCCACGAGCGCGTTGTTGTTCGGCCCGTACGGGATGTCGATGTCCTGATTGCCGATGATCGGGATCGACACGTCGTGCGCGTGGACCACCGCCCCCTGCTTGTTGCACGCCGTCACGCCGTTGGTGTCGTGGATCGCCTGCAGGAACCGCTGCATCTCGCTGCGGTTCACGCCCGTGTCGGGCTTGGTCCGGTCGACGGGCGTCTTGGGCGACGAGCCGTCCATCGTCGCGAAGTCGAACGGCGGGCCGTTGAGGGCGTTGCGGTCGTAGGAGATGCGGTCGAGGTTCGCGCCGTACGCGGCGAACGCGTTGCCGAGCGGCAGCGACGCGTCGTCGCCGAGCGCCCGCAGCACGTCCTCGAGCAGCCCCGGCTCCTTATCGATCTGCACCGCCACGTCGATCATCTCGTCCCAGAGCGTCGACGTCGGCGGGATGTGCGCCGTCGTGTCCTTGTCGGCCAGCGACTTGGCGTACAGGCCGTCGCCGACGACGCGCGCCACGCCGCCCGTGTCGTTGGCGACGAGCGTCCTGGCGAAGGTCAGCGTGTCGTCCGTCGTCGGATCGGCCAGGATCTGCCCGAGCGCGTAGACGAGATCGAGCAGCGGCGAGGCGTTCGTGTCGAACCCGGTGTACGTGACGGTGCTGCCGTCGGCGTACGCCTTGGTCGCGCCCTGCTTCCGCGCGCCGATGACGACGTGCGCGCCGGCCATGAGGTCCATCACCGTCTCGTGATTGTCGGCCGGGTTGGGGTCGACCAGCGGCTCGAGGTCGTGCACGAGCGAGGCGGTGAACGTGTGGCTCGTGTCGATGTATCCGTAGAGGAGCTTGCCGCCGGGCGCAGCGAGCGCGCGCCCGAACGCGTCGCGCGCGAGCGCGTCGGGCGCGCCGACGGCGAAGAACGGCGAGGGCGCCGGCTGGCCGTTGCTGGTCACGAACTGCCCGAGGCCGTCCACGTCGGCCAGCCCGTCGCCGTCCATGTCGACGAACGGCGCGGGCACCTTGCCGCCGACGAGCGGCACCAGCGCGTACCCGCGCGGGTCGCGCTGCGCGATGTAGAACGACGTCCCGCCGCCGTACGCCGGCTTCTGATCGTAGAGGATCGTCTGCAGCAGCTCGAGATCGGTGCGCGGGCGCGACAGGACGGTGCGGCCCGTCTGCGGGTCGGAGGTGACGACGAGCGGCGGCGGCGTGGGGTCGACCGTCGCGTTGGCGAGCTCCGCGTGCGCGGCGGCCATCAGCGCCTCGAGCTGCTGGTAGGCGGGCCCGGGCACCGGGATGCGGTTGCCGCTGGCGTCGTGCTGCGCGTTCGGATCGTAGGGGTTGGAGTCGGCCGAGAGCAGCGACAGCGTCGCGTTCGCGAAGTCGCGCAGGTTCGGGTACGCGATGATCGGCCTCGCCGCGCCGAGCGTGAGATCGATGGGGCGGTAGCCGGCGCGCGCGTCGTACACCGCCCACGCCTGCTGCGCGTCGGGCGCGGCCTTGAAGGCGTTGACGACGCTCCCGATCGACTCGGTCGACTGCGGGATGGTCCCGTCGTCGTAGAGGTTCTGGAAGCGACCGAGCAGGTTGGCGAGCTCGGTGTGCAGCGGCCCCTCGCCGCTGGCCGCCGGCGGATTGCACGACTTGGTCGGGTCGGCGTTGCCGAGGTCCTTGATGGGGACCTGGATGTCGGGGAACGTCGCGTCGAGCGCGGCGATGAGGTCGGGCCGGTGGCGGGCGAGCGTCTCGAGGCGCGCGACGCCGTAGGCGCGATCCTGCTGCTGCTTGGCGAGCGGCACCGGCTTGCCGTCCAGGTCGGGCTGGCCGTCGACGAGAGGAGGCAGCGCCGTCTGGTCGACGTGGTCGGCAAAGGTCCCGTCGGCGCGGCGGTGGCAGATGTCGTGGAACGAGGCGCCGGTCAGGTCCTCGTGCAAGGACTGGCCGCCGACCCGATCGCACATCACGCCGAACAGCTCCTCGCCGAGCGTGCCTCGGGGCGGCAAGCTGCGCGATGCGTCAAAGCTGTCGCTGCACGACACGCCCAGGCTCGCGACGAGCACGGGCGCCAGGAATCCCAAGACGCGCCGGACGGATGCGCGCGTGGCCATGATGTCCCTCCAGTCCACCTGAGCGAGCGGTAGATATTAGCCGCCCGCGGGTGAGCGTGCTTGCTAGATCACGCGCCGGAGCCAAACGGGAGACCCATGGAGACGACGACCGCCATCGTGCTTGCGGCAGGGCAGGGGACGCGAATGAAGAGCGCGCTTCCCAAGGTGATGCACGCGATCGCCGGCCTCCCCATCGTCCACTACGCCGTGCAGGCCGCCCTGGACGCGGGGTGTGGAGAGGTGGTCGTCGTCGTCGGCCACGGGCGCGAGCACCTCGAGGCGTATCTCTCCAGGGCGTTCGCGGGGAAGCGGGTGCGCACGGCGGTGCAGGAGCAGCAGCGCGGCACGGGCGACGCGGCGCGCGTCGGGCTGGCGGCGGTCGGGCGGCAGGCGGTGCGCGTGCTCGTGATGAACGGCGACGTCCCGCTCGTCGGCGGCGACGACCTGCGCGCGGTGGTCGGGCCCCTCGACGAGAGCAGGACGCCGCCGGCGCTCGCGTTCGCCACGTGCGTCGTCGACGACCCGACCGGCTACGGGCGCGTCCTGCGCAAGGACGGCAACGTCGTGATGGTGCGCGAGCACCGCGATCTGCGCGACGACGAGGAGCGCGCCGTGCGCGAGATCAACGCGGGCATCTACGCGGCCAACGTGGCGCCGCTGCGCGAGGCGCTGGCGACGCTCGTGCCGAACAACGCCCAGGGGGAGCTGTACCTGACCGACGTCATCGCGTTCGCGGCCAACGCCGGCGAGCGCGTGGCGACCGTGGAGCTGGGGGCCGACGTGCTGGCGGGGATCAACGACCGCGAGCAGCTCGCGCAGGTCGAGCGGACGATGCTCGCGCGCATCGTGCGGCGCTGGCGACTCGCCGGCGTGACGGTGCGCGACGGCGCGCGCATCGAGCCGGGCGTCGTGCTCGAGCCTGACGTCACGGTGGAGGCCGGGGCGGTGCTGCGCGGGCGGACGCGCGTGGCCCGCGGGGCCACCGTGGACGTCGGCTGCGTGCTGACCGACGTCGAGGTGGGCGAGGGGGCGCACATCAAGCCGTACACCGTCGGGACCGACGCGCGCGTCGGCGCGCGGGCGCAGGTCGGCCCCTTCGCGCACCTGCGGCCCGACAGCGATCTGGGCGAGGAGGCGCACGTCGGCAACTTCGTCGAGACGAAGAAGACGCGCATGGGTCGCGGCGCCAAGGCCAACCACCTCTCGTACCTCGGCGACGGCGTCATCGGCGCCGGCGCGAACGTCGGCGCCGGGACCATCTTCTGCAACTACGACGGCTTCCAGAAGCACACGACGACGATCGGGGAGGGGGCGTTCATCGGCAGCGACTCGCAGATCGTCGCGCCGGTCAGCGTGGGGGCCAACGCCTACGTCGCGACCGGGACGACGGTGACGAAGGACGTGCCGCCCGACGCGCTCGCCATCGGACGCGCCAGGCAGGAGAACAAGGAAGGCTACGCGGCCAAGCTGCGCGCCAAGCTGAAGGCGGCGAAGGACGCCAGGAAGCGGTAGCCGGTCCCCGCGGTCCGCCCAGGCGGCGCCCCGAGGCGCTTTGGCTCGCGCGTAGCGGATTGCCTCGAGCGCTCCTGCGCTGGCGCCGCCAGCAATCGTGGCGCTCTTGCGCAGCGGGCTCGTCGCGGCCGCGCACGAGCGCGCGCCACCGCACGCGCGGCGACGCTCGCCGCCTCCAGGCACGCGCGCTGCAGTCGGCCCCGCTCGTCTCGGGGCAGCACGGCGAGCGAGGCGTCCGCGCAGGAGTCGGAGGGAGCATCATGTCGATTCATCGGAGCCAGGTGGCCGGCGCGGCCGTTTCGTTGCTTCTGGCCGGCGCGGCCGTCGCGTGCGGGGGGACGCACGCCGAGTCGAAGCCGCCGGCGACCGCCGCCGCCGCGCCCACGACCCCGCGGGTGAGCGCCGGCCCGGGCCGCACGCCGCCCGCTCATCCGGGCCGCGGCGAGGTCTCGCCGCCGAGCGAGGCGCAGAACCGGCCCGGCGCCGAGGGCCGGCAGGGCGACGAGGGCGACGCCGAGCTGGTCGTCAGCCGCGACGTCGTCTCGCGCTGCCCGACGCTGCGCCTGGTGCGCGCCCACGCCGACGAGTTCGATCCGGACATGGTCTGGCTCGCGGTGCTCGAGTCGATCGCCGACTGCATGAGCGAGGGCGGCCCGATGTCCACGCAGAACATCGGCGTGTCCGGCGACGAGGAGCACCGGCACGTCGTGCGCGAGGTGCTCGGCGCCCGCGGCGTCGCCCCGACGCGCATCGTCGCCAGGCCTACGTCGGCCGCGGGTGCCGCCGAGTGCCAGGGAGGCGCCGGCTGCGCCACGCGAGTCGAGATCACGATCATCCAGCCTTGAGCCGCCCGTCCGCGGACGGTCACCGACCCACCCCGAGGAGAACCGCACGACGATGAACGCCACCCGTGTCCTTGCCGCGCAGCACCAAGCGATCGACGCCCTGTTCGACGACATCGACCACGAGGCGCGCCGCAACGTCCGCGCCCGCCTCGCGGCCCGCATCGCCGAGGAGCTCATCGCCCACATGGCGGCCGAGGAGGGGGTGTTCTATCCCACCGCGCGCCGCGCGCTGCGCGATGACGGGGGCACGGATGCGGCCGCGCACCTGGTCGACGAGCACGTGACCCTGCGCGTGCAGCTGCGACGCGTGCTGGCCGCGAGCGTGGACGAGCCGGCGTTCGAGGAGCACGTGGCCTCGCTGCGGGCGCTCTTCGAGCGACACGCGCGCGAGGAGGAGCGGACGCTCTTCCCCGCCGTCGAGCGCGCGCTCGGCGACGCCGAGCTGGAGCTGCTCGGCGCCGAGGTCCTCGCGTCGCGGCCCCCGGTCTGGATCGTCACGACGGACCGGCACGCGCTTCAGCGCCAGGGCGCCGGACTGCAGCTGCAGCTCGGCAGCCGCGTGAGCCTGCCCATCCCGCCCGCGCGCGACTGAGCTTCGACCACGATCCGCGGGGGCACGGCGACGAGTACTTTGATCTTCCCCCATGCCTCTGGCACAACGCGGAGAGCATGGACGCCATCCGCATCCGCGCCGGCGGCCCGCTGCGCGGCACAGTTCGAATCAGCGGCGCGAAGAACGCGGCGCTTCCGATCCTCTGCGCGACGCTGCTGTCGGACGGCGGCAGCCGCCTGCGCAACGTCCCGGCGCTGCGCGACATCGAGACCACGGCTGCGCTGCTGCACTTCCTCGGGCGAGAGGTGACCGTCCGCGCGCCGGAGGTCGAGGTCGCCGCCGGATCGAGCGTGCGCCCGGAGGCGCCCTACGAGCTGGTGAAGCAGATGCGCGCCAGCGTCCTCGTGCTCGGGCCCCTCGTCGCCCGCTTCGGCCGCGCCAAGGTGTCGCTGCCCGGCGGCTGCGCCATCGGCGCGCGTCCCATCGATCAGCACCTCAAGGGGCTCGAGGCGATGGGGTGCACCATTCACCTCGACCGCGGGTACGTCATCGCCGAGGGGCCCGGCGGCGGCGGCCGGCTGCGCGGCGCGGAGGTGTGCTTCGACATCCCCACGGTGACGGGCACCGAGAACCTGATGATGGCCGCCGCTCTCGCCAAGGGGCGCACGACGCTCGTCAACTGCGCGCGCGAGCCGGAGGTCGAGGAGCTGGGGCGCGTGCTCAACAAGATGGGGGCCGAGGTCGACGGCGCCGGCACCGACGTCATCCACATCACGGGGTCCGACCGCGGCGAGCTCGCGCCGTTCGACCACGCCATCATCCCCGATCGGATCGAGGCCGGGACGTACATGGTCGCCGCGGCGATCGGCGAGGGCAGCGACGTCGTCCTGCAGGGCGCGGAGCTATCGGACATGGAGGCGCTCGTCGTGAAGATGCGCGCCGCGGGGGTGGAGGTCGCCAGCGAAGGGCACGACGTCCGGGTCCGCCGCGCCGGCCCGCTGCGCCCCGTCAACGTGACGACCGCGCCGCACCCCGGCTTTCCGACCGACATGCAGGCGCAGTTCCTCGTGCTCATGTGCTTCGCCCGCGGCGAGAGCGTCATCAGCG
>Ga0209012_1001963_pt1 | contig 19395 bp, 17 predicted proteins | sample RS3BMetagenome_FD_184735 | JGI IMG/M metagenome (GOLD analysis project Ga0209012, IMG submission 184735) | Ferric oxide microbial mat and aquatic microbial communities from Rainbow Spring, Yellowstone National Park, USA - RS3B (SPAdes) (version 3) ...
GGGGAGCCGGCGTTGAACGTGGCGGGAGGGATGTCCCCAGTCGAGGACGTCGCGGAGCAGGCGCTCCCAGTCGAGCGGTTGCTGTCGGGCGCGCGCGAGGGACACCGCGTGTCGGAGGTGTTCCGGCAGATCCTCCGCGTCCGCGTCGAGGAGCGCGACGAATCGACCCCGGAGGCTCTCGTTGTCCCCCTTGCTGAAGCCCTCCTGCTGGTCGTTGATGGCACGGAACGCGTGCCCCAGGCTCACGCCATCACCGCCCGCGTCCGGATGGATCGCGAAGAGGGCTGCCACGAGGAAGTACGCCTGGTCGCGGCGGAGATTCTCCTCCGCAGGCAGGAACGGGACGACATAGGGGCAGGCCGCCGCGGCCATGGCATTCGGATCTCGGAAGCTCGCGCGAAGCGCGGCGAGCGCTGCACGATCGTCCTCGTCCGCCAGCTTCCGGAGATGGGCGATGAACCCTGCTCCGCGGGTGCGGGTTGCTTCGGTCATGCGGTGGCTCCTTGCGCGGTTTGAGACGTCGGCTCGGACAGCTCTTTGAGCGCCATCGAGAGATGGCGCTCGGCAGCAGCGCTCGCCCTCAGGGCGCGCGCCGACGTCCCGAGCTGCTGACACGCTGTCCTCAGGGTCTTGCGAGCAATCTCGCGGGCCGTGTTCTTCCAGGAGCCAAGCACGGAGTCCACCGGCTCGGCGCTGCCTGCTCGCCGCAAGAACTCGTCGAACCATCGTCCAAGGGTGGCCCAATAGGTCGACCGCGTATCCAGGCGGGTCGTCAATGCCGCGATGTCCTTCTTGTCCGGCGACCGCTGATCGCCTGACGCCAGCGCGAAGCGAGCGAGCACCCACGCCGCCCCGTAGAGCGCGCGTTCGACGGATTCGGCGTCCTGGAGAGCCCGTTCGACGATCTCGAGTCGGTCCGGGTCTGCAAGCAATCGAAGCGGTAGGGGCATCCGCTCGGATCCCCACAGGGAGATGGCGGCCTGGCTGCTTGCGAGCCCGTGCAAGGTGACCGCGAACAGGGCATCTCGGCCCAGGACGTCGCGCTCCACGATGACGCGCGCCACCTGTGCGCAGGCTGCCGGCGGCCGGTGATCCCTTGCTGCATCCGCGGCTCGGAACAGCGCGGTCGAGTCGCGCCAGAGATTGCGGTCGGGGTCGAAAGCAATGGGCTCAGGGGGCCGTTTCGGGTCCCGCACGACGAGCGCGTGCATCGGCTCCAGCCAGTCATCTGCCTCCGCGCCCACCCCGGTCATCGCATTGATGACACGGACCGGCGCTTCGCCCTCGGAGGGGACCAGCTCGACGCGACGCGCCTGCCAGGTCAGCGCGTCCAGCCAACCTCTCACGACGCGCTTCCCGCGAGAGACCGCCTCGTCGTGCTCCCATGCGGGAGCATCCTCCGGTGTCGCGGCCGGAACGGCCGGCCCGGGAACCAGCAGGTTTAGAACGAGGCTCTCGCGGAGCGACCGTCCGCGCAGCAGGACGACGGCGCCACTGCGAAGGGGCCCCTGCTTCGGGTAGCCAGAGTCGTTCAGGATCCTGCCGCCTGGTCCGAATCCGATGAAACCCAGCATGTCGCGAACCGCCTGAGCCGGCGCGATTGCGTCGTCGTCCCCTCCATGCTCCAGCAACTTGGAGGCACCGCTGTACCCCGAGCGCTCGAGGGCAAGCCGGCGCGGCGGGATCGCCTCGCTCGGCTTCCCCCTCCCCCTCTCCTTCTCCATCACCTCCCCCAGCCGCGCCACTTGCATGAACGGCCGCTCCGCGTCGAACAGGTCGAACCGGTGTCTCCACTTCGCGAGGTAAGCCTTCACGCGCTCGGCGTCGAACCGCTCTTGCTTCCAGATCGCCTCCCACTCGGCCAGCGACTTCGGACCGTCGACGACGCGGTGGAGGATCGCCAGGAGCAGCCGGTGGATCATCGCCGTCGCGAGGGGCGACTCGTCGTGGACCGCCGCCAGCTCGTGAGCTCGGAGCAGCACGTCCTCGAAGCCCAGCTCGACGCGCTTGCCGTCGAGCGTCTCGCAGGGGATCCATGGCTCGCGCGTCAGATCGAAAGAAGGTCGTCCCAAGCTGGTCACGTCGTCCCCTCCGATGCGTCGTCTGCGTGCAGGTCGAGCGAGCCTACGACGAGACCGAGGTCGGGATCGAGATGCAGCGGGACACCGCCGATCTCGGTCCGGCCGTCTGTGTCGAGCCGCAGAACGCGGTGGTACCGCAGATGGCCGGCCGCGGCGAAGGCCGGCGGCGGATTCTCCTTGAGGAGCGCCGCTACGACCGTCCGATGACTCAGTCCGACGGACTGTCGGGCCGCAGCCACGACGACGCTCCGCGGCAACGGGTCGCGTGACCAGAGGTCGATGACCACGCTCGGATTGCCTGCGAGCAGCGAGCGTCCCTGTTCATCGACGATCGGGATGACGTCGACCGAGGGATCGCCGAGCCGCGTGACGGGGCGAAGGGCTGGATGGATGGCGGGATCCTCGTCGTCGTAGACGCTCGCGAGCTCGCCGAACGGATCGTCCTCCGTTTCCGGCGACCGAAGGACGACCGCATGCGCCTTGTTCCCGTCGGCGCGAGCGCCTTCCCGGTCGTCTGCGTCGAGCTTCGCGACGCGCGCGGCTAGCTCGGTTCGTTGCGGCACCGGCCCGCCGCCGTACACCGTCTCGATGAGCCCCTCGATGTCCTCCGGCAAGGTGATCTCCGTGCGCTCCCGGAGCGCAAGCCACGTCCTCAGGAGGATCGCCTCGGAGTACACGTAGGCGCTCGCACCGAACTCGGGACCGGTCGCGCGGTCCTCGTGCTCCGGCCTAACGAGCCACAGAGCGGGCGCGTGCACGCGCTCTGGGCGCCAAGACCTCAGGTGCCTGTGAAGGCGCCCCGCCCGCTGGAGCACGAGGTCGATCGGCGCGACCTGGGTCACCATGACGTCGAAGTCGAGATCGAGACTCTGCTCGAGCACCTGCGTGCCGACGAGGATCGCGGCGCGCGGCCGACGGTCCTCTCCGGGCCCGAAAGACGCCTCCGCCGCGCGCTCGCGCTGGGCGCGCGCCGCGAAGGGGAAACGCGCGTGGAGAAGGTCGATGGTGACATCGGCGGCGATCCGCCCCTCCCGTTGAAGATGCCGCAGACGGAGGAATGTCCTCTGGGCCTCTCGCACCGTGTTCACGATCCACGCTGCACAGCCGCCGTCGGAAATCGTCTCGGCAAGACGGGCGGCCACCTCGTCCGACTGCTGCCAGACGAGCGAGACGGGCACGGGAGCGCGACGCGATGGAAACGTCACGCTCGTGGCACGCCCCGCGCTAGCCACCGTGATCCTCGGGTAAGTCGCCGGTGGAGCCGAGTCAGCGCCGTAGGCGCGCAGTAGGGCCGCGCGACGGTCCGCCGGGAGGGTCGCCGAGAGCAGGACGACCGTCGTTCCGAGCGCGTGGGCCCAGGCGAGGAGCCTCTCCAGGAGCTGCGACGTGTACGTGTCGTACGCGTGGACCTCGTCGATCACGAGGACCTTCCCCGCGAGGCCGTGCAGCCGTAGGAAAGCGTGCTTGACGCCCAGGACACCCATGAGCGCCTGGTCCACCGTCCCTACGGCGATGGGCGCGAGGAGCGCCCGCTTGCTGCGAGCAAACCAGGCGTCCGCGACGGGCCCCTGGTCGCTCCCGACGTCGCCGACGGAGCGAACGCGGAACGCGCGTTCCTTGAGAGCCTCGTAGGCGTCGGACAGGCCGGAGTCGCCGTGGACGAGATGCAGGCCGTGCGTCTCTCCGGGGAAGGCGCCGCGTAGGAACCGCTCGACGCGTCCGAAGATCTGATTGCTGGTCGCCTGCGTTGGAAGCGCGAAGTACAGGCCCGACGCGCCGCGCGACGCCAGGGCGTCGAAGACTGAGAGCGCGGCCTCGGTCTTCCCTTCACCCATCGGTGCTTCGACGACGAGCAGGCTCGGTCCCTCGAGCCGGGGAAGAATGTCCGAGACCATCGCGTGAAGAGGCCAGGGCTTCTTCCCGAAGAGCTCCTCGAAGCTCCGCCGGGGAGACACGGGGGGGCGGCGCCAGCCGGCGACTTCGATCGACTCCTTCGCGCGTTCGCGAGCGAGCCGCGCGTAATCACCAAGCGACGCCGGCGGCGAGACGTACTCGAAGACGTCCGCGTTCGATCCGAGCCAGTCGGCCACGGTCGTCAAACCCGCTAGGTCGGCCACGAAGGAGTGAAGGGGCGCGCCATCGAGCGGCGCCGGGCGCGGCGTCGCCACCGAGATTCCACACAAGCCCCCGAGCACTTCGACCAGGTTCGCGCGAACCGTTTTCCAGAGCGGGGCTTTGCCGCGCTGGGAGGCGAGGAGGTCGCCGCGGTCCACCAGCTTGGCCAAGACCATCGGGGGGACAAACTCCCCGTGGTGAGCGCCGACCGCCTTTGCCACGGAGAGCGCCAGCGGGCGAGGCACGCCAGCGCCTTCGAGCGCCCTCCTCGCGAGCGGCACCGAGAGCTGCCCGTGCGGCTTGTCGCCCTCGGGAAAGTCGAAGCCGAGTCGTTCCAGTTCCAGGCGCCGCCGGTCGACCTTCGCCTGGAAGGAGGGAGTCGCCTTCCCGAGATCGTGCAGGCCGACGAAGAACAGCAGCCAGGGAGCTGCGTCTGCCTCGCGAAGCCCGAGCGCACGGGCAAGGGCCACGAGCCGATCAGGGCGCACCTCCGTCAGGAGGCGCTCGGCAGCGACGACGACGTCGACCAGATGGCAGAGGAGCGGGTGCCATTCGGGGCCGCCATGTCCGGACGCCCTCTTGGGATCGGCCTTGCCCCAAAGCGCCCATGTCTCGGGGGCGATCGTCATCGTCGTGGTCAAGGTCGTGCCCACGACGCCCAAGCTACCCCTCCTCCCCCGTCACAAATCACCCCCTCGTTGTACGGCACTGCCCCTCCGTTCACCCCGCGCGCTGCTTCGCCTTCAGCCCCTTCGGTCGCATCGGCGCCGCCGCCTCCAGCCCCTTCAGCGCCTGCTCGGCCAGCTCCCTCACGCTCGCCGCGAGCTCCGGCGTCTCCACCGTCGCCGCTTGCCCGAGCCCCACCACGAACCGCGCGACCTGCCGCACCGCCGCCGTCCGACACCGCACCCGGATCCCCTCTTTCACCGCGGCGTCCGCATCCACCGTCAGGCCCGCCGGCAGATTCCGCGCGACCCAGCCCGCGTCGGCCGCACGCACCCCGAACGCGCACTCGACCGGCTCGGCATCTCGATGGAACCCCGCGATCCGCTCGCGCAGAACCTTCTGCACCGCGGCGGGATCCGCCGCGCGGTACGCCGTGGTCGGGTCGAGACGCGCGAGCTGAATCCCGTCGACGCGAAACTCCTTGAGCTTCCCGTCGCGGTGGCAGACCGCGATGAACCTCGACGGCGGCCCCACGTCGACGTGCTGCACCGAGGCGTACCGCCACTCTGCGCCCGCTCGCTTCGTCCCCACGTAACGCATCCCGAGCGTCACCCCGCGCGAGGCGTCTTCGACCAGCGGCAACCACGCCGCTTCGAGCTCGCTCAGCGGCGACGCGACCACGCGCGGCCTCGCGTCCGACGCACGGGCCGACTGCGACGCGTGCGCCAGCAGCGCGTCGCGCTCCTTGCTCGCCGGTGCGCGAGCGAGCACGCGAAGGAGCGCCGCGGTTTGCTCGCGCGGGAAGAGGACGCCCTGCGGCACCCAGTCCTTCGGCACCTTCCACCAGACGTGCGGCTTGTCCGTATCGTCGCGCTGGAGCGGCATGCCCCCTTTCTCCAGCGCGCGCAGCGTCCGGAGCACGGCCTCGACACTCACGCCGAGCTCTCGCGCCAGGTCGGCCTGCCGCCACTGCCTCCGGCGATGAAACGCCAGCAGCGCCCGCGCAGGGGTATCGACCGCGCTTCGACTACCCATCCACGCGCCAGGCTACCGCCCGATCTGCCGCGCGTGGAAGCCTTTCGCGTCGGCCAGCCGTCAGGGCGCCCATCGACCGCGCCGACCTCCTTTGCGCACCCGGTCGGCGAGCGGCGCTCCTCGCGCGTTCTTGGCATCCGCTTCTGGCCCGCCCCACCCCTGGCCCGCAGCGGCCTTCCTCTTGAGCTCGACGGCGCGGCTCGGCCGAGCACCTGCGTTCTTCATCCGCGCACTGCTCTCGTTCGCCCGCGCGCGGGAGAGCCTCGCCCACGCACCGCTCTCGCTCGCCCGCGCGCGGGAGAGCCTCGTCCGCGCGCCGCTCTCGCTCGCCCGCGCGCGGGAGAGCCTCGCCCGCGCACCGCTCTCGTTCGCCCGCGCGCGGCAGAGCCTCGCCCGTGCGCCGCTCTCGTTCGCCCACGCGCGGCAGAGCCTCGTCCGTGCGCCGCTCTCGTTCGCCCACGCGCGGCAGAGCCTCGTCCGCGCGCCGCTCTCGTTCGCCCGCGCGCGGGAGAGCCTCGCCCGCGCACCGCTCTCGCTCGCCCACGCGCGGCAGAGCCTCGCCCGTGCGCCGCTCTCGTTCGCCCGCGCGCAGGAGAGCCTCGCCCGTGCGCCGCTCTCGTTCGCCCGCGCGCAGGAGAGCCTCGCCCGTGCGCCGCTCTCGTTCGCCCGCGCGCAGGAGAGCCTCGCCCGCGCACCGCTCTCGTTCGCCCGCACGCGGGAGAGCCTCGCCCGCGCACCGCTCTCGTTCGCCCGCGCGTGGGAGAGCCTCGCCCGCGCACCGCTCTCGTTCGCCCGCGCGTGGGAGAGCCGCGCCCGCGCACCGCTCTCGTTCGCCCGCGCGCGGGAGAGCCTCGCCCGCGCACCGCTCTCGTTCGCCCGCGCGTGGGAGAGCCGCGCCCGCGCACCGCTCTCGTTCGCCCGCGCGCGGGAGAGCCTCGCCCGCGCACCGCTCTCGTTCGCCCGTGCGTGGGAGAGCCGCGCCCGCGCACCGCTCTCGTTCGCCCGCGCGCGGGAGAGCCTCGCCCGCGCACCGCTCTCGTTCGCCCGTGCGTGGGAGAGCCTCGCCCGCGCACCGCTCTCGTTCGCCCGCACGCGGGAGAGCCTCGCCCGCGCACCGCTCTCGTTCGCCCGCGCGCGGGAGAGCCGCGCCCGCGCACCGCTCTCGTTCGCCCGCACGCGGGAGAGCCTCGCCCGCGCACCGCTCTCGTTCGCCCGCGCGCGGGAGGGCCTCGCCCGCGCACCGCTCTCGTTCGCCAGTCGACGGCTGAACGAAAGCGCCGTGTCGGCGTACTCCGCCGACGGGCCTCTTTCGCTCGCCGATGCGCGCTCCACGAACCCCGACGAGCGGCTCCCGTCCGCCGACGTGGGCTCCTGGCTCGTCAACACCGCTTTCCCGCTCGCCGATGCAGCTCCCGGCTCGCCGGTACGGGCTCCGCGCACGCCGATGTGCCGCTCCGGCCCGCCGACCCAGGCTCCGCGCACACCGATCCGCGCCTCACGCGGAGCCCCTGACGGTGCGATGCGACTTCGCGCAGCGAAGTCGTCCGCCGCAGGCGGTGCGGGGGAGGGCTCCGTCGCGCAGCGACGGAGGGGGAGCGCAGCTCCCCGCGAAACCGACACTCCGGCGTCGGCGGGCCGCAGGCCCGACGAGGGCCGGAGCTGAATCGGGGTTCGGTACGAACCCCGATTCAGTGCCCCACGTGCTCGCGCGTCAGGCCGGGGTGCGTCGGGTCGCCCGGCTCGTGGCGGGGGTTGCGGGTCTCGTAGGTCCCGTCGCGCCCCTGGAACGACAGCAGCAGGTCGCGGTCGTAGATGAACTGGTCGCGCGAGTCGTACGGGACCGCGTGCATCCCGGTGTCCATGCGGATCGCGTCGCACGGGCACGCCTCGACGCAGTAGCCGCAGAAGATGCACCGCAGCTCGTCGATGACGAACTTGACCGGGTAACGCTCGTAGCCTCGGCGCTCGTCGCCCTCGGGGTATTCCCCCGCCTCGATGAAGATGCACTGGGCCGGGCAGGCCGTCGAGCAGCACAGGCACGCCACGCAGCGCATGCTGCCGTCCTCGCGCGTCGTGAGCCGATGAATGCCGCGGAAGCGCTCCGGGTACGGCCGCTTCTGCTCCGGGTACGAGATCGTCGTGATCCCGTCGTCGAAGCGGTCGAGCACGGGGTCGGGCCGCCGGCCACGCATCATCTCGCGCGTGTTCTCGAAGAAGTGCTTCATCGAGAGGCCGACGCCGCGAAAGATCTCGGGCAGGTAGCTCTTCACCTCGAGATCTTGCGGCGCGTACACGACCGGCGTCGCGTTGGTGGATGCCGGGGACTTCTTCGGGAAGGCGGGGGTGGCCATGGATACCTCGGTAGTCTGCGTGCCCGTCGGGCTGTCGGCCGGCCTTCGGCCGGGCCTCAGGCCTGCATGGGCTCGACCTTGGTGCCGCCGTGCTTGGCGGCCGCCTCGGCGGAGGAGCCGATCGGGTTGCGGTCGTGGCGGACCGGGGCGAAGAAGCCGACGATGCCGCGCACCAGCAGGTACGTGATCGCGGCGGCGACGACGGCCTGCGTGACGTCGGCCGCGACGCGCAGCCCGCCGCTGATCGCGGGGCCGGCCTTGTCGAGGGCGAGCCACACGACGCCGGTGACGAGGATGTTCGCCAGCGACGCGGGCAGCAGCAGCCTCCAGCCGAGCTTCATCAGCTGGTCGTAGCGGAAGCGCGGCAGCGTCCAGCGCACGAACACCTGCACCCAGCAGACGGCCAGCACCTTGCCGAAGAACGCCAGCACGTTGATGACGATCATCCACACGTGCGGGACGAGCGCGTGCACGAGCGTCACGTCGCCGAAGGCGATCGTGAGGCCGTCGCGGTGCAGGAACGGCAGGGACCACCCGCCGAGGAAGATCGTCACCAGGAGCATCGACCCGGTCACGACCTCGGCGTACTCGGCGAAGTAGAACATGCCGAACTTCATGCCGGCGTACTCGGTGAAGTAGCCGGACACGAGCTCGCTCTCCGCCTCGGGCAGGTCGAACGGGATGCGCTTGTTCTCGGCCACCGCCGCGGCGAAGAAGAGGAAGAACGCCAGAGGCTGCACGAAGATCCCCCAGGCGTTGTTCTCCTGCCACCGCACCATGTCGTCGAGGCGCACGGTGCCGTAGATCATCATCGCGCCGATGAGCGACATGCCCAGCGTGACCTCGTAGGAGACCATCTGGCTGGCGGCGCGCAGCGCGCCCATCAGGCTGAACTTGTTGTCGCTCGACCAGCCGGCGATCGCCGCGCCGATGATCCCCTGCCCCGACATCGCGAAGATGTAGAGGATGCCGACGCCGAGCGGCGCGACCATCAGGTCGATCGGGAAGAAGCCGTGCGCCGGGTCGGCCGAGCAGGTGCCGAAGCGCGGAACGGCGGGGCCGGTGAAGACGTTCGGCCAGTGCAGGCGGAACTCGTGCAGGCACACCGTGTCGCCGAACGGGATCGTCGCCACGAGCGCGAAGACCATGCCCATCGCCATCATCGGCGCGAGCATGAACAGGAGCCGGTCGGCGTTCGGCGGCGTGAAGTCCTCCTTCGTGAAGAACTTCAGGCCGTCGGCGGCCGGGTGCAGCAGCCCGGCGAGCCGGATCTCCTTGCCGAAGATCTTGATGACCGCGCGATTCGGACCGATCCGGTCCTGGATCATCGAGCTCTGGCGGCGGTCGGCCCACGTCAGGATCGCGGCCAGGTTCAGGACGAACATGACCATGATCAGGATCTTGAGGATGGTCCAGAAGAGCTGAGTTCCGGTCATGGTGTCCTCATCTGCGTTCGAGTCCGAACCGTTCGAGCACGCGGACTCATTCGGCGCTCGCCGTTCCGACCGCGCTGGGGCTCGACGCCGGCGCCTCGGGCGACGTGCCGAGGAGCTGCGCGCGCACTTGCTTGAGCTTCGTCCACGAGGGCTCGTAGCCGAGCGCCCGCGCCACCTCGGCGACCTGCCTCCACGCCGGCGCGCTCGCCCCCTGCGGTTCGAGCGCCTTGTCGGCGATCTGCCGCATGCCCTTGGCGTTGACGTACGTGCCCGAGTGCTCGGCCCACGAGGTCGCCGGGAGGACGACCGTCGCGGACGCGGTGAGCGGCCCCTCGTGCGCCGCGATCGTCACGAGCTTGGCGGCCGCGAGCCCGTCGGCCGCGACGGACGCGGAGGCGCCCAGCGCCACCACGTGCGTGATGCGCCCGGCGCGCACGTCGTCGACGAGCGCCTGCAGCGGCCTGGCGCTCGGCGCGAGCTCCAGCACGCCCTTGGTGTTCGAGTTCTTGTCCTTGTGGATGAGGATGTCGTCCGCGTATCCGTCCGGGCGCCCCGTCCAGAACACGTTGTGCGAGCCGAGCAGCACGGCGCCGAGCTCGCGCAGCGCCCAGTTGTCCTCCAGCGAGTAGCGGGCGCTCAGCACGACGGCGATCGACTCCGGCGCGACCCCGGAGAAGACGGCGCGCACCTCGTCGAGCGCCTTGCTCGTCGTCGTCGCCGCGCCGCGCACGCGCGCGTCCAGAACGCGTGCCTCGTGCGCCTCCTTGTAGGTGAGCATCCCCTCGTCGCACATCCAGTACTTGTTGACCTTCTCGTTGTCGCGCGGGCGATAGCGGTACGCCCTGTTGTACCGGGGGTCGTAGTCGAGGTGCGCGTTGCAGCCGGTGGCGCAGCCCTGGCAGACGCTCGCCGCCGTGCGCAAGAACCAGACGCGCGCCTTGAACCGGAAGTCCTTGGTCGTCAGCGCGCCGACCGGGCACACGTGCTCGGTCATGAACGTGTAGTGCCCGTCGAGCTGGCGTCCCGGGGAGACGGTGATCTCGTTCAGGTTGCCGCGCTCGCGCATGTCGAGCACCGGGTCCTTCGCCACCTCCGCCATGAAGCGGATGCAGCGCGTGCACATGACGCAGCGCTCGGCGTCGTAGACGATGGTCGGCCCGAAGACGACGCCCTTGGGCTTGTGCACCGGCTCGTCGTGCATGCGCTTGGGCGTCTTCTGGTGCTCGAGCCAGTAGTCCTGCAGCTTGCACTCGCCGGCCTGATCGCAGATCGGGCAGTCGACGGGGTGGTTGAGCAGCAGGAACTCCTGCACGTCGTGGCGCGCCTTGGTCACGTGCGCGCTCGTGTCCGAGAGGATCTCCATCCCCTCTGCGGCGGCCGTGTAGCAGGCCGGCTGCAGCTTCGGCTTCTGCACCGTCTTGTACTCGCCCGTCGCCGGGTCGAGCTGAAGGACGTCGAGCGACAGGGGCCGCTGCCCCGGCTTGGGCTGGATCTCGACGAGGCACATGCGGCAGTTGGCCGGCGCCGACAGGCCCGGGTGCCAGCAGTAGTGCGGGATCTCGATCCCCTGCCGGTGGGCGGCGCGGATGATCGTGTCGCCCGGCTCGAAGGGGATGGGTTTGCCGTCGAGTTTGAAGGTTGCCATCGGGTCCGTGGGTTTTCTTCGTTCCGGCTGGAGAGCTCGAGGGGAGCGGCCGCGCTCCCCTCGAACGAAATCAGTGATCGCACTCGCCGCCGATCATGTTCAGCGAACCGAACGTCGGCACGATGTCGCTCAGCATCCGGCCTTCGAGCAGCTTGTGAAGGCCGCCGGTGATCTGGAAGCACGGCGGACGGATGCGCACGCGGTACGGCGTGCCCGTCCCGTCGCTGACCAGGTAGTAACCGAGCTCCCCGTTCCCCCCTTCGGTGTACGAGTAGACCTCGCCCCTGGGGACCTTGGCGCCCTCCATGATCAGCTTGAAGTGCCGGATGGTCCCCTCGATCGTCGTGTAGACGTCGTCCTTGTCGGGCAGCACGACGCGCGGATCGTCGCAGTTGACCGGCCCCTCGTCGGGCATGCGGTCGAGCACCTGCTCGATGATGCGCTTGCTCTGGCGGAGCTCGCCGAGGCGCACGAGGAACCGATCGAGCGTGTCGCCCCTGGTGCCGACGGGCACGTCGAAGTCGACCTCGTCGTACTTGAGGTACGGGTGCGCCTTGCGAACGTCGTAGGCGACGCCGGTCGCGCGCAGGGAGGGGCCCGTCCAGCCGAGGGCGATGGCGTCCTTGCCGCTGATGGCGCCGACGTTCTCGAGCCGGTCGATGAAGATCCGGTTCTTGAGCAGCATCCGCTCGCCCTCTTCGACGAGCTGGAGGATCTTCGGCAGCGCCGCGCGGCACAGGTCCTTGAACGCCGGCGTCGGGGGCTTGGCCATCCCGCCGATGCGGCCGAACGAGTGCGTCAGGCGCGCGCCCGTCTCCTCCTCGAGGATGTCCCAGATCATCTCGCGCGCCTTGATGAACCAGAGGAACGGCGTGAACGCGCCGAGCTCCATGGCCATCGCGCCGTCGCACGTCAGGTGGTCGCTGATGCGCGCGAGCTCGCCGAGCGCCATGCGGTACCACTGGCACCGCTCCGGGACGGCCAGGCCGCACAGCTTCTCGACCGCCAGCGCGTAGCCGACGTTGTTGAGCATCGGCGACACGTAGTTGAGGCGATCGACGTACGGGAAGACCTGCGCCCACGTGCCGCGCTCGCACATCTTCTCGAAGCCGCGGTGCAGGTAGCCGATCTGCACGTCGGCCTTGACGATCGTCTCGCCCGACAGCTCCAGAACGATGCGCACGGTGCCGTGCATCGCAGGGTGCGACGGCCCCATGTTCAGGTGCATCGGCTCGGCGGGCAGCTCGAGCTCGCCCTCTTCCAGCTCGATGTCGAGCGGCTCCATCTAGTTCTCCTCCCCAGGTTTCGACCACGCCGCCTCGCCGGCGGACGTGCCGTCGTGCGGGAGCGCACGGCGGCCGAACGGCATCCCCTCGTCGGGTCCGAACGGCGGCTGCTTCTGGATCGGCACGCCCGCTTCGTCCTCGGTCCGGTACGGGACGAGCGGCTGCGTGCGTTCGGCCGGATACGTCTTCTGCAGCGGGTGCCCCTCGAACTCGGGGTACATGAGGATGCGGCGCAGGTCCGGGTGCCCGCGGAAGCGCACGCCGCTCATGTCGTAGACCTCGCGCTCGAGCCAGTCGAGGCCCGGCCAGATCGCTACGAGGCTGTCGACCTCCGCGCCGTCCATCTCCTCGTCGCCGACGCGCGTCTTGAGGCGCACGCGATGGCGCTTGGACACGGAGTACAGGTGCAGCACGACCTCCATGCGAGGCGTGCGGCTCGGATAATCGACGCCGCACAGGTCCACCGGCATGTCGAAGTCGAGCGACGGGTCTTCGCGCAGGAACCTCGCGACGTCCTTCCAGACCGAGGCGTCGACGACGGCCGTGTCGTCGCCGAAGTCCGAGTGCGTCTCGAGGACGGCCGACCCGAAGCGCGCCTTCAGCTTCTCGAGCACGGCCTCGCTCACAGCGCCTTCTCCTCTCGCTCGTGCAACGCCGGCACGAGATCGCGCGGGTCGCTCGCCGACCGCCGCAGCTGCACGAGGTCGCCCACGGCGTGCGGCGGGTCGAACCGTGGCTTGACGACGCCCGGCGACCTTCGCGCGGCCTCGCCGCCCGCGATCTTGTCCTGGAGCAGCATCAGCCCGTCGAGCACCGCCTCGGGGCGCGGCGGGCAGCCGGGGATGTACACGTCGGTCGGGATGATTTTGTCGATGCCCGGCACCGTCGTGTAGTTGTCGTAGAAGCCGCCGCTCGACGCGCACGTGCCGAACGCCAGCACGTACTTCGGCTCCATCATCTGCTCGTAGATGCGCTTGAGCACCGGCGCCTGCCGCTGGCTGATGGTGCCGACGACCCAGAGAAGGTCGCTCTGGCGCGGCGAGAAGCGCGGCGCCTCGGCGCCGAAGCGCGCCAGATCGAAGCGGGGGCTCGTCAGCGCCATGAACTCCATGCCGCAGCACGCGGTGACGAACGGGTACGCGAACAGCGAGTACTTGCGCGCCCACCCGAGCAGCGCGTCGACCCGCGTGGTCGCGAAGCCCTGCTCGTTGCCGTCGAGCGTCAGCGATTGCGTCGGCTGCGAAGCAGCCGCAGAACCTGCCCGTCGGTTCATGTCTCCCATTCGAGGGCTCCCTTCTTCCACACGTAGACGAGGGCGACGACGATGACGGCCAGGAAGCCGATCATCTCGGCGAGGCCGAGCCAGCCGAGGTCGCGGAAGTGAATGGCCCACGGGTAGACGAAGACCGACTCGATGTCGAAGACGACGAAGAGGATCGCCGTCAGGTAGAACTTCACCGAGAGCTTCAGGTGGCGGGCGCCCGAGCTCTCGCTCCCGCACTCGAACGGGAGGTTCTTCTCGGTGGTCGGCTTCTTGTGGCGGCCGAGGAACGTGGCCGCTCCCCAGAAGGCGAAGGCGATGATTCCCGCCGTCGCGAGGAGAAGGAACATCGGCGCGTAGGTGGCGATCATGGGTCCTTGTCGCGGGCGGAAAAACCCGCGGGTTTTCTAGTGCTACGCCGAAATCGTGTCAACGAGGGGGGCCGGGGAGCGGTCGACCTGCCCTCGCGTGCGTCGCCCTGCGGCGACGTCTCAGGCGGTCTTGCCCTCGACGAGCTTCGCCTTCCACCCGGTGAGCGCCACCCCGAGCGCCCCCTCGACCTGGCGCACCTCCTCGGCGATGTCCCGCTCTCCCACCCCGGCCTCGAGCGCGTCCCGCAGGCAGGCGTAGGCCGCGACCCACTTCTTGCGCTTGAGGAAGGCGCGGGCGAGCGGCGGCATCACCTCCGCCGCGGCGCCGCCGAACGCGAGCGCGCGCCGCAGCGGGCCGATCGCCTCGCCGGGCCGTTCGCTCTGCAGCAGCGCCTCCCCGAGCCGGCGGAACAGGTCGGCGGCGGCCACCCCCTCCTGCGCGTACTGGATGCCGATGCGGAAGACCTCCTCGGCCTGCTCCACCTCCCCCAGGTGCACGCACGCGCTCCCCAGCAGCCCGAGGCCCTTGGCGATGAGCGCGCGCGCGTCCGGGGTGAGCATCTGCCCCTCGGGGGTGCGCAGGAAGATGGCCAGCGGCGCCGGCCAGGTGCCGAGCAGCTGAACGACCTTCGTCCATTCGCCGCGCAGGGCCGCAGCCTCCGCCTCGGTGACCTTGGAGAGGTCGATCGCGCTGCGCGCGCCGGTCGCGACGCGCTCGAGCTCCTCGCGCACCAGGGCGCGGATGCGGAAGCGGAAGGCCTCGAGATCGTGCGTCTCCTCGATGCCGTCGTGCAGGACGACGAGCTGCGCCCCCTCCTCGTCGTCGAGCACCAGCCTGCGCAGCGAGTAGCCGTAGAGCGGCGCGAGCAGCAGGTAGCGCACGCCGATGTACAGCTGGACGACCTCGATCTCCGTCTCGCGCGTCGGCTCGGGGGCGGGCTTGTCGTCCTCGACGAGCAGCGCGCCGACCAGGCGGCGGCGAAAGTCGGCGAGCGTGAGCCGCTGCGGCTCGAGGCCGTCCTCGCCGTCGCCCGCGCCGACCACGAAGTCGACGAGCGACAGGTCCGGGTTGCGCCGGTCGACCGTGAGCGCGGTGATGCGCGCGCCGACGATGATCGAGAAGGCGAAGAAGCGCTCGCCGACGATCTCGCAGAGCGCCTGGAACGAGCCGATCCCCTCGCCGATGCGCTCGAACCAGCCGTCCGTGCGGATGGCGTCGAGGTCGAAGTCACGCGCCTTGGGCTGGCTCATGCGGGGGCTGGGGCCACCTTATCAGAACGCCGGCCGTTCCGGCGGCTCGCGCGCCAGTGGACGCACACGGGCTTCACGCCGCAACCCTCGCACCGGCGCTCGTCGCGGCGCGAGGGGCAGCGCTGCAGCATGCCCATGTGGCAGAGCGAGAAGTCGTAGCCGACCGGATCGGCGGGGTCGAAGCGCGCCAGCGCGCGCGTGATCTCCTCGGTGGTGCGCCAGGACAGGTCGCGCCGGCGGGTGAAGCCGAGGTTGCGGGCGAGGCGGTGGATGTGCACGTCGACCGGGACGAGCAGGCGCGAGGCGTCGACGTGCCAGAGGCCGAGGTCGACGCCATCGGCGGGGCGCACCATCCAGCGCAGGAAGAGGAGCAGGCGCTTGCTGCCGCTCGGGCCGCGCGGATCGGGCAGGAGGTGCGCGGGGCCGCGCCGGGGTCCGTCGCGGCGCAGGCCGCCCGCGTCGCGGACGGCGTCGCACCAGCAGGCGAGCGCCTCGCGAAGGTCGCCGGTGCGCGCGAGCTCGGCCTCGAAGAGGGCGCCGAGCGATCCGCGGCTGCGCTGGAGCGCGCGCGCTCCGGCGAGCAGGCGCGCGACGTCCTCGCCGCGGAAGACGCGGTGCCTCCAGCCGCGAAGACGCGCGCGCAAGGCGGGCGGTTCGTCGGCGGCGAGCGAGGGGCGAGGGCCGAGGCGCGCGAGCAGGTCGCCCACCTTGGCGCGGATCGCCTTCACGTTGCCGAAGGCGACGCACGCCGCGGCCAGCGCGACGAGCTCGCGGTCGCACGCGTCCTCGTACGCGTGCGCGAATCCAACCGGGTCCGCCTCGCGCCGCGCCGCCATGTCGCAGCGCGCGCGCACCGCGTCGAGCGCCGCTTTCACGGCCGCCTCGCGCTCGGTCAGTAGATCCACGGCCCCCTCCGCTCCGGGCGCCTGGGGAGCCTGGCCGCGCGCCGCGCGGCCGAGGCGCGCTCGACCTCGACGCGCTCGCGGCGCACCCTGGCGATCGGCAGGTACGGATCGCGCCCGCCCGCCGCGGTCGCCTGGCGGATGTACGCGTCCCACTGCTGCTCGGCGATCGTCCAGTCCTCGGCGGCGTCGCGCGCGTCCTTGGCGTCGCGCGCGCGCGCCGAGTACAGCAGCGCCACGTACCAGCGCCGCTCCCAGGCCGGGACGAAGAACACGTTCGGGTTGCTCTCGATGAGATCGGCCCCCGTGCCGGCGAGGACGTTCATCGCCAGGGCGCGCGCCGCGGTGTCCATCGCGCTGCGCGGATCGCCGGAGCGGTCGAAGGCGACGGCCAGGTCCCAGAGCGTCAGGACGTACGTCTCGCTGACACCGGTCGTGTTGGGCAGCTCGCCGCAGCGGCGGAGCACGTCGCGGAACGTGGCGAGCGCGTCGTCGACCTGGCCCAGGCGCATCTCGGCCTCGCCCATGTTCATCATCGCCAGCACGCGCTCGCGGCCGTCCGACAGGCGGGGGATGTAGCGTCGCCAGGCGGCCAGCTCCTGGCGCGGCATGTCGAGGTGCACGTACGAGTAGACGAGGTTCTCGAGCGCGTCGGTCACGGCCGGGCTGTCGTCGCCGGCGGCGGCGATGGCGGGGACGAGGATGCCGATCGCCTTCCGGTACAGGTCGTCGCGCCCCTGGGCCTCGCCGAGAGCGCGGTAGACGCCCGCGAGATCGAAGCGCAGGCGCAGGTCGGGGCTGTGCGCGGCGTCGGCCTGCTCGAGCATCGCGCGCGCCGCCTCGAGGCGCAGCTCGCCGTCGCGCTGCAGGTCGCCGAGGATGCCCTGCTCGTCGAGCAGCGGCGGGTGCATCAGCCGCTCGACGCGGACGTGGAGGTTCCAGCGATCGCGCTCGGCCGGATCGCGCGCGTAGTCCCAGGCGCTCGGCGGCGTGTCGGCGCGCGCGACGGCGGGGAGAACCAGCGCCGCGAGAGCGAGGAGAGGCGTGAGCGTCCTGGCGGCTCTCCACGTCATCGCGCGGCCCTCCGCGCCGGGGGGCGCTTCGCGCCGAGCGCGGCGAGGTGGGCGCGGGCGTGGGCGGCCCAGGGGCCCTGCGGGGCGGCGTCGAGGTACTTCCGCCAGGCGTCGCGGGCGCCGGCCGGATCGGTCGGCTCGAGGCCGATCGCCGCGAGCGCCTCGGTCTCGCCCGGAGCGACGGCGAGGACGTCCTTCGCGCGCGGCGCGGCGAGCGTGTCGGGCGGGTTGCCCTGCAGCCGCTCGGCGAGCGTCGCCCGCGCCTCGTCGACGTCGCCCCGGCGGTCGAGCGCCAGCGCCAGCGCGAGCACCCCCACCGCCTGCGTCTCGTCCTGCGCCTCGCGCACCCCCTCGCGCAGCGCCGCCACCGCCTCGTCGAGCCCCGCCGCGCCGCGCCCCATCGCGACGAGCCCCGCTTCGACCGACGCCGCCGCGCGCTCGGCCTCCGACAGCACCGACGCGCGCGGCAGGAGCGCGCGGTACGCCTTCGCCGCCTGGTCGGCGTGCCCGGTGAGCGCCAGCACGCGCGCCCACGCGCGCAGGGCCCACGGATCGTCGAGCGCCCCCGGGTCGCGCGCCCTGCCGTCGCGCAGCGCTTCGTACGCCGCGTCGAGCTTGCCGAGGGCCGCCAGGGCCCGCCCCTCGAGCACGAGCGGCGCCGCGTGCCCGGGGAGCACGCGGTCGGCCTGCTCGGCGGCCTCGAGCGCCGCCTGCGCCATGGCCGAGGTGCCCGCGAGCTTGGAGGCCGCGCTCGCGACGAGGTCGCAGTAACGGCGGAGCTCCGGCCTCTTGGCGCGCTCCCACACGTTGGTTGCGCGCCCGCCGGGGTCGCCGCACTCGGGCGGACGTCCGCTCGACCACGCGCCAGCGGCCGCCTGGGCCAGGACGAGCGAGAGCGGGAGGAGCATCGGTGCCTAGAAGGTAGCGCAGGGGCAGACGCGGGCGAGCGGGCGCGCCCGCGCGCCCGAGCGACGCCGCCTGCGAGCCTTCACCTAGGTCCAGGCGAAGGCTCACGCTCGTCATGGCTTCGCTTCTCGCGGCCGTCGTCGTGAGCAGGTCACCCGCGCCATTCATACGCGCTCTCATTCGGAGCGGCCGCGCACGCGGGCGACCCAGTACCCAGGGCGCCGTTTCGCATGGGCGATCGCGAGCACCTCGACCTGGTCACCAACGACCCGAAAGAAGATGACGTATGGAAAGCGTGTCAGCACCTTCCGCCGGTATGGTCGATCCGCTCGCCATGGCGCGTACGAGAGAGGCGACTCCAAGATCTCCTCGAACGCTCGATCGACCACCGCGATCAGCTCGAAACCAAGTCCGACGCGCTTGTCCTCGTACCACTCGGCCGCTGCGCCGAGCTCCTGCTCGGCTTCGGGCAAGACGCGAAGCGCCTTCACGCGCGACCGAGTCGCTTCAGGATACGCGCGCGCGCCTCGCTCCAGTCGGATGCTGCTTCGCTTCGGGCCTCGGCGGCACTCGCGCGTCGGTCCAGCTCGGCCAGCCAAGCCTCTCCCCAGTCGGCGTCGCGAGGCCCGTCGACGCTGGCGATGATCTCCGAGGCCAATTCGAGGCGCTCATCCTCCGACAGAGACAGCGCGTCTTGCAGGAGCCGGAGAGCGGAGCTGGTCACGCGAATCATGGTAGCGCAGCCCCGATGAACGACGAGCCCGAGCATGTCAACCGCGTCTCATTGGCACGGGTTCAGCCGTTCGCGCCAGCCGTCGAGCACCTCGCATGCCGATGAGGTGGGCGTGCGATTGCGCAGGGTTGCAGCTCGTCGCGCCTGTCCCGGTCATGGACCGCTTGGCTACGGTCTTGACCCGCTCCGTGACGCCCTTCGATTCCTCGGTCACACGTTCGGCCCGTTCGGTAGAGCTTTGCTTGCGTGGCCACGACCTTGGCCGGACTTGCCAATGCCAACT
>Ga0209012_1001964_pt1 | contig 19394 bp, 15 predicted proteins | sample RS3BMetagenome_FD_184735 | JGI IMG/M metagenome (GOLD analysis project Ga0209012, IMG submission 184735) | Ferric oxide microbial mat and aquatic microbial communities from Rainbow Spring, Yellowstone National Park, USA - RS3B (SPAdes) (version 3) ...
CGAGGCCATGCCAAGCCGGCGGATCGCAGCTGGTGGGATTACTTGCTGCTGCTGGGCTGGAAGCCGCTGCGTGTGCCCCTGCCCGGCTGCCGCCCGTGAGCGCCGAAGGAAGAAATCTCTGGGTGAGTCCCGACGCATCGGGATAATCCCGCCTGTCCGGTTCGATGAGGGGGGCCGCAGCAGTAATTGTGCTGCTGCGACCTCTACTCTACGGAATAACCCGGTGGTTGGTTCGCGGCACAAGATTAACCACCGATTATCATCCGGTGCTCGGAAGCCTTATTTTCATTACCCGCGTAAAGTGTCACGCACCCAATACCGGCCCGGTTGCCCAAGATTGCTTGTCGCAAACGGTGTGGTTTATTACGCGATGCATCAGCAGAATGTTTGGCTTGAAGGAGATTATTCGTGGCGATCCGACACTTTTGTGCTGGGGCACCGGTGGACATTACCGATTGCCTCCGCTGCATTTATAACTCTGGCGGTTGTCGTTGTCGCCTTAGCCAATACTGCATTTCTGCTGTACTTCACCAGCCGAGGCAAGCCGCTGGGCGACTGGTTGCCAGGCTGCATTACCGGCATCGTTTCCGCTATCATTTCCATCATGCTCTTTTCGTAAAATTTTCGCAGGCCGTCTGCGCCCTAGTTTTCCCGTCTGCGGTCCATTTTTACTTGCCACATGGGTACCCAAGTGCATAGGATAATTTTTGTGAACGAAAAAGGAGTTATTTATGCAAACGCGATCTTTGGGAAAAAATGGCCCGCACATTTCAGCAATCGGGTTGGGTTGTATGGGCATGAGCGAATTTTATGGCCCGGCCGATGATGCTCAATCGATCAGAGTGATTCATGAATATCTGGCGGCGGGCGGCAACTTTCTGGATACGGCTGATATGTACGGAGTGGGGCACAATGAAACACTCGTTGGCAAGGCGATAAAAGATCGAAGAACGAAGGTTTTTCTGGCCACTAAATTTGGCAACGTGCGCGGGCCTAACGGGGAATTTCTCCGTGTCTGCGGTACGCCGGAATATGTCAAGCAAGCTTGTGATGCCAGCCTGCGGCGACTCGGCGTGGATCACATCGATCTGTATTACCAGCACCGCGTGGACACCAGCACGCCCATTGAAGATACGCTTGGAGCCATGGCGGAATTGGTGCAGGCCGGCAAGGTAAAATATCTTGGCTTATCCGAAGCGGGTGGCGAAACCATTCGCCGGGCGGCGAAAGTTCACAAAATCTCCGCCCTGCAAAGCGAGTATTCCCTCTGGACGCGCGATCCGGAAGATGGCGTACTGGATGTGTGCAGAGAACTGGGAATCGCCTTTGTCGCATACAGCCCATTGGGCCGCGGATTTTTAACCGGCCAGATAAAAACGCCCGAGGATCTGGCGGCCAATGACAACCGGCGAAATCACCCGCGGTTTCAAGGTGAGAATTTTCAGAAAAACCTGGAGATCGTTAAACGCGTTAATGACATTGCACGGGAAAAAAACTGCACGCCAAGCCAGCTCGCTCTGGCTTGGGTGCTTTCCCGCGGAAGCGATGTTATCCCGATTCCCGGAACCCGCCGGAGCAAATTTCTGCATGAAAATCTTGGTGCCTTGGATGTGACACTTACCGCCAATGATGTCAGTCGCATCAACGCTGCCGCCCCCAAAGGTTTAACCGCCGGCCTGCGATACCCGGCACCAATGATGGAGCGGCTTGGCAAGTAATCCGAAAACCGGTGCAACTGTGCCGTGTCATGCGGAACAAGGGCAATCAAAAACTGTTGATTTTTGTCAGCATCCCGAAAGAATTCCCACTCGTGAACAGCGCCGGGGCCTTGAGCGTAGGGTAAAATACCGATTGGGAATCACGGCTCGACTCAATGGGTAAGCCGGACATAAGCCGGAACTGGTGTTGTCGGCGGATGAAAATGACGTTACAGTTTATTCAATTATGGAACAGTTGCGGTGTGTTGATGATTAAAAAATTGATTGGTTTTCTCGCGGCGCTGGCTCTGATGGCTGCGGGCGTTAGCCGGACAGCAACGGCTGATTCGTTTGAATCGCTGGGCAAGCCGCCGCCGGGATGTATGTTTGAAAATCAACTCAAGCCCGGCATGGTGGGATATGGCCTGACCGTGATGCACGGCGCGGATATTCAGAAATTTCATGTCAAAATTATTGACGTGGTTAAAGCCTTCGGCCCGGATATGAACGTGATTCTCGTTCGTTGCTGGGGGTTGGGGTTGCGACACTCCGGCATTATTGAAGGAATGAGCGGATCGCCGGTCTACATCGATGGTAAACTCATCGGAGCGATTGCCTATGGTTGGCACTATTCCAAAGACCCCATCGGCGGTGTGCAGCCGATTAGGCAGATGCTGCATATTCCTCTGCCCAAGGCCAATAAAAAAATGGCGTGGCAGGGCGGTGCGGGGTCATTAACGTGGATGGAAGAATCCGCCGAGACGCACAAACTCCTCGGTTGGTCCGCGATGGTGCGGCATCTTTATGGCAGCAGGACTGTTAAAAATAGTTCGAGGTTGCGATTGGCGACACAAACCGCCATTAAATTGCAACCTCTATCTTCACCCCTGATGGTTGGCGGCGGCTCCGGCAGTGTCGTGCGTTATTTGCAAAACGCCTTTGGCGGCACCGGCATGGTGCCACTGGCGGCGGGTGCTGCGGGCAACGGTGGCAAAGGGCAGTTAGGAGGCTTGGCCATGACTCCCGCGGCGGCAATGGATTTGCGTCCCGGTGCCGCCATCGCGGTGCCCCTGCTAAATGGAGATATGGACATGTCCGCCATTGGCACCGTAACGGATGTGGTAAATGGACATGTCTACGCCTTTGGCCACCGGTTCTTTGCGCAAGGTCGATCCACATTGCCCATCGCCGGTGCCTACATTTACACCATTCTCCCGGATGTGGAAGCATCCTTTAAGCTTGGTACAAGCTTTACCCGGCAGGGCCGCCTGATCATGGATCAGGCGACGGGGATTGTGGGCCAACTGGGCATGTCGGCCCCGTTCGCGCCGGTCACAATGACCATTGAATATCACAATCCATCATGGCAAAAGACCTTTCACTATAAATTGTTTCTCGATCCGCGCACCAGTATGCAGTCGTTGGGTGCCGCTCTGGTCGGCACGATGACCGCCAAACGAAAAGTGGTGGCGAAAACCGGTAATTACACCGTGCATATCACCGGACGTATTCATTTTGCCGGGGCTGATCTGCCGGTGAATGATTATTACACCACCGGCTTTTTTGATCCCAATAATGTATTGATGCCCGCGGCTTTACTGATGAATAATCCATTCAAAGATTTGAAGCTCAAGGGTGTGACTTTGCATATTTCCGCCAGACCGGTGAGTCGCGCGGCGGTCATCACCTCGGCAGTTGTGCGGCGGATGACTGTGGCACCCGGCGGTGTGATTCGTGTACGCGTGACAGTCAAGCCGTTCCGCGGGCCGGAGCATTATGTCTATCTTCACATACCGGTTCCCGCCAACACCCCTGATGGGAATTACAATTTGGTTGTCGGGTCTTCCAATTCCGTTATTCAACAGGAAATGACCTATTTTCCGCAGCGTTTTGCGCCCGGAAGTATTGATGATTTAATCGCTGATATTAAACACCTCACGGCTTATCGGGATAATGACATATACGCCCGCCTGGTGCTGAATATGCATGGCGTGGATCAGCAGCAGCTTGCCATGCCCAATCTGCCATTAAGCCGTGTCGCGATCATGGCGGAGAATCCGCCGGCCAATTTGTATCCGCTGTTTAATTCAGTGCGGGAAGTTGTCCCAGCCGGCGCAATTGTCGAGCAGGGGGGGCAACAGTTTACAATCAAAGTAAGCCGCCACGCGGATCAGCGTTTTGTAAAACTTACACCGGCACCCGGATTTCCGGGGCTGCCGGGGCCAATGGGGCCACCACCGGGATAATCACGGAATGGCGCAATCGCGGGCCATCGTGGCAACGGTGCGCCGCGGGCAAAGTCAGTTGAAGATGTCTGGCAAGTAACTGGAGATTTCATGTTTCGTAACGCCAAGCTCGGATTAAAAAAACTTCTGCTCCCTGTCCTGCTGGGCCTGCTGGCCGGATCGCCCAGCGCCTTTGCGGTGCATCCACAAAGCTGGAAATTTGCCGATGAGGCGGCATACGCCTCTGGCCACTTTCACGGGGTTGTCGTTAATAACTACGGCGATCTGGCGTTAAGCAGGCACTTGAAAACATTGTTGCCAAAGACCGGCTTTGATTTTATCAATGCCATTGCCGTATCTTCCCACGGAGAAATCTGGTTTGGCACAAGCCCCAAGGGTAAAGTGTACCGAATCGTCAACGGCAAACCGGTCGTGGAGTATACGCCACCCAAAACGTCGGATCAGATTTTGTCGCTGGCGTTTGAGAAAAATGGAAAACTTCTTGTGGCCGCGTGCGGCAGCAAAGCCGAACTCGTGGAATTAACCATCGGTGCCGGCGGAAAAATCGCCGCGAGAACAATATTTCAAAATTCAGCCGTCAAATATATCTGGTCGATTTTGCCGCTTTCAGATGGCTCAATAATTCTCGCCACCGGCCCCAATGGCGAGGTGTGGAGCATCGCCCCTGCTGGAAAAGCAAAGATGTTGCTGAAGACCGGGATGCATAATGTTACCAGCTTGGCCATCGCTCAGGATGGTTCGATTTTGGCCGGCACAGATGGGCCGGGGCTGGTGATTCGGATAAATCCGAAAACCGGCAAATCCTATGTTTTAATGTCCGCCAACCATGCGGAAATTTCCGCATTGGCGGTGGATGGCGATGGGGATATTTTTGCGGCAACCGCATCACCGCATCGGGCGAAGCTTGATGGCGGAGTCTTTACTCCGGTTCTGCACCCGAATGGTCGTCCTGTAGCCGTTGAGGCTGGCATTCAGATGCCCGGAAAAAAGGGAAAACCTGGTAAAAAAGCGCATGGTGCCGCGGCCCCCGCAAAGCCGGCCGCTGAACCGACGCGCATTCCCGGTCCGTTTCCTTCAGCAGACAATGATGATTCCACCTCCACCGCACCTGCCGTGAAAAGCAATGTGGTTTATCAGATCAGCTCCAGCGGGCGCGTTCGTGTGTTACTTAAAGTGCCCGATATGGTGCTGTCCATGCTATATGCCAAGCACCACCTGATTCTTGGACTTGGTGGTCACGGGCGGCTGCTGTCCTATGATCCCTTCACGCAAACTGAAACCTTGCTGGAGCGCCTTAAGCAATCAGACCTGCTTAGTCTCGCGGAAACGCGCAATAATCGATTGCTGATCGGTACGGCTAATCAGGGGCAAATCTACCAGCTCACATCCAAGACCCAACGTACCGGAAATTATGTCAGCAAAGTGCTGGACGCCAAACTTCCTGCCAATTGGGGTGCGGCGCATATTGACGCCAAAGTGCCTGCAGGCGCGGCAGTAGATATTCAAACCCGCAGCGGCAACGTGCGCGATGTGAAAACCTCCGCAAGATTCTGGAGTCGCTGGTCATCCTTGATACCGGCCAACAGTTACCGAAAAATTTCCAGCCCTCCGGCACGATTTCTGCAATTCCGCCTGGTGCTCAAACGCAATGGCAGGGGGGCATCTCCGGTAATCCGTTCCACCCGCATCAGCTACCAGCAGATCAACGTTCCGCCGGTGCTTAGCAGCGTGCAAACCAAATATCAGAGCAAGCCGATGCACGCCGTACTGGTAAAATGGAAGGCCAATGATCCCGACGGTGATACCCTGCAATACACGGTCCAATACCAGCAGAAAGGAATTCCTGTCTGGATTCGCATTGCCAAAGATATTTCCGCGCATCATTATCTCTGGCACCTGACCGGTATTCCGGATGGCTATTATCGGGTAAAGGTCATTGCTTCTGATGCTCCGGACAACACGCCGGCAAATACGCAAAGCGTAGCTAGAGAATCCAGCCGCATCTTGGTGGATAACACCGCTCCCACGATTGCCGGTCTGAAATGGCATCAGACCGCTGATGGACACATCGTAGTTGCCGGCGTGGCGTCTGATAAACTTTCACCAATCACGGCGGTGAGCATTCAGGTAGATTCTTCAAAGAACTGGCGTCCGGCGGCAGCTTCTGCTACTATCTTTGACTCTCCGCTGGAAGCTTTCCGCGGTAGAACAGGTGTGCTGACCAGTGGACCGCATCGAATTGTGGTAAAAGCTGTTGATGCCGCCGGGAACGAGGCCTACGCATCTGTGCTCGTAACAGTGCATTGATGCGGCAATTTTGATACTTTGGAGTTGAGTCGTGCATTATCCGCATAAAGTCAGCAATCGTAAGCGCGTTCGTAAAATTGGCTTTCGCGCCAGGATGAAAACCAAAAAGGGCCGGCAGTTGATGAACCGCAAACGCCGCATCGGTCGCAGCGTCAACGTGGTATGATATTGCTCTATGAGCGATGCCGCATCCACCCGCCGCCCCAACCGTCTTATTGATTCCCGCAGTCCGTATTTGCTGCAGCATGCGTACAATCCTGTGGATTGGTACCCATGGTGCCGCGAGGCCTTGGAATTAGCACGCACGCGCGGCGTGCCGATATTTCTTTCCATCGGCTACTCTGCCTGCCACTGGTGCCACGTCATGGAGCGGGAAGTCTTTGAAAATTCACAAATAGCCCAGTACATGAACGCCCACTTTGTTAATATCAAGGTCGATCGGGAAGAACGCCCCGATCTTGATGAACTCTATATGCTTGCCACACAAATAACCACCGGCTCTGGTGGCTGGCCAATGAGCGTTTGGCTTACGCCCGAACTCAAAGCCTTTTACGCCGGAACATATTTTCCGCCCGAAGATCAATATGGTCGCCCCGGCTTTCCCTCGGTACTTTCCGCCATCAGCGCAGCTTGGCACAATCAACGCGATCAAGTGTTCCAGCAGGCCAACCATATTGCTAAAAGCATCACCGAGCATCTCAATAAAACCGGAAATACGGATACAGCCATTGATTTTCCAGGTTGGCTTGCCGCCGCGCTGGAAGAATGCGACAAACGCATGGATTTAACCTGGGGCGGCTTCCGTGGCGCTCCAAAATTTCCGCCGCACCAGACACTGCTTTTATGGATTGTCCTGCTGGAGCAGCAAGCGGCAGGATCGATGCCACCGGCAACAATTCTCTCCAGTGAGTCAGCCGGACAAATTCGCTCCTGGCTTACGCTTACGCTGGATCGCATGGCAGCGGGCGGTATTTATGATCAACTCGCCGGTGGGTTTGCACGTTACAGCACCGATGAACAATGGCTGGTTCCGCATTTTGAAAAAATGCTCTATGACAACGCTCAACTCGCCCTTATTTACGCCCGGGCAGGCGCGCTGCTCAACCGCCCAAATTACACGCATATCGCCAGAGAAACCCTGGATTTCTGGCTCCGTGACATGACCGCGCCCGATGGCCTGTTTTTCAGCAGTCTTGATGCGGACAGCCAAGGCGAAGAGGGAAAATTTTATATTTGGGATTGGCAGGAGATTTTAACCGCAATTCCAGATCAATCTGATCGACAATTAGCTTGCGAATACTGGGACTTTTCACCGGAAGGAAATTGGGAAGGCCGTAATATCGCCCGCGTCAGAACAGATATTTCCCAACTCGCACAGCGGTTTGGCACGACACCTGAATTGGTGCGGCAGCGTTTGCGGGATATTAAAACCCATTTGCTGGCCATTCGGTCCGCGCGGGTTGCGCCGCATTGCGATGATAAAATTCTCGCCGACTGGAACGGTTTGATGATTCAGGCTTTAGCGCAGGCGGCCACGCTGATGAATGAACCTCGCTATTACCAAATAGCCGATCGGGCGGCATCCGCAATTCTTGCTGTGCATCGCAATGCCGCAGGCCAGCTCTTGCACGTCAGCCGCCTGGGCCAGGCGGATATTCCGGCATTTCTCGCTGATGAGGCCTGTTTCGGCTTGGGCGCGTGGAATCTTGCGACTGCGGCAAAACAATTTGCGCCCCAGAATGCCAACGCATGGGTACAAGTGGCCCGGCAAGCCGCACAAAATATTTCCGATCATTTTTATCAGATGCAGACCGGTAGATTTTACATCTCCAGCGACCGCCACGAGCAACTTTTTGTCCGCGTTCCCAGTGGCAGTGACAACGCCGTTCCCTCCGCCGCCGCCATGGCCATGAGCCTGATGTTGAAAACCGATATCGCAACGCCCGATAGCGCTTATACCGCGCTCGTAGCGCGCGGCATAGCCGGTCTGGCTCCGCTGATTCAACAATATCCCATCGCCTTTTCGTCGCTTTTATCGACGCTCGCGGAGCATCCTCAAATTTCATTTAAGTTGGCGACACCATGAGTACTGTCTGGCACCTGGTTCGATTATTTGTCTTTCGACCGTATTGCGCATGGAAACATTTAAGAAATCGATTTGGATTGGCCGATAAAATACCTCCGGTTGCGCGTTCTAAACAGGATAAAAAAATGGCCGAGAGGCAACTTGATCTATTCACGTTTCTAAAAGATCCGATTAAAGATCCTGTTTCGGAAGCCAAGCCTCCGCGCATTGCTGATCCGTCCGTGCGGCGAAAATCCGCGGACCGTGGGAAAACGGGAACTTACACCCTGCTCTCGGAGGTGCCCTTTCGTGAACATCATCGCTTTTATGACCAATTAGTGGCGGAAATGAAAGCGCATTATGGCATTTCAATTCGTAAATGGCGTTCAAGCATGAGTGGCGTGGCGTACGAATTGCATTACAACAATGGCGATGTCCGCCGTATGATCTCGGCCCCGCGTCCGCGGTCACCGGTGAGCGTGTGTATTTTTATGCATGAGGTCGGTCATCATGCGGTTGGTTTCAAAAAATTCCGGCCGCGCTGTCTGGAAGAATATCATGTCTGGCAATGGGCCTTCGAGCAGATGCGCAAACGCGCCATTCCAGTGGACCGCCGCGTGGAGCGGCATTATCGCCGCAGTATGTACCATTATGTTCGCTTGGCCAAAAAACGGGGCCTCAAGGTTTTGCCGCCGGTTTTGGAACAATTTCAAACCTGGCCCGGATAAGCGACGTCCGCAACTTCACGCAATAAACGTCTTGCTTTTCTTTCCGCTTAAATAACTCTCCATTACGCAACCCGCCAGATTGTCACCGGTGCAGTAAAAAGCCACACCCCGGCATAAGCGCGTGAGTTGATCAATAAACTCCACCCATTCCATATCCCAGTAGTCCTCAACCAGCGCAAAGCTCGCTACACGTATGCCCGCGCGGCAGCATGTCAGGGCCTCGCGCAATGTCGCCACCGCCGTTTCCCGTCTTGGTGGATACAACAAATGCAGAGTCTCCCCATCCACATGTGCTGTGGGCTGCCCATCGGTGATAATGAACATCTGTTTTTGCTCGGCAGGGCGGGAATTTAGAATTCGTCTTCCCATCTGCATGCCCAATTGCAGATTTGTAAAGTGCTGATGCGTTTTCTCCGCCTGCGACAGTGGAATATGCACTTCAATTTCATACTGATGCGTGGATACAGGCTTCGGCATCAACAGCGGCAGCCGCTGTTCGGGAATAACCGTGGCCGTGCTGTAAAATCCAACAATATCAACGGTGTCTTGCGGAAAACGCTGTCGAACCAGCGCTGTTAATGCCATGGCTACCTTTTTAGCCGCCATAAATCGTCCATAACGCATCATGCTGCCGGACATATCCACAAGGATACACAGCGCGCAGGCTGTAGTGCCTTCCAGCAGGTGCAACTCCAGATCATTTTCATTAAACTCAATCGGAATACCCGGTGTATTACCCGCAACAACCGCCCGCGACATCGCATTGCGCAGGGATTGCAGCATATCCAGTTCACTGATCGGATCACCAAACTGATATTTACGCGTACCCTCCAGCCGATCCGCACCGGCACCGGCGTTGGCTGTCGGATGGCCATCGCGGCTGCCACGCGGTAAATGGGCGAAAATCTCCATGAGCGCCTTGCGCTGCATGGCATTAATTGCGCGCGGTGTCAGGCGAAATTTTCCCGCCGCCTTTTCCAGCAGGCCATCTTTCATTAACTGCTCAAGAATATCCGCATCCGCAGGCTCCAGTTTGGCTAGAGCTTCAAGGGCCTGATCTCCGTAGGAGAGAATAAAATCAAAAATGCTTTGATTGGCAAACAGGCTGTCAGGTGTGGGAAATTCCGAACCGTCAAATTCACCATAATTAAAGAGCATCGCACAGCATCCCGATACAATCCGGCCCATTGGGTATTATCAGTATTATAGCCGCGCCAATCCGCCGGGAGAAAACCCGCGCAAAAATGGTTTCAAATAGGGCCACAACTTCGCAAAAATAACGCCATTTGCTCATTGCGCGTTTGCGACGGATAATCTCCTCCATGGAATCAGCACAGGAAATCTTTAAAACCTTTCTCCATGAGCATCGGCAAAAGTACACGCAAGAGCGTCGCGTGGTACTCGAAGTTATTCAAAGCTTCGATCGACCCTTTGAAGCCGAGGAACTGCTCCTGGCATTGCGCCGACAGCAACACCGTGTCAGCAAAGCCACCGTGTACCGAACGCTCAAGCATCTCGTGGAATGTCTGCTGGTAAATCAGATTTTTTTTGGCACCGGAAAACAGAGTTATTACGATTTTGTCGGAACGCAACGTGGTCATGACCATCTTGTGGACGTGCAAACCGGAAAGATTATTCCCTTTTCCAGTCCGGAAATTGCCGCTTTAAGAGACCGTATCGCCAAGGAAATGGGCTTTACATCCGTTGCCCACCGGTTTCAGATACTCGGAAGGCGGATTAACACCCCACCGGCAAGTTAATGTCCGTGTTAATGCACATGCCGGATTATCTGACCGCGCACAAGAAATACCACTTCCTCCGCAATATTGGTGCAATGATCAGCAATGCGTTCAAAGTTCTTCGCGATCATGATCATCGCCAGATCAGCCGGAACATTCTGCGTGTCCGCTACCATACCCGCCTGCAAGTCCTGGTAAATCTGGTGGTAAAGCGCATCGATAACATCATCGCCCCGGCACACTTCTGCCGCCAATGCCGGATCGCTTAGCCCCAGACACTTTGTGGTGTCATCCACCTGTTTGAGGGTGGATTCAGCCATGGTTCGTAACTCGTGGGGAATCTGTGATACCGTCGCGGAGAACGACGGCACCATTTGCGCAATGTTATAAGCACAATCGCCAATCCGCTCCAGATCGCTGTTAATTTTAACAATCGCAAAAACCGTCCGTAGATCAGACGCTGTAGGCTGATGCTCCGAGAGCATATTGATGGCCGCACGCTCAATTTTGACTTCTTCGGCATCAATCTGATCTTCGGTATCGCGGACTCCCTGCGCAATATCAGGCCGGCAATGAATCACCGCCTGCGTAACTTGTTCCACCGCGCCCTGCACCAAAGCGGCCATGTCCACGCAACGATGGTGCAGGAGTTCCAAGGCTTCAACAAACTGAATTGACACGGACTGCTCCACGTACAACGGATTAACCGACAAACTCATTCAAGTATACCCCAGTAATCTCTCCGGAGCGAATTACCCGTGCTTTTTATCCCTATAGGGGTGTGGCCATATTTTTTGGCAGGCGGCGACATTTTCGCTGAAAACGCGCGGGCCAAGGCCATGCGGCTAAAATGGAACGTCGCGGTGCTGGGCCACGAAAATTGGTGGCGGCGTGAAGGATTGCCAAAAATTATGGCCACACCCTCCCTATAGTACATCATGAACCCAATGCGCGTTTCATCTCGCTGCGAAGATGCGGTGCGCTGAGGATTTGCACCGCTGTTGCAAGTCGTTAGCCAGTAAGAGAGAATCTTAACGCGGTGAAATAATGTGAGATTCGGCGGTGCATAGTCTCTTTTGTTCTTTGGATCTGCAAGTATTCCAGTGAAAGGTTCATCGATGGATTCAATAAACCGGCGGCATTTGATTCAACGGGGACTTGCTGCCAGCATTGGTGGTTTGTCGCTGGCGCAGGCACACGCTGCGGGAGCCGCGATTGCAAGCGAATCTACGGAAGGCTTTCGGAATGTCTTCGGAATTCGCGTCGTGGACGATCAGACGGGCCGTGGTATTCCACTTGTTGAATGCCGAACGGTAAATGATGTGCGGTATTACACCGATAGCGCCGGATATGTCGCCATCGCTGATCCGGGGCTGATGGGCAGGCACATCTATTTTTTCATTTCAGGCCCCGGGTATATCTGGTCTGATAAGGACGCCTTCGGCTATCGCGGTACAGCCTTGGATGTGAGAGCCGGAAGTATTGCGGTATTAAAGATGCGCCGGGTGAATATCGCGCAGCGAATTTACCGTGTTACCGGTGAGGGGATATATACCGATTCAATTCGTCTTGGACTGCATGCTCCCATTGAAAAACCTGTTTTGAATGGCAAAGTCATGGGGCAGGATTCTGTCCTTGCGACCATTTATCATGGAAAAATTCACTGGATATGGGGCGATACCTCGCGGCCCGAATATCCATTAGGTAACTTCAGGTCTTCCGGTGCCACTTCCATGCTGCCTGGCCAAGGGGGATTGAATCCGGATGTTGGTATCAATTTGCACTATTTTACGGATAACACAGGCTTTTGCCGCCCCATGTGTCCACTTTCAAACGAACCCGGCGGCGTCGTGTGGCTCGACGGATTAACCGTTGTACCTGATCGGGCGGGTAACCAGCGCATGATTGCTCGTTACTCACGCCGCAATGGCATGAAGAATTTATTTGAGCACGGCCTGGCGGTTTGGAACGACCGCACCGAGACATTTCACAAGCATGTGGTGTATCCGTTGGATGAGCATTGGCGGTTCCCGACTGGATACCCGGCGAATTATGCCCAGAACGGGAAAAACTATCGTCTTTTTACGCGGCAGTTTCCGGTCGTCCGTGCCCTTGCAACGCTTCCATCGATAGCGGATTGTTCCCACTATCAGGCTTTTACGTGTCTTGCGCCCGGTACGCATTTTAAGGCTGAAAAATCCGAGTTAGATCGGAGATCCGATGGGACATTGGTATGGGGATGGAAATACAATACCGCCCCATTGAACTCCGTGCAGGAGGCAGTATTGCTTTCGCGCGGCCTGATGCACCCGGATGAAGCGCGATTCCAAATAGTCGATGCGGTTACGAATCAGCCGTTGACGATTCACAGCGGTTCATTTTTCTGGAATGACTACTTAAAAAAATGGATCATGATCGGCGGTCAGGAAGGCGGAACGTCGTTTCTGGGAGAAATATGGTTCGCCGCCGCCCCGTCACCAACTGGTCCCTGGAAACGCGCTATCAAGATCGCTACGCATCCCGACTATTCATTTTACAATCCGTCGCAGAATCCATTTTTTGACCAGCAGGGTGGAAGAATCATCTATTTTCAAGGAACATATTCCGTGACTTTTTCCGGTAATACGCATCCTGTTCCGCGTTACGACTATAACCAGTTGATGTATCAACTCGATTTATCAGATCCTCAGCTGGGCAATATATAAGAATAAAAGGAAACTAATTGGAGACAGAAATGTAATTTATCCTCGGTTGTGGCGAAACTGTCCCGACGACTCGCCGTATAACGATCTGGCTGTGGCAGCTACCGCACCGATCGTTGTTAATCGCAACCCCCACCTCTTGAGCTTGATGGATCAATTCAGGATCGAAGCTCGGTCTGTGGATCGCTCCGTTCTGGTTGCCGCAGAGCCGCACCGCGCCTATCTCGTCTTTCTTTGCAGATTGAATATTCAATGTTCAATCTGTATGATACCGCCATGACGATTCCCCGGCACATGGCCAACCCCCTGGCGCAAGCCGCGCGACACTACCCGGTTATTTCTTGGCGGCCCCTTAGCCTCGGTTGTGGCGAAACTGTCCCGGTGAAAGCCCGATCTCCGCTTTGAAAGCGCGGGATAAATGGTATTCGTCTCGGAATCCACATTTGGCGGCCACTGTGGAGAGCTTGAAATGTGTCGTTGACAAAAGTCGGCGACCCAAAGCGGCCATTTCGTTACGGGTTTACGGGATTAAAACCACCCTCAGCCTCGCATATGAGGAACGGATCCCGGATTCGGATAACACCTGCCGCAGCATCACTTACGCGTACGTCCCATGCTTCATAAATATGAAAACTTGCCCAAAACTCTCGCTTGTTTAAGGACAAGTTGAAATTCGCAAGCCGTCGGCGGTTGGAGTCCCATTATCTGCTGCGCCTTAACTCGCCCGGTGACAGGCCGGTTGCGGCTTTGAACACGCGTGAAAGATGGTATTCATCCCGGAAGCCGGATTTAGCAACCACCATGGCGTGTTATTGTCCGCGCGTGTAGGGCTGAACGGTCCTTAAGCCCGGGACTGCGGCGAAATGTTTTTGGTTGAAGGTGTAAAGGGGTACATCCATTGACACGGCAAGCTGTCCGATCAGAGCGTCCAGCAATCCGAGATTATGAGTGAGACGGCCTTCCGCGTAAACAGAAAGAGCCTGATCGGCGACATGCGCAGGCGTCCACAGCAATGGAAATGGACTAATAAACTTTTGTAGAGCCGACATTTCATATTTACTGGCGCAGCCCTGCATTAGCTCCATGACCACGAGACCTGGCAGATAGATTTCTTCGCCAGTCCGTCCTGCAAGCCAATTAAGCGCCGGCAAATATCCGCGCAGCAAGTCGATCACAATGTCCGTATCGAGCAGGATCAATTTCAGTCTCTCCGCCGGGTTTGCGCCTGCAGGCGGAGTTGGCGGGCGTATTCGATGGAGTCGCCAATGTCAGTGCGGTCTTTCCACAAGCCTATAAGACCCGATTCGAGAATATCTTTTCCGGTCATCGGACGCTTATTCTCCACAAACACAAACAGCGGCGTATCCGTTGGCAGGTCAACAGGCTCATCCGGAACGATGGTCTTGCCGTCAAAATGTGCTCTGATGGTTGTCATTTAATTACCTCGATTATTATTATACCAGTTACGGGTGAGAGTTTGAAGCGCCCTCAAAATCACCACCTCGCTAATACATGGAATCCAACAATAATCGAAATTTCAGATTCATTCCAATGTTGCCACAGGTGAATAATAAGGGCCTGTGCGGTATAAATTGAGAGCTACGGCTTGTTGTTGGAAATCGAGCGCAAGGACTGATCGTGGAAGTATTCATAGCCGCCCGGGGACTCCTTGGAATCATTCATTTTGACCACCAAGTTTTCAGAAAGCGGTCCTCGCCCTTTGTGTAGACCCGTTGCAAAGCCCAGAGGAAGTAATCCGCGGCCTGAAGCCCCGCAGACTCTGCTGAGTTCAACGACATTACCTCAATAGGTGCGGAACCGGCTATACCCCAGTGGCGTCGGAAATTATCGCGTGATCGTTCGAGAGCGGATCGGAGCGCATGCGTGCGATCCTTGGCACCGCGCTGGGCAAAATTAACTCGATAGGCGGCGTTCGAGTGCAGCAGATTTTTGAACAGCCGGGTGACCATCTGGTCATAAAGTGCATTCGGGTGGTAGCGATAGGAAGTACTGTGTCTATTTTTATTCTGAACATCGGCGGCAAGGCCCCGCTTATCCCTGATAACTGCGTGAAAACGGACATCTTCATGGGCGAGCAATTCAAAGACCATCCGGCGGATTTCAGGAATGTCATCTTTGGCGTGGAAAAACAGGGCTGTTTTTTTGCGTTCAGGCCTGACGGATCGAACACCGGAGAAATAAGGATCGGCGAGAATCCGCACTCGGATTTCCGCGAGCCTCAGGTTCAATCCAGTTGGGTCGTCCACGTCCAGCACGCCAAGCGCGAAGTGGCTTGAACATCCTTCCGTACCGGCGATGACGCGACCGTTGCGGTCAAACAAAGTTCCATCACCTGCTTCATCCACGAAATAGTGCTTGGCCGCTGGGGGGACTTCTCCGGTCAGGTTTTCCTTGGCTGGTCTGATTTCGGTCTCCACAAGAGCGTTAAAACGTATCTCATCGCGGATAGATATTATCGCCGAAGCCGGGAAAAAATACGACCGGCGCGATCACGTATCCCCGTCGGTTTCGGTCGTGCTTGTTGGCGGCGAGTTCGGCCATGAGGTCTTGGGTGCTGCCCGTGGTATCCAAAACCGCAAAGAGGCATAAGGACGCAAAGGTCGGAGGGATTTACCACGACGGGAGCGAGGGCAAAGGGATTGGCTGGCGGTGTATTGGGCATTCTCTGTGCCGGTAAACATTTACCGATTTTTACCACGACACGAGAGTCACGAAGAATTAGAAAATGAACCACAACACGGATTTTTGAGGAAGTATTCCAACGTAAACCTCCGTGTTCTCTTCTGTGCCCTGTGGTTCAAACATTAGCGCATCGGCGGCTGAATTTCCATTATCTGCTGCGTCTTAACTCACCCGGTGAAAGCCCGGTTTCGGCTTTGAACACGCGTGACAGATGGTATGCATCTCGAAAGCCGGATTTGGTGGCTATTGTGAAGAGCTTGGAATGAGTGGTGGTTAGCAATCGTCGCGCCTCGTTGAGTCGGCAGCGTAATACTTCGGATTTTATCGCCCGGCCCAGCTTTTGCTCAAATAACTCATATAATTGTCGGCGCGTGGTGCCGGAAGCCACGACCACATCCTCCACGGACAACGGCTCCCGAAAATGCTCGGCTATGAATCGGAGGGCACGCACCAAGTGCGGGTCATCGACCGCAAAGATATTGGTGCTTTGCCGGACCACCACAGGGCCGGGTGCAACTAAAATAGGGCCTTTGGGCGGTTTCTCACCGGAGATTAAACGATCCAGCAGTGCGGCGGCCTCAAAGCCATGGTCGTGCCGGCGTCGGTCCACGCTGGTCAGCGGCAGCAGGCCAAGTTCACAGGAAATGATGTCGTTGTCCACACCTACTACGGCAATATCGTTGGGAACCATCAATGATGCCAGTTCCGCGGCGTGAATGACATATTGTGCGTTGCGATCATATTGTGCCATGATCCCCAGCGGGTGTGGAAGTTTGGCAAGTTTTCCAGCCAGCCAGGGTGTGGGGTCCAGTGTTTGGGGTGCGTTGCTTGTTAACCCGGAAAAATCGAGATGGTAAAAATGCTTCCCGGCAGTCTTCACGGTACAACGGAATCCATCCATGCGCTCGCGCTCAACATTGGCATCGCCAAGTTGGAAAAAAGCCAGATGTTCAAAGCCGCAGGATAACAGATGTTCCGCACCGGCGTGGCCAATCGCCCGGTTATCCGCCAGCACGCGAGCTACCTTAATTTCCGGTGCCTCGTAAACCATATCCACTACCGGCGTTTTAGTGCGGCTGATGAATCTGGCCAAGGGCCCCGCGGGGTCGTTTAGCAGGGCAATAATGCCGTCTCCACTCCATTTGCGTGGAATTCTGCGATCATGGCCAATGATATCGTTAAGAATCCACCCGGCCCGACGCGCATATTCCGCCACGCCGCGGTTTATTTCTTCATCGTAATAATCCAACGCCAGGAGAATATGCCGCCGGTTGTATCGGTTAAGAGCCATAGCGAATAGTGATAACCCAAAAGTTTTTTTATGCAAGGTGTTTTATCGTCCCGCGCAAAAAGGCAACGGATTCGCACGAAATGCCATTGTGTGGCGTTACACAGGTCCGTATAACCTGTCGCATGTTGACTGCGGACTTTCTGGAGAACATTATGAAACCATTGTATTTTGTGCTGTCGGTTTCTCTTTTGCTGATGGCTCTGGCATCACCGGCTATGGCTGCCAAACAAAAATTCTTTCTTAAGAATGGTGATCGCGTCTGCTTTTATGGGGACAGCATTACTGAGCAGCGCTTTTATGCCGCCGATGTGCAAACCTATGTCTTAACGCGATTCCCCAAGCTCCATATGCGATTTGTGGATGCCGGGGTCGGGGGTGATCGCGTTGGTGGCGGCTGGGCCGGCCCCATTAATGTTCGTCTGAAACGTGATGTTTATCCATTTAAGCCCAATGTGATCACGATCATGCTTGCTATGAATGACGCCGGATACCGACCTTTCAACACGAAACTGTACAATACCTTTACCACCGGGTATGAACACATAATCCGAGCTCTCAAGCGGCATCTACCGGGGGTGCGCATCGTGCTTCTGGGAACTTCTCCCTATGACGATGTAACGCAAAAGATTAAATTTCCGGGCGGATACAATGCTGTGCTGATTCGTTACAATGCGTTTGTGCAACATCTGGCGGCCAAAAATCACCTTTTGTATGTCGATTTTAATACGCCCATGGTCAACGTGCTGAAAAAAGCTCAAAAGATTAATCCTACACTGGCCCAGAAAATTTTCCCCGGCCGAGTTCATCCCAGTGCGGCGGCCCAAATGATGATGGCCCAGGCTCTCCTCAAAGCCTGGGGTGCTCCGGCAACCGTTACCAATGTCAGCATCAACGCCGCTTCCGGCAGCGTGACCCATGCCGTGAATACCAAAATCAGCGGGTTGAAATCCGCTGGTGGCTCGCTGACTTGGACACAACTCGATGGCTCATTACCGATGCCCATTATCACCCTGCATGAAAACTGGCCGCAGTTTCCATCTTGGAGCTACTTCCTGCTGCCGCAGCCTAATCCCAAATATACCAATCAGGTGGCAGCGCTGATTGACAAGCTTTCCGGTTTTACGCATGAGTTGGATCGGGAAATGCTGACGGTAAAAGGCCTGTCGGCATCGCATTACAAGCTGTTGATTGATGGTAAATTAATCGGTGAATTTACCCCCCAACAACTCGCGGCGGGGGTCAATCTTTCCCGTTATTTCACGCCCATGCTCTGGCAGGCGTATCACGTAAATAGTATTGTCTGGGAAGAAATCCAGACCCATTTTGTAGCTTGGCATGGCGTACAAACCATGATCGAGAATTGGGGGGGATGGCACAAGCCGAACTTGCCGGTGACCACGGAAAATGATCCGGCCGCAGCGCGGGCGGTTGCGGGTGTGGTCAAAGCGATGAATAAACTGGGCAATGTCATTGCGGAGCGGGAATTCAAGGCCAATAAACCCAAGCCGCACCACTATGAACTCGTGCCCGTTGCCGGCTGATGCCAATGCCATTGAGTGCCAGGGGGCGCGGCGATATTGAGGGGACAACATGGCCTATGCCGCTCGGCGCGAGATTCTCAAAGCCACCGTGGCCGTTGTTACGGCCATGGTGGGGGGGCGGCCAGCATAAGCGCTAACGTAAGCGAATGAGATCGGTAAATTCACCGCGAAAAGCCATGAAAATAAAGCGTTCATCAGCAGATGCGCTTTTGATCAGAATGGTGATTTCCGCGATTTTTTGTTTTAAGCCGGAGTTTAGCCACGAGAATTTCATTTCCAGAAGAGAAAACCCTTGATGGTGTTGTATTTGATGAGCCCTGGGGTGGTTTTTCGGCGGAAAAGTGTACCCATGTAAAAAACACAAATTTCCTTGAT
>Ga0209012_1001976_pt1 | contig 19290 bp, 20 predicted proteins | sample RS3BMetagenome_FD_184735 | JGI IMG/M metagenome (GOLD analysis project Ga0209012, IMG submission 184735) | Ferric oxide microbial mat and aquatic microbial communities from Rainbow Spring, Yellowstone National Park, USA - RS3B (SPAdes) (version 3) ...
CAGTAGCCAGTGCACCCGGTTGTAGGTAGGTTTCGAACCAATGACACCTAGAGAATCCCAGCTCACAACCGGCCTTGACCTGCTGTGGCCGACCCCATTCGAAACTGTAAATCTGCCGGTTCTGCCTTCGAAGGTTCGAATCCTTCCCGGCCCACGCAGAAGAAAGCCCTGGTCAGAGCCCATAAATGGGGTTTTGGCCGGGGCTTTCGTCATGACATCAGAACCAAAACCTTGGCTACCGCAGTAGCCAAGGTGCCGCGCGCCACTCCATTGCTTGTCCCGTCTCATCGGGACCGAGGCGCGTCGCGTGTCAAGAAAGTGGCAGATTCCTGGTCTTTCGTAACGGATTCTGAGAAATTCCGCACTATGCGCGATTTGCAGCACTCAAGAACTGCATGACGACGACACCGACCCGTGAGAGTGCCCGATGACCCGCCGCGCTGCAGGAGAAGGCTCGCTGTATCAGACCCCCGACGGCGCCTGGCATGGCGCAGTCAGCTTCGGAAAGGGGGCCGACGGCAAGCGAATCCGAACGCATGTCCGGGCAAAGACGAAGTCGGCCGTCGCCGCAAAGCTGAGGGCTCGCATCAGAGACAAAGAGGCCGGTCTGGTGCCGACCGGTGGACAGCCGACCGTGGAGGAGTGGCTGAACCAATGGCTCGAACTGACGGCCCGAACCCGAAAGGAATCCACCCATAAGACCCACAAGACCGACTGCCAGTACGCCATCGACGCCTTCGGTGACGTGAAGCTCGACCAGGTGACCACGGAGCTGATCGAGACGCTGTACGGCCAGTTGGCCACACGGGGATTGTCTCCGGCCACGGAGGCGAACGTCCACCGAACACTGCATGCCGCCTTCGACGAAGCAGTCAGGCGCCGTCGGATTGCCCACAATCCCGTCGACTGCGCTCGGCATACTCCCGTCCAGGAGTTCGAAGCGAGCCCCTATGGGTGCACCACGCCGAGACTGTCCTGACGGTTGCGAGAGCCGGCAGGACAGCAGCTCGAGGGTCGTCGGGTCCTGACTTTCGAATTGAGGCAGGGAGAGGTCCTGGGGCTGCAACGGGGTGACGTCGGTTTCGATCGGTAGACCCACTTTGTCTAGCGGGCGGCTTTGTGGCTCCTCCGAAAGGAGTGGGATCGGCCAGAACAGTCGACCAAGCGCTCGCAGCGGTTGCCTGCCCCGTAACAACACTTACACGGGATACCCAACAAGCGATCGCTAGAGGTGCCTGTTGACCTTCGGCTCCATCGCTCACGACTGGGCCGGTTCTGGTTCCTTCTTCGTGCGCGCGGGTTGTTCGTGGGGTAGCTCCCTCGTGAAGGCAAGCGAGAGTAGGGCGAGGAGACCGGCCGCCAGAAGTCCGGCCTTGAGCGAACGGAGCTGTGCCGCCTCGTAGTCCTCGACGACCGCCGTAGCTGACGCGCTGTCGAGGCCCGCAGCAGTGGCGGCAGCGTGGACCTGATCGGAGGACACGAAATTGGTGTTGTTGCCTGCCGCCACCCCGACCTGCGCTGCCACTTCGGAGCTGATGCGAGGGTCTTTCTCCACGTTCGTGACGAAGTTGCTCGTCAGGCCCATGAGCACGATCGCCCCGATCAGGGCAACCCCCAGTGACGAACCGAGCTGTTGGCCCGTGTACTGGAGCCCACCGGCTTCACTGCGGCCCGAGTCGTCGACCGATGACTGGACGACATTGCCGAGCTGGGAAACCATGAGGCCCATCCCGATGCCGAGCACCCCCATGCCGATGGCGAACCCGGCGTTCGACAGTGTCGGCTGGATCGTCGAGAGCAGGATCAGCGACCCGGCGATGGTCACGACCAGGCCGGCCCGCACGATGGTGCGCACGGGGAAGCGGTTGGACAGGCGCGAGCCGACCGCCGAGGTCAGGAACATGGTGATCGAGACAGGCAGCATCTTGATCCCGGTCTCCAGTGCGTCGAGCCCGAGGACGAGCTGAAGGTAGAGCGGGATCACGAAGAACACACCCATCAGGATCAGGTTCTGGCTGAAGAGCCCGATGAGCCCCGAGCGCACCGATGGCACGCGGGCAAGCGAGAGATGGACGAGCGGGTCACGGTTGGTCTCTTCACGGTGACGCTGCCAGGTGACGAACCCCCAGATCAGCCCCAAACCCGCCGCCATCACGAAGAGTGTCAACGAGAACCCGAAGATGGTGATCGGTGAGTTCTTCGGCTTGAGCCAGCCCCAGGTGCTCGATTCGAGGACCCCGAACACGAACAGCCCGAGGCCTGAAGCAGAGAGCACCGAGCCGACATAGTCCAGCTTCGGGGCGGGGTCCGGGCGCCGAGCGTCCATCACCTTCGGCGTCATGATCAGGATGAACGCGACGAGGAGGACCTCGCCGGCGAAGACGATGCGCCAGGTCACGTTCGTCGTCGCCCACCCGCCCAGGATGGGGCCGATGGCGATCCCTGCACCAGCGACTCCGCCGATGATGGCGTAGGCGACCTTGCGCCGAGGTCCCTCGAAGTTGCCGGCGATCAGCGCGGCGAGCGCGGGAAGGACGAGCCCGGCGCCGATCCCCTCGAGCACTGACCAGCCGAGCGCAAGCTGGAACACTGTTTGTGAGACCGCGGTCAGGGCCGAGCCGCATGCGTAGATGATCAGTCCGATGACAAACGCCTTGCGCCTGCCGATGATGTCGCCGATCTTCGCACCGGTCATGATGAGCATCGCCATCACCAGGCAGTAGAGCGTGATGACCGCCTGGATCGTGGACACGGTGGTGTCGAAGTCCTTGACCAACGCGCTGATCGAGACATTCATTACCGACTGATCGAGCACCATGACGAACTGGGCAGTGGCGAGTGCAACCAGCGCGAGCCACCCTTTCGACTTCCCGCTGGCGTCGCTCACTTCCGGTCCCCTTCACGGCTCTCACAGGTCGAGACCATCGACCCGACTGCGACAACGCCAGCCACGTCTGGGCGGTCAAACGCTTTCGGACGGATAGCACCTTCCGATGAGTCTCTCGGAAGGCGGAGGGCAGCCGTAGGGGCAAAGGTCCTGTACGTCCGCCTCTACCCCTACGCGTTCCTGCCCGCCCAGATCGCCAGGAACGGGCCGGATCCAAAGTGCTTCATCCTTGCCTCACATGACCGGCTCACTGCGGCGCCAGTCTCCTAGCGACGATCACCGCGGTCGTCCCGCCGGTCGTCCCGCCGATCACCGCGGTCATCCCGCCGGTCGTCCCGCCGATCGCTTCGCCTGCCGACGCCGTGTGCGACGACAGCCGCTGTGCCGGCCACCGCTGCAGTTCGGGCAACAGGGCCCCCGATGATGCCGCGTCGCCCCCTACGTCCTGGTCCAAGTGGCATGTCAGCCTCCTTCTTCGTCGGCCTCGAGTGAGGCCAAGATTGCCTGGATCGGGATTCGCCCATTAGCGATGAGCTGACCCCCGGAACGACGCGCCGCAGAGGCGAACGGTGCGGCCCAGGCGTTCTCCCACACCAGGACCCCGGCAGTTGTTCCTGGTTCCATTGCTGCAGCCAGGTCCGCCACGTCCTCTGCCGCCAGAAGCTCAGCAAGGTCGGCCTCTGCCGCCCGGAGTTCGTCCACGTCGTCCAGGTCCTCGATCTCCAGTCCTTCGATATCTCCGTTCTCGTCCTTCACGACGATGACCAGGTCGAGGATCCTGATGATTCCGGCATCAACCAACTTGCCGAGTTCGGACGCCATCTCTCCCGTGAAGTGGGAGACTCCTGGTGGGAACTCCACGACCAGGTAGTCGATTGGGCCGAGCTCATCGACATCCGTGTTCATTGTCGGTACTCCTCTTCGTTTCGTCGGGTCAGACAACCATTGCCGGGCGGGCGATGATGTAGATCAGGGCACCGAGGACCGGAATGAACAAGATCAGGACGGTCCAGCCGAACTTCGCCCAGCCGTGGTGATCGTGGCGAGCGAAGTTGTCAATGAAGCACCACACGATCAGAAAGATCATCAGGACGAAGCCGGCGAACATCAGCATCGACCAGAAGATCCCCATGATGGGAAAGACGTAAGCGAGCATGTCCTTGCCTCCATTTGGCACTGGGCCGTGTCATTGGAGTCAGGCTATGGCCGAGTCGATGAGGCCAACAGAGGCCAAGGTCACAGGCACGAACTTGCATGACACTAGAGCGGCACTGGTTGCCAAATCGGCGGGGAAGGTCCGCGCTTCTCCACGAGGTGCTTCGGAAGACTCGAACGGAGTCCAGGGCATTTGGACCCTGGTATCCATCAGTCAATCCGCTGAAGATGACCATGGCCATAGCGTCGAGCGAACGGAGGTGCGGTGCGCGCTCAGGTAGGAGACGAGATCCTCGTGGCGAGTCATCGGGCGGTCCACCGGCGCTGTGAGGTGTTGGGCGTATTGGATCTCGGCGGTCAGGCCCCGTATCTCGTTCGATGGGCTGACGACGGACATGAGGTCGTGTACGTACCAGGACCTGACGCCGTCCTCGTGCGGGGAAAGTGCCCCAAGGCCCTGACGCCGTGACCTGACACAGGGTGTCGCCAATTGTCGGGCAGATGTGCTCAATGCTGGGCTACACCCCTTCGTCCACTCGGTCACTGGACTCATCCAGTCCGACCGATCCGCTCGGCTCAGTTTTCGGCGCATCGAAAAACCACCGTAGGAAGAGAATGCCAAGAACGATCGTCATCGCCACACCGATGAGGATGACTCCCGCTCTGACGACAAAAGCAACTTCCCGCTCGGTCTTCACTTCTGCGTTGTGAGCCGCAGCCAGGGCGCGCTCCACTTCGTCCAAAATGACGGCGGCCTCTTCGAAAGGTCCGTGGGCACTTTGAAGTCGGGCTTCGAACTCAGTCACGAAGTGCCATCTCCTTAGCGTCGATCACCATGCACTCCGTTCTAGTCGCCTGTCCCCAGAGCGCACTTTCCCGGCAGGATGTGGTCCGCCGCCCTGCTCCGCCCGGTACGCGTTCACCCATTCGGAGGGCACGCGATCAGGGACAACCACGGCGACCGCCGGATGGTTCCATTCGCGCTCGACCTGCCGGACGTGCGGTGACCGACGGCCCACCCACTGGAACAACAGGCACATCCCGACCGAGTACAGCATCATTCCGATGATGAAGGCGAAGCCCATGTCGACACCTCCACTTCCTGTCGCGTCGCCAAATGGACGTTTCCCGACCCGGTCGACGGTGGCCCTCCTGGCATCGTGATCCGTGGCACTGGTCACGGGAAGGGTCCTTGGTCACCATGCACCGGGTTCCGACCACCGGGCCCGCCCGTGCCCGCGGCGGTCAGGCCGGCTCCCCGACGGCGGCGACCCCGTCGGGGCCCAGGACGAAGTGCGAGGTCCGCCGGTCCGTCCAGCCGGTGGACGCCGGCTCCCGGACCTGCACGGTGATCCCTCCGCCCGTCGCCATGGTCCCGTTCAGGCGGATCACGCCGTAGGCGTTGGCGGTCCCCCTGGTCCGGCTACTGATGGCGGTGCCGGTGACAAGGGCGAGCGCCTGGCGATGGACTCCGGGTGCGACGAGGTCCACGACATCGGCTGACGGGGAGTGCGTGTGACCCGAGAGGAGGACGGCCACGTCGGCTTCGGCACAGGCGCCGACCAGTTGGTCGCGCCCGACAAGTCCGGACAGGTGGGCGGGGAGCACCGGGTGATGGGTCACCAGCAGTCTCCATGCCCCCGGGGGGGCGTTCCCGAGTGCGTCGCGGACGAGCGCGACCTGACGGGGGGACACGTGACCGGCCTTCCACCGCCAGGCGGGCATCGTGTCGAGCCCGACCGCCACTAGGCCCGGGAGCGCGGTGACCGGATCGAGATCCGAGGTGATGTAGCGCTCGTAGCGCCGCGTTTCGGACAGGAACCGGTGGGGCAGATCGACGAGCGGGAGGTCGTGATTGCCCACGACGGTGAGGACGGCGGCGGGCAGCCGGTCGATGAATGCCCGGGCCTGTACGAACTGGTCGCGCCGTGCCCGCTGGGTCAGATCGCCGGAGATGACGACCAGATCGGGCGCCACCGTCGCCATGTCGGCGAGCAGTGACTCGGCGAGATCCGGGCGGTGGGCGCCGAAATGGATGTCCGACAGGTGGACGATGACCGGCACCGATGCACTATCGCATGCCGAGGGGCGGGCCGGACGGCCTAGTCGGTGGAACGGTGTGATGCGGATGGATCGGTGTGCGCACCTGGGCCGGTACCTGGTCCGATCGCGGTGAACAGCACGGTCATGGACGTCAGCCACACCGCTGTGGCCAGGCTTCCGGCGACAACGTCGGTGGTCCAGTGGACGCCGAGCTCCACCCGAGAAAGCGAGACGGCCGCGATCACCAGAAACCCGAGAGCGACGGCGGTGGCACGGGCCGGGCGGCGCCGCGTCAGCAGGAACACGACGACCGCACCTACAGCGCAGACGACCGTGGCGTTGGCAGCGTGGCCCGAGGGGAACGAGGCGCCGTGCGCCGTCACCAGCCACAGGTCCCTGGGCGGCCGCGGGCGGCCCACCGCGTGCTTCACCAGGTTCACCAGTGCGTACTCACCGGCCCAGGCCACCGCGAAGAGGATGGGGACGGCCACGCGCAAGCGCCTGGTCACCGTCAGCACCACGATGACGCCACCGGCGATCACGGCCGTCACCCATGAGCCGAGCCAGGTGACCGCCCGCATCATGGCGTCGAGAGCGGGCGTGCGGTGGGCGACCACCCAATTCGTGACGTGTCGGTCGACGTCGGTGATGGCGTTGCTGTGCACGACGAACTGGCCGACACCGTATAGCGCCGCCGTGATGCCGATCCAGCCGAGCGCCAGGAGGCAGGAGCGGGACGCGATGGCCCGCGTCGACAGCGAGTCCGACGGCACGTCGCAAACCTATCGGTAGGTGCCGGCGGGACGCAGCGGGCCTTTGGGCCCTACTCGCGAGGCCGGTGCGAACCTACGGTGGGAACCGTCGAGAACAGCGGACCGCCAAGTGACGTGAGTGACGAGCCCGCGCAAGGAGGAATGCCATGGGCCCAGGCTCCGGTCGGATCAGCTGGCGTGAACGGGCCTTCGCCCTGGGCTCGCTGGCTTGCGGACTGCTCCTCGGGGCACTCCTCATCGGGTTCGTCGTCCGCAACATCGGCTTCCTCGCCGTCGCACTGGTCGGACTCGGCCTGGCCGTTGGCGGCGCCTGGTGGGCGATCACCGAACGGATGCCGCGCCGGGCGATCGGTGCGGCCGTTGCGGCCCTTGGGGCCGCCGGCATCGTGGTGGCGTTGGTCCGGGCGACGCCCCAGAGCGACGGCGTCGTCCTGAGGCTGGTGCTCCTGGCCGCGCTCCTGGTGGGAGCCGTCGGACTCGGGCGCGCAGCGCTCGCCCGTGACATCCACGCCCACGACGAGCTGCGCCCGGTGTCCGTCAGCCGCCCCCAGCACCCGGTGCTCCTCTGTAACCCCTGGTCGGGTGGAGGGAAGGTGGAGAAGTTCGGCCTGGCCGACCTGGCACGCGACATGGGCGTCGAGGTGGTGATGCTTGACCGGGGACTCGACCTGGAGCAGCTGGCCCGCGACGCCGTCGCCGGCGGCGCCGACTGCCTGGGCATGGCCGGGGGAGACGGTTCCCAGGCGCTGGTGGCCTCGATCGCCATCGAGCACGACTTGCCGTTCGTCTGCGTGTCGGCGGGCACCCGGAACCACTTCGCCCTCGACCTCGGGATCGACCGGGAGGACCCCCGCTTGAGCCTCACCGGCTTCCGTGACGGCATCGAGCGGCGCATCGACTACGCCACGGTCGGCGACCGGCTGTTCGTCAACAACGTGTCGCTGGGGATCTACGCGACCATCGTCCAGCAGGAGGGCTACCGGGAGGCCAAGTCGGAGACCACCAAGACACTGCTGCCCGAGATGCTCGGGCGGACGACGGAGCCGTTTGACCTCCAATTCACCGACCCGGACCGGGGCGAGGTGGACGGCGCGTTCCTGATCCAGGTGTCGAACAACCCCTACGTGCTCGGTGCAACCCTGGATGCGTCACAGCGGCGGCGGCTCGACACGGGGGAGCTCGGCGTCGTGGCCATCTCGGCCAGCACCGGTGCGGAGGCGGCGCAGGTCTTCACCCTGTCCGCACTCGGGCAACGGCGCCGGAGCCGGTACTGGCACGAGTTCACCGCGCAGCAGTTCGAGGTGCGGTCGAAGTCCGGCAAGGCGTATGCGGGCATCGACGGCGAGGCGCTCGAGCTCGACACCCCGTTGGAGTTCCGAATTCACCCGCGTGGGCTCCGGCTGTTGGTCCCCGAGGGAAACCTGACGGCGGCCGAGCAGCGTCGTGCCCGGGATATCTCTGTCCGCGACCTGATCGACATCGCCCAGGGACGCGACCCGCTGGCACGGTCGGGGTCGTAGGACCAGGGAGGGTGCAGGGTCGCTCCACTCGGCCGCGACCGTGCGGAGGGCGCCGGTCAGTAGATGGTCGGGACGTACCGCAGCAGGGGGTTCGGGACCCGGTCGTCGGCCACCGCCTCGCGATCGGGGAGTTCGACGTCCCGGTGCTCGATCGGTGCGTAGGGGATGCGACCGAGCAGGTGGGAGATGATGTTCAGCCTCGCCCGCTTCTTGTCGTCGGAGTGGGCGATCCACCACGGCGCCCACGCCGTGTCGGTGGCCGCGAACATGTCGTCGCGCGCCTGTGAGTACTCGGACCAGCGCTGATAGGACAGCAGGTCCATGTCCGACAGCTTCCAGATCTTCCGTGGATCGTCGATCCGGCTCTGGAGGCGTCGGGTCTGCTCGTCGGGACTGACCTCCAGCCAGTACTTGTGGAGCAGGATGCCCGAGTCGACCATGGCCTTCTCGACGCCGGGGGCCAGCTCCAGGAAGCGCTGGGTCTCCTCGGGCGTGCAGAAGCCCATCACCCGCTCGACGCCGGCCCTGTTGTACCAGCTGCGATCGAAGATGATCACCTCGCCAGCCGCAGGGAAGTGCGCAAGATACCGCTGGACGTACATCTGTGACTTCTCGCGGTCGGTGGGTGCCGGGAGCGCGACCACCCGGAACACCCGGGGGCTTACCCGCTCGGTGATTGCCTTGATGGTCCCGCCCTTGCCTGCGGTGTCCCGGCCCTCAAACACGATGCAGACCTTGGCGCCGGTGTCCTTGACCCATTCCTGGAGGGCGACGAGCTCGCCGTGGAGGCGCCGCAGCTCGTTCTCATACTCCTTGCGCTTCATCTTCGGGACGTCGGTGGGCAGGCCCGGGCCCGGCCCGTCGGGGCGGGTGGTTCCGCCGTCCGGATGGTCGCCGACGTCAAGTGCCCCATCCGGATTGGCTCCTGAGTGGCTTCCATGGTGCTTGTGTTTGCTCATCGGCCCAACTCCTTCAGACATCACAATTGGCAACGGTGTCAACGACTAACGACACGTTGAAGTTCTTGAGTAATCCTGAAGCAAGTGGGGGTGGTGATCCAGGGTCCAAGGTCCGCAGCGAGCCTAAACTAATCAGCGGTGGGGAACGACCCCAAGACTCGTGCCGTGTCCGGAGTTGGTCATTGCACCCCTTCCGAGCGGAGTGGCATATCCGGCAGCGATAGGGGACGCGACGATTCAGCCTCCATTGCCGTGGCTCGGGTCTGCTCTGAGTCCAGTTGACACTCAACCAAATTCAGAGCACACCCTTCAGATCCTCCCGATGAGGGCGCAGGGGCGCCGGATTACGCCCTCAGTGTCGTACCGAGCGCCACCGTGCCGCTCAGCGCACGAACGGACCGTATTGACGATGACCAGGGTCCGGGGTGCGTTGGGGGCCGACAGAATCACTCCTCAATCACACGGGGTGTCGACACCGACGGGCGTTGCATCAGCAATCTACGTCTGCGAAACGAGTTCCGGCGGGGTGAACATGGCGTTGTCCTCCCCAATCTCCTCCGAAATCAGCGCATTGAGCTTCTGGTTCATGGCCGACAGCAAGGATTCGTCGTATCCGGGATTGGCCGGGTTGGCCAAGTTGTCCATCTCCTCGGGATCCGACTGGAGGTCGTAGAGGGCGACATCGTTGCCTGCCAGAAGCTGCTGGACCGATGCCGGCAGGTTGTAGTTGCCCATCCCGAAGTAGCGGACCAACTTGTACCGGCCGTCGAAGACGCCGCGGAACATCTCGCGCGATTCGAGGTTCGGCACGCCGATCTCCTCGACGAGGACCTTGAACTCCTCCATGCCGCGGTGGAACTCCTGTCCAGCGGCGGCAGCTGCGGCGTCGAACACCTTGGTCACGTTGCGGACGAACCATTCCGCGTCGACCGTGGCGATCATGTCGTAGGTCATCAAGGAGCCCTTGCCGGGTGTGGCACTGCAGCCGCGCGGCCCGACCGAACTGGGATCGCGAACCACGCCCGAGAGGTCATAGCCCTTCAGGAGCGGATAGCGCTCCCGTCGTTCGTCCTCTGACAGGCCGGCATACGCCAGGATCGTGGGCACCAGATCGAGATGGGAACCGACTGCGTCCGACCTGCTTGCGCCGGGGTGGCGCGGATCGGCGATCGCCAACGGCACGTTGACGGATTCCTGGAACGCCACGCTGCCCTTCTGGCGCAGGTGATGTGCGCCTCCCTGCTCGCCGTGATCCGCGGTGAACATGACGATCGTGTTGTCCGCCTGACCGCTTGCCTCCAGCTCATCCAGCACCGCGCCGATGTGGCGATCGACGTCGAGAATGCAGTTGAGGTAGTAGTTGACGTGGTTGTGCCACATGTCCCGGCGATCCATCGGTATCCGGCCGTAGTACATGTCGCACAGGCGCTTGTAGTCGCCGACTGCCGCCGGCTGGCCCTCCAGGTCGTCGAAGAAGGAGGCCGGCAAGGTCGTCTGCCATTTCTGATGGTAGAGCGGCGTATCGGGCGCATCGAAGATCGGGAACATCCCCTTGACCTGGACCATCTCGTCCGCATCGGTATCGAAATACATCACATCGTGAGGGTTGACGAAGTTCACGGCCATGAACCACGGTTTGGCGGCGACGACTTCGGGAGCGCGCGTTGCCAGCCAGTCGACGGCCTCATCCGCAATCTTCCCGTCCTTCAGCGCCCCGTCCAACGGGCCGCCTACCACATCGCCGAAATCCTGGTACTCGGAGAAGCCGTAGGGCTCCATCGCGGCGTGGGACCCTTCCACGGGAAGCTCCGAGAGGTGCCACTTGCCCTTGTAGACGGTGTGGTAGCCCAGATCACGCAGCATATGGCCGATGGTGGGCAAGGCCTCTGGATCGGCCTTCATGTCGTCGATCCAGGCGAAATTGGTATTGTCGAACATGCGGGTATGCGGCGTATGCCGCCCGGTGTACATCACCGATCGGGACGGCGTACATACGGTGGTGGTGCAGTGGTGCTGGTTGAACGTGACGCCCCGGGTACGGATGCGATCCCGGCTGGGCAAGGCGAAATCCGTCGGCACGGCCTGGTGTGCATATTCTTGGTCGGTCACGATCATCAGAATGTTGGGTCGCTTCGTCATGCTTCATTCTCCTTTGGAGAAGACGTCGGTTGGGTTCATCTCTTGCTTCAGGAATGCAACTGTGCGGATCTGGCATCGGTCTCCACCACCAGGTAGTCCACGGACACGTACTCCACCGCCACGGAGCCGTCTGCGTCTGGCCTCCCCGCGGATCGAGGCGTGCGCGAGGACGCCGCACCGGCCGGGCGAGCAACGACGTAGGCCAGCACCCCGATGACGGGAGCCACCACGAGGAAGAGCGTCCAGCCGACCTTGGCCCAACCACTGTGATCCTCGCGCCGGAAGTTGTCCAACAGGCAGACGATGACGACGAGCACGAGCAGCGCCAGCCCGATGAACATCAGGAGCGACCAGAAGACATCCAGGAGCGGAAAGTCGTCGGCGAGCATGACGGGCCTCAGTACCGCACTACATCCGGGCGTCGGGCGGTCGGGCCACGATGTAGATCAGGGCACCCAGGACGGGGAGGAAGAGGATCAGGACGGTCCAACCGAGCTTCGCCCATCCGTGGTGGTCACGTCGTGCGAAGTTGTCGATGAAACACCAGATGATCAGGAAGATCATCAGCACCAAACCTGCGAACATCAACATGCTCCAGAACAGGCTCAACAGAGGAAAGGTGTATGCGATCATCGTGACTCCTCTCGGGACAACGTTTCAGACCTTCGACCAGTAACGCTAGGCCGTCCATTGCTGTGAACGTAGGGTAGAAGGTCACTCACGAGGCAATCTCCGGTGCTCGGAATGGTATTCATCCATTGTTCATGAGTGATTCGCAAGCGTGCACAGCGGCCTCGACGTTCGGGTAGAAGTGCTCTTCGCCGATCAGTGCGGTGAGCCCAGCACTGTCGAACGCGTCGAGCAACGGCTGCTTCGCCCTGGCCACGGCGAGGTGCGTCCCCTTGGCCTCGAGTTGCTCGAGTAGCTCCTCGAGCATCTGGGTCGCAGTCGAGTCGATCGACGCGATGCCTTCGGAGTCGAAGACGATCCAGACCGTTCGGGTCGTTGCCCCGTCGAGTGCCTCGAGGATCCGGCCGCGGACGTACTGCGAGTTGGCGAAGAAGAGCCGGTCGTCGAGTCGGTAGACCATCACGCCGGGAGTCAGCTTCGCCGATGGGTGCGTGGCGGCGTCCGCGTAGCGGCCGAGCCTCGGGACCCAGCCCAGAACGGCGTCGTGCGGTCGGGCGGAGCGAGAAGTGGTGTGGATGATGGAGAGGACGACGGCCACCGCCAGACCCCACAAGACCCCGACGGCGATCACCCCGAACATGGTCACGCCGGCGATCACGACCTCGATCGGCCCCGCCGCCTTGAGTGCCCGCCACTCGCCGAAGTCCACCAGACCGAGTGCTGCGATGACGATCACCGCGGCGAGCACGGCCTTCGGCAGCTTCTCGACGGGAGCGGTCAGGATGAGCAGGACCACGGCGACGGTGAGGGCGGAGACGACGCCCACCAGCTGGGTCTTTCCGCCGGTCTGGTCGTTGACTGCTGTGCGCGACCCACTGGCCCCGACGGGAAACCCCTGGGTGAGTCCAGCCGCCGCGTTTGCCGCTCCGAGCGCAAGCATCTCCTGGTTGGCCCGGACGTTCTGACCGTGACGACCGGCGAACGAGCGCGCCGTGAGTACGCCGTCCGCGTATCCGACGGCGAACAGTGCGAGCGCCCCGGGCAGCAGGGCGACGACGTCGTGGAGGCTGGTCGACGGCCAGACGAACGAGGGAAGTCCCGGCGGGATGTTGCCGATCGTCTTCACCCCGTGGGCGGCGAGATCGAACACCGCCGAGGCGACGATCGCGCCCACGACGACGACGAGGGCACCCGGCACCTTCGGGGCGAACCGCTTCAGGAGCACCAGTGCGACGACGGCGACGACGCTGACTGCGACGGTGGCCAGACTGGTCTGGTCGATCTCCTGGATCACCTCCTTGATCTGCGGGATCGGCTCGGTGCCCTGGATGGACAGGCCCAGCAGCTTGCCGAGCTGACCGGCGATGAGGACGACGACCATGCCGTGGATGTAGCCCACGAGCACAGCTCGAGAGAAGTAGTCGGCGATCCAGCCGAGTCGGACGACGAACGCGACGAGGTACACGCCCCCGGTCAAGATCGCCAGCATGGCGGCGAGGCTGGCGTAGCGCTTGGCGTCTCCGCCGGCCATCGGAGCGATGATCGTCGCCACCAGGACGGCAAGTGCGGCCTCGGGACCCACCACGAGTTGGCGGGAGGACCCGAAGATGGCATAGGCGATGACCGGGAGGAGGAGCGCGTAGAGCCCGGTCACCGGTGGTAGCCCGGCCACCTCGGCGTACCCCATGGCCGATGGGATCGCCAACGCGGCGAGCGTCAGTCCGGCGATCACGTCGAGGCGCAGGAACCGCTTGACGTAGCCCCCGAGGTTGCCCGTCACGGGCATCACGCGCTGCAGCAGCGGAGGGCGCTCCGGAGGCTTGAACGCCCCCTCCGGTCCGCTGAAGGTCGCTGCCTCCCCCTCTGGCTCGTGCCCGGGCCGGCCCGCCTGCCGCCCCTCGTCACCCGCACCGGTGACCGCGCCTTCGCTCATCGGTTCGACCGAGCCTCAGCCATCCCGCGCTACCTCCGATGTGTTCCTCGTCTGCCAGTACAGATGCTGTGAACAGACCGGGCTAGGGACCTTCGGCACTTCTTGGCCACCTAGCAGTAGCCGTACCCTAGGGTTCGAAGGAGACGTAGTGCTGCAACTTGATCGATGGAGACCAGGCAATGGCCACGGTGATTTCTGACCTGACGGAGCTTGCATGCGAAGGGGCCGCGGACCCGCTCACGACCGCACCGGAGGTGGGGACGCACGGCCTGACGTACGCCAATGCGCTGACCCACACCCATGAGGAGTTGGCCACTTACGAGCTGCGAGTGACCATCCTCGATAGTGGTGACCCATTCGTGAAGAGGGACCTGATGGTGAATACCGACCACTCGGCACCCGCTCCTACGTGGAGCACATCGCTGCAGCGCACGCGTGGGACATGGAGTCGAAGTGCGGGCACCCGGGACAGTCGGGGGCGGAGGCCCACACCACCGAGGTCCCGTTCGACCGGATGGCCACCGTCTACGAGCGCAACGGGGTGACCATCACGTCGTTCCCGGTGATCCATGTGATGAACGGGGCGGTCGGCTACCGGCTCGACTACGCGGGGCAGAGTGTCGTCTTCTCCGGTGATACCCGGTCGTGTCACTTCCTCGTCGATGCCTGCGACGGAGCCGACATCCTGATCCACGAGACGTTCCCCTCCGCGTCGGTGTTCGCCAAGAAGGCGGGTGTGCCGGTGGAGCTCGCCGAGGCCATCGTGAACGGTGCCGACACCGGCCCGGCCATGGCGGGAACGGTCTTCGAGCAGGCGGGAGCCCGGATGTCCGCCATGTGGCACCTCGCCGTCGACCACGAGACGGTGGGTCCGGTGTTCAGTGAGATGCGGACCAGGCTCGACGGCCCCGTGGTGATCTCCCAGGACCTGACGGTCTTCAACGTGACGAAGGAGGCGGTGGTCGCTCACCAGGCCACGATCGAGCCGACCGCCTGGCCGGTCGTCGGCGAATTCCAGGTGACCGGACCGCCGATGGCCACCCCGCACGCCCCCCGCCTGGTGGGAAGATGCGCCCATCACGGAGTGACGCCGTGGACCGACCGTGCGGACCGACGCATCGGCCGCGCTCCACGGGCCGGCGGTTGCCTGGAGCCCCGTCAACGGTGATACCACGGTGACGGGACCCGCGGGCGACGCCCACCGCCCCACCTCCTCGGCGGGTCCTGACCAGGTCCAGCCCGCCGCGCCGAGGAGTCCGGGGGGGCTGCCGCGGCACGCGTACTACCTCTTCGTCGCGCGGGGCCTGGTGGCACTGTCGCTCGGCGTCACCGTGCTCGCCACCGGGTCCAATTTCGATCGACTCACCACGTTCATCGCCATCTACTGGATTGTTGCCGCACTACTCACCCTCCAATGGGTTGGCGTGCACCGGGGGACGGCGCACCGACCACTGGCATTGGCCGCCGGCGCCTTGGCACTGGTCGCCGGCCTCACCGTCATCCTGCGGCACGTTCTCGACGCGCTGGTGAGCCGTGGCGTGCTCCTCGACCTGCTCGGCGCGAGTGCGATCGCCATGGGGCTCCTCCGGCTCAGCGGCATGGTGCACGACGATCAGCTGGTCGTGGACCGGCCACGACTCCGCTACCGGGCGTTGGCCGGGACCTTGGAGGTCCTGCTGGGCATCGCCGTGGTGGTGACCGAGACCGGTCCGTCGGACCTGACCCGGCTCGTCGTCGGGGTCTGGGCGCTGGCGATGGGTACGTTCCTCATCCTCGACGCCTGGAAGATGCGGCGGCTGGTCACGAGGCCGGACGATGTCGGGGACGACAACTCGTGGACTCGCCGCCGCCGCCTGCACCAGATGGCGAGCACCTCGGCCTGGCTCATACCGGCCACCTACGTCCTCGCCGCCATCGCCCTCGGTGTGGCTGTCCCGAGGATCGACGCAGCCCTCGGGAACTCGGTACCCGTTCAGTTCGGCGTGGGAGCAGCCCAGTCACTGCTCACCGCATTCGCCACAGGACTCATCACCGTGATGGGATTCATCATCACCGTGGTGATCGCCGCCGCCACCTTCAGCTCGACGGCGGTCTCGCCGCGGATGGTCCGCGAGTTGCAGCAGAACACCACGATCCGCCACGTGTTCGGGCTACTCCTGCTCAGCGTGGTGTACGCCTTCCTCGTCCTCAACCGGGTCGCCCCGCCGGATCGTCCCGACTACGTCCCCGATTTCGCCGTCTGGCTCATCACGCCACTGTTGATCCTCGACGTCGTGGGTCTCATGGTGCTCGTGCGCGAGATGGGCCACTCGCTGCGGCTCGTCAACATCATCGATCGGGTCTACCGACGCGCGGAGCAGGTGATCACGGTCATGTACCCCGAAGATCTCGGATCCGACAACACTGGCGTCCACCAGAGGCACGCACCTGGTGAGAATGCGGTGATCGTCCCCAACCTCGGAGAGTCAGGGGTGGTGGCACATCTCGATGTGCATCAACTTGTCGCCGAGGCCGCACGACTGCACACCACGATCGACCTCGTGTGCCGCATGGGGAGCTACGTGGCGAAGGGTGGCGCACTCCTCCGAGTGGAAGGCGCCGAGTCCGAGATCGACAGGGAGCGACTCGATCGTGCCGTGGACATGGCTGACGAACGGACCATCGATCAGGATCCGCTCTACGCATTCCGACTGCTCGTCGACATCGCGACTCGGGCCCTGTCCCCTGCGGTCAACGACCCGACGACCGCGGTGCAGGCGCTCGACAGGATCGAGGCGCTCCTGCGAATCCTCGCATCTCGTCGCTTGGACAGCGGCATGATCCGCGACCACAACGACGTCGTGCGCCTGGTCGTCCCGCTGCCCGGGTGGGACGACTTCCTCCTGGTGGGTCTGACCGAGATCCGCCAGTTCGGCGCGCACTCGACCCAGGTGACACGGCGCCTCCGTGCACTTCTCGACGATCTGTTGCTCAACGCACCTCCGTGCCGCCGCGCGGCCGTCGCCCGGCAACTCGCCCTATTGGACCAGACCGTGGCCGCCTCGGTCACCGACCCTGTCGAACGCGACCTTGCCCTGCAGGCCGATCGGCACGGTCTCGGTGGGGCGATGACCTCTCCGCAGATGGTCCGGGCCGCTGAGCCGCCGATCCCGCCCTTGAGCTAGGCGCTGCCTCGGAGCCTCCACGTGGGTGAAGTGCGACGGACGGTGAGTTCCAGTGGCAGGATCCCTAGGGTTCGGGCTCCGGACTGACGTCGGCCGGTGGCGAGGTGTTCGAGAACGGGACCGGCGTCGATGCCTGTGGCGGTTTTGTCCCGGCCAGGAGCACGACGCCGACCAGAGCGGCTCCGAGCCCGAGCAGCGCGGGAACCGGCTGGCCGTTGGGGTACTGCAGGCAACCGTTCTGCTCGGGGCACGGAGGACCTCGTCGGCCCCACGGGATCCAAAAGGCGCTTTCCCGTGCCCGACGATCCATCAGTGCAAGAGTTCCATCACAATGTTGTCGCGCCGGCGCCGCCCTTGAGGGTGGTGACCGTGCCGGACGGGGTTCCGGCCAGGTATGCCGGCGTGTCGATCCCGTTCAGCAGGTTGCGGATCCATCCAGCGGCCAAGTCCCGGAGGCCAGCCACGTTCTCTGGTAGCGGCACTCCGCACATGGCGGTCGCGAATCGGCCCGGCTCCTCTCCCTCCGCATCGACGTGGGTTCCACCGGCGAGCCGTACTCCGACGAACTGACCAGCACGTGCACGCTGGAGGACCTTTGTGCCCCGACCGTGGGCATTGCATCGCGAGTCCGGGGCGGCAATCGTCCAGACCGGACGTGCGAACTGCCCCGACAGCCTTCCGAGGCCACGGTCCATGACCCCGGCATGATCCACCGCATCGAGGAGCACCACGCCGCGAAGATTCGTCGCCGCTGGTGGGCTGTCGGGGCGCCCATCGACCGTGTCAACGGTGGTGTACCCAGCGGACGACGTCGCAAGGTTGCCACCCGCCGAGTGACCGGCGATCACGAACGCACGCGGGAGCAGGATTCGTGCGATGCCGGCTGCCCGGGCTGCCTCGTCGGCCCCGACTTCGAGTGTGCCGAAGCACTCGCCGAAGAGCCGGGCCACCGCTCGATGCAATGCCAGGCCGTTGATCCAGCAACCCGAAGGTGACAAGGCGTTGCTACTCACGGATGGTGCCACGACGATGGCATCAGCGGCTGAGGCGATCGACCGTGCGAGCCCGGCCACGTTGGCGCGCCGGCGGGCGAAACCGTGCTGCAGCCACACGAGTCCCGCTGCTGTCGCTACGGGAGGGAAATACCAGTCCGCCGAAATGCTGGTGGTGCGACCCCGATAGCCGATGGGCACCGTGAGCCGCCCTTCCCCCGATGTAACCATCTGCCTCGCTCCCGGGTCGGCCGCCGATGTCATCACCCTCCTCTCATGCTCCCATTCCGGGCACCGACGGATGGGTCTTCTGCACATCGTCGCGGCTCGCCGACCTCGGCCTGCAGAGCTGAGAGGTTGGAGCCGACAACGATGGTGGGATCGATACCCATCTCAGCTCCGGTGTCCGGGCTAGAGGGTCAGGCTCCACTGGGACCCAGGGCACTTTTGTCCGCTACTTCGGAATGGTGGGCCCAGGAGAGCGGCGTCGAGTGCGGATCATGGTTGGTCGCTCGCAGCCGGTGGGGGATAAGTTACCGGAGATCATCTTCGTCGACTCAAACGACAGGATTTGGCACCGGGGGCGGCGCGGCGTGCTGACCGAAGGCGAGGCCATGTCCATGTCCGGGCTCCGACAGCCTGAGCCGGGAGCCTTCGCCACGCTGGAGGCCGACCCGTTCCTGAAGCAGCTGCCACCGGATGAGCCACGGCAGGGCGCGAAGCTCTGATTTCGTCGCCGGCAGGCGAGTCGCCACCGTTCTCATTGACGTTGCGAGAGCGGGTCCATCCGATGCCAACGGAGAGTTGGAGCTGTCCATCGTGGGGCTGCGACGAGTGCTCGGACTGTAATGGCGCCAGCGACCGCATCAGGACGCACGAGGTGGCGCCCGTGGGCAGCAGCGACGCATGCAGCTGAAATGACGCATATTGGGCTCAGAGTGAATTCGTCGAGCCTGGAGGAGTTATGAGGCTCTTCGCGTTTCAGCGGGGTGTGATCGTGGCGAGCAGGTTCCAGTTCGGCTTGCCGGCGTAGAGGAGTGAGCGGATCCGGTAGTTCCGGAAGGACGTGAACCCGAATGCCGCGCGCTTCACCCG
>Ga0209012_1001981_pt1 | contig 19268 bp, 19 predicted proteins | sample RS3BMetagenome_FD_184735 | JGI IMG/M metagenome (GOLD analysis project Ga0209012, IMG submission 184735) | Ferric oxide microbial mat and aquatic microbial communities from Rainbow Spring, Yellowstone National Park, USA - RS3B (SPAdes) (version 3) ...
CCGAGGAGACATGGCGTCGTGGTGACCACCGGACCACGTCAGCGCGGACCACCGTCACCAACGAGTGCTGCCGAACCGTGGTCAAGGAGTGTTGCCGCTCGGTGTGCAAACAGCGGTGCCGCTAACACCGCCTAGTGGATTCCGAAGTGGCCCAAGAGGGCTGGGGTTGGTTGTCCTTGGCCATCGGATCTCCCCTGGGACTCGATCAGAGGCGGTTTGACCCAGTTAGGGCCGCCAATGATCTTGGCCTATAACCGGGCCCATATTTTCGCGTCTGCCACTGTCCGTCACCGTCGGATCGTGCCTGGCGGACGACTTGCGAGTCCGGCGATCCGTGCCTGTGTCCCTCAAACCGCTGGTTACCAATGAGTCCGAAGGATGGCTTCACGAATCTGGGCTCAATGTTCCGGTGATCAGCACCAGGGTGATCGGCAACAGGTGGACAGTCCGCTCCGGCCAGAGGAGTTGGTCAAACGCGACCAGCCCAGTCAGGCAGTTTCATTCCGTCCAGCCAGCTCGAGTATTCGTGGAGTTGTAGCCCACAATCAGATCGGACCTATCGCAGCGCTGGTTTGACAATCCCGCCGGAATCCGATCCATTGACCCACCTGTTCCCGGTGCAGATGGGTGATTGTTGTCCGTGGCCACTTTCTCGTGGCCACGGACAATTGTCTGAGCCTCAGAATCTTCGTGCCAACGTGGCTGGCGTATTCGTCGGGTGGGCGAACATGTGAAATGGGACTTCGTAGGTCGCCATGTTGCCGCGATCAGGTGACTCCAGAAGGCCCACGGCACCTAGCTCGTGGAAGGACCCAGCGAAACTCTTGAGCGGAATCGTGCTGGCGACCCACCACTGGGCAACTCGGCGGGCGGTGAACTGTGCAAGTTGAGCCGCATCTATGTCTACGTCTAGGCCAACTTCCAAAAAGAGACGGTCTTCAGCTTCGGCGGAGGCCTTGACATTAAGCCCGATCCGTAGCTTGGCCGGAAGCTTCTTGCTGTAGAAGGGTGCCCACCCAACGAACTGCACCCATGGGAAGTAGATGTGTCCACACATCACCTTCCCCCGGGTCTTGACTCTGCGAATTGCCTTCTCACCCAGGTGAAAGGCCGTTTCAGTCCCGAGGCCAATGTTGACAGAGTTCAAGCTGTTGAACCTGTCCCACCGGACCTTGTCGTAGTTCTTGCAAATGACGATCAATCGCTGGTCCGTGATCGAAAGTGTGCCCTGAAGATCGCTTGCGCCACCGGCGACTTCAATGCCACCGGAAGTGTCCTTGAGCAGCCAGATTCCTCTGACCGGGTGCGTGATCAGGTCAGCACCGTCGACGAGATCCATGATCGGCGATAGATCGTCAGTTAGCTGGGGGAACATCGGGTCGACAGGGGCCTCGGGAGTGCGAACCCCCAGGATTGCGTACGGCGCCACGGCTACTCTCTCCAAGTCCGGCGGGATACGGAGTTCTGGGCATTGCGGGGGCCCTTGTTGACCCTTCGAGTGGCGACGGGAAAATTCCTAGCCACCGGGCTCACCTTCATGCCGCCGCCGGAATGTACGGCATCCTGGGAAGGGGTTCGTCCGTAGAGTTGATGTCCGGCGTGCCCAATCCGCTTGACGGCTGCGACTGATCCCACGACCACACGCCATCGCCATAGTTGAGCAGCGTGAGCGTGACACCGTTCATGTCGGCTATGTCGCCTCCTGGATTGCTCGGCGAGTAGTAGCTACCAATGATGAAGAATCCATCGGTCGTCGCGGATTGCCCCGGTGGGAGAGACGCGTCGTAGACATCAAGCCATCCCGACGTCACGTCCGTGCACTGCGTGTGGGTGCCCACCACATCTTCTGCCTGAAGGGTCAGGTTCGTGAGCGCCACGCCTTTCACGAACAGCCCGGCGAAGTCGGTTGCTATCGAGAAGGAGCTGGTGGTGTTCGTGACGGTGTACGAAAACGGAATAACCGCATCTGTCTGGTCATTCACCGGGCAGCTGCTTCCAAGCGAGTCACCACCAATTTGTTGCGAGCCGGCATGCTCCAGAGATCCCCGCTTGATCTCAACGGAGGCCGTACTGCCGTTGGTGCTCTTGAAACTCAAGGTGGTCAGGTTGGTGAGACTGGCCGCTGGCACTTGGTTACCTGATGACGTGGCCGATGTGGTTGGTGACGTAACTACCGTAGGTCGAGTTGCTAGGGAGACCGGGTCCCTACCTGTCAGGCTGACGTGAGACGCCCGCTACCGCGGATAATCCCTCGTAGGGCGAGAACGGAATACCTGATTGATGTCACTTCCTACTGCAGTCCTGGACGGACGCGCCCACAATGGGGACGTGCCCGAGATCGACCCGGCCGCCCGGCCTCAGCGGCGGAGGTTCTCCGCCGAGTACAAGCAGAAGATTCTCGCCGAGTACGAGGCTGCCCCTGACGGCGAGAAGGGGTCGGTCATTCGACGTGAGGGCCTCTACTCCTCGCAGATCACCGAGTGGCGCCTGGCGAGAGACGCCGGTGCTCTGGGTGGCCTCGAGCCGGGGAGCCGCAAGCCCAAGCGCAGCCCCGCCGAGGTGGAGCTGGAGAAGCTGAAGGCCAAGCACCGACGCACCGAGACCGAGCTGGTCCGGACACGATTGGCGCTCGACATCATGGGAAAAGCTTCCGCGCTCTTGGAGTCGTTGGCCGAGAGCGCGGACACGGACAAGCCGTCGCCGAAGTGACCGTCGCCACCTGCGACGAGCTCATCGAGGTGGTCGGCACCACCCGGGCGTGTGCCCTCACCGGCCGGTCCAAGGCCACCCACTACCGGGCGATGGCCGGTCCTCTCCACGGGCCGCCGGCCCCTCGTCTCACGCCACAGAACGCCCTCAGCGACGAGGAACGGGCAGAGATCCTGGCCGTGCTGCGGTCTCCCGCCTACGCCGACCTGGCCGTCGCCCAGGTGTGGGCCATGCTCCTCGACGACGGCACCTATCTGGCCAGCCAGTCCACCATGCACCGGGTGCTGCGGGAGTGCGGCGAACACCGCGACCGACGACGCCAGCGAACCCACCCGGCCAAGAAGAAACCCCACCTCGTCGCCCACCAACCGCTGGAAGTCTGGAGCTGGGACATCACGAAGCTGCCCGGGCCCATCCGCGGCGTCTACTTCGACTGCTACGTGATCATCGACATCTTCAGCCGCTACGTCGTGGGCTGGACGGTCGAGACCACGGAGGACTCCACGATCGCCAAGACGCTCATCGCCGAGGCCATCGCCCGACAGGGCGTGGGCAAAGGCCAGCTCACCCCGCATGCCGACCGGGGCACGTCGATGACCTCGAAGACCGTGGCCCAGCTGCTGGAGGACCTCGGGGTCACCCGCACCCACTCCCGGCCCCACGTGAGTGACGACAACCCCTACATCGAGGCGCACTTCAAGACCTTGAAGTACTGCCCGGCATGGCCCGGTCACTTCGACACCGTCGACGACGCTCGGGCCTGGTGCGAGCAGTTCTTCGACTACTACAACCACATCCATCGTCACCGGGCCCTGGGCCTGCACACGCCGGCCAGCGTCCACTACGGAACCGCCACCGAGATCCGGGCCCGGCGGGCCGAGACGCTCGATGCCGCCTACGCCGCCAACCCCTCCCGGTTCGCCGGACGACCCACGCCGCCGGCGCTGCCGACCGTGGCGTGGATCAACGAGCCCCAGGAGGCGCTGATACAGAACGTTTGAACGGCACCCGTCTCATTGGCCTTGACAGCTTCCGGGTCGCTCGTTTGCGTAGAGGCAGCGGATGAGCACGCAGATGCCCCAAGGCCAAGAATGGCGACCACCAACAATGAAGGCGTTCGGCGACTCCATGCCGACCCGTCCCGAGTACGGGACCCCATAACTACAACCTCCCGCGAAGGCTCGATAGCCACTTCCATCGGGACTGTACCAGGACGTCATAGTCATGGGGCGCAACGTCACTGGACAGGAACGCTTGGTGACAATGGAACGTCTCTTGCAGCTGTCCACAGCCACAACGTGAACTGTGCGCCTGAAGGCGGGGGCCTCCCGGAGAGACGCGGAGTTCCTTGCCGAAGCTAGATGGGAGGCCAGAGAGATTCTCGATCGCCCACAACTCAATTGCGAGTACCTCGATGGGGCCAAGCTCTCCGAGGCCAACATGGCAACAACCGGGTTCGCAGTCGAAGTGTCCGTGGTCACGATGTCGACGGATGATCAGCGGGTGGAGCTGCCACGCCCCCCGCTGAACGGCCCGGGGGCCACCCATTGAGGTTTGCCGCCGAACGCAGGCACCGCCGGCCTGGTGGGCGCCCCTCGTGTCCAGCCAGAAAGACTGGACACGCACTTCGTGCCCCCAAACGTGCCCCACGCCACGGAGATCGACGGTTACTAGCGGGTAACCCCGGGTAGTCCATCTGGCACTTGATCAGGCATTTCCCATTTTTCGGCAGGTCGGCGAATTGTCGATTTTGCACTTCCCAAGCTGGACACGCAGGTTCGATTCCCGTCGCCCGCTCTGCGGTGTGGTCCCTGATTAGGGCTGGCATCTGTCCAGTCAGGGGATTCTGATCGACGCCAATGATCTGGCTGCGTGCCCCCAATGAGCACACTGGTCGGTACCGCAACTGTTCGCGGCCTGAGCGTCATCAGCGGCTGATCAACTCTTACAGGGCGGGAGTGTCATCATGAAACTGCTTCGTGAAGGGAGAGATTGATGGCAGCTTTCGAAACGATCTTGCATGCTGAGTTACTGAACATCGCTCCGCACCCACCCTCGACAACCGTTGAAGAAGAGAAGTGGACCGCCGCTACTGACGCCATCATCGCGGCCCACGATGAGGATCTGGTCGACACGCTCACGGGTGAGCTGGGTCACTGGATTGAGGCGTGGTCAGACATTGAGGGCGTGGACGGTGGAAGGCTCGATATGACTCCGGCTGAATTGTCGCTCCTTGTCGTTGGACAGCTTCAGAAGCGAATCAACGATCTCAACAAGGCACGGATGTCGTAAACAGGCAAAGGATTGCCCTTGGTTCGGTTGACACCGGCTTTCGTTGATCGTGCGGCCTGAGAGGCGGCGAAGGCTAGCTCGAATTCCACGGGCGTGAGCTTCCCGAGCCGACTCTCACGCCGGCGGTGGATGCAATTGCGCTCGATCCAGTTGATGATCCTGTAGCGGAGCGAATCGGGTCGCCCACGTGCGTTGTTGGTCGAGTCAGCGGGCCTTGGTCTGAATCTTCAAGTCCGCCAGGTTTCGAACATGTCGCGTCGGGCCTGCCAGGTGACTGTCGTGTCCAGAGGTTCGTGCTTGGGTTCCTCAAGCCGCTGGTTCACATGTCGTTCGGTAGCTGACGTTCAGCCGCCGGTGGTCGGGGTTTGTCGATAGTCCGACGGCAGAACTGCGAGCAGCCTGCTCGGAATTCAATCCGGACCCGCCGGTTTCGCGAAACCCCTTCCGATGGCAAGTGGGACGGTCGGTTCGGCACAACGAACTCAGCTGACGGCTTTTCTGGGCACGTAAAGGGCATGAATTGAGACGGCCATGCGTGACCGAAACGGAGACAGGCCCCTGACCTGCACATTTCTGGTGGTCGGGACCGGCGTCGATCCGGTGACCTCACGCTTTTCAGGCGCGCGCTCTACCAACTGAGCTACCCGACCTCGCTCCGGACTCCACGGGGGAGCTCCGGAGTGGCGGACCTGACGGGATTTGAACCCGCGACCTCCGCCTTGACAGGGCGGCGTGCACTCCAAACTGCACCACAGGTCCCCAACCAGCATTTCTGATCGCTGGGGCATACGGCACCCCCAACGGGATTCGAACCCGTGTTACCGCCTTGAAAGGGCGGCGTCCTAGGCCGCTAGACGATGGGGGCTCGTTCCCGAATAGGGCTTTTGGACTTTAGCAGAGGGATCAGAGGGCGCCTTCGGGCCGACCTTCGTCGGGCAGATCCGCGGCCAGGATCTGGACCATCAGCTCCTGGAGTTCGCCGAGGAAGACGTAGAGGCTGTACTCCGCGGCCTGCGGATCGTCCGGATCGGGGCCCTCCATGTCCTCGTGCACGTCGAGGCGCGTGCCGAGGACGAGCCGCAACGAACCGACGGCGTCGAGCCACGCGTCGAACTCCTGCTCACTGAGGGATTCGGCGTCGGCGGTGGCCACCAGTGTCTCGAGCGACCGGGTGTGGTGGTTGACCAGGGCCGAGTCGACCAGCTCGCGGTACTCCTGCTCGGCGACTGCGTGATCGTCGGCGGTGTAGGCCGGCGGGAACAGGCGACGCACCATGGGGTCCCCCGAGGCCAGGGCGTCGGGCAGCTGTGCCGCCAGGTTGGCCAGGACGACCCGGGCATTGGTGTCGAGACGGATCACAAAGCTGCCGTCCCGGCGTCGCTTGATGGGCGAGCTCAACCGGACTGCTCCATCGTCGCCCACAACCCGTGCTCGTGGAGGCGGTAGACGTCGAGTTCCGCCCGGTCCCGGGTGCCGGACGAGACCACGGCCCGACCCTTCGTGTGGATGTCCAGCATGAGTGACGTGGCCTTCTCCTTGGAGTAGCCGAACAGCTTCTGGAGCACGAAGGTGACGAACGACATGAGATTGATCGGGTCGTTCCACACGATGACCAGCCACGGGCGGTCCGAGGTGGCGTCCTGGTCCACGATCGTCCCGACGTCCCCGGCGGGTGCCGTCTCGGGCGGATGCACCCCACCGGGCGTCATGGGACCGGCGCCGCGGGGACCCGTCGGGGCGCCCCTACCCGGGCGCGCCCGACGTCTCGGCGACGGCAGCCTCATGCCGGCTCGCGGACGGGCTCGGATCCCCCGGGCAACACCGATGCGCCGGTCCCGTCCGGCAGGGTGCCGGCGTCGGTACCGTCCTCAGGGCGGTGGTCGGACAGCCCATGGTGGAACCAGAGCGCCGTCGAGTAGACGGTGACGGCTCCGACGACATGGATCCCGACCAGCAGGGCGGGCAGGTGCGTGAAGTACTGGGTGTAGCCGATGAACCCCTGGACGACCATCACACCGAGCAGGATCCGACCCGACTCCTGGATCCGGGCCGGGGCGTCCGACTTCCACAGTTGGTAGAGGATGACGAGCAGGACGATGGCCGTCACCCAGACCGATTCCGCATGGATGCGGGACATGTCGGACAGCCCGATGTCGACCCGCTTCGCCCCCTGGCCGCCGGCATGCGGCCCCGCCCCGGTGGTCGCGGTACCGGCGGTCACGGCCATGGTCAGGAGGGCCAGGTAGACCCGGGTGAGGTTCCGGACCCGGGTCGTCACCGCCAAGGTGCCACGACCGGGTCCATGGGACGCCCGCATGCACAGCTCGACGGCCACCGTGAGCAGGGCGATCCCCACCATGAAGTGGACCATCACGACGTAGGCGTTGAGCTTGGAGTAGACGACGACCGCCCCGAGCACCGACTCACCCAGGATCCCCAGGATGAGGCCGCCCGACATCCACCGCAGGTCCCGCCGGCCCGGGTCCCGGAGGAACGACGCCACGTAGGTCACCAGGCACGAGATGACGAGGGCGGTCACCACCATCCGGTTCCCGAATTCGATGATGGGATGGAGCGACACGGGGGGCGTCAGCCGCTGGTGGGAGCAGGTCGGCCAGTCGGGACAGCCCAGCCCCGATCCGGTCAGCCGCACCGCCGCCCCGGTGGCGACGTTGAGCACGACCGTGGCCAGGGAGATCCTGCTCAGGAGCAGGAATACACGGGAGTTGACTCGTAGGGTACGCACCGTCCACCGATGGTATCGGGCCACCCTCTCCAGGGCCCATCCGAGACGCACGAATTTCCCACCGTCTGGCCTGGGGTCCCCCGGTGTGGTTGGGGTAGTCTGCTCAGCGATGTCTGTCCCTGCCGTGGCCATTCCGGCCCGCCTCTCTCTGGTCGAGCGCGTGAGCGCCTATGTGGCGCTCACCAAGCCGCGCATCATCGAGCTGCTGCTCATCACCACCCTGCCGACCATGGTCCTGGCCCAGGGCGGCCTCCCCGGCGCGTGGCTGATGGTGGCCACGCTGGTCGGTGGGACCCTGGCCGCCGGCGGGGCCAACGCCATCAACATGTTCGTCGACCGGGACATCGACAAGCTCATGCACCGGACGGCCAAGCGCCCGCTGGTGACGGGTGTGATCGCCCCCCGCAACGCCCTGGTCTTCGCCATCACCCTGGAGATCGTGGCCTTCGTGGAGCTGTGGGCATGGGTCAACCTGCTGTCCGCCGTGCTGGCCGTGTCGGCCACCCTGTTCTACGTCTTCATCTACACGCTGTGGTTGAAGCGGACGAGCAAGCAGAACATCGTCATCGGCGGAGCCGCCGGAGCCATGCCGGTCCTCGTGGGGTGGGCGGCGGTCACCAACTCCCTGGCCTGGACCCCGGTCGTGCTGTTCGGTGTCATCTTCCTGTGGACGCCGCCGCACTTCTGGGCGTTGGCCGTCAAGTACAAGGACGACTACGAGGCGGCCCACGTGCCGATGCTGCCGGTGGTGGCCACCTTCCGGCGCACCGCCGCCGAGATCGTCGCCTACACGGTCGCCATGGTCGCCCTGACGCTGGCCCTCGCCCCCGTGGCCCATCTCGGCACCATCTACGTGGTGTCGGCCGCGCTGCTCGGGTTCGGTTTCCTCGTCATGGCCGTCCGACTCTGGATGCAGGCCACCCCGAAGGCGTCGATGCAGCTGTTCAGCTACTCGATCACGTATCTGACGCTGCTGTTCGTGATGATGGCGGTCGACGTCTTCGTCCACCATTGACCCTCCCGCCGCACGCCGGTGTCAGCGGGTCCGTGCCGGAGGGCTCCGTCGACGGCGGCACCGCAGTTCCTGGGGAAGGGTCACCGGGGGCAGGCCCGCCGCCCCGCAAGCTCCGTGCCTTCGTGATCGGCCTGGTGCTCGCCGCCGTGCTCGCCGTCTTCCTCTTCGTGGGCCTGGGCTCCACCTCCAACAACTCCGGACCAGGGACCGGGGGGGTGGTCCCCGTGGGTTCGGTGGCCCCGGACTTCACCGTTCCCTCGGTGCTCGGCGGCGCCCCGGTCAATCTCGCCGCACTGGGCCGGCTGCGCCACCACCCCGTGGTCCTCAACTTCTTCGCGTCCTGGTGCATCCCCTGCCAGAAGGAGACCCCGCTCCTGGCGTCGACGGCCCGTGCCGAGCAGGCCAAGGGTTCGGTCCTGCAGTTCGTGGGGGTCGACAGCGGCGACAAGCCGGCCAACGCCATCCCGTTCATCGACCAGGCCGGGATCACCTACCCCGTCGGCCAGGACCCCGACCTGTCGATCGCCGCCAACCTCTACGGTCTGAACGGCTATCCGAGCACCTTCTTCATCGATGAGTCGGGCCGGGTGGTGCACCACTCGCTCGGGGCGGTCAGCGCCGCCGAGCTCGCCACGTGGGTCCATGTGCTCGTGGGTGGCCACTGACGCCCGATCACTGCGGTGTCGGCTACTCCCAGCGGAAGGTGAGGGCCGCCACCACGGGGGCGGCCACCGCCCAGACGGCCAGCACGACCCAGTCGCGGCTCGAGACGGGTGCTCCGTGCCCGAGGGCGCCGTGGAGCGCCTCGGCCAGGGCGGCGGCCGGCAGCAGGCGGGACAGCTCGGCCAGCCAGTGCGGGAGCTTGGACAGCGGGATCAGCATGCCGCCGAGCAGGAGCAGCACGACGAAGAGGGCGTTCACGACGGCCAGGTTCACCAGGGGCTTGAGGGTGCCGGCCAGGATCAGTCCCACACCGCCGAAGGCCACGGTGCCGAGCACCATGGCCGCCACCGCCTGTCCCACCAGTGCCGCCGCGCCTCCCGGGCCACCCGGATTCCAGCCCAGCAGGTAGCCGACACCGACCAGGACGGCGGCCTGCAGGGCCTCGACGAGGAGGACGGCGATGATCTTGGCGGCCAGCAGCCGAGGGCGACCGAGCGGGGTCGAGCCGAGGCGCTTCAGGACGCCGTAGCCGCGCTCGAAGCCGGTCCCGATGGACAGTGCGGTCATCGACGTGGACATGACGGCGAGCGCCAGGATCCCCGGGACGAGGAAGTCGACCGGGTGGGTGGTCCCGGTGGGCAGCACGTGCACCGAGCTGAAGAACAGCAGGAAGACCACCGGGATCCCGAGGGTCAGGAACAGGGTCTCCCCGTTGGTGAAGAGCATCGTGATCTCGGCCCGGAGCTGGGCGACGAGGGGCCGCATCAGCGCCGCCCCCGTGACCGGCGACCCCGTGACCGGCCACCGCCCCCGGTGACCTCCGCCGGTCCGGGTTCGGAGCGCGCCCCGGTGATGGCCAGATAGGCCTCCTCGAGCGACTGACCGGTGCGCAGGTCACCGAGGGCGAGGTTGCGTTCGGCCAACCATCCGGCCAACGTGGCCACGACGGCCGGCGTCTGACCGCCGGCGGGGAGGCGCAGGCGGTAGGCACCGGGACCCTCCTCGTCGACCGACGCCCCCGCTCCGACGGCCGAGGCCAGCGCCACCGTGTCGATGCCGGGGTCGGTCGAGAAGCGGATCGAGCCGTCGGCCGTGCCCGACGCGAGCCCCGCCGGGGTCCCCTCGGCCAGGAGGCGGCCGTGGTCGATGATGACGACCCGGTCGGCCACTCGTTCGGCCTCGTCGAGTTCGTGGGTCGTCAGCAGCACGCAGAGGCCCTTGGCCCGCTGGGCCGTGATCAGGTCGCGGACGACGATCCGGCCCTCGGGGTCGACGCCGGCCGTCGGCTCGTCGAGGAAGAGCACGTCGGGTCGACCCACCAGCGCCAGCGCCAGGGACAGCCGCTGCTGCTCACCGCCGGACAGCCGCCGCCAAGGCGTCCTGCGGGTGTCACCCAGCCCCACCTGGTCCAACAGGGCGTCGGGATCCTCGGGATCCTCGTAGTAGGAGGCGAACAGGTGGAGCACCTGGGCCGGGCCGAGCGTCGGGTAGACGCCGCCCTTCTGCAGCATCACCCCGATGCGCTGGACCAGGGTGGTGTGGTCGCGTGCGGGGTCCAGCCCCAGCACCCGGACCGTGCCCCCGGCGATCGACCGGTACCCCTCGAGGGCCTCGACGGTGCTGGTCTTGCCGGCGCCGTTCGGCCCGAGCAGCGCCAGCACCTCACCCCGGCGGGCCACGAACGACAACCGGTCGACGGCGACGGTGTCGCCGTAGCGGATGACGACCCCGTCGCACTCGATGGCCGGTGGCTCCGACGACGGGTACGCGTGCGGGCGGTCCGGTGCGGGGTTGTCGTCGGCGTGGTCCACGGACGGTCACGCTACCGTTGTGCCGACATGATCGATATCCGACTGGTCCGAGACGACATCGCTGGAGTGAAGGCCGCCCTGGCCCGTCGGGGGGTCGACCCCACCGAGATCGACCGACTGGCCGACCTGGACCTCGGCGCCCGAGCCGCCATCGGGTCCCGGGACGAGGTGCGGGCCACGGTGAAGGCGCTGTCCAAACAGGTCGGTGAGGCCCGCAGGGCCGGTGACACCGTCCGGGCCGCGCAGCTGGCCGACGAGAGCCGGGCCGCCGGCGACCTGGAGCGTGAGCTCAACGTCGTGGCCGAATCGGCCCAGGTCGAGGTCCGCCGAGCCCTCCTGTACCTCCCGAACCTCCCCGCTCCGGAGGCTCCCGACGGCACGGGCGCCGAGGACAACGTCGTGGTCCGTCGCTGGCCCGATGTCGACCCGGTCTACTCCGACGCACAGCGGGTGCCGCACTGGGAGATCGGTGCCGAGCTCGGTCTGCTCGACATGGAACGGGGGGCGAAGCTGTCCGGGTCCATGTTCCCGCTCTACCGGGGCTTCGGGGCCCGACTGCTCCGGGCACTGAGCTCGTTCGCGCTCGACAGCCACTCGGACGAGTTCGAGGAGGTGCGGCCGCCGACGTTGGTCCTGACCGGCACGATGGTGTCCACGGGGCACCTGCCGAAGTTCGAGGAGGAGGCCTACCACCTCGAGCGGGACGACCTGTGGGCCATCCCGACCGCCGAGGTGCCCCTGACGTCCATGTGGCGGGGTGACGTCCTGGACGAGGCCGACCTGCCGCTCAAGCTCACCGCGGGTACGGCCTGCTACCGGCGTGAGGCCGGCGCAGCGGGACGGGACACGCGTGGCCTGCTCCGGGTCCACGAGTTCGACAAGGTGGAGCTGTTCGCCTACTCGACACCCGAGCAGGCCCCCGACCTCCTGGAGTCGATGGTGGCCCGGGCCGAGGACATGCTCCGTCAGCTCGGCCTCCAGTACCGGGTGCTCGACCTGTGCACCGGCGACATCGGGAACTCGGCGGCCCGTACGTTCGACCTCGAGGTCTACTCACCCGGTGTGGACATGTGGCTCGAGGTGTCCTCGGTGAGCTGGTGCACGGACTACCAGGCCCGTCGGGCCAACATCCGGTACCGGCCCGAGGGCGGCGGCACCCCGGTGTTAGTGCACACCCTGAACGGCTCGGCGCTGGCCTGGGCCCGAATCTGGGCCGCCGTCGTCGAGACCGGTCGCCGGGCCGACGGCTCGGTGGTGCTGCCCGAGGTCCTGGCCCCCTACCTGCGAGGGGACTCGGTCATCCCAGCCCGGGGTTGACGGCCCGGGATGACCGACGGGGCGTCAACCCCGGGATGCGTCGAAGCGGTAGCCGACGCCCCGGACGGTCGTGATCAGCCTCGGTGAGGAGGGGTCCTCCTCGATGTGGGTGCGCAGACGTTTGATGTGGACGTCGAGGGTCTTCGTATCGCCGAAGTAGTCGGAGCCCCAGATGCGGTCGATCAGCACGTCGCGGGTGAGCAGCCGCCCGGAGTTCTCCATCAGCAGGCTCAGCAGCTCGAACTCCTTGCGGCGCAGGTGGACCTCCTCGCCACGGATGAAGACGAGATGGCGGTCGACGTCGACCTGGATCCCCCCGGCTTCCAGGACCGTCCCGGCATCGGACCGACGCTCGGGGGTCCGCCCCGCGGGTCGCGAGCCGGCGTCGGTCGCCTCCTCGGCCGGGGCACCCGGACCGGGTCCGTCACCGTCGACGGGGGTCCGGCGGAGCACGGCCCGCATGCGGGCCACCAGCTCGCGCAGCCGGTAGGGCTTGGTGACGTAGTCGTCCGCACCCACCTCGAGGCCGACCACCGTGTCGATCTCGGTGCCCTTGGCCGTCACCATGATGATCGGCACGGTCGAGTGGGCCCGGATCGACCGGCAGACGTCGATGCCCGACAGGCGCGGCAGCATCAGGTCGAGCAGGACGAGGTCCGGATCGACCTCGGCGAACAGCCGGAGGGCCTCGGTCCCGTCGACGGCGACCGTGACGGCGAAGCCCTCGCGGGCCAGCCCGACGACCAGCGCCTCGACGAAGGACTCGTCGTCCTCGGCCAGCAGCACCCGGGTCTGGGCGGGAACCTCGGTACTCGCCTTCTCGCCCTTGCTCACGCCGACACTCTTGCGCAACGGGCGGCCCGGGGCCACTGTGATCCGTTCAGGCGGCTCATGCCGTGTACTCCGGCGGGTTCGGGAGCACGAGCGTGAAGGTGGATCCCTCGCCCTCCCGGGAGTCGACCTCGACACGCCCCTGGTGGTTGCTGGCCACGTGGCGGACGATGGACAGTCCGAGCCCGGTCCCCCCGGTGGAGCGACTGCGACCGTGGTCGACCCGGTAGAAGCGCTCGAAGATCCGCTCGAGGTCGCGGGTCGGGATGCCGACCCCGTTGTCGGCCACCGACAGGCGGACCTCACCGTCGGCCTGGGAGGCGGACACGGTCACGACACTGTCCTCGTAGGAGAAGGTCACGGCGTTCTCGAGCAGGCTGTGGATGGCGGAGACCAGCTGGCGCCGGTCGCCCACCACGTGGACCGGTGGATCGGGCTCGTCGAGCTCGAGGGTGATCCGCCGCTGTTCGGCTGCACTCCGCACCCGTTCCACCGCCTCGGCCATGATCAGGTTGATGTAGATCGGCTCGCGGGGTGGCGCCTCCTCGGACTCGATCCGGCTGAGGTCGAGCAGGTCGTCGATGATCCGGCTGACCCGGAACGCCTCGGCGTGGATCCGGCCGGCCAGCCGCTGGGCCACCTCGGGGTCGGGCTCGACGGTCAGGGTCTCGGCGAGCAGGCCGAGTGCCCCGATCGGCGTCTTCAGCTCGTGGCTGACGTTGGCGACGAAGTCCCGACGGATCTCCTCCAGTCGGCGACGCTCGGACACGTCCTCGATGATGGCGATGACCCCGAGGGGCCGACGACCGTCGTCGATGAGCCGGGTGCGGACGGCCAGTGTCTGGCGGGGAGGACCGTAGAGGTCGAGGGTCCGTTCCGCCGATCCGTCCTGCCAGGCGTTCTCGAGCAGTTCGGTGACGGCCTGGGCGGCCAGGGCGTCACCGTGCCGGTTGTTCATGAGGGCCACGGCCCGGGCGTTGCGGAAGGCGACCTCGCCGTCCTCGTCGCACACGATCACGCCCTGGGTCAGGGTGTCGAGGGCCCGACGCAGCCGGATGGCGTCCGAACTGGCCTCGGTGACCGCCTCGGCGGCGTCCCCCGCCACCTTCTCCAGGTGGCTCAGGACCGGCTCCATGCCGGCGTCGTCGGGGGCCTCGACGCCCAGCCGGTTGGACAGGGCGGTCAGCCGCTGTTGCAGGCTCCGTCGGCCGGAGCGTCGGCCGACCTGGAAGGCGATCGCCACGGCGACCACCGCCACCACGCCCACCACGATGTATCCGATCACGTACGCCTTCACGGTCCCAGTGTGGCAGGCCCGGGCACGCGCAGTGGTCAGCCCTGCATTGCACCCACAAACACACTGAAATGTAATGAAATACATTGAAAGGGATCGAAAGTAGGCCTAGGGTGTGGCGATGCCCACACTCCTGTCACCCACGCTCGCCCACCTCGCGTTCGCCTCGGTCACCATGACCCCGGACCCGACCCAGCTACCCGGTGGCCAGGTGCTCCAACGGTTGACCGACGGCCTGGGCGGCTGGGCCCTGGCGCTCTCGCTCGTCGGTCTGCTCGTCGGGGCCGCCGCCTGGGCACTGGGCGCGCACAGCCAGAACTACCAGCAGTCCTACAGCGGTCGGAAGGCGGTCCTGGTGTCCGGCTTCGCCGCCCTGCTGATCGGTGCGGGCCCCGCCATCGTCAACTTCTTCTTCTCCGCCGGTCAGGGCGTGCACTGAGTGGCACCGCTCGACGTCCTTCCGAGCGTCCCGTCCGCGGTGTGCTCCCCGGTGGCCGGCGCGTTGAACCCCACCGGTCTCGGTCCGGTGTGCAGCGCCGTCAAGTCCGTCGCCGGTGCCGCCACCAGCGCAGCCGGATCGGTGGTCGGCTTCGGGGTCGGCAGCGTGCTCGACGCCGTCAGCAGCTGGGTGACCGGCGGGGCGGTGTGGCTGCTGGACCAGATCGGCGGCGTCCTCTCGGCGTCCACGGCGATCGATCTGGGCGCACCCTGGTTCCGTACCCACTACGCCACCATGGCGGCGCTGGCCGGGGTGGTCATCGTGCCGCTCCTGTTGCTGGGTGTCCTCCAGGCGCTCTACCGTCAGAGCACGGCACTGCTCCTCCGGTCGGTCGTGGTCAACGTGCCGCTCGCCATCCTGTTGTCGGCGGTGGCCGTCACCCTGGTCCAGGTCGGCCTCGCCGTGACGGACTCGCTGTGTGCCGCCGTGTCCGGCGGAGCCGGTGTGGACGCCGGCCACTTCATGGGCACGGTCGCAGCCGCCCTCACCCCGGCGTCCGTCGGCCAACCCTCGGCCCCGACGTTCGTCCTCTTCCTCGGGGGGATCGCCGTCGTGGTCGGGGCGATCCTGGTCTGGCTCGAGCTGCTGCTGCGGTCGGCCGCCGTCTACGTGGCCGTCCTCTTCCTGCCCCTCGCCCTGGCCGGACTGGCGTGGCCGGCCATCTCGCACTGGAGTCGCCGTCTGGCCGACACGCTGGCCGCGCTGGTCCTCGCCAAGCTGGTCATCGTGGCCGTCCTGAGCCTGGCCGTCGGGGCACTGGCCGGGGGCACGGGATCCACCCCGTCCGGTGCCGCCGCCCCGGGAGGCGGGTTCGCCTCGGTGCTCGGGGGTGCGGCCCTGCTGCTCCTGGCCGGCCTGGCCCCGTGGTCGCTCTTCAGACTGCTCCCCTTCCTCGAGTCCGGGGCCATCGGCCACCTCGAAGGGCTGAGCCAGCGGGCCCGGCGAGGGGTGGCCGCACCGGCCATGGGCCTGGCCAACATGGCCCTGAGGTCGGCGGCCGCCGGGTCCTTGGCGACGGGTCCCGTGGGTGACCTCGGGCCCCGGGTCGCGGGCTCGTCCGATCCGTCCGGTTCCTGGGCCCCTGACGGATCCCCGGGAGGGAGGCCCCGGACCCCGGGCCCCCGACCGGGACGTCCGGGTGGGAGCGGTGGGTCCGCTGTCCCCCGTCCGGGCCCCGGCCACCCCGACGGTCCGGACGACGGGGTCCACCTTCCCGGGAGCTCGATCCCGATGTGGCCGGCCACCCCGGGATCGGACGTGCTCAGCCGCATGGTCCGCGACCTGGAGGCCGGACGTGACCCCTATGCCGATGAGGACACGGGCCCCTCGCCGGGGTCCCGGCCGGGCGGTCCCCCGGCCGGACTCCGCCCGCTCCGCCCCGGTGTCAGCTACGTCGGGCCCCTGCCCCGCCAGTCGGGTGCCGTCCGCCCCGACCACCTCGGCCGCGACCACCTGGGGCCGGTCCTCATCGGTGGCGACCAGCGACGCGACCGGGTCGCGCCGTGAACCGGGAGCACGTCCGCGACGCCGAGGTCCGGTATCGGTTCCCGCCGCTCGAGCGACGCGGCGTGATCGCCGGATGGCGCGCCGGTCAGGTGGCCTCGGTGGCCGTCAGCCTCGTGCTCGCCGTCCTGTCCGTGCGCAGCCGTCCGTCGGTGGTCGGGGTCGCCGTCGCCGTCGTACTCGTCGGCACCGGGGTGACGGCCGCCTTCTGGCCGGTCGCCGGTCGTACGGGGGAGCAGTGGCTACCCGTCGTGGTGCGGTGGGGGTGGGCAGGGGCGACCGGTCGCCGGACCCTGGTGGCCGGCGGTCCCTCCACCGGCACCTCCGTGTCCGTGGACCCGCGGACCGGCACCGGAGCGGCACGGGAGGCGGGTGGACGACCGGCCGCACCGGTGTCCGCCTTCGAGGGCCTCCACCTCGTCGGTGCTCCGGGTACCGGGATCGGGGTGGTCGTCGACGACCGGGCCCGCACGGTCACGGCGGCCCTCGTCGTCCAGGGCCGCAGCTTCGCCCTGCTCGGACCGGCGGATCAGGAGGCGAGAGTGGCCGGCTGGGCCCGCGTCCTGGCGTCCCTGGCCCGGGACGGCTCGTCGGTGCACCGGCTCCAGTGGGTGGAGACCTGCCTGCCCGACGACGGTGGCGCGGTCCGTGCGCACCTCGACGACCACGGGGTCCTGGCGGCCGACAGCCCCGCAACCCGGTCCTACCGGGACCTCCTCGACGAGTCCTCCCCCGTGACGCGCCGTCACCGGGTGCTGGTCGCGGTGTCGGTCCACCGTGGCCGGGCGTCACGCGCGATCCGCACGGCGGGCGGCGGACTCGAGGGTGCACTCGACGTACTGGCCGCCGAGGTGGCCGCCGTGCACACCTCGCTCGAGGGGGTCGACATCGGAGTGGACGGCGTACTCGACCGGGCGGGACTGGCCGGAGTGCTGGCCGAGGTGTTCCGACCCGCCCCCGACGGCTCCGGAGTCCCGGTCGGAGGACGCGAGGGGGTCGGTGAACCCTGGCCGATGGGCACGGGGACGATGTGGGACGCCGTGCGCACCGACGGGACGTGGCACGCCACCTACTGGGTGGCCGAATGGCCCCGCGTCGACGTCCACCCGGACTTCCTCGGGCCGCTGCTCTTCGCTCCCCTGCGCCGGACCCTGTCCGTGGTCATGGAGCCGATCGACCCGGCACGGGCGGCCCGTCAGGTGGCCCAGGCCCGCACCGCCGGTCTGGCCGACGGAGAGCTCCGCCGGAGGAACGGATTCCTCACCTCGGCCCGGCACGCGCGGGAGCGTCAGAGCGTGGACGAACGCGACATCGAGTTGGCGGACGGGCACGCGCAGTTCCGCTACTCGGGCTACCTGGGCGTGACCGCCGACAGCCGGGCCGAGCTCGACGCAGCGTGCGCGTCCCTCGAGCGGGCTGCGGGTCATGCCCGGCTCGAGGTCCGCCGACTCTTCGGCCAGCAGGACGGAGCGCTGCTGTGCCTCCTGCCCGTCGGTCGGGGGCTGTCGTGAGTTTCGCCTCCGTCCGGCTCCCGCCCGGGCTCCCCGCCCACGTGGCCACCACCCGGCACCTCTGTGCCGCCTATCCCCTGGTGGCCGAGGCCGGCCTGGGGCACGCCGGTGTCCTCATCGGACGGGACGTCCTCGGTGGGTCGTTCGTCTACGACCCCTTCGCCCTCTACCGGGCGGGAGTGGTGACCAATCCGAACATGGTGGTGCTCGGCCAGATCGGCCGGGGCAAGAGCAGTTTCGTCAAGTCGTACCTGTGGCGTCAGGCGGTGTTCGGTCGCAGCGCCTGGGTCATCGACCCGAAGGGGGAGTACGGCCCCCTCTGCGAGGCATGGGGCGTCGTGCCGGTGGCGCTGCGCCCCGGCGGGCCGGTGCGGCTCAACCCGCTCGACACGGCGGCTACGGACCCCGCCACCCCGGACCCCACCTCCACCGACACTGCGGACGGCGGGACAGGGAAAGGTTCGGAGGGTCCGGCCGTCCGACGCACGGCCCTCACGGCGTCTCTGGCCGTGTCGTGCCTCGGGCGCGACCTCCTGCCCCGCGAGCGCGCCGCCATCGACGCCGCCCTCGTCGCGGCCGACGCCGCCGCCCGGTCCGCGTCGCTGGTGTCGCCCACCCTCCCCCAGGTGGTCGACGCGCTCCTCGATCCTGACGCGCAGGCCGCCGCCGCGCTGCGGACCACGCGGTCCGAGTTGGTCGAGGACGGCCGGGACGTGGCCCTCGAACTGCGTCGCCTGGTCCACGGCGACCTGCGGGGCATGTTCGACGGACCCACCACGCCGGGCCTGCGGCTGGACGGCCCGCTGGTGGTGCTCGACCTGTCCGCCGTCTACCACTCACCCGCGCTCGGTGTGCTCATGGCGTGCGCCGCGGCCTGGCTGCAGAGCGCCGTGGAGGCGCGTCACCGCAACCGGATCCTGCTGGTGGTGGACGAGGCGTGGGCGATCCTGGGCAAGGAGAGCGACGCTCGACAGTTTGAGGTCCACTACCACCACCGGAAGATGCCCAGGCCCCGGGGCTGGAACGCCGCAAGCATGCTCAGCAACTAGAGTTGACGCCTTCCTGGAAGGCACCCCT
>Ga0209012_1001982_pt1 | contig 19241 bp, 16 predicted proteins | sample RS3BMetagenome_FD_184735 | JGI IMG/M metagenome (GOLD analysis project Ga0209012, IMG submission 184735) | Ferric oxide microbial mat and aquatic microbial communities from Rainbow Spring, Yellowstone National Park, USA - RS3B (SPAdes) (version 3) ...
CCGATCGTCGGCTTCTACTCTACTTCACCTGCCGTATTCTGCCCATCCCGATTCAGGCGACTGACACTTATCGCCCTTACGACTAATACCTTGCTAACTAGCCCTTTTCCTTATCTCCAAATCCCTGTCATGGGGTGGGTAAAGCCTGGAATCTTCACCGGATTCACTGACGGTTCTTGTTCGTCCGCAACGCCTGTGTTACGCTGTAACACAGGACACTATCGTTACATATCGAGGTCAGCGTGCCTTCACGCCATCTTTCGTTGCGTCTGGACGCCGATACTTTTGACCGTCTGGAGGAACAGAGCCGGCAGACCAAGCAGCCTCGCTCACAAGTCGCCAAGGTCCTGCTCGACGAAGGCCTGCGGATGGACGCGCACCCGGGGATCCTGTTTCGCTCCGGTCCAGCTGGTCGTCGCCCGGGCCTCGCCGGCGGGCCTGACGTCTGGGAGATCGCCCGCGTGTTTCAAAGCCTCCCGGAGCGTGGTGAGGAAGCGCTCCGGCGAACCGCTGAACTGACTGGACTCGTACCGGAGCAAGTCAGGGTAGCGCTGCGCTATTACGCGGATTATCCTGACGAGATCGACGAGTGGATCCGACGGGTTGATGCGGAGGCGACTCGCGCGGAAGATGCCTGGCAGCGGGCGCCGACTTGTTCCGCTATTGTCACCACGACTCGACTTTGTAGGGTGGGGGCCCTGTCCCCCACCCGTTCCCGGAGCCTGACTTAGTCACCCACCTCGTGCTCATCACTAGCAGAGAGCCAGGCAGGCATAGGAGCCTGCCCCCAACGCACCTCGAGGCCAGCGGCGGCCCTCAGCCAGCCAATGTCGGCGAAGCCCTTCCACCGCGCCGTCTCCCTCTTCTGACTCCTGGCTCCTATATTCTGTATTCTGCGTTACCCCTCATCCATGACGAACACGCACTTGCCGGTAGCGCCTTCGTCGAAAATGCGCAGGGCTTCCTCGGCTTGATCGAGGCGGAAGCGGTGGGTGATCAGCTTGTTCAACGGAACTCCGCGATCGACGACGAAGCGGGCGCATTCTTCGAGCCCCACCGTCGGGAAGGTCCAGGAGCCGTAGAGCGTGAGATGGCGGTGGATGATGTCCGGGCTGGGATCGAGCGAGACGCTTCCGCCTTCGCCCACGAAGCACGCCCGACCAAACACCCGAGCGCTCCGGACGGTTTGCGCCCGGGCGGTGGCGTTGCCGGTACAATCGAGGGTGGCATCGGCGCCCTCACCGTGGGTGAGATCGCGAATCGCCTGGATGGGATCGCCGTCCCGAGGACTGAGAACGACGTCGGCGCCCAAGCCGCGCGCCAGTTCCAGCCGCTCCGGCGAGATATCCACCGCGATGACCCGCGCGCCCATCGCCTTTCCGAGCAGGGTCGCGCTCAAGCCAACCGGTCCCTGGCCGTACACCGCGAGGGTATCCCGGCCGGAGACATCGAGCTTTTTCACCGCCATGTAGGCGGTGCCGGTGCCGCAAGCGATCGCGGCGCCCTCGGCGTACGATAGCTCGTCGGGAAGGTGGACCAGGCACTCCGCGGGGACGACCAGGTAATCGGCGTTGCCGCCGTGAGAGCCCAAACCGTAGGTCTTGTGCCCTTCCACGCAAAGCTGGTAGTAGCCAATCCGACAGTACTTGCAGCGACCACATCCGGAGTAGTGGTGGATGATCGCCCGGTCGCCGAGCCGAACGTCTCGGACGCCCGGCCCGAGAGCCGCGACCGAGCCACAGGGTTCGTGCCCGCTGATGTTCGTTTGTGCGCGCGAGGCCCGATAGGGGTGGAGATCGCTCCCGCAGATCCCCGATGCCCCCATTTTGATGACGACTTCCCCCGGCCCCGGCCGCGGGTCCGGGAACTCCCGAATCTCGAGCCGCCGATCGCCCTGAAACACGACGCCACGCATTGTTCCTCTCCCAAGTTTTTATCGCGACCTCACTACTCTACCCCTGCGCGGGTGCGAGCGTGGTGATAAAGAGAGTGGACGTGCGATGCCAGTTGGAGGGGATGATATAGGGATTTTGCGCGGTTGGCCATCCCTGCCAGTAGGCGGCGTAGTACAATTGCCGACAGCATCGGCGTCGGGAGGTTCTCGTGGCGTTTGACGTTTCCCTGCTGCACACGCTGGTTCGCACCGGTCAGGTGTACGATCTAGGGCAGCCGGTCTTTCCGGGGATGCCCGGATCGAACTTTCATCCGCCCTATATCTTTACTTTGATGGTGCGGCACGGCGACCAGGTGCTGCCCGATGGCTGCGGCGCGTCGAACGAACTGCTGGTGTTGAGCGGCCACACCGGCACTCACCTGGACGCGCTCGGCCACGTCGCGGAGCACGGTCGGATCTTTGGCGAGCACGACGCGACCGGCGCCCAGGTGGGACGACGGGGCCTGCGAGAGCACGGCATCGAGGACGTGGCGCCGATTCTCGCCCGGGGCGTGCTCCTCGACGTCCCGAGTTATCGCGGGGTCGAGCTGCTGCCCGGCGGATCGCCGGTTACTGCCGAGGAGTTAGCGGCAGTGGCGAACCACCAGGGGGTCGACGTTCGCGCCGGTGACGTCGTGCTGGTGCGGACCGGCTGGATTCGCCTCTGGAACGACCCCGCCGCTTTCCGAGGCGACGCGACCGGTGAGCCCGGTCCGGACGCCAGCGCCGCGGAGTGGCTTGCCGCTCGGGGGGTCCACTCGGTCGGCTCGGACACGATTGCCTTCGAGGCGCGGCCGGTTGGGGAGTCCGCCCTCGCCGCTCACGCCATCCTCATCGCCCGCCACGGCATTCACATTCTCGAAATGGTCAACTGTGAAGAACTGGCCCGCGACCGAGTCTACGAGTTCCTCTTCGTCGCCACTCCGCTCAAACTCGTCGGCGCGACCGGGTCACCGGTCCGACCGATCGCGCTCGCCTAGCTACTGATCCGAGCATTGGTCGCTAAAGCTCTGGACTGAAGTCCAGGAGGAGAGACGGAGGACTTCAGTCCTCCGGTGCCGGTCGAGCGCTGGCCGCTCATTCGTCCGGCAAGCCGTGCCGCGTCGCTCCCCGGACACTTCAGTCCCACAGGGAGGCTACGCACTGTCCCGTCCCTACTCCTGGACCTTGGTCCAGAGCTTTAGCCGCTCACGCTCGGATTAGTAATACCCAGCCGCGAGCAGAGCCGGTCGAGGTCCGCGGCGGTATCCTCGTCGAGCGGATCGGCCGGCGCGCGGACGAAAGCGGTTTTGATCACCTTCTTGCGGCGCAGGATTTCCTTCTGCACCTGCAGGGCGGCGCGCATGCCGCCCGCTCCGACGCGATTGATCGGCACTAATACTCGATAAAAAATCTCCTCGGCGCCGATCAGGTCGCCGGCCGCCACCCGGTTCCAGATCTCCACTAACTCGTGGGGCGTGCTTGGCCAGGGCATCGTCCCCCGCGAACCGCGGCGTAACTCCTCGATCAGGTAACTCGCCCCGGCTCCGCCAAAGACGGTGAGCAAATTGCCGGCGATCCGGACGTTCGCGCCCACCATCTGGGCCGGTGGCAGACTCTCGACCTTGGTGTAGCGAACCCGCTCGGATTCCTCGGCAATCTGCCTGGCGAGCGCGGCCGGAACGTGGGAGGTCGCGGTATCCTGGATGAAGATCGGGATCGCTACCGCGTCGGAGATGGCCTTGAAGTAGGAGCGAACCTCGCTCGGCGTGGGCGGGCTGAGCGTGGGCGGCTGGCACATCAAGGCGTCGGCGCCCAACTCTTGAGCGCGCTGGCTGTAATAGACCGCGACGTCGGTCGCCGGCCCGCCGGTGTTGACCACGACCGGCACGCGTCCCCGAACCTGCTCGACCACGATTTTTGTCAGTTGATCCCGCTCGGCTTCGGTTAGTTTGAGCACCTCGCTCGCCATCGCGATACCCAACCCGTGGACGCCCGCCGCGAGGTTGTAGTCGATCAAACTCTGTACACTCTCCTCGTCGACGCGCCCGCGTTCGTCGAACGGGGTGACGAGAATCGGGTAGACCCCGGTCATGCGCTTGCTAGCGGCCATCACAACTCCCCCTTATTCGGCGACCCGGTTCTCTTTGATGTAGTCCCAGTTGATCTGATAGCCCAGACCCGGGTGTCGCGGCACGTGGACGTAGCCCTCGGCGTCGAGGGCGTCGGGCACCTCGGTTAGGTAGGGCAACGGGGCGTCGTAGTCCACGCCGGGGGCAAGTAACCCACGCTCGTAGTACTCACAGGTATCTTCACTGGTCGAGCCCAGAACGTGGAGGTTACCGATACCGCTCATGTGAATCTCACAGCGGACCCCGTACGCCTCGCAGACGGTGGCCGTCTTCTTCGCGCCGGTGATGCCTCCCCGCAAGACGTCGATCCGACTGATGTCCGACGCCCCCTGGCGAATCCAATCGGCCCGGGTGAAGACCGACCCTTCGAGAATCTCCGGCGAGCAAATCGGGATGCTGAGCTCGCGGGCCAGCCGAATGTAGGTGTCGACCCGATGCTCCGGCATCGGATGCTCGTACCAGGAGAAGTTCAGCCTCTCCAATTCTCGACCCACCCGGAGCGCCTCTTCGTAGATGTGGTAGGTACCCCAGGGATCGTACATGAGAACCATGTCATCGCCCACCGCCTCGCGGACCGCTCGGCACGCGGCGATGTCCCATTCGACGTGCGAAGGACGCCCGGGGACGGCCTGACCGGTGGCCGGATTCCAGTAATAGTAGGGGTGAATTTTGTACGCCCGGTAGCCCTGCTGCTTGCACGCCAGCGCGTGCGCGGCGTAGTTCTCCGGCGGCCCCATGTTGGGATAGGTGCTGGCGTAGGCTTTGATTTTATCGCGGCATCCCCCGAGGAGTTTGCTGATCGGCAACCCGGCGACCCGTCCGAGAAGATCCCAGAGGGCCATGTCGACCACACTCATGACGTTTTCCGGGGTTTTCGCGGCGTAGAGTACCTGCCAGAACAGTTCCCGATCGAAGGGATCCTGGCCCGCGAGCATCGGTTTGATGCGATTCGCGATGTAATCGCGGGTCGCGGGAACCAGCCCTTCCTGGTCGCCGTGGCCTTGCCCGCCGAAGTAATAGCCCTCGGCGCCTTCGTCGGTCACGATCCGGGTCAGGGTCTGAACGATCTCTCGTTTCGGGTACGCCTGACCATTCTGGTAGCGATCGGCCTGGTAACGAAAGGGAGTGATGTCGATGTCGACGATCTTCACGGCGTCCTCTTTTGGTCCGGTGATCCTTGTCGGCGGAGATCGGCGCGTGCTTGGTGGGTAAAGCCGTATTGCTCCGTATGACTGTCGTGTGACAGTCATACGGAACCCGGACCGGTCTGTCAATAGAGATCGCCAGCGAAAGGGTGCCTTGCGCTCGCATGCTTCACGGGTTACAATGGTGCGCCAGGCAGACCCAGAAACGGCTCGGTTCTCCGGTCGGTTGATCCGGATTCCTAGTGTCCCTTGCCCGGTGGCAGGGGGTGGTGGGGTACCAATGCCGAATCGGTACCCTGTGTATACAGTAAATGTCGAGAATCCGTGGAGCAGAGTCGGTGCGACTACTACACGTTGCGGACCTCCATCTCGAACGACCTTTCGGCTGGTTGGGCCACGTCCGGGGTCAGGCGCGCCGGCAGGAACTGCGGGACGCGCTCGGCCGAGTCATTCTGCTCGCGCGGGAGCGGCAGGTGGACGCGCTGTGCATTGCCGGTGATCTCTTCGAGCGCGAAAACACTCCTGCCGCCATCGGCGATTTCCTGCGGGATGAGTTCGCAAAGCTCGATCCGACGCCGGTCTTGATCGCCCCCGGAAACCACGATTACTTCAGCCCGGGGTGCCTGTACGATCGGGTCTCCTGGCCGTCGAACGTCCAGATCTTTCGCGAACCCACCATGCAGCCGTTCGAGTTGTCGGGCGGGACGGTCTGGGGCGCGGCTTTTACCGGTCCCGAGCGCCACGATTCCCCGCTCCGCGACTTCTCCGCTCCGGTGGGTGGCGTTCAGGTGGGGCTCTTTCACGCCGACGTCGTGGGCGCCGGCGCGAGCTCCATCTACGGACCGCTCGACCCCTCGGAGATTCGCCGCGCGGGCCTCCAATTCGCGATGCTGGGCCACATTCACGCCGGTCGGCTCGATCCGAGCCTCGGATTCGCCTACCCGGGCAGCCTCGAACCGCTCGACACGAGCGAGGTTGGACCGCGCTGGGCGCTTTTGCTCGACGTCGCGGAGGGCTCCTGTGACGTCGAGCAAATTCCCATCGCGCGGCGCCGAGTGCTCGCCGATGAGATTGACGTCTCGTCGATCACGACGCGCCAGCAATTCGTCGATTTGATCGAAGGGCGGCGCGATGCGTGGCAAGCCTGCGACGTGTCACTTCGGATCCGGGGGATTCTCCAGGGCGAGCTGGCGGCCAACCCGGCGCTCATCCCCGAGGCGTTGAGCGGATTCGCCGTCGCGCTGCGCATCACCGCCGAGCCGTATCCGGATCTCGACGGGATCGCGATGCAGGCGACGACCCTCGGGCTGTTCGTGCGAACCGTCCGGGCGTCGATCGAGAGCGCCGCCGACGAAGCCGAGAAAGCGCGCTGGCAAGATGTCCTGCGGGCCGGCGTCGCCGCGTTCAAGGGGCAGGAGGTCTTTCTGCCGTGAGAGAGGTCCGCGCGCTGTGAAAATTGAACGCCTCGCCCTGAATGGTTTTGGGCGGCTTCGGGATCAAAGCCTGACGTTCAGCCCTACGATCAATGTCATCGCCGGCCCGAACGAAGCGGGCAAATCAACCCTGGCCGAGGCGATGCAAGCGATTCTGTTTGGACTGACCGACACTGCTAAAGAGACGGCTACGGCCTCGAACAAACTACGCCAGCAATTCAAACCCTGGAGCGGGGAACTCTTCGGCGGATCGCTGTGGGTGTGCCTGGGGAACGGCGAGCAGTATCAAATCGTTCGCAATTTTTCGGACTCTCGGACGAAGGTTTATCGCGAGCCGGGTGCGACCGACGTGACCAACCAGTATTCCCCGGGGAAGAACGGCTGGATCAGTTTCGCCGACCGGCACCTTGGTATGACCCGCTCGGTGTTTCGGGCCTGCGGGTGGATCGATCAGGCTCAGCTTTCTTACGGCAAGGATCAGCACGCGACGCTGAAAGACAAGTTGGAACATCTCGTCGGGGCACCGGAAGAGGGCGTCAGCGCGCAGGCCGCGCTGGCGAAACTGGGCCAATGGCACAGGCAGCGGATCAACCCGGACGCGCACAACGTCGAGAACAGTCCCTATCTCAAAGCCAGAGACAAGGTGTCTCGGCTGCGCGCCGAACTTGAGCAGAGCCGCGCCGCGCTCGAATCGCTGGCTGGGCTGGTCGTGCAGCAGCGCGAGCTGGCAGGGAAGCTGCAAGCGGACGAGGACGAGCTGGTTCGCCTTGATGCCCTGCTGGCTGCTCGCGAGCTTGCCGGCATCGCGGACAAGCTAAGCCGGCTAGCTGAGATCGAGAAGGATCTGACGGACGTCCGCTTGGCGTTAGGCGACCTGAACGACGTCGCACCGCTGGAATTGCGCTGGTTCACCGATGCCGAGAACGCCATCGCGGCCCTGGAACGCGGACGGAAGGCGGTGGAATCCGCCGAGAAAGTCGTAAATGGCGAGGGCGAGGAACGGGAAGCGGCACGACTGGCCCTCGACAACATCGATCGGGAACTCGTCGGACTCCCGGACATCGCCGAGGAGTGGCTGAGCGCGGTGGACGAGGTGGTGCGTCGCTGGGGCACGGCGACCGAGCGGCAGTCCGAAGCGGCAAACGCTCTCGGCGAAGCCCGTCGGCAACTGGAAGCGCGAGAGTCGGTGGCGGAACGGCTCGGATTAGAGCCCGGCACAACCGTCGAGAGCATCCGATCGGCGGCGCAAGCGGTCCAGCTGGCCACCAGGTCGCTCGGCGAGGCCCGGACGGATCTGGAGCGCGCCCGGGTGTCGCCGGCCGAAGAGGCGGAGTTCGATCGGCTTACCGAGCAAATCGGCGACCTGACCCGCGTGGACCTGGGAGAGTTCGAGGAGCGCGAGCGCCGGCTGGAGTTTGCCCGACAGCGCAGCGCCGCGAACGGTTCGCGCGCGCCATTGGTGATCGGTTTGGCGATTCTCATTGGACTCGGACTTGGATTCACCGTGCTTGGTGGTTTGGGCGCGGCGGCTGGAGCGGTGCTCGGTGGTGTCGTCGGTTTCCTGGTCACTAAGGTCGTGGCCAATGCCGGCGACGCGCCCGACGCCGCGCGGGTCGCGAAGAATACCACGCTCCTCCAGGAAGACCTGCGGCGCTACGGCGTCGAATCGGTCGACGAGCTTTGCACTGCCTGGGACCGTCGGAACGAGTTGGCCCGAACCGTCGGCCAGGCGCGGGACTTCCGGGCCCGGCTGGAACAGCGTCGGTCTGACCTCGAACGAGCCGAGACGACGCTCGCGCAGATTGCCGGTACCCGCGACGTCGACGTGGCGTTGAAGATCGATGGGGAGCTTCGCCAGGAGCAACTCCACCAACAGAATCTGCAGTCGGGACTGGCAAACGCCGAGCGTGCCGCTCGGAAGGCAGCGGATGATCTTGCCGAGCAGCGTGCCGAGGTCAGTAGTCAGCTCGCCTCGCTGGAAATCTCCGTCGAAACGCCGCGAGTGGCGCTCGATGCCCTGGCGCGGCTGCGAACGGCGCGGGAGACGCGTCAGGGTTTGCTCCCGCAGCGGGCTAAGTTGATTGGCGACATTCGGCTGTATTCGGAGCACGAGGCCGCCATGACGCGCTGTAGGCAAGACTTGACCGGGTTCGACGGCCAGCTAGCGAAGCTAGCGACGGCTCTGGAGAAAGTTGGCTTGAATCTTCCGGTGGCTGATCCGGCCGCCGCGCTCGAACGGCGACGCGAGCGGTTCCAGGAGTATCTGGATTTCCGAACCAGGGAACAGAGTCTGTGCAGCAGTCGTACAATCCTGATCGGCGGCGAGGATGCCGCCGACTGGCGTCGTCGCGTGGAACTCCTCACGGAAAGCGCCCGGACGGCCGACCCGAACGACGAGCGCAGTCGTGAGGAATTGGAAGCGTGTCAGGTGGAGATACGTCGCGAGCGCGATTCCCTCAGCGGGTTGCTGAGCGGTATCCGGGTTCAGGTCAACACGACTGCGAGTCAGTTTCGCGAACCCGCCGTTATCGAAGAAGAGCTTGCCGAGTCCGAACGCGATTACCTGGAACTCGATCGGCTGAAGAGTGCTCTAGAGGATGCTCAAAGGACGCTCAGCAAGGTGGCGGAGGATTTCCGCCGGGGTTTCGCCCCCCGGCTCGAAGCGCGGGTTGGGGATCCGCTCACCCGGATCACCGCCGGGCGATACCGCGAGGTCAGCATCGACCCGACGACCCTGGCGATTCGCATCCGGACCTTCGAACGGACCGATCTGGTCGAGCTCGACGGTCTGAGCCACGGCACGCGCGACGCGATCGCGCTGTTGCTGCGGGCAAGCGTCGCTCAGCTACTGAGTAACAACCTCGAATCGGTACCCCTCTTTCTCGACGATCCGCTCGTTCACGTCGACTCGGATCGGACGAGGCGAGTCTTCGACGTGCTCCAGGATCTTTCCCACGAGTGGCAGATCTTCTATTTCACCCAGGACCAACGCGTGTCGGACTGGGCGAGGGGAAATGGCGCGGGCGTGAATCTCTGCGAGTTGCCCGCGCCGTCGCTCCCCGTCGGCGTTAGTTAATGCATAAACCGGGCACCTATTCGGCATTGGTGCGCCACCACCCCGCCCCGGTTTAGGGGGGTATTGGGGGACACCCCCAAACCCCCGCCCTGTCGGGACATTAAGGACCGGCCCGCTCGTCAGGACCACGGGAAGGCGAAGGTTGGCTGATCCGCGTAGCGCTTCATGCGGATCCTGAGTTTGCTTCCCGCGCCGGGAGCAAGCTGAACCGTGAAGTGAGAGTGGCCGACCGGCGTCGTCAGCTCGCCCTGTTGAACGTCGACGATCTCGTGCTCGGCGTAGGCGCCGCCCTGAACGACCACCTCGCGCGCGTGGAGGGGACTCGTGTTCACCAGACTGACGACGACCTCGTCGGCCGTTAGTTTCTCCACCAGCGCGGCCACATCCTCCGGAATGCCGGCCCTTCGGCCGGCCGGATCGAAGTAGCGGAGGCGGCAGTGCAGCGGGTACCCGACTCGGCCGGTCGGCAGGCCGCCGAGCATCAACTGGGTGAGCGTCTCGGTCGTCGCCGGGTTCAGGTGGTTGGGATCGTCGGAGAGCCGGGTGTCCGGCGAGGTTGGATCGCGGCGCATCTCGTCGACCCGCTTGCCGACGGCGCTCAGGTCGGCCTGCAGCGCCTCGACCGGGTAGCTGAAATCTTCGCCGTCTAAATACGAGATCCAACGGGGCTTGCTGGGGAGGAGCGACAGGGCCTCGCGGTCCATCGTCCAGTAGTACAACTCCAGGGCCGCCGGGGTGAACTTACGCGGTCGGTATTCGTACCAGCCGTTGTCGCCGTGCATGTGCGGGTACAGCGTTTGACCGTCGACGACCTTCGCGTGGGCGTTCACCCGTTCGATCATCTCGCGCCAGGGATTGATGTAGCCGAGGTCCCCGGTGAGGAGCAGCGCGTTGGCGAAGCCGTGGAGAATGCGGGGGCCCAGGTAGTTGCGGTGGGCAAGCTGGTTGCTGCCCGGGACGTGAACGGTGAATCCCCAGCCGTACACGCCGCCCCACCACCGGCCGTCGGCCGCGCCGCCAATCGCCCCGTCAAGGCCGACGTTGGTCGGGATGATCCCGTCATTCGCGGCGATGCGCTCGACCCAGGCGTCGACGTAGCCGACTAGCCAGTCGCGGTACTTCTTCTCGCCGGTCAGAGCGTAGGCGTTGAAACCAAGGGCCGTCGCTCCGAGGTTGAGCGGGTTGTCGCCTACCACGTCGTTATACTCTTCGAAGTGCTCCAGCATCTCGGCGTAGTTGCGCTCGCGGTGGAGCGGCTGGAAGCGTCCTTCCACCTCGATGGGATCGCCGGTCCAGTCCAGCGCGGTTGCTTTGCGAAGCAGCGGCCCCCGGCTGCCGTTGAACATGCTGCGAATCACCCGGTGTTCCGGGTCGTAGTTCGCTGCCTGGGGATCTTCGTCCATATAAAACCCGGCGAAGCGGCGCGTCCGCTGCTGAAGCTTCCGGTCGGTCGGGTTGGCCAGCCCTTCGAGGAAAAAGGCGGACAGTCCCTCGCCGTGGTGGAACCAGTCGAAGCAGACCGGAAACTCCTTGTAGTACATGCCGTCGCGACCGAGGGGAACTTCGACCGTCCTGGCTTCGGTGTACTGGCGGAGGTGACCTTCCCAGCCGCGGTGGTAGCGTTCCAAAACGCCATCGGGAGCGCCCAGCGCGTGGAGCACGGTCCAGTTCAACATGTTCTCGGCGGCGTCGTCCGGGCCGTCGTCGCCTCCCCAGCGAGGAACGCAGAGCAAGTAGCCCCGCGAATCAAAATAGTGGTCGTAGTACTCTTCGATCGCCGTGGACTGGACGCGGATCAACTCGCGCTCCAGGAGAGCCCAGTAAGGGGGGGCAACCGGCGTGTTGATCTGGATAACCGCTCCGTGGCTCGTCGTCCTCATGCATCGCTCCATCGGCCGGGCGAAGCCTGGCGCGGGGGTCGGGGATTGGGGGCTAGGGAGGGAACCGCGCCGGATAACACCTCTGACCTTACCCACCAGACCGACAATTCCGCTCACCGCTGTAAGACTATGGCCACGGCCTGCTTTTTCTGTGGCTTGGACGCCGTCAAGGTATCATTCACGGGGTGTGAAGGTCAACTCAGTCGGCGCGGGCGGACACAGTTATTCGGGCAAGAGTTGGAGGGCGTCGGTGTGTCGAGGGCGAAGCAAGCCGAAATGCCGGCGATCTAAAGTGACAAGCTTGGGTTCGCGAAGTCGCTCGACGATCGCGAGCACCGCCGCGTCGACGAAGCCAATCTCCGCGTCGGCATAGCGGTCGCAAATCTCACGCACGCGTGAATAATCCTGGGGCAGAAGATTCTCGATTTGATACGCCCCGGCGGTGATGTCATCCAGCAAGGCGATGAAGGGGCCGGCACCCAGCCACTTGTGAACCCAGTAGTCGACTTCTACCAAAACCGGTGCCGGTATGACCAGTGGCTCGTCGGCCTGCTCGATGAGCCGTCGGCAGTTCAGGTGGTCGGCATCCCGTCGATCCAGGGACGCGTAGAGAGGACCGGTATCGAGAATTAGCGCCACGGCTGGGGAATCGCTGGTTCTTCAGCCGTTCGTCGGGCAATGTCGGTTCGACCAGAATCGCCGACGCCGAGACTGCGTGGCTTGGGGTGATAGGCCCGGGCTTTCTCTTCCAAAGCCTCCCGGATCACCGCGGCTAAGGACATCCCACGCTCGGCCGCTTCCCGGTGGAGACGCTCGATGAGTTCGTCCGGTGCTACGATTGTCGTTCGTCGCATTGGTTGATGCCGCCACCTCAAACATTATTATGCTACGTACAGCATAACATGGACGACCACAGATCTCTCGCTCTGCCAAACGCTATAATGGTCTCCGCCGAAACATCGCCGACGTATCAGGCGACCGGCGCAGGGGGTGCAGCATGCGGGTTGCCCTGGCGGGCTTCAATCACGAAACCAATACGTTCCATCCTCGGCCGACGACCCTGGCTGACTTTCAGGGGCCGCTTGGTACCTGGTGGGTTGGCGATCAGATTATCGCCGCCGCCGCGGGGACGCGCTCGGTCCTGGGCGGCATGATCGACGACGGGCGCGCGCAGGGGTGGGACCTCGTCCCGATCTTCTTCGCCATGCATCCGCCGACGACTGGCACGATCACCGCGGAAGCAGCCGACGCGATTCGGGCCAACATCGTCGATCCGATCGCGAGTGACCGCTTCGACGGCATCCTGCTCCACCTGCACGGCGCGGCCTGCGCGGAGAACGCGCCGGATCCCGAGGCGATCATCCTGCGCGAAGTGCGTCGCGCCGTGGGACCGGCCGTCCCCATCGTCGTCGTCTTCGATCTGCACGCCAATATCGGGCTGGAATGGACCGAGCACGCGAACGCCATCGTCGGCTACAAGACCGCCCCCCACACCGATTTCTACGAGCGCGGCGTCGAAGGCGCGCGGATCCTGGGCCGGGCGCTGCGCCGGGAGATTCGTCCGGTGGTCGTCGCGGAAAAGCCGCCGGTGCTGATCAAGTCCGGCTTGATGTCGATGACCACGGCCCCCCTGGCGCTGATCAAACCGCCGATGTTCTGGCTGATGTCGCGGGGCCGCGAGCTGGAGCGCCAGCCGGGCATCGTCAACGTCTCCATCGCGGCCGGCTTCGGCGACTCCGACTCGCTCACGACCGGAATGACCGTCCTGGTCACTACCGACGGCGACCGGGATCTCGCCCAGCGTCACGCGCGCGAGCTCGCGCGCCTCGCCTGGCGCTTGCGCCGCGGTACTCAAACCGATCTGGTTCTGACGCCGGTCGACATCGCGATCGATCGCGCGATCGCCGCCCCGGAGTGGCCGGTGGTTCTGGCGGATCAAGGCAACAACACCGCCGGCGGGAGCCCCGGCGACGGCACGGCTATCCTTGCCGGACTCAAAGCGGCGGGGTGGCCCGACGCCGCTCTTTTCATTGCGGATCCCGAATCGGTGGATGCTGCCTGGGAAGCCGGTATTGGCGGTCAGGTCGACCTGCGAGTTGGTGGGAAGAATGAACCGACGAACGGCGATCCGGTGCCGGTGCGCGCCGAAGTGCGCTTGATGACGGATCTCGAGGTCGACTTCGTCACCGGCGACCAGAAGGCCCACCTTGGCCGGGCTGCCGTCGTGCGGTGTGGCCAGACGGACATCGTGCTCACCCAGTACCCGAGCACTCAGACGACGCCCGCCTATTTCCGCGCGGCCGGTATCGAGCCGCGGGAGCGCCGGATCATCGTCGTCCAGTCCGCCCACCTCTTCCGCGCCGCCTTTGAAGTGCAGGAACGCATCCCAAAGATGATCATCGAGGTCGACACGCCCGGCATCACCAGTCCCAACACGACCCGCTTCACCTACCATCACGTTCGCCGTCCGATCTTCCCGCTGGACGACTTCGAGTGGGAAGGGGCGGGTGAAGATTGATTATGGTAGAGCTAACTGCCCGCGCTTGCCGGGGCGGTTGCGTGCATTGGAAGCGGATCCGATGCTAGACATCCCGAGCATTTATCGGCGCGGGATCGATCCTAGTGCACAATCAGGGCACCTATTCGGCATTGGTTTCTACCACCACCCCGCCTTGGCGGGACACTAGCCATCTGCCAGCAGTACACCGACCCCGTTGCTCGAAGGTGTGTCATAATTGAATAGAAGTACCGTTGCGATGAGCCCGCTGGCGTGGACGGTTGCGAAGAAGGTCCGTGTGAAAAATGCTCCCGGTCCTCTGAATCGTGGGCAAATGGAGCGTTACCTGCGACGAGTTGGTCACTATCTTCACGAACAAGGATTGATCGGCGAGATTCTCCTCGTGGGCGGCGCCTACATGACGCTAGTCGTGCGCCAGCGGGAGACCACGAAAGACGTAGACGCGTACTTCGCCACTCATGCAGAAGAGGTTCGCGAGGCCGCGGCCCGCGTTGCGCGAGAGGAAGGTCTGCCAGACGACTGGCTCAACGATGCCGTCAAAGGGTTCTTCTACAGCCAGCCGGATACGACACTTTGGCTGGATTGCCCGGGGCTGCGGGTTTATGCGCCCCATCCATCCTATATCTTTGCGATGAAGGCTGTCGCCGGGCGGCCGGCCGATCTCCGCGATCTACGTGCCTTACGAGACCTTCTTGGTCTTACGTCCGTTACCCAAGCTCTGGCCATCGTCACTCGCTACGTACCAGAGCGCCTGCTGACCCCGCGCGTCAAATACCTGATCGAAGAATTATTCGATGAAGACGAATCCTGAGTATCACTCGCAGACGGCCGCCGAGACCATCCGGGTCATTGTCAAGGGCGTCGATCCCTGGCTGGCGATTGGCCAGTTCCTGGACGATTGGCGACGGACGCCGGTTTCACTCCGGATCCAGCTAGTCGGCGAGCCGCTTTCCGACGTTCCCTCCGACACGTTGCGCTGGGCGGCGTTGCTTGCCGCAACGGTCGACTTCCTTTGCGCGGAGGATCAGCAACCTGCACCTGCGTGGACGAAAGGCCCTCAATATCGCCTGTCGGAGCCCTGGTTTCTCTACCCGGGCTGGCGTCTCCGAGCGTGGCAACTCGCCGAGACGCCGGTGCCGTTTCGCATGCGCAACATCTTCGGAGGAGACCGCATCGTGGCACGAGTCTGACGGTTGCCACGAGTCACCGGACGAGCCAATAACCCACTCAGATCCGCCAGCAACCCCGGTTATTCAAAGTCGTGAACATGGCGCTCTTACCTCAGCCATTCGCGTGCCCGTAGCTGTCAGATAAACTATCTTTTTTCACGATGGCACAAATCGTCGCGACAATATAGGCGCCAGATCTGAAAGAAGTCCTTCGGTCAGACCGCGGAAAATCGACGCGACGCCCGTTGCCGTGGAAACATGGGTGCGGAGGATCCCACCCATGCGTCCGGTTATCGCTTTTGTTGCTATTATCAGCGCCGCGGGTCTCTGGAAGATCGCGGTGGACGATTACGTGGCTCAGCTCTGGTTCGTCGGCGTTCTCTTTACCCTGCTCGGCGCGGCCGTTATTCTCGGCCTGGCGATTACCCTGGATTCGAGCAATTCGTCGTAGCGGGAATCCAGAAACAGGGTCGCGAAGCCAGAAGCGAATTCGGCTTCCGGAGAAAATCTTGACTGGGCAAGGGAGCAACCAGTACAATCGGCAAAACTGAATAAAGGCCGAGTCTCTCTTAATCGAGAGAACGGGGGAACCACTTATCGGGGCGTATCCGTCGGTTTCGGCGGTAGGGTACCTCTTCGACCCGAGCCCGTCAGCTAACCTCGTAGGCGTGCGAATGAGGCGTCTCCGGACACCCCGGGAGACTCCCCGGGGTTTTCTGTGTCCTCGAGGCAGGCGATCGAACGCGCGCGCCCTCTAGCCTTTGTCGGAAATGAACGGGGAGGGGAGCGTGACGCTCACCAATAGCGCGCTCGAACACTTTTTCCTCGCGTTCATCGTGCTGCTGATCACCGCGCGGGCCCTCGGCGAACTGGCGCGACGCCTCGGTCAGCCGTCGGTCATTGGCGAGATTCTCGCCGGCATTCTCCTGAGTCCCTCGATTCTCGGCTGGCTGTTCCCCGTCATAAACAGCCGGTTGTTTCCACCAGCCGATCAGTCCGCCGTGCTCATTCAACTCGTCGCTCAGCTTGGGGTCATTCTTTTGCTCCTGTTGAGCGGCATGGAAACGGACCTGGCGACGATCCGGCGGGAGATTCGGCCGACGGCGCTGATCGCGGGCAGCGGCATGCTGGCGCCATTCATCGCCGGCTTTATCCTCGCGCTCTTGCTTCCGGCGAGCGTGCTCGGACGGGCGGACCAGCGCGACGCCTTCGCCCTTTTCTTCGCCACCGCGCTGGCGATGTCGGCCATTCCCGTGATCGTCAAGATCTTGCTCGATTTGGATCTCCTCCGCCGGGACGTCGGGCAACTCATCCTTGCCGTCGGTATGCTCACCGACTCGGTCGGCTGGTTCCTCCTCGCGATTGTCGTCAGCGTGGCCGGGGCCGGTGGCCAGCCTCTCGGATCGCTCGCCGTGTCTCTCGTCGGCACCCTCGTCTTCGCCGCGCTGAGCTTCACCATCGGTGGCGAGATCTTGCGCCGATTCTTCGCCTGGATCGACCATCAGATTGGCAGCGACGATGGCTTGCTCGCGGGCGTGTTCGTCGTCACGCTCTTCGGTGCCGCGCTCACCCTGGGGCTCGGCGTCGAAGCCTTTCTCGGCGCGTTTCTCATCGGAGTGATGCTCGGCGAGGTGCCGCGGGTTCAACGCCGGGTTCGCCCGCAACTGGAGGGAATGGCGCTGGGTGTCTTCGCGCCGTTCTTCTTCGCGACCGCTGGCCTACGCGTCGATTTGCGCACCCTTCTGAATCCCGACTTCTTGCTCCTCTGCCTGGTGGTCATCGGCGTGGCGACCATTGGGAAGTGGATCGGGGTCTACCTCGGAGCGCGTTTTGCCGGTCGGGATCACTGGCTCGCGGTTGCTCTGGGAGCCGGGCTGAACGCGCGCGGCGCGGTCGAAATCGTCGTCGCTCTGGTCGGCTTGCAGTTAGGTATCCTCAATGCGGCTTCCTACGCCATGATCGTCGTCATGGCTATCGCGACCTCTCTATTGACCCCACCGGTTTTGCGCTGGGCGCTCGGGCACGTTCCGACGGCTGCCGAGGAAGAGCAGCGGCTTCGCCGCGAGTCGCTCGCGGCTCAGAGCTTTCTCGGCGGAGTGGAACGAATCCTCGTCCCGATCCGGGATGGCCGATTCGCGCTGCAAGCCGCCGCGATTGTTGGGCAGCTGGGCGGAGGTCGCGACCTGGACGCGCTGGCCCTCCACGTCCGACCGGCTCAGAATAACCGGTCTCTGAAGACGGTCCTCCCGGATGTCAACGCGCTCGCCTCTTCGACCGATTTGGTGGTGAACTGGCGTCAGCGCGAGGTTATCGCGGACAACGTCGCCTCGGCTATCCTCGCCGAGGCCGAGCGCGGCTACAATCTGCTCGTGCTTGGCGCGCCCGCGCGATCCCAGGGGCCGGGGGTTTTCGGAAGGATCGTGGACGAGGTGATCGCGGCCGCGCCGTGCCCGGTTTTCGTCCTCCGTCTCCCATCAACCGGAGGAGTGCTCGCACCGCGTCGCCTGGTCTTACCGATGGGCGGCACCGATACCGACCACTCAGCGGCGGAATTTGCCCTGGCCCTGGCTCGAGGTATCGCGGCTACCGTCGTCCCCTTCCACGTCGTCGAACTGGATCCGCTGCGGGCGGCCATCGGAACGGTTGAGGTCGGCGACATCGACCGCCGGAGGTCGATTGGCGAGACCGCGACCGCCCGGATTCAGGCGCTGGGCGAACTCCACGGGGTCGCGGTGGAGGCGCGGGTGGTGGTCGGTCGGTCGGCGGCGCGCGAGGTTCTGTCTCTCGCCGCCGACGACAAAGATACCCTCATCCTGCTGGCTGCCCGCCGTCGCCTGGCCGGCCGTGACCTCGCTTGCGGCCGCACTGTCGAAGACATCATTCGCTACGCCACCTGCCCGGTCGCGGTGTTGTTTTCGGATAGTGGGCTGGGGCGGTGAACTCGGTCACGGCCAGGCTTGCAGGCCCGGAGTACCGAGAGGTGCTCCAGGCGGTCAGTTGACCCGGGCGATCGCAAATCCGTCGTGCCCCTTGCTGCCGACGGTTTGGATCGCCGTGGCGCTCACGCTCGGCTCGCTGGCAAGCATCTCGACCAGGCGGCGCATCCCCTGGACTCCGGGATTACTGCTGGAATCGTCGATGACCGAGCCGTTAGGAGCGACGTTGTCGGCGATGATCAGGCTGCCGCGGCGCGCGAGCTTGAGGGCCCAGGCGAAGTACTCCGGAGTGTTGGGCTTGTCGGCGTCGATGAAGATCAAATCGAAGGGGCCGCGGCCCTCGCTGGCGAGGCGGGGCAGGGTCTCCAGCGCCGGCCCAAGGCGCAGCTCGACGAGGTGGGCCAGGCCGGCACGCGCGATGTTGGCGCGGGCTACTTCGGCGTGGCGGGGGCTGGCCTCCAGGGTAATCAGCTTGCCGTCGGCCGGTAACGCCCGGGCGAGCCAGATCGCGCTGTAGCCGCCCAGCGTGCCGATCTCCAGGATGGTGCGCGCCCCCTGGGTCTGCGCCAAAAGCTGCAAAAGCTTACCCTGGTTCGGCGAAATCTGGATCGACGGTAGACCGGCGGCCGCGCTGGCTCGAAGCGCCTCTTCGAGAATGGGATCGGCGGGGACGAGGAGATTGGCGAAATAGCCGTCGACGGCGGTCCATAGTTCTTGACCCTGACTCATAGAACCTCACTCTGGTATCGGTGGGATTGCCGCGTTCCGCGTGAATGAGGCAACCCGCAATGCGGTCAGTATAGGCGAATTTCGCCAGCGCGCCTACCGAAGGCTTCGCCCGACCGCTCGCCCCGCGTCTGGCCGGCAAAGAATAGTCTTTCCGGTAGCGCGCTAGTGGGTCACGCTGCAAATGACTGGTGTTGAGCAAGGGAAGCGGCAGAGCCACCAAGTCGTCGGGTACGGGCGCGCAAACGACGCTGGTGTCGCTTGCCGTCCCATACGAACGGGGTTGGCGCCGCGTTCCACCCGACCACGGTGTC
>Ga0209012_1001983_pt1 | contig 19238 bp, 23 predicted proteins | sample RS3BMetagenome_FD_184735 | JGI IMG/M metagenome (GOLD analysis project Ga0209012, IMG submission 184735) | Ferric oxide microbial mat and aquatic microbial communities from Rainbow Spring, Yellowstone National Park, USA - RS3B (SPAdes) (version 3) ...
TGAATTAACTATAAAGGCTTTTCTTCAATAGGGGCTTAGTCCCATAATTGGGACTTTAGTCCGATTAAGTCTTGCTCATTTCCAGGAGCTTTGGCGAGGGCTTGTAGAGGACCTTGGGCCTGCCCACCCTCCCCTGGACCAGCTCCTCCTTCTCCACAAGACCATCTCCCTCCATATGTTTGAGGTGGGCCATCACCGTCGACCTTGCCAGGCCTGATTTCTCCACAACCTTGGTGAGGGTTCGCGGCGTTGACATGCCTCCTTGACAGAGCAGGCCTGCCAGCCTCTTGCAGCACGAATCCAAGGACATGATGGACTAATTCGGACTTAATTAAGAGTTATGGGACTACGCCTTCAATAGGAATACTAATTTTCACGCCAGCTTGCATGAACATTAATGTGTATGGATTGGTCTTAGGAATTAAAGGTTAAATTCTCAAATTTATGCTTAACAGCTCATGGAGAGAGCGATTAAAGCCCCTCAAGGCGTGCTTAGAATGCTCATAATAGCATTAGCATCAAAATCTCCTGTGACAGGAAAAGAGATAATCGAAAGTATAAAAGAAAGGTCTGCTGGCAAATGGACACCTAGCCCTGGTTCAGTCTATTACATAATAGATAAATTGCTCAATCAGCAGCTGCTGATGCCCATGCCTCATTCTCAGGAGAAGAGGTATATCGCTACAGGTAGGGGTATTGAAGCATTGAAAAACGACAGCGTGAAACTTAAAGAATCAATCTTATGGAGCATAATGGTATTATCGATGCTTGCAGATTACCTTGAAACCGATGAAGCGAAAAGGATGAAACTGCTTCTAAAGGTTGCAGATTTGCCTAAAGACAAGATTGAACAGCTGATGATTGATAAGGGTTGAATATATCTTTATACCAGCACAAAAGGTAGTATGAAATATGCCTGAAGAAGGACCTGAAGTTGTATTAACAAGAGCTGAAGGATACAGGTTTGCTGTACAATTTGATGATGAAGCAAGGACATTGATGTACATGGACGAGCCTCCTCCTCTTGGAAAGGGAAAGGGGCCAAATGCAAGCAGAGTTCTCGCTGCATCTGTGGCAAACTGTCTTTCTGCAAGCCTGCTGTTCTGTCTTGGTAAGGTAAGGGTAGAGGTTAGCGATATAATAACGAAGGCAAAGCCTGTCTCTGCAAGAAATGAGCAGGGTTACTGGAGGATTAAAGAAATCTTTGTTGATATAGACGTTAAGGTAAAAGGAGATGATGCTGGAATAAAAAGGTGCCTTGACATATTTGAAAATTACTGCGTTGTAACTGGAAGCGTAAGAAAGGGTATAGATGTGCATGTCAACGTAAAAGTAGAAAAGACATAATCGGTAAAGAATTAATAGATGCATATGCTTAGGCTAAAAACGTGGTAGACCAGCTCTTTCTTATCAATTCATTGTTGCAACTTGCAAGTGGCATAGTTGCACTTTCAGTCAGCTTTACAGCATTCAGGTATATGAAGCTGGTCGAAAACGATATACTCCGTTTTCTCAGTTTTGGTTTCATGCTTTTAGGTATAGGTCTGATATTTGGTGCTTCACTGATGCTCCTTCTCTCTTTTAATATAGGAAGGATAGCTGAAGACATTGAGCTTGTATATGTAGCTACAGTTTCGTACCTTATACTTCAGGCTTTGGCATATTTCTCTTTTGCAGTTGGTTATGCACGAGGAGCCTACGGAAACGTTAAGGAAGAAATGACCTCGACTCTTTTCTTTGCATCAAGCATGGTCCTCCCAAGGCTGCCAAGGAGTTATCTTCTTCTCGGAACTCATATAAACGCAGCATTGCAGTTGCTGATACTGATACTTCTTGCGTTTGTCATATTTCAGGGCGCTCTGATCTATTCAAGGTCAAGGGGGATGTTTTCTCTGCTGGTATTATCAGGCTTCAGCCTGATATTCATAGCACATGCTATAATGCTTGCTTCTTCTCTATTCCCATCCGCCCAGCTCTTCACTGTTGGAGCTGTAGTTCAGTTCGGAGGTTTTCTTTCTCTGCTTGTCTTTCTGTTGAATAGTGGGAAGGTAAATGCAGCCACAAAAAACACGCAGTAGGATCAGGATTTACTACGATATTCTTCTTTCTGTGATGGAAGAGGGTAATGCAAAGCCCACAAGAGTACTTTACAAGGCAAACCTGTCCTATGATAGACTTGTCAAATACCTTGATGAGCTTATCGCAAAAGGACTCCTTCAGGAGATGCATGCATCTGACAGCAGGTATTATGTTATAACACAGCAAGGTGTGAAATTCTTGGAAGAAGTGAGAAAGGCAGAGGCATTCCTGTCTGGGTTTGGGTTATCACTTTGAAAGATATATGGATGCAGCGTATATACGCTGCATACTTATGTAATTATATACCTCCCCCTTTAACCTAACAAATTGGAAAGAAACTCAAGCACGAGTGAATGATGATGGACCTGCAGGGAAACATAGTAGTATTTGGTGCTGATGGCTATATAGGATGGCCTCTAGCTCTTCATTTGGGCCAGATTAGCGAAGATAAAATTGTGCTTGTCGATAACTTTGTAACAAGGAAGCTAGTACGTTCAGTCAAATCGGATTCGCTCGTTCCGATAAGGAGTATGTATAAGCGCATTGAATCATACAATAAGTTGACTGGCAAGAATAATCTTGAATTTGTTCCTGCTGATGCAAGAGACCCCACGATCGTTGATAAAATAATATATGAGTATAAGCCATCAGCAATAGTTCATTTAGCTCAGCAGAGAAGCGCCCCTTTCAGCATGATAGACCAGGAGCACGCACTCTACACCCAGCTTGCAAATATAGCTACAAACCTGAATATAATTTATTCTATGCTGAGGCATGTTCCCGATGCTCATCTGCTGAAGATGGGAACTATGGGGGAATACGGCACTCCTGGCATAAAGATAACCGAAGGGGATGTTGAGATAAATGTAGAGGGAAGAAAGAGCAGGCTGATGTTTCCTAGAACGGGGCAGAGCTGGTACCATCTCAGCAAGGTATTTGATACCTTCAACGTGTTGTTAGCAAACAGGGTTCATTCGTTAAGGGCAACAGATGTAATGCAGGGTGTGGTATATGGCACAAGGACTGATGAGATTGTTGACGATTCTCTTGCAACAAGGTTTGACTTTGATTCAATATGGGGGACCCTGATAAACAAATATGTTGTGCAGGCAGTACTTTTCCATAAGTTGCTGATATATGGTAAGGGTAGGCAGAAGAGAGGCTTTTTATCGCTTTATGATAGCATAAAGTGCTTAACACTGCTTCTTGAAAATCCTCCTGAGGCTGGCAAGTACAGGGTTGTTAATCAACTTGATGAAATATATGATACTTTGACTCTGGCAGAAAAAGTGAGCAGAATAGCAAGAGAATACGGTATAAATGTAGATATGGAAAATGTCAGGAACCCTAGAGTGGAGGCAGAAGAACACTATTACGATGTTGAGCATAAGATTCTGCCATCTCTTGGCTTTACCAGGTCTAAGACAATGGATGAAGTGATAAGGGAGATATTTGAGGTTGTCATCGCAAACAAAACAAGAGCGGAATCGATGAAGCATCTTGTTTACCCAACTGTCTATTGGCAAAATGCCAGGCAGCTAAAATCATCCAGCTTCCCTCTTCCTATTGAAGTCTTCAATATATTGAGTCCTAGAAAGATAGAGATGGCTGACAAAGAGATGGAGGCTGAGCAATTCAGTCTTTTTAACGATGCAGAAATAAGCAAGCATTATTGAAATTGCTTGATGCCTGTTAAAAGGGAAGGTTGAGAAGGTAAATAGCTATGCATAATGAGGTGGTCAGATGCCTCATCGAAGCAGATTACGACCAAGTTTCTGGTAAGATTAGAAGGGCGGCTTACCTCAGAGCTTTATATCCTCCTCAGGGGATAAGGTATAAAATTGCATTAGGAAAGAGCTACCCTAGCAGGATCTCCCACTATAACCTTAATCCGCTATCCGTGGTGCTGACTGCAATAAGATTCCTATCAGAGCCAGCATCTTTAGGCTCAAAAGAAGATGCTGACCTCCAGCATATATTTTTTTGGAAGAGAGGAAAGAGGGATATACCTGCAGTTATCGAGAATGACCAATCTCTATCTCAATTCCTCTCTGGTTATCTTGGGGTTGAAGGGAGATTGAAGGATAGGCTTAGAAAGATGTTTCTTTCAGTATCCAGGGCTGGTAAGGCTAAAGCCATAGTGGTATGGTCTGAATGGGCAAAGATTGGATTTGAAAAAGACGGTTTTCCAAGCGATATGATTAAAGTCATTCCACCTCCCGTTGCAGCAATTCATCATAACAAGAATTATGATTCGGAAAGGATACTTTTCGTAGGAAGAGATTTCAGGAGAAAGGGAGGGGATATAGCTTTGAGGGCTTTTATCAACATTGCAAAGGAGTTCGATAAAGCAGAGCTCTGTTACGTTGGAAAGGTAGATGACTATAAATTACTTGGCATTGCAATGAAGACTAACAGGGTAAAATATTACGAGAACCCTTCTGATGAGGTTCTTTACGGCAAGCTTTTTCCTTCATCTGACATCTTCCTATTTCCTTCGAGGTCTGAGGCATTTGGTATAAGCATGATCGAAGCGATGAGCTATTCGCTTCCGGTTGTTGTTTCTGACCTCCCTTCGATAAAAGAGAACATAATTGATGGATATAATGGAGTTGTTGTTCGCCAAGGTTCTATCAGCTATGAAGAGGCTCTGGCTACTCTTTTGCAGGATAAAAGAAAGAGAAAGAGAATGGGCTCGAACGCTTTGTCTTTTGTAAGGTATAAATTTTCTCCTGATAAAATAGGCTCTCAACTCAGAAGGGTTTACCTTGAAGCAATGGGATGAATTAGTTGCTTAAGCCAGACAATCCAAGCCCAGCAATAACTGTACAATTCATCCTTACATTCATCCTCAGAATCTTAAGCCTTGTGGTTCAATCTGTTCTCCCGCTCTATCTGGTCAGCGTTATGCATGCATCAAACTATTTTGTGGGGTTGATGATTTCAGCCCTTTGGATCGGAAATGCTGCAGGAGCTATTACGGGTGCTGCGCTCGTCAGAAAGTGGAGGTTAGCTGGTTTAGCTGGATTATTTTTGCTTGCACTGTCTTTCTCAGGCTATTACGCTTTTAACTCAATTTACCTGCTGACTATCTTTATCTTCATAGGAGGGTTTGGGAGTGGAATCCTGCAGCCACTTCTCGCGCCATCTATGCACAGAAGCTCGAAGGATGACTATCCATTCAGCGGAGTCTCTCTGTATTCGACTGCATTATCTCTAGCATTGGTTGTTGGCCCTCTCATATCAAGCTTAGTCATAGCATTTTCAGGTTTCAAGATACTCTTTCTTTCATTAAGTATAGCAAGTCTAGTATCTCTTGCTCTTCCACTAATCGGTAAGAACTCAGAAGCAGGAAAGGCAAGTAATCTTGTATCCAACTTCTTTACCGTGTCAAAAGGGGTAATAACCAACAAAGGTTTCAGAAGAGAATTTGTAATGAATCTGGTATATTCTTTGACCCTGCCCATAGTGCTATCTTTTTCAGGCACGGTTGCACATAGAGTTTATGGGCTAAGCTCGAGCGAGATTCTACTTGTACTTACACTTCTCTTCTCCATTTCATCTGCCATAAGATTTTCTATGCGAAGGCTAATTATGAAAAAAGTGAACAGGCTTATGATCATATCTTGCCTTTTCTTGCTATTATCATCAGTCTTGCTCTCCAACGGGAGCTCTGCCTCTCTATTCATTGCAGGTCTTTTATTCTTCAGCATACCTCATGCAACAATCTATCCATGGACACTTTACAATGTGTTTCAGACATCTGAAAAAGAAAGGCTGATTCAATCCAGCTACATCTTTTCGCTATCGTCAGGGATATCTGAATTCATATCTCCCCCACTAACTTCACTTTCAATATACCTCTTTGGAAGCGCGTACGGAATTGCAATAGCAATTCCATTTTCTATACTGGCTTTTATTATATCGATTACTTTATACAGATAAGGTATTTCTCATCTGGAACAATACCTTATGGCAGGGTGAAACATTCAAATGTTATCTTTGAAGCATTACATTATTGAACTTGAAACAAAGGGAGAAGGAGAAATTAGAGATATAACAGAAATAGTTCAAGAAAAGGTTCAGGACTCAGAGATGAAAGATGGTATTGCTAATCTTTTTGTTCAAGGCTCGACGGCTGCACTTATTGTAATAGAAAACGAGAGAGGTCTTCTAAGAGACTTCTATTCTATGCTTGGAAGAATTGCACCAAAGTCGATGGATTATGAACATGAAAAAGCTTACCATGATGGAAATGGACATTCACATGTAAGAGCGTCCTTATTGGGTCCAGGCCTCAGCATACCGTTTTCTAAAGGGAGTTTGTCCCTAGGAACGTGGCAAAGTATAGCTTTTGTGGAACTTGATATAAAACCAAGAAAGAGAAGCATAGTCATGCATTTAATCGGAGAATAATTGAAGGGTGATTAGATTGAACCTTTCGTTTTAACCAAATATGAATTAATACAAATTTTCACACATCTACATGCAATATTCTGCAATACAATGCACCATATTAAATATGATCTGCAATATATCAATACTCGGTGATCGAATTGGTGTTCGTCGACAATCTGGGACTTGAGTTGGTATCGCTGCCTATAGCTAGTCTACTTGTGGTATACATAACCGGAAGAGGTTACTTGGCTGGTAAGTCTGGTAACTTCAACAGAGTCAGTGAAGTGATGAAAGAAGGAGCTGTAAGCTTGGGATTGCTAGGTGCTATCTTTACAGTTCTAGCGCTATGGGGAGAAATGACATGGACTCTGCCAGGAAGCTACAACATACTTTTCAACGACCCGTATCTGCTGATGGGAATAATATTCCTTGCCTTTTCAATTTCAGTAATCCTGAATAAGGGAGCGTCAACTTCTGGCATCCTTGCTCTGATATCGGGATTGTTCACAATCTGGTATGGGTTGAACGGATACTGGCTAGGTATGACAAAGGAGCCATTGGCACTGCTAGGAATGTATAGTCTATATGGCTTGGCTGGAATTGCGAGCTATCCTGCAATGAGAGTTGTTGATGCACTTCTCCCAACAACTCAGCAGTCTCCTGAAATGCAGGCTCAGATCAAGAGCCAGACAGTAATACATGCGTCAATGCAGATGCCGAGTAGGACAGCTGTAAAGCAGAATTGGCTTGTAAGACATCCATTGCTCATTCTTGGCATCTTCTGGGTTCTTGTACTTGCGGCTGGAATTCTGTCAGGCTACGTGGCAATAAACACAATACCGGCGCATCTGAAGTCAGCTCCTTAAATCAAGGAACAGCGTAGGCACCTTTTTTTATTGCTTTTATTCTTACAGTCCCCACGTTCAAGTCTACCTTTTCTGCTAGGTAATCGTACTGTTCAAGCACTCCCTTTACAAATTCTGCTGTGCATTCTGCAGATTCTATCTTTCTCCCAGCTCCTGCAATATCTACCTGTATAGAATTAGGGTCAAGTATTGCAAGTTTGAAGTGTTTGACTGGAATCAGAATGAAAAAGTCTTCAGCAACCCTTGCAAGCGAATTAATTTCCTCGTTCGACATTTTGAGCAGAGCTCCAACACTTTTGCCCAGGTTGTTAAATGCAGAAAGTGTCCACTCTCTATCAGATTTAACTAGTTTCTCGTTCAGGTCGTCCATGAAGTCAGATGGTAAGGTTATGACGTCGATAGTCTTTATTATCTGGTATGCGTTCCAGAGCCTTCTTAAGTCTCTGATATCTCCCCCTTCTGAGTAGACTGAATATATCAAGTCTAGAGATTCGTTCGCAAAGGCGAATATTGTTTTATTCTGTTGCTTTGCAATTTGCGAAAATCTTTCAAAGATCTCGCTATCAACAGAAAGGTTTGTTCTTTTCAACATGCGTTAGGCATGAATTACAGGTATATTATTCTTATGATTATCATTCTACCAAACAGTTTGCGTTTCTCTATGCAGCTTCAAGCTTATTTATATGCTCTTTTTTACTTCAATTCATGGCAAGAACCAACGTAGCCGTTGAAGAATCAGTGGCGTATATGCTGGCTGACGAAGCGGCTAGGCAGAACAAAACTCTTTATGCTTTTACAAACGAACTTCTGAAGACTTCGCTCAGAATATGCAGGGAAGGAGGAAATCCGAACGAAATCTACCCCGCATGGAGGTTTGCAAAGATGGCACGTGAGGTAGATACAGTTCCGTTACCAGGAGACCTTCTGGAAAGGATGATCGGAAAGCTAAGCTCTCTTGATGAAGGGTGGCTTTTGAAGACATGGCATGAAGAAGGAGTCAGAATAGGAACCTACCTGCATATTTATGAGCCCAGCTTCGAAAGGCTCACTGCACTGGTAAAAGAGATGGAATTTCTTCTTCCTATAAAAAGGCTGGATATATTGAAGGTTGAAAAGCAGGAAGCAGGAAGATATATTGTCAGGGCAATAGGCGCAGGTCTATCCCCATCAAGCACAAAATGCGCTGAATCACTTTTACAAGGCCTTCTCAGCACTTATTCGATCACTGTGGTATCAAGCAGAGTTTCGGAAGGAATAATCGAACTTACAGTTGAGAGTTTGAAGAGTGCAGACAACAGCAGAATTTGAGATTTTCCATTCTATTCAACCTTTTCTATCTTGACTCCACCCTCGTAGAAGTCACATACGTTTGTTGTAAAATTCGGATACTCTTTTTTCAGAATTTCCTTTAAACTATCTGCTTTTGTCTTACTGACTATGCAATGGGCAGCGTCTCCTATCATATTTTGGGTGGCTGCAATCGCTCCGTTGCTCATCATCAAGTCGCATATCCCCTTCACCTCATCAGTCAATATCCCTGTGAGTTGAGCAAACCTTCTGCTTTCATTCAGCATATTTTTTGCAGTGGGGTTCTTCATTACCCTTTCTAGCGTCGAATAACCGATTCTGTTGACGCTTGCTATATGCTCCCTTGAAGTCAGTATCGTCTTCTTCTCCCTGGGCCTGAGTGTAGTCGCAACAAGCCTTATAGAAGAATAGTCCTGCAAAAACGGCTCAAGCTCACACACCCCTGGCCCTCCAGCTCTAGTTATGACTCCTCCAGCCCCGGCAGAACCGTAGAGTGAGCCTACTGTCCCTAAACCAGTGTGGCAGAGTATTTCTGCTTCATGAGCTATCTGCGATGGCAGCTTGAGCGTGCATTTATGATTCATCAATGCTAGTATAGCTACAGCGGCTCCAAGAGCAGTTGAGGCTGAAGTGCCGAATCCTGAGCCCCAGGGTAAAGGCACTTGATGATACACCTCAAAATGCTGATCTATGTGAAGATTCTCTCTTATCAACTCTATAACTTTAGTGGTAGTTGTATTTTCAATAGACTTTCCATTGAAGTACACCTTATCTCCTTCATCTGTCTTTTTTACCTGTGTAGTTGTAAGAGAGGAGAGTTTGAAGCCACCTCCCCTTGCACCTGCAAGTTGAATGGGAACGACAGGTTCGCCTTTTTCGTTAAGACCTTCTATGGTAAAAAATGAAGATACAGCAGTGGGAACAAGAACTTGAATCAAGGCCCTTACCTTGGCCTGTTTAGGTATGGAGCAACAGGAGCCATAAGGAGGAATATAATTGAAACGATATCTAACACTCTGAACCAGTCAGCATAAATACCAAGAAGAGCGACGAAGGAAGGCTGAAAGCTTGCAAAAAATACTATCAGCAAAGGCAGCGAGCTCAAAGCACCAGTAATGAATACGCTCTTTGTGCTTTCCTCCTTCCAGCTGCCTACTGCATTTTTCAGCCTTAATGAAACACTTGAAGCCTGCAAAGCTCCTAACAAAAGGGGGAGCAGTATCTGCATAAAAGGTATCATCGTGCCGAGCCAGAAGAATGTGAAGAGGAGAGTCTGAGCTATCTGCTGTGAGAAGGTTAGGCCCGGAATTGCAACAAATACGACAACAGCTCCAGCTATCAGGTTGCCTATAAATAGAGATATCAAAGTCGAATATGTGTAACCACTCCAAGACTTTGCTTTATTAACAAGCATTCCAAAGATAAGAAATCCTATAAGGTTTGCAGGAAACCCTGCTACAAGAGCAAGAAAGGGATTTGTCTTTCCCAAAGGAGTCAGAAAGATTATATCCCCTATGAGAGAGCCGAACGCTGCACCCACTGCCCCAACTTTTGCACCGAAAGCTATGGTATAAAGTGCAGGAATTACAACGCCTGGCCTGAATTCTCCTATCACAAGTGGTACAGGGACGAGTGCTGTCAGACCGTTAATTACAGCGTAAAGTGCTGCACACACTGCTACATTTGCAACGTAAAATGCAGGACTGGCCCTTTCTAACTGGTGTTCGTTCATAAGATAAAGAAGAGTTGGAACTTCCTTAAGTGGTTTAGGTACAAAAAGTTTAAACTTCTATATACTTCCTCTTTTTGCTGCCACACTGCTGAATATCTTTTCAGGTTCAAGTATAGAGACTCCTGATATTCCTCCAACAACCTCTACCAGAACTATTTTGTCTGGATTTTCAAGGTCAACTTTCTGATCGAAGATTGCTGCCACCTCTTTAATTATCTTCATCGCATCTATATTTGAATGCCTTTTCTCCACCTGAACCTTGAATGTTTCGTTGTCATCAACCAGTCCTTTCAGCTTTTTGGCCGAGTCAACTATCTCCTTTACAGAGGTCCCAGTTATCTCCTGAATAGGTATAAACCTCTGAATCAGATGTATCTTCCAAGGGTCCGAGTTGACCAGCTTTCTGAGCATTTCAGGTACATTAGCAACATCAAGGGAGGTAAAACCGAAGATGAGACCACTCACGTCCGTTGCTTCAGCTTTGGGCGATTCATCTCCAAGTTCTGACAGTATAGTCTTTATCTCTCTGCATGCTTCTAACTCTCTTCCCCTCACAGTTGTAGCTATGAAGTTCGGCTTCTCTATTGTCAATTCCCCATTCCTCCTATATACATCATAAGCAATTACCTATAAGTAGCTCTCCCTTAATAGCTTATTCTATTCTAATCTTCTTTCTTAGATATGTTTATAAGCAATAGGCAGACGGCTAAACGACCCGCAGGGATTAGCCTTGGTTCCTTTTGAAGAAGAGGAAGAAGAATGGGAGGAAGAAGACGAAGATTTCGACGAAGACTTTGAAGATGAAGAAGAAGACGAGGAGTTCTAAAGTCCCTCATCTTACAACCTAATGTTTTTTAATATCCTTTTGCAGATAGCTACCGACTGGAAGGATGAAGGTTACATTATCTGTTATCAAGGCAGACGTTGGTAGCATAGCTGGGCACCATAAGGTGATACCAGAGCAGCTTGAAGTTGCAAGAGAAGTGCTCGATAAAGCAAAGACCAATGGAATGCTTCTCGACTTCTATGTAACAGCTGCTGGAGATGATATAGAGCTGATAATGACGCATACAAAAGGACCTGATAGTACAGATATACACGACCTTGCATGGAGGACCTTCAAAGAAGTTACTGATAGAGTTTCAAAGCCTATGAAACTTTACGGCGCTGGTCAAGACCTACTCTCCGATGCATTTTCTGGCAATTTAAGAGGAATGGGCCCAGGCTACGCTGAAGGAGAAATAGAAGAAAGAAAGAGCGAGCCTGTTATAGTGCTTATGGCTGATAAAACTGAGCCTGGCGCATGGAACTGGCCTCTCTACAAGATATTTGCAGACCCTATGAGTTCTCCGGGGCTTGTTATAGATGGAACGATGAGAAAAGGTTTCGTCTTCAGGGTTATGGATATGGTTGAAGATAAATTTGTTGATTTAAAAACTCCAGAAGAGAGCTATGAGTTGCTTGCACTGATAGGGACTACAGGCAGATATGCTGTACAGAGCATATGGAGAAGGGCAGATAATACACTTTCTGCTGTAGCAAGCACATCAAGACTTAGCTTCATGGCTGGAAGGTATGTGGGTAAGGATGACCCATGCCTATGGATAAGGGTTCAATCAGGCTACCCTGCTATGGGAGAGGTGCTCGACCCGTTTGCATTTCCCCATCTTGTTGCAGGGTGGACCAGGGGGTCACACGTAGGTCCATTGATGCCTGTTTCGGAAAAGGATTCTAAATGCACCAGGTTTGATGGTCCTCCCAGGGTTGTTGCACTTGGATTTCAAATAACAAATGGCAAACTGATAGGCCCTGCTGACCTGTTTGATGATGTTGCATTTGATAACGCGAGAGAGGAGGCGAACAGAATAGCTGATTTCATGAGGAGGCACGGACCGTTCATGCCTCACAGGCTCGGACCTGAAGAGATGGAGTATACACAGATGAACGAAGTATTAAAAGCACTAAGCGCAAGGATGAGACCTGCGAAAGAGATGCTAGTTGTACCTACTTGATAAAGGCCTGAAGATACCACTGTTTGTTGTAAATTTCAAGAATTACCTTGCAGCGCAGGGAGAAAGAGCTTTAGCTCTGGCGATGATTGCAGAGAGAATATCAAGGAAAAAAGGTGTGGCTATAGCAGTAGCTCCTCCTGTTGCTGCTTTATTTTACGTTGCAAAGAATGTAGATATACCAGTATTCGCACAGCATTCGGACGCAATTCAGGCAGAAGCATCTACTGGCCAACTGCCAATAAATATGCTAAGGGCGAATAAAGTAAAGGGGAGCCTGCTAAACCATAGCGAAAGGAGACTTAGTTTTGAACAGATTGCAGAGTCTGTCAAAATGCTAAGGGACAACGGTTTGATTTCAATTATCTGTGCAAGAGATGCTGATGAGGCTAAAATGCTGGCATCGCTATCCCCTGATATAATTGCTGTTGAGCCTCCTGAGCTGATAGGAAGTGGAAGGGCAGTTTCAAGGGTTGCACCGAACGTAGTCTCTGGTTCGGTCAGAGCTGTAAAGGATGTTGATAGCAAAATAGCAGTTCTTTGCGGGGCTGGAATAAGCCAAGCAGAAGATGTCAGAGCTGCAATGATGTTAGGAGCGGATGGAGTGCTCGTAGCAAGCGCGATAGTAATGTCAAAAGAGCAGGAAAGAATTATCGAAGATATGTCATCATATCTTACTGGAGCCAGAGCCTTTTGAGCAAAGATGTTGCTTCCCTCAGGCTAAACATCATGTAATCAGGCCATGCTTCTATCAGGTCTTTGGGATTTCCAACCCCATCTAGCAAGGCTAGAGATTGAACCATAGCATCATGCGCTGCAAGCACGTCCATCGGGGTATCTCCTATCATCACTGAACGATCGCTTTTAACCCCTAGAATATTCAAAGCAGATATTATTCCAAGACCAGAAGGCTTCAGGTCGGGAGCATTGTCCCTGTGGATTATTATATCAAAATAATTGTTAAGATTGAACTTCTCAAGTGTTCTTTTGACAGCATTGCTACCTGAATTGCTTACTATTGCAATCGGGAAATTATCTTTGAACTGTTCTAGCAGGTAAATCGCTCCGTCCTTCAGCTCGCTCTTCTCTACTGATTCCAATTCATACCATTCTATGATCTCTGAGAGTCTTTTTCTCAGAGAGACCCTAGCAACTGTATCTATTGGAGAGGTATCCACAATCTTGAAGTAATCCCTTATATGGTTATCTAGGCTTAGACCGTTTGACGGAAGACATTCCTTCAGCAATTTCAATGCTTCGCTCTTTGCATCTCTGTTTCTGAAATGACTTGTCACTAAGGTGCCGTCAAGGTCCAGTATCAAGGCATGCTCTCTCGATATTTTCCTTGGCATCTTTGCGCCATCAGCTGTCTTTGCCATGTATTTTAATCAAGCCTTTGAATTGATATATTTCCGAACTGTCAGAGCTGCTGATAGGCCTGATATTGTCAAAGGTATGATATAACTTGCAAGGCGCCAAGCGAAGACCATTGGCCAGGATGATACACCAAATATAAGGCTTGAATAGTAGTATACACCTGCCTCAGCCAGACCTGCACCTCCAAAAGTTATGGGCAAGTTACCAAGAATGACCGATGCAAAGACTGCAAGCATAGACTGGTAGAGGTCAATGTTTAGAGATAGACCTTTAGCTATGAAAAATAAACTGGCTCCAGTCAGCAGAGCCAGGATCATGGTGTACAGAGAAATGTAAAAGAGCTGCCTGATATTCTTCTTCGTCAGAGTTATTTTTGATGCCTCCTTCAAGTCCATCAAGGCGGAATCAGCTATCTCAATCACGCTTTCCCCTCTCTTTTCTCCCAGAATCTTTTTGGCTATCCCGTTCAGAAAGCGGGGAATTCTAACTCTTTGACTTCTTGATAGAAAAATTACAATTGTCATTAGAAAGAGCATAAGAACTGATAAAAGGGTCAGAATAGTGCCCAGGAAGGCCCTACCATCGTTTAGAGCCTGGATGCCTGCAAGAAAAGAGAAGAAACCTGTTGAATATACGTCAAAAATTATCTCTATATAGGGAAGCCATAACGCAGTTCCTGCAGGTATTCCCTTGGTTGTAAGCCAGGCCGCTCTTGCCACCTCTCCCCCCACATATGCAGGGGTTGTCATTGCAACGAACTGACTTCCTATCCTGACCGCTAGGCTTTCTTTAAGTCCAAAAGGCCCCTTGTCTGTGAAGGTTTCGATTATGAACCTGAACCTCAACCCTTGAATAATCAGAACAAGAATGGAAGAGGTCAGAGCCAACAAAAAGTAAAGAGGGTTTATCGATAATACCATATCTATTTTAAAGTCAAATAAAGATGCCACTATCGCCATTACAACTATGCTGATAGCTATACCCAATATCGGGAGAAGACGTCTCTGGCGAGAGTGCAAACGAGGGCTCTAGCTACCTTCAAGAAGGGTATATATATGCTGAAGCTTTCCATATAAAAAGGAGTCTAGGACGGTAAATGAAAAGGATATACAAGCTTGCTGCATTCGATCTGGACGGTACCCTGACAGAAGGAGACCCGAGCTGGGTGATGATACACAAAAAGTTTGGTACTTTAGACATAGGGGAAGAAGGAGAGAGGTTGTATTCTCAGGGTTTGATAAGTTACAGAGATTTCATTTTGAGGGATATCTCTGCATGGCCTAAGCCACTAAAAAGAGATGACTTGCTTGACGCTCTGAAAAATTACAGGTTAAGAGAAGATGCCAAGCAAGTGGTGGAGTGTTTTAAAAGAGAGGGGATGAAGATAGCAATTCTAACCGCAGCTTTAGATTTAATGGCAGAGGAAGTTGCAAAAGAGCTCGGTGTTGATTATGTCTTTTCAAACAGCCTTGGGTTTGATTCCCGAGGTTTCTTCGATGGTAAAGTTAATGCAAGAGTGGAGCCTTTAAAGAAGCATCTACTTCTTAAGGATATCACACAAAAAATGGGAATAAGAAGAGACGAAGTTATAGCAGCTGGAGACAGCAACTATGATATCAGCTTTCTTAAGGCTGCAGGAATAGGATTTATGATAGGGAATAGCAAGCTAGCAGCGGTTAATGGAATAATACCGATAAACAAATTGAGCGAAATGCTTCAGCATATTACTGAATATCGATAAATGCTTATATGGCTTCTGGGTGCCTTATTCCTATCAGGTCTAGAGTTTTTCCCATAACTGCCCTGAAAGCGCTAACCAGTGATATTCTGAAATCCGCGACATCTTTCGATGCATTCAATACAGGGCATTCCTCGTAAAAGTTGTTGAAAGCAACAGCTAGATTGTATGAATATCTCACAAGGGGTTTCGGATTGAGGTTTTGAACTGCCTGAAGGAATTCATAGCCAAATTTTGATATCTGAAGTATCAAGTTCTTCTCCTCCTGTTTTAACTCGTCAGGTATTTTGATATTTGACGAATCAACCGGCCATGCTTTGTTCATTATGCTCGAAGCCCTTGCATATGAGTACATCAAATAAGGTGCGGTATCCCCCTCAAGCTTTAAAGATTCATCTATATCAAAGACTATAACCTTATTCAAGTCCTGTTTAAGCAGCTCATACCTCAGTGCTGAAACAGCTATATCTTCAGCAATCCTGTTTATATGACCTTGGTCTGCGTCAGGATTTCTCTTTCTCGTTTCTGCTGCTGCCTTCTTCTTCAGCTCTTCTATTAGGTTATCTACGTTTATATAAATCCCCGACCTACCTTTCATACTCACTGCATTTTTACCCGCAATTTCTGAACCGAAAAGCGATTCAGCCGTCTTCTTGCTGAGAAATACCTTCTCGTATGCAAGATGTATATATTCTTCACCCTTATCTGACAGTGCCAGCAGTGCTCTTTTTACAAATTTTTGAAGCCTGCTTTGCCCCACATCTATTACAGCTATTGTTTTATCGTAACCACCGAACCTTTTACTATATTTAAGACCTTTCGATATAGTCGTTGACCATAGCTCTCTTCCGCTCGGCTGTATGCAAAAAAGCTGATAAGAGAATCTATCAGGTATAATCCCCAGCTTCCAGGCAGCATAGGGGATATCTTTTGCCGCATATACTGTAGTGCCATCGCTTCTCACCAGCACTTTCTCCTCTTCATCCTCATCTCCCTCCATTACCCAGCATCCGTCAAATTTTCCCCCCTTTTGCAATTTTACAATGTCTTTAGCCTTTAGCAATTCGAATATCTCTTTCCAGTATCCTGAACTAAGAATATCGCTTTCAAAGTTCAGAAGGTCGTATTCAGCTCCAAGCCTCCAGCAAGTTTCCAACTGAGCTTTGAGCACTCTTCTTGTTAAATCCCTAGCCAAAAGAGCCTCTTTACCTTCACCTTCTTCTATTTTCTTGCTTACCTCCTTTCTCTTTTCCAGCAGACTTTTGTCTCTTTCGTAGGCCTTGTTGACCTCAACATATACTGAATCACCAATATAATGGTCGAATTTACGAGATTGTGCATCCTCCAAAGGTATTCGCATATATGTTATGCCTAAAACAACGTCTGCGACCTGAACACCTGTATCATCTACATAATTCAGTACAGTTGTATTATGCCCATATGAAGCCAGAAGTCTTGAAATTGTGTCACCTAAAACAACGTTCCTTGCATGACCTATGTGGAGTGCTTTGTTTGGATTAACGCTTGTATGTTCGACTGAAACTTTCAAACCTTTTTCAGCTGAAGGAGTTTCCAAATACCTTTTCTCAGAAAGTAAGATTTTTGTAATCAACTGATAATTTATAAAGAAATTTATATAACCAGACTCGTGCGGAGCAACCCTTGAGAAGAATTCAGGTATATCGTTTTCAATTTGTTCTGATATTTTCTGTGCAATTTCGTAAGGTGATTTATTCAATTCCTTTGCCATAGGGAAGGCTATATTTACAGCCAAGTCCCCCAAAGTAGGCGAAGGGGGTTCCGATATAATAAATTGGGGTAAGTTCAAATTCAGTTTTATGACAGCGTTGACAACACTCTCTTTCGCTTTACCGACTATGGCAAGATAACTCATGGGTTCCACCTTTATGAGAAATTGTTCAAGGCATAGATGACAGCCTCAACAAATCCTTCTCCGGCTTGCATATGGGTAACGTAGTCTGCAGAATCCTTTGCAGCTTTATCACCGTTAGCTACAGATATTCCCATACCACACATCTCAAACAGACTTGCATCTGTCTCGCTGTCCCCGATAGCTACAGTTTCTTCGGGCTTAATACTAAGGATCTTCAAAGCTTCAGAAACACCCAATGATTTATCCACATGACTGCCCACTATATGATATGCAAAACCGCTATCTAATACTTTAACTGGAAGTCCGGAATTTTCTAGACTCTTTCTTATAATCGATACTTCTATATTTCTCTCAAGGACCACTTCAGTAAAGCGTGGTAGAGTCTTTTTCACCCTAATATCTGTTAGGTTCTTCTTAAGGTAATCTAATGCTGCAACAGGATAAAAGTTGTCAGACAACATCAGCATATTCATAGGTTCACGATTCAACACTACGGACCCATTCTCGCCAACCACCACCTTGCATAGCCCAAGAAACATCGACAGTGTGTATAATTCCCATACGGCTCTTCCGCTGGCAAGGATCACCCTGTAACCCATCCTTTCTAAGTTTCTAAGCAAAGAAGCTGCATTTAAATCAATAAGAGGATAATTCTCTGTAATTGTACCATCTACATCTGTTATGAAAGCTCTTATTTTCATGTCTGGCTTATGTAAAGGGTAAATAGACGTCTTTATCTTCTTTTATCATCTCTTGGTTAATTTGTGATAGTCGGATTGATTATGGTAGGGAAATAATTACTGAGAACCAGGCTCTGTAGAAACCCTCTGAACAAAGAATAAGCTAAACTTGCAATCCTAGCTGCGTTATATGCTATTATTTTAAACCTCATTTCATTATTCTGCGCCTTTGTTTTTATTGACATTATATCATCTAGCATAGTCTTCTTGATAACATAAAATATAGTTTCAACTTTTGACCTCTGATGATACATCTTTTTAGAATAACCTCTCTTCATCTCCTTTCTGTATTTACCTTTAGTCCTCCATACTGGTATATTTTCATTTCTAGCTGGGATTATTGATAAAGCATTAAGCTCTTCTCTCAGGAATACATGATTGCTCTCATCATCAAATGCTTTATCCCCTATTCCTATCGGTTTGAATGAATCAGCCTTTCTTGTTACTGGTATGAAGTCTATGTTGTCATTGCTTAGAGCTCTTCTAAGCTTCGATGATGTTATGATCTGCTTTCTTAGCTCTATGCATATCATAGCTTTGAGAAATCTCTTGGGAGGTAGCATGGAAAATTGTGTAAAAGGGGGAGGTAGGAGGGGGATTCGGTACGGATAATACATCAGATGATCAATATGAACAGGATAATAATGATAATGGTAGTAGTGGTAGGGATATGCAAGTCTTCATCAAAGCTGGACGATGAAATGAAACAGTTGATTGAAAAGGCTGCTGAGGGATATGCCAAGAGAATCCATGATGGAGAGAAAATAGGTATCTCAGATATCATATCTGCCATAATGAAGAAGGAGAGAGAGTTCTTCTTACAAGAGAATAAGTATGAAGAGGCAAATGGATTCTATTCAAGAAGCCTACAGCTTGCCATAGGAAAGCTGGACTTGAAGATACCAAGGATAAGGATAGGGAATGACTCCTATGATGAGCGTTTATGTGTAGGCATGACAAAGGCATATGTATGTATGAATAACGAAGTATATGTTGGTGTAGATGTCCATGAAGGGGAATCACAAATAGCTGTGTTGAATAAGGATGGTGAACTGCTTGAAGAAAAAAGGCTGCCAACCTGCAGCCTGACAAAGTAT
>Ga0209012_1001986_pt1 | contig 19204 bp, 27 predicted proteins | sample RS3BMetagenome_FD_184735 | JGI IMG/M metagenome (GOLD analysis project Ga0209012, IMG submission 184735) | Ferric oxide microbial mat and aquatic microbial communities from Rainbow Spring, Yellowstone National Park, USA - RS3B (SPAdes) (version 3) ...
AGTCTGCGATCCGCCCGAGACCAAGCATCCGCCCGACCAAGAGCAGGAGGACCTCTTGGACCAACGAGTACTTGGCATGCTTGGCCTTACGGTGAGGATCGAGCGCCCCAGTCAACAGTTGCCCCAGGCCGATATGTTCCAGGAAACGCCAGATGAGATTTGCGCCGCCATAGATGGTTGCGTTCTTCAGGGTGAACTGTTCTGGCAAAACAGTGGGTCGCGTACGCTTGCCGATCGGCCTTGTCACCGGATGGTGATTCTTGCTAATGCCCATAGGTGTCTCATATACAACGCAGATAGCGATTTACCTTCTCAGCATTGCGAAATTCAGGTTGACGGCCGGCAACGCCGGTCCCCAGGCCCTGCAGCTCGCCGTGACGCCCAAGCAGGCCCAGACACTGGCCTGGTACCAGCAGCACGGCACGCTCACGGTCGTGGGCGACCCGTGGGGCGTGGCGCCATGAATCTTCTCGCGCAGGCCTGGCTCCTCGGTGGCGCCTTGCTGGCCGCGGTCTACGACCTGCGGGAACGGCGGGTGCCGAACGCGGTGATCGTGGCCCTGTTGGCCGCTTGGCCGCTGTTCGGCATCGGACAGCCCGGCGGGTGGTGGGCGCGGGGGCTGGTGGGATTCACGCTCGTCGGCCTACCGCTGCTCGCGCTGGCCCTGACCGCCGGGCTCGGCATGGGGGATGTGAAGCTCGGCGCGGTGATGGGGCTCTATCTGGGACCCGGGCGCGGGCTCGTCGCGGTGGCGGCCGGCACCGTTGCCGGCGGGCTCGTCCACGCCCTCCTGGTCCTCCTGGGTCGGCGGACGTGGGCGGGCAGGGGCAGCGAGGTGCCCTTTGCGCCGTTTCTCACCCTCGGCGCGCTGGGCACCGCCATCCTCGGGGCGCGCTTCGCCGCTCCGGTGCTGGGCGTTGTCAGGGGGCATATCTGATGAGATATAATCAGTCCGTGCGACACCAGGTGCTGCTGACCGGTGAGGTCCTCTCCTGGCTGGAGACGTGTCACCCGCAACCGTCCGAGCGCGCCGCGGTGGTCGCCCGGTTCCGCTTCGTCTTCGCGCTCCTGCGAGAGTTCGGACCGGCAATCGGGCACCCGCACGTGGATCGGATCGCGGGCTACGACAATCTCTGGGAGGTGCGCGTCCAGCACCGCACCGGTGCCTATCGGGCCTTCTTCGGGCTCTCTGGGACGGGTGCGGTGATCCTGGTGGCGACCGGGGCCAGCAAGAAGAGGGACCGCTTCCCGCCGGCCGTCTACCGACGGGCGGAACAGAGGGTGCGCGAGACGGTCGAGCGCTGGCAACGGGAAGGGGGCAAAGAAGGTGGACCGGCCGGATTCGTTGCGGCCCCTTGAGGAAGTGGAGAAGGAGTGGGACGCCGACCCCACCCTGCGGGCGACGTACGCGCGCGAGGTGCCCTACGCCGAGGTCGCGCAGGCCATCATCGCGCTGCGCGTGCGGCACGGGCTGTCCCAGAGCGAGTTCGCGCGGCGGGTCGGCAAGCCCCAGCCGTACATCGCCCGCCTGGAGTCCGGGAGGGCCAACGTGCAGGTCGGCACCCTGCAGGCCTTCGCCGAAGCCCTGGGCGAGCACCTCCACCTCCACTACGGGGAGGAGGCTGCGGCGGCCGGCTGATCCTCACCGCCATCCCGATTTAGCAAGTCGTGCCAGCCTCCCGCCCAAGCGATGCGACTGGTATCCGTGATGAGGGTGTGGCGCCTTCCGCCGTTGCGCTGGCGGCCCACCCGGCACCGGTCCGGGAGTCCATCCGCCTAGCGCTCGTGCCCAAAGGAACCGGACTCCGCGACCCGAAGCCAAACACCGATGTCGGCACCGACGTGGTTCGGAATGGCGGCAGTCTCCAGCATGCTGGTCTTCTACTGTCTCGAACCCGTTCGGCCCGCTTCACGCTGTGGTTCGGCGTCGCTTGTCTGGTGTCATCCGCTTACGGCTGGCTCTCGGGAATCTGGCCGTTTGGCGTGGTCGAACTCGTGTGGGCGGCGTGGCCATGCATTGGTGGTGGCATCGCCGCCGCCCGAGTAGTTGAGTGGTCCGGGCCTGCCCCTGTATGACACGCCATGGATGGCACTACCAACCGCCGTGCCGGGACCGTCTCATGACGAAAGCAACGCATTCACGCGCCGGCCAATGTCATCCCGTACCGCCCGGAAGGCTGCCCGGACCTCGGACTCACTGCCCGTGGCCTTGGCCGGGTCGGGCAACGGCCAGTGGACCCTCCTAACCGGTGGCGGCGTGACCGGACACCGCTCCTCCGCGTCCCCGCAAAGCGTGACGATCACGGCCGCCCGACGGAGCAACCCCGGATCGATCGGCTTGGACACCTGCCGCGAGATGTCGATCCCCGCTTCCGCCATGACCGCAACCGCCAGGGGATTCACCACCGAGGGTTCGATCCCCGCGCTGGCCACCTCCCACCGGTCGCCGGCCAGATGGCGGGCGAACCCCTCCGCCATCTGGCTGCGACACGAGTTGCCGGTGCACAGAAAATAGACCAGCGGCTTGCGCATGACTCACCCTCCCGCGGATGTGGCGCGAACCTCGGCATTCCAGGCGCGGGCGGGAACCTCGCCCGCAGCCTCCTCCAGCGTCTGCTGCTTCGGCTCCGGTAACGCGACCAGGGTGAGCAGCACGCCCAGGAGAGAGACGCCGGCCAGGATCCCCATCGTGCCGGGCAGGTGCAGGTCCTGGATCAGCAGGGGCATCAGGAACGCCCCCAGGAACGCTCCCGACTTGCCGCCAGCGGCCGAGATTCCGTCGCCGAGCCCTCGCACCTCCACAGGGAAGACCTCCGAGGGATAGACGAATGTGGTTTCGTTCGGGCCGAACTCGACGAAGAAGTAGCTGACGGCGTACACGACCAGGAACAGCAGCGGCAGTTTCACGATGCCGGGAACGACGAAGATCAAGGCGTAGGCCAGCGCCATCGCCAGGAAGCCCTGCCACTGAATGCGGCGCCGGCCGATCCGATCCATGAGCCCCACCGCGACCCAGTATCCAGGCACAGCGGCAACCAGGAAGATGGCCGCGGCGATAAGGGTGGTGGTGATCAGGGTCGCGTGTGGCAGCAAGGCCTTGAGGATAATCTGGGACGAGACGCCGTTACCGTAGAAGGCGATGTCCATCAGGAACCAGCTGCCCGCCGTGCCCACCAGGCGCAGGAAGTAGGGCGAGCGCAGCAGGCTCCGGCGGCGCGACACCGTCCCAGCCACCGGACGGACGTCGACGCGCTCACCCGTGAGCTCGCGCACTGTGGCCGCCGTGCCCTGCACGTCACCGCGGACCCCAAGGGTGAAGCGCGGGGTTTCCTTGATCATCCGGCGCAGGTAGATCACCGACGCCGCGGGGATGGCTCCCAGGCCCAGCATCAGGCGCCAGGCCAGCGCGTGCGGCACGCCGGCACTCAGGAGGATGGCCGCGACGGCGGGGCCGGCCAGCAGACCGAAGCCCTGCATGGCGAAGACGGTGCCCACCAGCCGCCCCCGGTCCCGGCGGTTGGCGTATTCGCTGGTGATGACGGCCGATGTGGCGTAGTCCCCGCCAACCCCTAACCCGACCAGGGCGCGGAAGACAATCAGTTGCCCCACGTTGTGCGACAGGGCAGAGAGGATGGCGCCGACTGTCAGCAGCAGGACCTCGACTCCGTACATCGCCTTGCGGCCGAACAGGTCCATGAGCCTGCCGAAGCAGACGGCGCCCAACACCGAGGCCAGCAGTGAGGTGGAGTTCAGCCACATGAGTTGTCCCGTCGTCAGGTGCCAGATGGGTCCGAGGATTGCCGTCACGGTACCGATGATGAACAGGTCGTAGGCGTCGGTGAAGAAGCCCATCCCGGCTGTGAGCACCGTGCGCCAGTGGAAACGGGACAACCGCGCGTCGTCCAGCGGCCTGTACAGGTCTCCCGGGTCCATGATGTCCCTCGGCATCCATCCTGCCTCCTCACAGTCAGTCACCGGGCGGGAACGTTGGCAGGGAGACCGGTCAACTCGCCAAGCAGCCGCTCCACGGATCGGCGCACGAGATCCCGCACGTCGCGGAACCGGGCCAGGCGGCGGTACGGCGCCCCCTCCACCCGCGCGGGGTCGGGCAGGGGCCAGTGCAGCCACCTCGCTGGCGGCCGGACATCCGGCCGCCAGCCGGCGGGACCGCCGCACAGCGTCACCACGATCTCGGCCCGATCCAGGTGTCCAGGGGTGAGGACTTTCGAAGACTGGCCCGAGATGTCCAGGCCAAGTTCCGCCATCACCTGCACGGCTAGGGGATGCAGTCCGGCCGGCTCGATGCCGGCGCTCTCGACAGGCACCTCGCCGCGACCCAGGGCGCGCATGAAGCCTTCGGCCATTTGGCTGCGCGCGGAATTCCCGGTGCAGACGAACAGGACGTGCGACAGCCCGCTGGCGGAAACCGGTGCGACGCACGGATATGGCTCCACGGACACGGTGGGGGCTTCCCCGAACACGGCTTGCCAGCGCACGGCCAAGTCTTGCCAGCCTTCCAGTGGCGAGGCAAACAGCCCCTGCACCCCCGCCACCGTCCGGTCCAGCCGTTCCGGGTGCCAGTGGTACAGAACCTGCTGGCCCACCCGGTCGTCGCTGACCCACCCGCCCGCATGGAGCCGTGCCAGGTGCTGGGACACGGACGACTGGCTCACCCCCAGCAGCTGCTGCAGCTGCCCGACCGTCAGAGGGCGCTCCGCCAGCAGGCGCAGGATGCGCAACCGGGTCCCGTCGGCGAGTACGGACAGGTCGGAAGCAAGGGCCTCCCGCAACTGAACGCACCTCTTCTCGCATATCATCGTAATAAGCCGATGCATCGCGGGTGGTTAACCCCACGTTAAGGTTTCCCGGATGGCTGGCGGCATTTGACGCGGGGTTTCAACCGGCGCCGCGCAGGGTGGCGAACAGAGCCGCCAGCGTGACGGCGAGCACCGGGACGGTCAGGGTGAAGCCCACGCCGACGTAATGCCCCCAACCAATCCGCACGCCGCGTCGTTCGAGGACGTGTAGCCACAGCGAGCCGATCGGCGTGATCTTCGGCCCAAGGTCGCTGCCCACAACGTTGGCCAACGCCATGCCCACCTGGCCACCCCTCCCGATCCCGGAGGCGTGGATGGCGAGGGCGTTGACCATGACGGTCGGCATGTTGTTCATCACCGAAGACAGTCCCGCGGCCAGGTAACCGGTGTAGAAGACCGCCACCGCCACGCCGTGGAGATGAGCCCACATCAGAGAGCGGCCGAGGATGCCGATCAGGCCCGCGTCCCGCAGGCCGAACACCACCACGTACATGCCGATCGAAACCACGACGATCTTCCAGGGCGCCAGTGAAACCGGGATGTGGACGGCTTGGGTCATCAGGTAGCCGGCGAGCAGCAGACCGAGGACCAGCCACGATAGGCGGAAGAGCCGGATGTCGCGGATGGCGCCCGGCCGGTGTCTTGAGGCCACCGGTCTCGACGGTGCGCGGCAGGTCGCGCCGGTAGAAGAGATACAGGGCCGCAAGGCTGGGGGCCAGCGCCGCGATGTCTACCGGCAGCATGCGTCCGGCGTAGGCGACAAAGCCGATGTGGAAGAAGTCGGCGGAGACGATGTGGAAGAAGTCGGCGGAGACGATGTGGACGAGGTTGCTGACGACCAGGGGCAGAGAGGTCGTATCGGCGATGAAGCCGCTGGCCATGACAAAGGCCAGGGTGGCTGCGGCTGGAAGCCGCAGCGCCTTCACCTGCTCATAGACGATCGGGGTCAGGATGAGGGCCGCGCCGTCGTTGGAGAAAAGCGCAGTCACCAGAGCCCCGAGGAGGATGCTGTACACGCAGAGGCGCAGCCGCTGCCGCGCGAGGCCCGGGCCATGTGCAGCGCGGCCGACTCGAAGAAGCCGGTGGAGTCCAGCACCAGAGAGATCAGGATCACGGCCACGAAGGTCAGGGTGGCGTCCCAGACGATACCGACGACCACGTCGCCCAGCCTGACCACGCCCAGGACGACGGCGAGGGCGCCGCCGATCGCGGCGGGCCACCCGGTGGAGAGCCCTCGGGGCTACGTGTGCATGGACCCCTCCATGGGCGGCATGCGTTTGGCGCGACCAAGCAGCGAGCGGCCGCGATGGGTGTGGTCAGGCCATACCAGCGGCCTGCTCGCGCAGGGGAAGCGAACTGTCGAAGCGGCGGCGAGGGCCCGGAGCAGAGCGCCTGGGGCGCGGCACGAACGCTCGCTGCTGACTACCTGGCCTCGCCCTCCGAATCGCCATCAGCGCCCCGGTCGGGCCAAGGGGCATGAGATGGCACGCACTTGAACAGGATGTCCGTGCGCGGACCCACGCGGGCGTATGGCACCGGTCCCCATGGCTCCGGTTTCAGTTCCAGCACCGGATACATGGCTTCCGGCGAACCTCGCAGCAGCACGTCTCGGACCCAGGCCCATTGCGCCTCCCGCAATGCGTCGACGGCCGCCGGGGAGGCCTGCCGCTCAGCCACCATCCCCGCTTCCTGCGCGGCGAGCACCTCCGGGTACACCCCGGCCAGCTCCGCCACGCGCACGGTGCGCCCGCTGGAAATCCGTTGGACGACGAACCAGACACCCGGTTCGTCCCGCACGTCCTGGGTGCCGAACCGCACGCGCCCACCGGTGAGATACGCAGCCACGTCCCCGAGGCACGGGCTGTTGCGCGAGAGCACCCGGAGATCCGTTCGATCGATCACCCCGTCCGGGAACAGCACCGCCAGCCCCCGCGAAAGCGCGAGCGCACCGCGGAACAGCCCGTCACAGGCATGACCGTGGAACTTGACCAGGTCCTTGCAGGTGATCGTCTTGGTGCCTTCGGCGTATCTGCCGTGGCTCGACTCGGTATCCCGCACCTCGAAAGACGGAAGTCGCGCCTGGGCCGCCCAGCGCGGCCAGTACCAATCGGGTGCGTTATCCGCCGCCGCGCTCCTGCCTGCCTGTTCCATCTCAGAACGTCAGCACCGTGTACCCGTCGCGCGCGAACCTCGAAAAGGCATCCCGCGCGAATTCGGCGCGGATACCAATGGCCTCGGCCGCCTCCGCCAGTCCCCAATTGTTGAGCTGGTTGGTGCAGCCGCCGACCGTGATTCCCGCTCCGACCAGTTCCGCGATCAGGCGGCCGGCGTCCGAGTCCCGTTCGCCCACGAGGCGCAGGCCCTGGGTGAACAGGAAGACCTCCACGGAGTCGATGCCGTTCTCCTGCCGTGCGTCGTGCATGCGCTTGGCCACATGCAGTCCCGCGTTCGCACGCCCTGGGTCGTCGTTGCCGGAAAGCACCACGACAGCGATCTTCGCCACGACCGATCCCCTCCATCCGCAATCTTGCGCCTGGTCCGCGAACAGCATTCACATACCGGCACCGAACCCGGCGGGTTGCCGACCAAACACCGCCTCGGCCATTTGCCGCACGGAATCCAGGCCGATCACATCCCGCGCCTGCAGGGGGGCGATCCGGACCTCCGCGCCCGGGAACCTCGACGGGATCTCCCGCAGGTAGCGCTGCTGCATCTCGAAACGCTTGCGGAAGAGGGGGTGGATACACACCTCTTCCGGCAAGACCTGATTGACCACCACCAGCGCGGTCTGCAGCCCAATCCCCCGCAGATCCCCGGCGGCGCGCTCCGCCTCGGCCAGCGGCGTCGCCTCCGGATAAACGACGAAGGAAAACAGTGTCTGCGCTGGGTCCCTGAGCAGCGCCAGCGCCTGATGGAACCGCTCTGCCTCCCGCCGGTCCACGGCGGCGCTCTCCTCAGAGCCGTGGGCCTTCACGGCAAGCTGCTCGCTGTAGCTGAGCGGAAGCTCGAGCAGGCGCAGCGTGTGACCGGTCGGCGCCGTGTCGAAGACAACGACGGGATAGGCATCGGTAAGCAGGTACGTCAGGAAACGCCGGAAGACGGCGATCTCCTCGGTGCAGGGGGAATCGAGCTCCTCGGCCATCCGCTCCACCGTATCCGGGGTGTAGCGCCCGCGCGCCTCCGTCAGTACCTGCTCCTTGTACCTCTCGGTCTCGTACCGCGGGTCGATGCGCGCGGCCCAGAGTCCGTCAACGCCCGGCACCGGTTCCGGCTCGTCGCCCACCGGGCATTCCAGGACGGCTCCGATGTGCGCCGCCGGATCGGTCGTCACCAGCAGCGTCCGCCGGCCACCCGAGGCCGCCGCGACGGCGGCGGCGACGGCCAGCGTCGTCTTGCCGACGCCGCCCTTGCCCGCAAAGAACAAGCGGCGGCCGCTATCCCCGAGCACGGATGATCGGTCAACGGACGGCGTGGACATCGAAACTCACCCACTTCCCGAGCTCTCGTAGCATCGGTGCCCCTTTGACCTCCTCCTGCAGAAGCGGAACCTCGTCGGCCGCCCCGGGGAACCTGGCCACGAGCTCTCCGATCGCCGCGCGCTGCATCTCCCGCCGCGAGCGGAAGAAGGGGTGGGCGGCCGCCTCCTCCGGGATCACGCCGTTGATGTACAGGCGCTGGTTGGATATTCCGAGCGCCTCCAGCTCCCGCGAGGCGCGCAGCGTCTCCTGTACCGCGGTGCGCTCCGGCTGGGAGACGAAGACGAAGAGGGTGTCCTCGCCGTCGCGCAGCCGCCGCATGGCCTCGTCGTACTGCTCCTTCGAGGTCTGCAGCTGGTCGACCGGTCCGATGCAGGTCTGTCCGGAGCCGTGGGCGCTGTCTTCGATGTGCAGCGACCACGCGGCCGGCAGTCCGAGCAGCCGCAGCGTGTGCCCCGTGGGTGCCGTGTCGAAGACGACCCGGTCATAGTGCCCGTCCAGCATGCAGGCGATGAACTCGTCGAACCCCGCGATCTCGACCGTGCAGGGGCCGCTCATCTGCTCCTCCACGGTGCGCAGCATCTCCTCGGGCAAAAGGCCGCGCAGCGGCGTCAGGGCCTTATCCCTGTATGTGCGCGCCGCTGCCTCCGCGTCGATCTCCTGGGCGTCCAGCCCGGGCACGGTGGCGATCGGTCGCGGACTCGGGCCAATCTCCTGTTCGAACACATCGGCTAGGTTCGAGGCGGGATCCGTCGTCACAAGCAACGTCCGTTGTCCCGCGTCGGCCAACCGGACGGCTGTCGCCGAGGCAAGAGACGTCTTGCCGACGCCTCCCTTGCCGGAGAAGAACAGATGACGAGCCACAGGAACACCCCCCGGCGCAGCCGACCGACAACGGCCGCTGCTTAAGTCAGTCTGCAAGTTGGCACTAGACGGGACGTGGCTGCTGAACTAGCAGCGCCGCCCGCCTCCTCAACCACAGCCGCTTTGCTTGCCGGCGACGGCACCGGTTGTTGCCATGGAACGAGGCGCCTTCAACTGCTCATAGGTTGGGTAGGCACCGCTGCTGGCGATCTGTCCGTCGACGGTCACCACCGGCAGCGCCGATGTACCCCGCTGAAGCAGGAGCTGGTAGACGTGAGGCATGCTGACAAACGCCTGGGGCTGCCGGCTGAGCTGGTAACGCTGCACGTCCGCCCCGTCGGCCTTCAGACGCTCCACGACCTGCTGAAAGCCAATCAACCCGGGATCCGGAGCCGGTCCGCAAACCCCGCTCGCGCAGCACATCTCCGGATCGAACACACGGACCTGCATGGGATTCAGGCTCCCTTCTGGCAGCCACAGTCGGGACCGCAGCCGCAACCGGCCGACACCACCGCGAGTTCGCCATCCTGCAGCACGGCCTCGGCGAGGGCATCCATTCCGAGCTTCACGTGGATGTGGACCGCGCGCGCGATGTTCACCGCCTCGCGCAACTGCTCGGCGGTCACCCCGAGGCGGCGTGCCGCTGCCACGTGCTGCTTGAGGCAGTCCTGGCAACCACCGGCCACCGAAGCCGCCACCGCCATGAGTTCCCGAGTCCTGTCGTCCATAGGAGCACCTCCTTGAGTCATCGTTGCATCACAATATACCTATGTATAAAGCGCGTCAAGGGTGCGTCGCGCTGCCGTGTCGGCGGAATTACCTGGTCACGCCGGCTGCGGGCCGGGAGCGCGATTCGGACCGTGCGCAGACGCCTGCGGGTGTCATCGTGCGCATGCGTGCCAGCAGCTCCCCAGGAACGTCGACGGCATCCAGCGCGGCGCGAACAAAGGCAGGCAGGTCCGCCGCCCGCCGGTAAAACGCCCACGTGCCGCGCCGCTCATCCTCGACCAAGCCGACATCCCTCAAACGGCGCAGGTGCTCACTGATGGCGGGCTGGCTGATGCCGAACAGCTCGACCAGCTCGCAGACGCACGCCTCACGCACGCCAAGGAGAGCCAGAATCTGAAGGCGTGTATCGTCCCCGAGTGCCCGGAACACTTTTGCAACGTGACCCTGTGCCAGTCGCATGTCATCACCACATCGTATTATACCGATGAATGGACGCGCGCAACCGGCTGGCGGACGAACGCCGAATGTCGGGCGTTCGGCGCGGGCTAATGCTGCCTGCGGTGCCGTTGGCTGACGGGACCGGCTGCAAGCACGGCGGCACGGTCCACAGGGGCCCCAGAGCCACCGTGCGGGGCCCGCCCCCGCGCCCCCACTGGCCGGAGGCGCCGGGCTCCGCCCGGCTCGGGATTCCCCTTCCTCGTGCGCCCCTTGCCGCCTCAGTCTACTCCTCCCCGGCTTTTGCGCCCCAAAGGTGCGGCTGCGCCTGATGCTCCCTGCGGTCCGCTGATGCTCGCCCGCTTCGCGCCCCTGGGGCGCGCCGTCTCGTCGTCTCCTTCCGGCCTGCAAGGGGCGCACGAAAAATGCGCGTCGGTTGGAGGAGGACGATGACGGTGGATGCGACGGTTTCGGTGGGGGCTACGCGCACGACGGTGGCCGAGTTGGTGGCCCGGTTGGAGGCGGGGGTACGGGATGTCCAGGACGGCGAGCGCTGGCGGGCCTACCTGGCAGCCATGTCCCGGTTCCACCAGTACGCGGCGGGCAACATCCTCTTGGTCCTCGCGCAAAAGCCCGATGCTACGCGCCTGGCTGGCTTCCATACCTGGCTCCGTCTCGGGCGGCACGTCAAACACGGTGAGCACGGTATTCGCATCCTGGCGCCGGTAACGGCGCGCCGGCAGGCCGAAAGCGAAGACGACGATGAGCCGGACGCCCGAACGGTCCTCCGGTGGCGCGTGGTCACTCCCACGAAAATCGGCAGTTGGTCCTGATGGGCACGGAAAAGCGGGCCGGCGGGAACCGGCCATTATCGGTATGGACGGGCGGCGCTTGCCGGGGCGCAGGCGTGTGGGGGGATGCTCCTCCACGGGCTCACGCTCGCCAGACGTGGCCACTCGCCGCTGCCGCCCAGGACAGGTCGCCGGGGGGGAGCCTCAGGCTCCAAGCAAGCCAGCGCCCGTGTCCTCGCTACGGCCACCGTGCGTCTACCGGCAGCGTACCAGATTTTCATGCTCCGTGGCGCCCGGCGCGGGCATGGGGGACTGTCTTCGACTACAGCCAGACCGAGGGCACCGACCTGCCCCCGAACCCCTGTCAAACCCTCACCACGGACACCGAGTGGGGCCGGTGGCTGTTCGCCCGACTCTTGGAGGTCGCGCGGGCCGAGGGTATCGAGGTCCGGGCAGACATCCGCGGGCTCGGCACGGCGCACGGTGCGTACGTGCCCGGCGCACGCGTCATCGCCCTGGCCTCCGGCCTGTCCGACGACCAACGCGCCAAGACCTTGGCGCACGAGTTGGGGCACGCCTTGCTGCTGCATGGCCACGGGGACCTGAGGCGGGAGGAAGAGGAGGCGGAGGCCGAGGGGGTGGCCTTTGTGGTGACCGCCTGGGCCGGCCTGGACACCTCCGGCTACTCCTTCGGCTACGTGGCCGACTGGGCGGGCCGTAAGGACGGCGCCGCCCTGGTCCGCCGGGTCGGCGCCACCATCCAGAAGGCGGCGACCGCGATCATCCGCCGCCTCGCACCGGAGGAGACCAACGAAAGCGCGTGAGCACCCAGGGCGTGTCGGGACGGCAGGCGGGTCCCTCCGGGACTCGCCTGCCCCGAAGCCGTCCGGAACGAGGTCTGGCGCCCACGGGGACGAGACCGCGGGGAAGGGCGGGTGGATGCGCTTGACCCCGGGCCACGACCGATCAAAGGCCTGCTCCTCCTCTGCACGGGATCGGCGCATCTCAATACCGACCGGGGTGGGGGCGGGCACGACCGCGACTTCGCGAGCGTGAACGGCCGGCAGGTCCGGTGCCATGACTGGGCGCCGCGCGCCGAGGGCGGGGAGTAGGCGGGCACGGCGAGGGCGGGGGGCCGGCCCGGTTCCCCGCTACGAAACAGGAGGGACGTGGCGTGCTGCAATCGACGATGCGTTACGACCGGCAGCAGCAGCGGTGGTTTGTCGGTGGGCGTGACCTCCACTGCGGGGACGGGATCGAGGTCCGGCTGGGTGGGCATTGGGTGCCCGTGCGTGTGGAGTGGCAGGACCGGCACGGCTGGGTGCTGTTCTCCGAGGACGACACCGTCCGGATCATCCCGTCCTCGGCCATGGTGGCGCGCCAAGGAGACTGAGGGGGCGATCGGCCCGAGGACGGCGGGGGCAACCCCGGGCAAGGGGGTTCGACTCCCGCCTCCGGACCGGACCCGCGCGAAGGGCATCGCGCCCAGGCCCGTCGGGGGACTCCCCCGTACCCCCGGGGTATCGAGGCGCGGCCCTCCGCCCAGCGCTCCGAGGCCGCTCGGGACTTCCTTTGTTCGGCGGCCTTGGCTCCCCAGCGTACCCGCCGCCGCCCGCTACGCGGGCTGGCGTCCCGGCGCACGGGGGCCGTTCCCGTGCCGGTCCCGGCCCGGATCGCCTCGCCGGCGCCAGGCAGCCTGCGACCCTACGGGCTGCCCCAGGTTGCCGCGTCCGGCGGACTCCCGACTCCGTCCCGCTGCCCCGGCCCGCCCGGCGGTGCGCTCCGCGCCCTCTGGGAGCCCGTCAAGGCCGCCTCTCAAAAATGGCCTTGTGCGGGATGGTGGGGACGGTGGCGGTACCGAAGGCGCGGAGCATCCTGGGAGACGTAGCCGCGGAGGATAGAGCCCCTGCCCTGGGACCGTATCCCCGCTGGGTGCGGGTGGAGTTGGTCCGTGAGGCCCGCGCGGGGGCGTACCGCACCTGGACCCTGCGGGAGCCGGAGGACGCGGCGCTCATCCTGGAGCCGCTGCTCCGTCGCGAACCGACCGAGACCTTCGTGGCCTGCCTGCTGGACACCAAGCACCGGCCGAACGCGATCCACCGCTGCGCCCTGGGCTCCATCGACAGCGTGCCGGTCGAGCCGCGCTCGGTCTTCACCGCGGCCCTGCTGACCAACGCGGCGGCGGTCATCGTGGCGCACAACCACCCCAGCGGCGATCCCGAACCCAGCCCGCAGGACATCCTGCTCACCCGCCGGCTGGTGCGGTGCGGCGGCATCCTCGGCATCCCGGTGCTGGATCACCTGGTCATCGGCGCCGGCTGCTGGTCGAGCATGCGCGCGCTCTATCCGGCGTGCTGGGAGGGGGAGCGCCCGTGAAGGCATGGGAGGTGGTCGGCTACACGGCCGACGGGGAGACCTAGTGTCCGGCGTGCGCGGAGGCCCGGTACGGGCCCGCGCACCCGATCCACGAGCGGAGAGACCGCGAGGGCAACGCGGTGCACCCCGTCTTCGCCGCAGACGAATGGGCGTACCGGCCGCGGTGCGGCGCGTTCGGGGCGTCGCTCCCGGCGCGGGTTATCGCTGTCAGGAGGTGGGGTCGGTGATGCGGCCGGTGCGGTTGTACCTGGCGGGGCCGGCGGGATCGGGCAAGACGACGGTGGCGGAGATGCTGGTCCGCGACTACGGCTTCGCGCGGGTCTCCCTGGGCGGCCTCTGCCGCGAGGAATCCCGCCGCCGGGGTCTGCCCGAGGACCGGGCGACGCTGCAGGCGATGGGAGACCTGCTTCGCGGCTCCGAGCCGGCCCGCCTTGCGATCCTGGCGTGGGAGCAGGCACGGCGGGCGCCAGGGCCACTCGTGATCGACGGGGTGCGCCTGCGGGCGGAGGCCGAATGGCTTTCCGCCCGCGGCGTGCTGGGCGTTGCCGTCCTCGCGCCCGAACCTCTTCGCATCGCCCGACTCTCGCGCCGCGACGGGATCCGCACTGTGCGCCCCCACGCCACCGAGCGGGAGGCGCTGGCTCTGCCGGCGGACCTCACGCTCGATACCTCCGCGGAGTGGCTGCAGGTTGCCCACCGCGTGCGGCTACTTGTCGCGCGTGCCGCCCTCCTGACAGCGGAGCGCCACCCGGCGGGCAAAAGCGTGAGCGCCCTCGGTGTGGCCCCGTGACGGCACCGCAGTCCGAGTCGCCTTGACATGCCGCCTCTCGCTAACACATTATGATACGGTGTTGGGTGGGAGGTGGGCCGGTGCCGTCACAGGTACGCGTTCCTGCACCCGCGGACGACTCCGCCGAGTTGCGCGCCAAGTTCTTTCACGGCTTGGCGCACCCGGTGCGCCTGCGCATCGTCCTGCATCTCCTGGACGGTGAGCAAAGCGTCGGGGACCTGATGCGCCTTTTGGGGCTGAAGCAGGCACACGTGTCCAACCACCTCGCCTGCCTCAAGTGGTGCGGCTTCGTGACCGCGCGCCAGCAGGGCCGCAGCGTGTACTACTCCGTCGCCGATCTGCGGGTCCGGGAGATCGTGTTGCTCGGCCAAGCCGTCGTCGCGGACAACGCGGCGCGCATCGCGGCCTGCACGCGCATGTAGGGAGGGACCCGGCGTGGCTGGGGAGCGACCGGATGCCGACCGCGGCCGGGGTGCTACAGGGGCATGGGCCCTGCTGCTGGCGATCCCCATGATGCTGCTGTGTTGCGGGGGCCCGTTGCTCGTCGGCATCCTGGGGACCAACGCTCTGGCCGCCTTCTGGGCGCACGGGTACGGCTACCTCGGCATCGCGCTACTCGTGTTGGCAGCGGGTGTCCTGGTGGTCTGGCGGCTGCGCCGCGCCAGGGGCGCGGCCTGCTGCCCGCCTCCGCTCAGTGCATCCGGAGTCACGGGCAGCTCCCGTCCGGCCCCGGATGCCTCCGGGACCGGCCAGACCGTCCACGGGCGCTAAACGGATGAAGGCATCGGGCATGGGACCGCCGACTGCCAAGATGTCGGGTCCGGTCACGGTTGAACAAAGGGAGTGATGGTGCGATGCCGGAGGTCAAGCGGGTGCGCATGCGGATCGCGGGGATGAGTTGCGCCGGTTGCGAGGGGCGCGTGGCGCAGGCGCTGCAAGGAATCGGGGCCACGGAGGTGTCGGTCCGCTTCCTGCGCGGGGAGGCGGAGTTTTTACTCCCCGCCGGCGTCGCGGCGACCACGCTCACGGATGCGGTGCGGGGGGCAGGCTACCGGCCACTGGCCATCGAGGACGCGGTTCCCGTTGTGAACGTGTGTGGCTGCGGCAACTGCGGATGAGCCGGCCGTCGTATGGTCCCGCATCAGGGCACACAGGAAGGCTCGGGTGAGCAGGGCATGGCGCAACGGTTACGGATGCGGATCGACGGGATGACCTGCGCGGACTGCGAACACCACGTGACAGCCGCGCTGGAGGCCGCCAGCGCCACCGGCGTTGCAGCGAGCTTCCGGCGCGGGGAGGCCCTGCTCACCGTCCCGGACGGCTCCGACCCGGAGGCCCTGAAGGCCGCGGTGGTGGCGGTGGGCTACCGGCCGGTGGCGGTCGAGCCGGCGGAGGACCAGCCGTCCGGTCCCGGGGCCGCGCGTTCGCGCAGGTCGGATCGGTCAGGCGACGCGTACGATCTCGCCATCGTCGGGTCTGGCGGGGCGGCTTTTTCCGCCGCGATCCGCGCGCGCGACGCCGGCGCCAGCGTCGTGATGGTCGAACGCGGCACGATCGGCGGCACCTGCGTCAACATCGGCTGCGTGCCCTCCAAGACCCTGCTGCGCGCCGGGGAGATCTACCACCAGGTCGGGCACCACCCGTTCGCGGGCATCGCCACCGAGGCCGGACCGGTGCAGTTGGGCCGGTTGACGGCGCAGAAGGACGAACTGGTCGGCGAACTCCGGCAGCACAAGTACGAGGACCTGATCGGCGATTACGGCTGGGAACTCGTGCGCGGCGAGGCCGCCTTCGCCGACCCGCACACGCTGGCGGTCGGCGGGCGGCGCATCCGCGCCAAAGCCTTCCTGATCGCCACCGGCGCCCGCCCCGCCGTCCCGGACATCCCGGGTCTGGAGGAGGCCGGATACCTGACAAGCACCACCGCGCTGGAACTGGACCACGTGCCGGAGAGCGTGGCGGTGATCGGCTCTGGCTACATCGCCCTCGAACTGGGCCAGTTGCTCCGCCGGCTGGGGGCAAAAGTGACGCTCATGCAGCGCAGCCCCACTCTGCTCAAGGCCTACGACCCCGAGATCGGCGAGGCCATGACCGGGGTGCTGGCCGACGAGGGCATCGAGCTTTTGACGGGAGTGCGCTACGTTCTGGTCGACGGGGGCCCGCGGGGGCGAGCCGTGCACCTGGAGGTGGCGGGCCGGGCGCGGACCGTCGAGGCCGCCGAAATCCTGGTGGCGACGGGGCGCCAGCCGAACACCAAGGCACTGCGGTTGGACCGTGCCGGCGTGAAGGTTGGCGCCGGCGGCCAGGTCCTGGTCGACGGGCATCTCCGCACCAACGTCCCGCACATCCTGGCGGCCGGCGATGTGACGGCGGGACCCCAGTTCGTCTACGTGGCCGCCCACGAGGGCGGCGTCGCCGCGGACAACGCCCTGGGGGCGCAGCGGCAGGTCGACCTGCATGTGGTGCCCGCCGTCACCTTCACCTCCCCGGCCATTGCCACCGTCGGTCTGACCGAGGCCGAGGCCAAAAAAGCCGGGCACGACGTCAAGACTTCCGTGCTGCCCCTCTCTGCGGTGCCGCGGGCCCTGGTCAACCGTGACGCCCGCGGGGTGTTCAAGCTGGTGGCCGACGCGACCAGCGACCAGGTGCTCGGGGCCCACGTTGTGGCCGACAACGCCGGCGATGCGATCTACGCCGCCACGTTGGCCGTGAGGTTCCACCTGACGGTGGCCGACCTGACGGAGACCATGGCCCCGTACCTGACCATGACTGAGGGGCTCAAGCTCGCCGCCCAGACGTTCGGGCGCGACGTGAACAAGCTGTCCTGCTGCGCGGGATGAGCGGCGTGCACTGCCCGCGCGCTCGCCGGACGTGGGGGCGCGCGGAGGCTGGCGTGCCCCGCCGAGAGTACCGGGCTCTGCTCCAAGACGCCGTGCGTCCATGATCGGGACGGGGAGGGTTGCCGATGGGGCGACCCGCATGGGGCCGGTGGTCGACGGCCGGCTGGAGCCGCCTGGCGACCGACGCGCTGTGGTCCCGCTGGGTCCCCGTGGTCTTCGTCCCGGCCGTGGTGGCGGCCACCCACGTTGTCGCGCAGTCATCCGTCGCCCTGCGCTTTCTGTTGGTGCCCCCGCTCGCCGTGTTGGCGGAACGCGGTGCCGCCGAGCCCGACGCGACTTCATCACGGCTGGGGTCCATGGTTGTGGGCCCGGCGGTGGGGGCCCTGCTCGGCACGACCGCCTCCGTGGGCCTCCCGCGCGGTCCCGCAACTGCAGTCGGACATAGCGCCCGCGCCCAGCGCCGCAGCCGGTCCGGCTGGCACCCGAGCGGCGGCGATATCACCCAAAGCGGGCTCGTCGCGTGCTCCACGTGAGACTTCCGGGATCAGGCAAGAGACCCGGGAGCGCCGAACGCCACCCAGGTCTCTTACCCGGGCCATCGATGCAGGCGTCAGTGGCAACCGCAGGCATCCACGCGACCCCGCGCGGCCTCGATGGCCTCCCAACCCTCCCGGACAACGAAGTAGACGATGCCCAGGGCCGCCAGCGGGTCGGCCCACCACCAACCGAAGAGGGCGCGCAGCGCCAGTCCGGCCAGCAGGGTCCCCGCCATGTAGGCGCAGACGACGCCGCAGGCGGGTCCGCCCGCAGCGCCGGACTGCCGATGCGCCCCGCAATCCGCCGCTTGCTGGCTACAATCCAGGGCATCACCACCGTGGACGCCGCAGCCATGGCCAGGCCGACCGGGCTGCTCTCCGGCCGGGCGTGCGTGAGCAGGTCGTGCACGATGCTGCCCACCACCCACGCGGCGAGGAGGAACAGTAAGGCGCCCACCAGCCAGGATGCCCTGCGCTCCGCCGCCTGGACCTCGCTCGCGCATCCGCCGCGCTGTTCTACGCGCAGCCGACGGAGCAGCACCCCGGCGGAGATCAGTTCGATCACGCTGTCGGCTCCGAAGGCGACCAGGGCGACACTACCGGCCGCGGCCCCTGCACTGAGGCTGACGACCGCCTCCACGAGCATCCATCCGATGGACCACCACTCGATGGCGACCCCGCTGCGCAGGGCACCGGCATCAGACGCTCTGGCGTTCATGGAGCACGCCTCCTTCAGGCCGGGTGTTCCGCGGCTTGGACAGCAGTGCGGCCAGTGACGGGTCTGCCAGGCGGTAGAAGGCCATGCGGCCCTCTTTGCGGTAGCGGACCATCCTGGCGGCACGCAGGATCTTGAGATGCTGGGACGTGGCGGTCTGGCTGATGCCGAGCAGGCCGCTGATGTCGCAGACGCACAGTTCGGCCAGAGACAGGGCGGACAGGATTCTGAGGCGCGTCGGATCGCCCAGGGCACGGAAGCGCTCAGCCTCGACCTGCGCGATCTCTTCGCTCAGGACCAGCGGTTGCAGACTGGCGATCTTGGTCCCGTGGACGACAACTGCTTCACATTGGCCTTCCTCGAACGTCACCGGAGGAACTCCTTTCTCTCATATGTATGCGCATCTATGCATATAACACACGTGTGCGTGGGCCGCAACCCCGTCGCGAGGTGGCCGACCTGAGCCCACTGCCTGGACCGGCCGCATGGCGCGCTACGCCGCCCACGGATTGGGGTTGCACTCGTGAATCGTCAGGGTGTCCGCTACGTTGACGCTGGGGATGTTGGCTCAGAAGGATCGGCTACGGAGGTGGCCCGAGTAGACGGCCCAGGCTTTGATGATCCGGTCCCCGTGAGGAAGGCAAAGCGGCGGACCATGGAATGGAGGGCTCCTGAGCGGGTTTTGGGGTGCGGACCTCGATGTGCGGCGGGATGTGGGCTTTGACCCAGGCGACATCGAGGCGAGAGACCGGGCGATTTCCTCGAAGGAGATCCAGGTGGAGCGTGACGAGAGGACGACCGCGCGGGCGACTTCGGGAGTGATGGTACGCGCTTC